>Ga0172368_10005184_pt1 | contig 14698 bp, 13 predicted proteins | sample Lak11m_FD_114540 | JGI IMG/M metagenome (GOLD analysis project Ga0172368, IMG submission 114540) | Freshwater microbial communities from Kabuno Bay, South-Kivu, Congo - kab_022012_11m | ecosystem: Environmental > Aquatic > Freshwater > Lake | place: Democratic Republic of the Congo: South-Kivu...
GGATGATAAATACTGTCATATGCGTTTAAGGAGTTTGAGCGTATATTCTTCAATTAAGTATAAGGGTTGCAATATTATGTTGATGAGCAAGCCAAAATGTTTTTTATAATAATATCTTCGTGAGTCAAACCATGCTTGATGGCTAATATGATACTTATTCTCACTACTCGCTCCGCCTATATGTTTAATTACAGAGTGTGGGCAAAATAATACTTTCTTACCAATTTCCTTAGCTCTAGTGCCAAGGTCGACATCCTCTAGGTACATAAAGATTTTTTCATCAAAACCATGAAGCTCTTTAAAACATGTACTCGTAATAAGTAGATATGCTCCACTGACCGCGTCCACAGCTACATCATTAGTAGCGTTTTCTATATCGATATCTTTATAATAAAATCGTTGATGCCATTTATTGATTCTAAATATTTTTCCTAAGTTAGAAAATTCGAATAGACCAATTAGGAGCTCTGGACTGCGAACTGCTGATCCATGAACAATGTTATCATAATTAATTGCTTTGCCACCAATAATGTCTGCTTTAGCTAATTCAGCATGCGTAATTAATAATTCAAGTGAATTAGGAAGCAACTCTGTGTCTGGATTCAAGAATAAAATATATTTTGATTTATTATTTTTTGCCCCGAGATTACAACTTGTGCCAAAACCTACATTTTGATTATGAATGTATGATATTGGTAGCTTCTTTTTTCTGCTCTGACATATATCTCTAGTAACGGATTGATCTTTTGAATCATTTTCGATAATCGTAATTTTCTTGATAAATTTATGATTACTTTTTCTCTCTAGTGAATCAAGCAGTACTTCCAGTGTTCTTGACGAGTTGTAAGTTACGGTTACGATTGATATTACTTTTTCATCCATATTGCATTTACTTAAAAATAGTTGTATTTTTATTTTAATGCCTAGTTGTATTTTAGTATACAAGAGATGGTTTATAAGACTCGCATTTATATTGTGTGTTTTCTTTAGTTTTTCAAATAGCGTTAAAGCTCATCCAATGCTATTTAGTGATGACTTCAGCACATTGGATAATTCAAAGTGGAACGTATTAAATGAGACTAATGTTGAAATGCAGGCGATAGACGAGTTGCTCTTTTCTAATGTTGATTCAAGAAGAGCAACTTTTATTCAAAATATTTCCCCTTATCCTGATACTAACTTGTCAATTGAGATTAACTTCAGATATAACTCATCTGGATTTGGTAGTGGGATTGCAATTAATAACAATCAGACTCCACTGAGAACCTCGTCACATCCAGGACCATCTGACTGGACCATATTCGTATGGCCGTATATTGGCAGTTCTTTCCGTGTAATCTCTGCTATATGCCCAGAGTTTGGCACTTGTCTTACAGATAATATATTAAAAACTGTAACTGACTCTGAATTTAGAAATACTTTTAAATTACTTATTAAATACATTGATAGTAAGTACTACGTATATTTAAATGATGAATTGATTGGAACAACGACTCAAACCATGAGAATGCCAAGATATGTTTGGTTTGGAAACCCGATGATCACATCAACAAATGTGACTTTTTCAAAATTTTATCTTGACTCTATTAAGGTTATTGATTTGGAAGCCCCGACGTTTCCATATTACTCTCAAAAGGTAGCGCCATGGGGAGGTATGGCGTATGACCGTGCGAGTGAGTGGGCGGGTACAGAGAGAGATAATATTGGCCGGTGGGGTTGTGCACTAACATCAGTGGCGATGATTCTCAAGAATTATGGAGTGAAAGACGATTCTAATGGTGACATCACTCCGGATGAGCTCAACCTTTGGCTGAGTAATCAAGATGACGGTTATATCGGACAGGGTTGGCTTAACTGGCTAGCAGTGACACGCTACGTCCGAAAACAATATGAGGCAGGACATGCAGACACAAAATTGGAGTACTCGCGTGCTAGCGGACTACCATCTACTCTCCCCTCCATAGTGAATGAGGGAGGTCACTTTGTCGTTGCATATGCGAGCGAGTCAGCGAGCTTCAGCATTAATGATCCGAACAATGAGTCACGAAGTACAAAGCTTAAGTCAGAGACGTTTTTAACCAACAATACTTTCACTACAACTGAGACGGATTTGTCTTACATGCTGTTTGTCAAAAATCCTAATCTTACTTACGTGCTGAAAAATAGTCTTGGCGAAACAATACCGTTTAATTGGATTCAGGAACAGATTAACGATAGCGAGGGTGGAGCACCGAGTGGAATTGTAACTACTGCCCTTGTGCCAAAGCCAAATGGTGGTCGATATGAGCTGAGGGTCACAAGCACAACTGATAGTGAGCCGATCGAGCTTTATTTATACGATGTGCAGGGGAGAGTCAAAAAGGTATCGCCAAGTGTCGGGAGTGGAGAAACAATATTTGATCTTGCATTTAACAAAACCGACAGTAGCACGAGTAATCTGAGCCAAAGAGATGTGGAGAAGCCGAGTCCACCAGTAATGCTCGGATTTGCTAACCCCAACATTGCTTGTGGGGGATATACCAATAGTAAGTATGTAACAATAGATTGGTCAGATAGTACTGATAATGTAGGTGTGAATGGATACGATTATCAGGTTGATTATCCTTTGGCATCAGGCACAGGAAGAGGGGTATGGAATACGACTTTTGCTAACTCGCAATATCGAGGATCGCTCAATGAAGGAATACACTATTTGAAAGTTCGAGCATATGATGCAGCGGGAAATAAATCTGATTGGAGCAATGTTTGCGCGATAACCTATGATTCGATCAAACCAATACTATCAAGTAAAACTGAATTTACCGGATGGTATAACAGTGCACAGATAGCATACTTCCACTACACTGACACGAACCTGAGTGATGATTATTCTGATCCGAGTTGCGTAATCAATACAGAAGGTCAGGATCAGTCGTGTAGCGTCACGCCAAATGTTTGTGATAAGGCGGGAAATTGTAATACCACCACACAAATATCCAACTCTGCCAATATCGATTTGACTGCTCCAAAAACACCGAAGATGATCGTAGCTTTCGGCTGGTGGAACCAAATATTTGCCCATTGGCAAAAAATGAGTGATGCGACTAGCTACGAAGTGTGGGTAGGTACCAAGAAGAATAATTTGCAGTGGTTAGGGACAACTACCAATACGAGCTGGTGGAGCAACTGGACTAAGCCAGGGATATACTACGTCGGAGTACGCGCAATAGACCGAGCTGGGAATGCCAGTGCGATCTCCCCTATTTGGAAAGTTGTAGTACTGAAGAAGCCAATTTTTTGGTATAGGTAAACGAACGAATTAGGTTACCTGCAAATAATAAATCTTTGATATTTTTGAGCGTGTCGAGAGATTTTTGGCGTCTGACGTGAGCGTAGTCTGCTGGAGTTAGATGAAAGGCGTGAGTAAAATGAGGACTGTAATAATACTTACTAATTAGGGCGAAGATCTCGGTAATAAAGCGACCATCGCGGATGGCGGCTGTAGTATTGCTCCCGGAGTGAGTGCGAAAAGAACAAAGGGGTTTATGAATATAGACCAAGTCCCCAAATTGAAGGAGTCGAATCCAATACTCAAAGTCCGCGAATTGAGAGAACTGGGGATCATATTCCCCAGCCTTTTTGATAAACGACCTCGGATAGAGAACGGCCGTTGGCTCTCCAATTTTATTTTCCCTCAGATCGGTTAAGATCCAACGGGCATGAGCGAGACCATTAACAACTGTGTCGTTGCGAGCGAAGCCCATTTTCCTGACTACCCTCCCCTCTTCATTAATAAATTCGCGCTGGCAGGTAATAAGAGCCGAATCGGGATGAGCCTCGGCAGCTCGTACAAGAAGAGAGACGCATTGGGGAGCGAGGAGATCGTCAGAGGCTAAAAATTTAATATATTTGCCTTTGGCAAAGCTCGCTAGATAATTCCAGCCGCCGATCATACCATGATTGTCATCGGTACGAATAATTTTGAGTCTTGGATCATGGTAGCGAGAGAGGAGATCGAGCGTCGAGTCGGTGCTGGCGTCGTCGTGCACAATAATTTCGAGATTGGGATAATCCTGATTGAGCGCTGAGTTGAGGGCATCGCCGAGATAATCGGCGCGGTTGTACGTTGGAATGAGGACTGAAACTAACGGCCTAGTGGTTGCTACCATCGAACTATTTTTCATGATTTTTGACAAATAACTCGGCTTTCTCGTACTCTTCGGGGACTCCAATGTCGAGACAGCTACTCCCATCTAGCTCGAGTGCATATGAGGGATTATCTTGGGCATAGAGATGCATGGCACGGCCAAATTCTCCTCCACCTAACTGATGCTGCTTTTCGATAGTGCGAAGAGTGCGAGCAACTTTTACCGTCATTTTGCCCATGGCCCAAGTCCATTTGGTCTGGGGATATTTCACTTTAACCTCGATTGATTTGATCTGTTTATTTTTGTCGATAACCACACTATCAAAGCGCTCGGGAGTACCGGTATCAAAGAGCCCAAGGACCAAATCTCCTTTTTTGGAAGCGAGTTGCGCAAAGCCATCTTTGGGATACCAAATGGTGTCGGGGAGACCAAAGTAGAGCTCGTCTTGCTCACTCAGAAACTGCTCGGGGAGAACAACTCCATCTAGCAATCCCTTGCGCTCGCGAACAAAGAATACCAAGTGATCCTTGTAGGGAGATTTGCTAGCGAGGTAGCGGATCAAGTCGGTTTTGTCCTCGGCGGTGTTAATAAAGATTTGCTCGATCCCGGCTAGCATTAAGCGCTCGATTAAATACTCAATGACAGCGCGACGAGCAACGGGAGCAAGTTCTTTGCTAAAGCCAAGCGGTTGGAGGCGAGTACCAAGACCTCCAGCAGGGATTGAACCGTATTTCATGAGTTTGATTTTACCTTATTAAACGAACGATCGGTAAAGAAGAGGAGAGGTGGAGTGGTGATGATGACTGCGACGAGGGCAGCGTAGGCAGGAGCGAGGACACCATAGCGCGGAAGGAGGTAGAGGGCAAGCGCGATTTCGATCAATGTTGTAGCAAAAGCAAAAAATGAGGCCAGACCGGGCTTGCCCCTACCCTCAATAATCGTGGCGGGGAGCGGAGTCAAAAGTAACACGACAAAGTACCAAATGAGAATAGTGAGGAGCGAGTGTACAAGTTTGGCTAGCTCAGGCGTAGCAAGCCACCAAGACAAAAATCCTAGACCCCAAATCCTAAAGCACAATAAGGTGAGTAGACCTCCCACAAATAAGATAATTTGGAGACGATAGTAAATAGCGCGAATATTGCTACGCGCTGAAGCAGGATAGATCGCTGTTGCAAGCTGGACCACCCCTCCCACGGTTTTTTGCACAAGACTTTGGGCTATTACATACGCAGAAAGAGAAAGTGGAGAGAGGGTGGCGAGAATATATTTGGCATATTGAGACTGAATTTGCCCAACAATTTTCCCGATCCAGCTCTGGAAACCAAAAATAAGGAGAGAACGTGCCTGCTTGAGAGATACAGTGTAGTCGCGAGGATGGGGGAAATACGGAAGCGAAAAATAGACTAGGGGGACGAGAGTCAAAAGATACGAAAAGAGCTGGATACTCAAAATACTTTGGAGAGAAAATCCCCTGCTGGAAGCGAGCGCAGAGACAAGCGTATTGCTAGTCCCAATGATAAAGGATTTGGTATTGAAGTAACCAAAGTGACCCTCGGCTTGTGGCAGGGTAAGGTAGTGACTGACCACATTATTAATAAGCCCGGTAGCAAAGATAACCGCTAGCATAGAGGGTGCGAGGTGGAGGGTGAGAACGAGGAGAACAGCGATGATCCCAGCCAAAACTCCAGAAATTATAAAGAGAAGGCTCGAAGTTGCCCAGACAGATTGGCGCTCGGATTGATTGGCATGAGCAAGAGCAAGGGCGCGAACGACAGCCTGAGGAAGACCAAAGTTAATCGCAGAAACAAAGGTGAGTGAGGCAATAATCAAACTGTATATTCCAAATTGAGTAACACCGAGCGAATGGACCATGATTGGAATGCTGATGAAACTAGCGAGGAGGAGATAAATGTAGCCAGCAAGATTCCAAACCGTAGCGCGAGTTAATGAGTAGTGCATTGAGATGATTATACTTTACTGAGCGATTGCACCACGGACAGAGCCGACGGTGATCTCTGATTCGGCGGTAGGGATAAGCCCGAATGCATTGACTGGCCAGTAACGGAAGAAGGCGCGCCCGACTATACCCTGGCGAGTAACAAATCCCCATTCACGAGAGTCAGAACTGTGGAGACGATTGTCCCCCATCACAAAGTATTGATCTGGTGGCACCTCGACACTCGCACCTTCACGGAGGAAACGCCCAGGCATAACTTGTCCTGGGTCATTAATATAATTTTCGCTCAACATCTCACCATTGAGATAAAAGTGTCCGCCATTGAGCATGATCATGTCCCCAGGTACTCCCATAATTCTTTTGATAAAGTCGGTGCTGGCATCCTGAGGAGAATGGAACACGACAACATCGCCACGTTTGGGCTCGCCTAGGCGGTAGCTAACTTTGTCGGTTAAGATATACTCTTTGTTGTGAAAGTTTGGCTCCATACTTTGACCGTCAACTTGATGGGGTTGGAAGAGGAAGATGTAGACCACGGCAAAGATAGCGAGACTGACCACGATGGTCTCAAGGAAATCGAGGAAAAAGAGCCAGAGGTTACGTAAAAAGAACATATGCCTCTAGGATACATGGCGTGATAAAATAGTGCAAGAGGATCTGTAGCTCAGATGGTTAGAGCGTTCGATTCACATTCGAAAGGTCAGAGGTTCGATTCCTCTCAGATCCACATCAGTTGGCAAGGGAAAGGATTTTTTGAAGTTGGAGCTCGGTCTCTTTGGGAGTACCTTTGAGACGGATAAGAACTTTGGTTTCGCGTTTGCTGCGCGATAATTTCACAATTGATTTCTCGCCAAAACTGGCCTGAAGCTTACTTTGCATCCTCGTAATATCGTCGCTAACGATGATCGCCTTCTTCCCTGCTGTTGGCTTCTCATCAAAATCCTTCTTGAGTCTCCTGGCGATCTCCTCGGCACGCCGGACACTAGCTCCTTCTTTGAGAACTAGCTTGTAGGCCTCGATCATGAGTCGAGTATCGTCAATGCTAGAGAGAGCACGGGCGTGACCCTCACTGATTAATCCCCCAATCAACCCATCTTTGAGTGCGTCGGGGAGATCAAGTAGTTTGAGGGTATTGCTAACATAGGCGGGCGATTTGGCAACCCTTTTCGCTATCTCGGCATTGCCGAGACCGAATTCATCCATGAGACGCATGAAGGCTTTGCCACGCTCAATGGGGTTAAGATCAGTGCGCTGAACATTCTCGACGATTGCCATCTCAAGCATGCCCTTGGGGGTGGTCTCTTTGATGATGACGGGGACAGTTTTGAGACCAACGATTTTACTGGCGCGCCAACGACGCTCACCCGCGATAATTTGATAGCCGGCCGGAGTATGTGCGACGACGAGAGGCTCTAAGATGCCATGCTCTTTGATTGATTCGACCAGGTCGGCCACACTATCGGGGAGAATGGTACCACGAGGCTGTAATGGGTTGGGTTGGATTAGGTGATGCTCTAGTTCGGTTAGCTTGTTATGTTCGTTGGCCATAACCTAAGCCTAACATGGAAAAACACGCGTGAAAAGAGAACGAAAGAGATCGGAAGATAACAGAGAATTATTTTACAGAAACAAAAGACTTACCAAGTCGGGTAAAGAAGTTGACCACGCCATCTTTGAGGGCAAAAAGAGTGTAATCGCGACCAGTACCTACGCCATAGCCAGCATGGACGCGAGTCCCTACCTGGCGGATGATGATTTGGCCGGTTTTGATTTTTTGGCTACCAAAAACTTTGACACCGTGGCGTTTACCTGGTCTAGTTGTACCTTGGGCTGTGGCTCCACCTGATTTGACGTGACTCATAGTGTATTGTACATAGTACGTAGTACTTAGTACGTGGTTATTGTCTTTCTAATATTGTTATATTGCGGATAACGACTGCCCCTGGCTTGCCATAGGCAACACTCGAGATGTAATTGTAGCCGAGACTACTAATCGTGTCAATGGAAATCGTTGGAATGACTCGACCATAAACGGCAAAGCTTGGAATAGTCATGACTACCCTTCCACCCACGGGAAGAATTTTTCCCCAAGATTTGAAGCAGCCACGATAGAGTTTATCTAATCCCTTTGCAATATCTTGAATTTTACTTAGTGGCAAGGGATTTCGATCGTCGAGCAAAGGGCCCATGTAGGGCTCGGTAACAATAGCATCAACCACGGAAACAAAGCTATGAAGATGGGTGGCATCAGTGAGAGAGAATTTGGCTGTAATATCGGGAAGGTTAAAGGTAGATTTTAGCCAGAGAAGATTCTCTTCTGCCCCAGTAACGGCAGCTGGGTTGGTGTCGGAGCCGTAGAGTGGAGCACAACCAGCGAGAGTCGCCTCAGTGAGTACTGTACCGGTTCCGCAAAATGGATCGGAGAGAGATAATCCGGATTTACCCTGAGTGGCGATATTAACAAGCATGCGCGCCAATTTGGGAGGGAGCATGCCACGCTTAATATCACGGTATGGTTTGTTGCGATCTCTCCTGATCCAGTCCTCAGCATCAAAAATCCAGACAGTGTGAGCGATAATTATGTTTTCGCCACTACGAATGAGGTTGAGCTCGGCGACATGTTGATGAGCGAGCATGACTAGCTCATGTTCTCCTGTGTCGAGACTGACAAAGCGGAGAGGGCGATCAACTTGGTCTTTTAGCCCTCTAATTTCGGATTGAGTTAGTTTGAGCTCAGCATAATCGGTGATCGCGACATTTTTGTTGGGAAGAGAGCGGAGAATTGTAGCTATCTCAGACAAAACTTGGCCTGGAGCACAAGAAGTGAGGGTGCGAGCAATTTTGCGGGTGCCGGCGAGACGGACACCAATATCCTCTAGATTTAACTCGCCGTCGTAGCTAGCAAGCAGGGGTGAGAGCTGAGTGGGAGCAGAAGAGAGGAGACTCTTGAGCTCAAGCAACGAGAGATCTGGAGTGTTACCGAGGAAGAAGTAATATTTTTGTTCTGTTGACATATTGTGTTATACTCTCTTTGTAGATTTTAGATCTACTTGACTTTGTTCGAAACCCCCGCGAGGGGGTTTTTGATTATGTAGTTAACCTCAAGTTGAGCCTATACTCAAAGTCCTCAACAAAAACTATATCTTTAATAATGTTTATTGCTTTTGCATCAATAAGTTCTTTGCCTATATGATTGCGTGCACAAAATACATATATAGTCTTGTTGTAGTTGGTATAGAGGTAATGACATAATGGAGCAAGATCACCATCACCAGAAAAGATAATTGCTGTGTCGTAATTATCTTTTTCTTGTAGTAAATCTATTGCCATTTCTATATCGAGAATACATTTTTTTATATATCCAGTAGCATAGTTTGGATCGGGGATGTATTTAACTCTCTTAGAGATAATTTCAAATCCACTATATTTGGCGTTTTGCATTATTCTCTGAGACCATGGAGATAACGTTGTAGAGCTATCTTTTGGCCCATAGTCCTCTCCATAGTAAAAGCGACGAAGATATTTTTTGCCAATACTCATATGTGATACTAGTTGACTTAGCTTTTTTAGTCCAATAGCCCAACCTAATGATTCGTGCCAGCGATCTACATTTGCAAAATCAATAATTACAATATTGCGTTCCTTAGTTTTGGATAGATTGTTCAAAAAATTGGAAATTTCCTGATGATTCATGGATTAATTGTAGCAGGAATTATTTTTGAAATTGGTTATTTGGTGGCTTTTTTGGTGGCAGGCTTTTTCGCAACAGATTTCTTGGTGACAGGTTTCTTGGGAGAGGGCGAGACCTTGGTGGGTTTCGGGCTGGAAGACCCAGCCCCTACAGGAGCGACACCGATTGATTCGATTTTCACGAGAGCAAAGGGTTGGCGATGACCGTTAAGTTTGCGATAACGAGATTTGCTCTTGTATTTGAAGACGATGACTTTGTCACCTTTACCCTCTTTCACAATAGTGCCATAAACCTTCATTCCCTCGACTGTGGGGGTACCTACCTCGACTTTATCCTCATCAACCACGAGCAAGACTTGATCAAAAACAACAGATCCTTGGGCGGTGCCCATGATCTCGATCTCGAGGGATTGACCCTCTTTGACCTGATACTGTTTGCTACCTGAGCGAATGATTGCGTATTTCATAGGTGTTAATTGTACTCGACTATTTGATTTCTATCAAGGTGGTCTTGTGGTCAGAGCGAATTATGGAGCCGGCGAGGCCAAGAATAAGCCCTGTTGAGATGATAGAACTCCCGCCATACGAGATGAGTGGCAAGGTAACGCCCGTGACTGGAGCAATCCCCAAATTCATCCCAATATTGACGCAAGATTGGAAAGCGAAGTAGGCGAAAGAGCCGATTAAGATGTGGCGTGAGTATCGACTTGTGCTAGTGGTTGCGGCACGAAGCAAAACAAAGATAAAGAGACAGATCACTGCCAGAGTAAAGCTAGTACCAACTAACCCTAGCTCTTCGGCTAGACTAGCGAAAGCAAAGTCAGTGTGACGCTCGGGGAGAAAGCGAAGGTGAGATTGAGTGCCATGACCCAAACCTTTGCCCCAAAAGCCACCTGAGCCAATGGCAATGGTTGATTGAATAACATTGTAGCCAGCGCCAAGCGGGTCACTAAAGGGATCGAGAAAAGTAGTGAGACGGGCAAGCTGATAGTCGTGTAGGACATGGGGAAGGTAAGGAATCGCTACCAAAAAGGCGACGATTGTAGAAAGAACGTAGCCCCAGGGAATCCCAGCAACAAAAACTTGAGTCACCCAGATCGCAGAGACTACCAAAGCCGTACCGAGATCAGGCTGACGAAAGATGAGGAAAGTGGGAAGAGCATAAAGGAGGAGATGAAGTAGGACATTGCGGAAGCGATTAAGGGGAAAATGCTCGAGGAAATAGGCGAAAGAGAGGATGAGGAGAGGTTTGCTAATCTCAGCGGTTTGAAGCTGGAATGTACCAATCATAATCCAACGGGTACTACCTCGGATGGTCTCTCCAAGAATGGGGGTAATGAGGAGGAGTGATAACGCCAGAAGATAGGCGAGCGGAGCAAAAGATTTATAAACGGCGGCCTCCTGAGAGCTTAGATAGAGAAAGAAGCCTAGACCGAGAACCAACATTAAGATGTGCTGAGGCAATCTTTCGGGGGAGATCGAGCTAAGCATGGCCGAACTTAAGATGCCTGACAAAAGATATGCCAGGAGAAGAAGTGGTGAGGAAGCAAGTTTCATACTTTGGTCACAGTGAGAGTCGTGCCGCGAGAGAGAGAGGTGGCACCCACCTTCTTTTTGATCTCTTCTGCCCAGGACTCGGGGAAGTCGGGGAGCGTAACCGCGATTCTATCGGCTTGGGTGAGTCCAAGTTTCTTTCGCTCGCCCTGAATATCGCGCATGATGTCTCGCGCCTTGCCTTCATCCACTAGGACGGGGGTAAGAGCAGTGTCGAGAGCAAATTCTTTGCCAATTTGCACTTTTTTGATATTGAGTTCTTCTTGTATCAATTGAAGTAGATCGGCGGAAAGATCTGCTGTTATGGTAATGCTAGCGAGGGGTTGGCGAAGACGAATAGCTGCAGCTTTGCGGGCAGAGTGACCAGCCTCGACGATTTGCATAACGGTCACCATATCGGATTCGAGTTCGGGCGGGAAGACCCCGCCCCTACAAGTTGGCCATAATTCGAGATGAACCGAATCAAGATCGTGAGGCAGGTTTTGATAGATGCGTTCACTCATAAAGGGAGCAAAGGGAGCCATGAGGAGAGTATATTTCTTTAAGGCATAGCCAAAGATGGCTTGACTCTCGGTATCATCACGCAGACGCTCGCGAGACAAACGGAGATACCAAGTTGAAAAGTCTTTGGCAAAAGCCATAAGGGGGCGCGTGGCGCCAACGACATCGTAGTTGTCCATGGCGGTAGTGACGGTATTAGCCAATCCTTCTATCTTAGATAAGAGCCATTTATCTAATGGATTTGTGATGTTAGTTGGAAGGACTGTGTTTTTAGCGTCAAGCATTTGATAGAAAACAAATATGTTCCACCAGATATTCATGACGTTTTTGCGAATGTCGTCGACGGCACTCTCGCTAAAGTTGAGGTTGTCGGCTTTCATAACGACACTACTCATTAAGTAGAGGCGGAGAGAATCGACCCCATACTTATTGATCAGCACGTTAACATCGGGATAATTCTTTTTGCTTTTGCTCATTTTGGTGCCATCTTCGGCCAAAATAGTGCCAGTCGTGACGGCGTTCTCAAAAGCAGGTTTGCCAAAGAGGGCTACAGACATAACGTGAAGGGTGTAGAACCAAGCCCGAGTTTGCGCGATGTACTCGACAATATACTGAGCGGGGTAGCGAGATTCGAATTTGTCTCGATTCTCCATTGGATAATGCATTGAGGCAAAGGGCATGCTGCCAGACTCGACCCAACAATCAAAGACATCTTTGATGCGTTTACCCTTTTCGGTTTTCTCGTCATCGACCCACACCTCGATATCATCGATAAATTCGCGGTGGATATCATCCAAATCGCGCGGGCGGGAAGACCCCGCCCCTACAGCCCATTGATTTAATTCTGCGATAGAGCCGATGACGCGGATTTTCCCTGTCTTCTCCCCTTTCCAGATAGGCATGGGAGTACCCCAGTAGCGGGAGCGGCTAATATTCCAATCGGGTGCAGTCTCAAGACCCTTGCCAAAGCGACCGTGCTTGAGGAATCCGGGATACCAGTTGATCGACTCATTCTGAGCAGAGAGGTCAGCTTTGATTTTTTGGATATTAATAAAGTAGGCGGGGAGCGCGTTATAAAAGAGCGCGGTGCCACAGCGATAGCAGAAGGGATAACTGTGAGTGGTCATCTCTGACTTATAGACAAGTCCCCTACTACTTAGAGATTCAATGATCCAAGGCTGAGTTTTGAGATAGTATTGGCCAGCAAGATCAGTCACAAAGGGTAAGAAATGACCCTGATCGTCGAGCATGGGAATAGTGGGCAAACCCTCGGCCACGGAAACACGATAGTCGTCCTCGCCGTAGATCGCGGCGGTGTGGACGATCCCAGTCCCGTCCTCCATACTGACAAAGTCAGCGGGGATAATACAATATGACTTTTGATCAGCTGGAACGGGTAGATAGGAGAAGAGGGGCTCGTAGGTGTTGCCGACCAGCTCTTTACCCTTAATTGTTTGGAGAACTTTGAGATCGGAAGGCGCAAGCTCTTTGGCAAACCACAATAATTCCCCATCTTTTTCGACTTGAACATAAGCGGCTTCGGGATTGACGGCAAGACCAACGTTACCAGGGAGAGTCCAGGGAGTAGTAGTCCAGGCAACAAAATATTCGTTGTTGGTGCCAGTCTTTTTGAATTTGACATAGAGAGAGTGCGACTCGACGTCTTTGTAACTGTTGTCCATGGCGATCTCGAAGTTGGAGAGAGGAGTGCTACAGCGAGGGCAGTAGAGAATGACTTTCCTGCCTTCATAGACCAAGTCTTTTTTGTAGAGTTCGGAGAAGGCCCACCAGACTGATTCCATAAAGGTTTTGTCCATGGTCTTATATGAGTTCTCCATGTCGACCCAGCGACCCAGGCGCTTAATGGTCTTTTTCCATTCGGCGTCGTAGCGGAGGATACTAGAGTGGCAGGCGGCGTTAAATTTGTCGATACCCAACTCTTCGATTCCCTTTTTTCCACCTTTGAGTCCTAACTCTCCTTCGATCATGTTCTCGATCGGCACCCCATGACAGTCCCAGCCCCAGGTACGCTCAACGCGGTAGCCTTTCATCGTCCAGTAACGAGGGACGACATCTTTGGCAGTGCTTGCGAGGAGGTGGCCGTAGTGTGGGAGACCGGTGGCGAAGGGAGGGCCATCATAGAAAACATAGGACTTGTCCCCACCACGCTCGGAAACGGAGCGCTCGAAGGCTTTGACCTCATCCCAATAGTTAAGCACCTCTTCTTCATGCGTAGCATGATTGAGTGGTTTGGTAGTATCAATATTTGTTAGTTTGGTCATAATTTCCTTTACTCCTACCCTCCTTCGCCAAAGGCTTCGGCGGGCAAAGAAAAACCACGCTTGCGTGTCCCAAGGGACGCTTTTGGCGTGGTTCCACCCTAATTACTTCTCTACTGCTGTAACGGGCTTACCCGGGGAGGTCTAATGTCCCGCCACCTTGGCGAGATTTCTTCTCCCTGCTTGCCTAGTGATATTAGGCTTAGCGCATTTATTAGTGGTAGTATAGCAAATTATTGCATTTTTTATAAATATATCATTCTACATCCTACTTTACAGGGAGAGAACCTGTAAGGTATGGGCATGATATGATGTGTGCATGGCGAAGAGAGAGGTAGTCAGACATATTAGGAAGCCGGCGAGTGTTCCGTTTACCAAGGCGGGATATGAGGCGATGAAGGTGAGGCGAGATGAATTGCTCGCCAAGCGTGAGGTGGTGTTGGTGTCGCTCCAGAGAGCGCGGGAGATGGGTGATTTATCAGAAAATGGAGCCTATACATCAGCGAAATTTGAGCTGGGTAATGTAGACCGAGAACTACGCAAATTAGAGTTTAATCTTAAATATGGCGAGGTTGTGGAAGCGAATGAGA
>Ga0172368_10005186_pt1 | contig 14696 bp, 16 predicted proteins | sample Lak11m_FD_114540 | JGI IMG/M metagenome (GOLD analysis project Ga0172368, IMG submission 114540) | Freshwater microbial communities from Kabuno Bay, South-Kivu, Congo - kab_022012_11m | ecosystem: Environmental > Aquatic > Freshwater > Lake | place: Democratic Republic of the Congo: South-Kivu...
ATCTTCCGCATCATAATAGATTCCGGCTATGTTGAGCATTTTGTCTTCAAAAATAAAGTTGATGTGATACGTCTTAGCGATTACTTTTATTATGTCGGCAAGGTTCATGTTGCTGAAGGAAACAGATATTTTCGTATTGAGTGCGGTGGGTTGTTTGCCGGCGTCTTGAAATTCATCAACAGATGAGTCAAAATACTTCAAGCCGCTTTCGTCAACGGTTTCTCCGGTCTCTTTGGAGGAAGTATTGTGAGGCAGTATTTGTGCGCTTAATGCTACTGCAAATAAAAAAAGTGCTACAACAAAGATGTTTACATATTTCATGTACCAACCAACAAGTGAAGCGAACGGTATTGTTAATTATTGAACGATAACTTTAGAACCTTCGAGATTGATTTTTACATCAAGCGTTAGACTTATGATGGAAAAGATGTGCTCTAACGAATCCGCATCAAACACTCCTGTAATTATTTTGGATTTTTCAGATGGATTTCTGAATTCGACATCCACATTGTAGAAACGAGATATCTCGTCCATGACATCCTGGAGTGAAGTATGCGAAAATGAAAACTTGCCTTGACGCCAAGCGAGGTAATGGTCAATATTTGCTTTTATCGGCTTACTGAATCCGGCCTTCTCGTCAAAAGTGATCATCTCCCCTTTTTTCAACTTTATACCTCTATCGGAATCAACTTGAAACGTTTCAACATTCCCTTTTGTGATGAGAATTCTGACAAGGTCGTGCCTGCTCTTGATGTTAAATTCTGTTCCTTTTACTACCGTAACGGTATTACTGCAAGTTACTTTGAAAGGACGATTGACATCGCGGGTGATGCTAAAATATCCTTCCCCAAAAAGCTCTACTTCTCTTGTTGAATCCGTGAATTTTTCCGGGTAGATAAGTTTACTGTCAACATTTAAATAAACCAGAGACCCATCTCCAAGGAGAATTGTTTTTCTTTCCCCTTTACCGGCGGTAATTGTATAATATGTTTCAGTTTTTACTTTTGCTGTTGTGTGAGTATTGGTGACCGGGGATTTTTGTTTTGTTAAAAGGAAAAAAAGTGGAATTGCGACTGCAACAATTAATACCGCGGCAACTTTCAGAATCCAACCATACTCGCTCGCATTATTTGCAACTGGTTTTTGCTTAACGGAATTTATGTCAATCACAGGAACTGAGTGCGTTAGATTTGCCTCCTCCGCAATTTGATGCATGCGGGAATAGATTTTTCCCCATTGTAAATTTTGATCCGGAAGCGGTGGAAGCGGAGAATCTGCTACCTTTTTCCACAGTAGGACAAGTGTCCCAAATTCTTCCTTATTTGCGTCGGAATCGTTTAGCCACTTTTCAAATGATTGCATCTCCGCGGTACTTGCTTTGTTTTGCAGAATTTTAATGAGGAAATGAGTATCGATTATTGGTGTCATAAAAAAAAGTGATGTTAGTTTTAAAGGATAATACACTCGGTACCACGAAAAGTACCATTAGAGCTTAATTTAAAAAGTTTTGAAGGCGCTTCCGGAGAACAGCAAGTGCTTTGCTCATCTGATTTTTCACGGTTTGGAGAGAAATCCCAAGCACTTCAGCGATCTCTGCGTATTCAAGACCGTCAAACCGGCATAGTGTGAAAACTGCTCTGCATCTCTCCGGCAATGAGTTAACGGCTTTTTGATATTCATCCTCCATAAAAATAAAATCGATGGACGCTTCGTTCATTGGAATCGTGTTTAGATGTTCATCGGAAACATATTCTGCTCCGGATTTTCGTTTAAGTGAATTAATTGAAAGGTTGTGGGCTATTTTGTAGAGATATGCTTTCCCGGATTTTGAAGGATCGATTTTATCGGCGTTCAACCAAAACTTAATGAATGTTTCTTGCGTGAGGTCTTCTGCGATGGTTCGGTTATAGACGAATCGGAAAATATAATAAAAGATATGAGGCTGCATAATGAAAAAGAATTCTTTGAATGCCTCTTCATCTTTCTGCTTAATTCTAGTAAGCAAACTTTGCAGATTTTCATTAGTAATCGCTATCATAGCATTATTAAAAAGTACGATAAACAAACAGTTAGGGGCTCAAATATAAATGTTTTTTCAGATTCTTCATATTTACGAACCAAGTTTAAAGGCTAAGGCAAAATTGAGGAGGAGATGTTTTTTTCATTTTGACTGATTTCGCAGTGTTGCTAACAAATCATCCGTTTTTTTCAATGTTAGGAGTTTCTCCACTTCTTCTTTGTTTTTGAAATTGGAAGCAATTTCAGAAAGAAGTTGAAGCTGAAGTTCGTTATTGTCCTCTGGGGTAAGAAGTAAAATGATAATTTTGGAAGGAAGACCGTCCGCGGCTTCAAAATCAACACCGTTTGTATTTATGGCAATAGCGACAAACGGATTTTTCATTTTTAATTTTGCATGCGGTACTGCAAGGAAATTAGCAATACCGGTGGGCAGCATTTTTTCCCTGGAAAGAACTTTCTCCAATATTTGTTGATGATCAATTTTGAGTTCTTGTTCCGCAAGCAAAGTTAATTTAGTTAGAATCTCAACTTTGCCGTCGTCACTACAATAAATAATATTTGTCTCTTTCAGAAGTGCTTTAAACGTATTTTTTTCTTTTTTCTTAAGGAAATAAGTCATCATGGGGGCACTGAAAATTGAAGTAAACAATGCCATGATTACCAAACCGACGAAGAGGGTTTCATGAATAAGTCCGAATTGCAAAGCTAATAATCCGATAATAATTCCCATCGCACCACTTGAACTCATTCCCGCACCAACCGCAAGCGCTTCGTTTTTTTTCATTCCTCCCAACCGGGCTCCAATACCGCATCCAGCTACTTTCCCAATCAGCGCCAACGCCAAAAAGATGGCTACTATTCCTATATCAAAATGCGTTATAAAATTTGCTCTCATTCCAATAGAAACAAAAAATAGCGGAGCAAAAATATTGGTAATGAATTGATGAATAATTTCCCGCGTCCGTTCAGTAAGATGTGTCGAATCTCCAATCGCGATTCCCATAATAAAAGCGCCGAGGATAGAATGTATTCCAAGATATTCTGTAAAAGCAGCTGAAAGGAATCCGAGAATAAGAATGAAATTGAGAATACTTCCCGGGAAAGAGAGTTTTTCCTGGATCATAGGGATAAGTTTATTGATCAACTTTCGTCCGAAGACTAACAACAGTGTAATGAAGATTATCGTATAAAGAAGCGTTTCAGAGAAAGTCAGTCCATGCGCGTTTGCCCCGATCATCCCTAAAATTACTGAAAAGATAAACCAGCCGATAAGGTCATTCAGCATTGCTGCCGCAATGATGATAAACCCAATTTGAGTTTTGAAGAGTTTTAAATCCATCAATATCTTGGCGATAACCGGCAGAGAAGAAATTGCTATGGCAGTACCGATGAACAATGAAAAGACTAACCGGTCTTTATAAGCAAGCAATCCTAAAACATCCGGAAAGAGATAGGCTATGCAAAATCCAAGTCCGAACGGAACGATAATACCAATGATAGAGGTTGAAGCGGCAACTTTTCTGTGTCTAAAAACTATTGAAAGATCGACTTCCAAACCGGAGACAAGAAGCAGGAGTACAACGGCAATATTGGTAATGCCATCGAGGGCGATTTTTATTTCACTTTTTGAAGGGAATAACAACTCGAATATATTTGGCGCAAACATTCCCAGTACGGTTGGCCCAAGAATTATTCCGGCTAATATTTCACCAATTATGGCAGGCTGCTTAAACTTGGAAAATATTTCGCCCAACAATTTTGCTGCTGCAAGCATGATGCTGATGCTTACAAAAAAGATTATTATTTGTTGATTCGAGAGTCCCACAACTTACCGTATGATAAGAAGATTTGATGGCAGTTTCTCAAACGCGTATTCAACATCATGGGGAAAGAGTTTATCGATGAATCTCGTTTTTCTTTCCGGACCGGGAACCGCAAAAATATCCGCTTGATGACTTCTGGCGTAATTACTTTCTTCCCAACCTTCTTTTCCGTAAATGCAGGTGATTGAAACCTCCATTCTTTTCAATGCGAGTTCTTTTACAAACAACTGCATCTTTTCCTCTTCCTCCCCTTTCAATTCATCAACAACATCTTTTAATTCGAGAGGTGATTTATTTTCGGCAATGGTAGAAGTGAGTCCGGGGATATAAAAATCTCTTACTATGGTGAATTCCTCCGCACCTTCCTTTAACGCAAAATTGAAAGCTGAACGAATTGTTTTTTCGCCTCTGGCCGAATAGTCACCGGAAACTATAAACTTTTTAAACGGATGAGGAGTAAGTGATGGTGATTTAAGGATTAAAGATGAAGCATGAAATTCCCTCATAATTTTTCTCGCCACTGAACCAAAGTAAAATTTTAACATTCTTTCTTTCTCCAGCGCTCCGGCTATCAGAAGATCTATTTGCGATTCTTCTCCGTGCTTTATTATCGCCGTTGCAGGGTCACCGTTATCCCAAATGATTTGCACTCCGTTTTTGTTGATACCCGTTTCCTCAACCATCGAAAAAAGCAGCGACTCATTCGCGTCTGTTTTATCACCAATATGGATGAGAACGAGTTGTGAATTGAAGAGGTTTTTCAGACGAGCGGCTTCACTGAGAAGCGCCTTACCCGTTGGAGAAAAAGAGATTGCCAAACCAATTTTATCAAACATGTTTCTACCGCATTTATTCCTAAATACGATGTTGAAACTAATATTTTATCTTCATGAATCAAAACTGAAGCGAAGATTTTTGTTTATTGATTTGATGCGGAAACTAATTCTTTTACTCTTATCGGATCGATGGGATTGTGCCATTTCCCGTCTTGCTTAAAGTAGGAGCCGATAATCATGGCGTCACAGTGTTGTTGGTACATGTTTATGTTTTGTGCAGTAACACCGGAACCCGCAAGAACCGGAACGGAGACAGTCTTTTTTACACTTTTTATTTCATCGAGTGAAGGTTGAGAACCTGTGCTTGCCCCGGTAACAATTACTCCGTCACTTAAAAAGAATTCTGCCGCTTTTGCGGTTTCAACTATATCGGTATCCGCGGTAATGGAATGTGAACTATGTTTCTTTTTAATATCGGTGAATACAAGAATGTTTTCCGCTCCAATTGCTTTTCGGTATCTGAGAAGTTCACCTGCATCGGAATTAAACGTCCCTTCATCAGCAACGTGAGCAAAGACAAATCCTTCTGCGCGAATAAAATCCGCTCCGGCAGAAACAGCCGAAGCAATCGCTTCTTTATTTGCTCCTGCCAGTGTCTGTATACCCATAGGAACATTAAAACTTTTTTTAAGTTCGTATAAAATCACACTCATCGAAGCAATAATTTCCGGACCAACATTCCGATTGAGATATGGAACGTCGTGCATGTTTTCAATCATTAAAACCTGCAACCCCGCATCCAGATAGAGTTCAGCCTCCCTTTTTGCTTTTTCAATAATTGCTTCTACTCTTCCATGATATTTTGGCGTTCCCGGAAGCGCATCAACGTGGATCATTGCAATTATCGGTTTATGAATATTAAATATCTTCATCGGTTTGTATCCTCGTTTTAAAAGAAAAAATCCTTTAAGAAGTTAAAGGATTTGAGCGGAGAGAGAGAGATTCGAACTCTCGGTACCGGTTACCCAGTACAACAGTTTTCGAGACTGCCGCATTCAACCGCTCTGCCATCTCTCCAAAATAAATTTGTTAGTAATTATTATAAAAGACTTATTACAAAAATAGCCAATAATCCAGTTATAAAGGAAAGAATTACTAACGTTTTATGATTTTTCAGCAACTCACCAAAGACAGCGTGGAATGAAAGGAACACGAATCCCCCCGCGATGTGGGATTCCACAATTCCAAGCCAATAATTGGATAAATATTTTGCAATAAATAATTGACCGATAACCGCACCGAGAATAGTTGCTGATTCTACAAAGAAAACATTCTTCATTATTCTTCCTTTATCGTATGCCGCACCAACCATAAGAGAAGCGAGAGCGACACCTTCGGGAAATTTATGTGCTAAAACCGCTGTAAAAATTGAATTCGCATGCCCATGCATCTCTCCGCTGCCGGACACTAGCGCCAAACCATCCAGGAATGAATGAAACGAAAGCGCTGTGAAAAGCAGCCGCACTATTTCTGAGAAACGTTTTGTAGTCTGTTCATCAAAGTGAGAGGCCGAGCAAGCCGGACAAACATGAAAATAATACTTGCTTATTAACCAGAAGAGCAGGTATCCCGAAAGTGTCGAAAAAGCCATTTGAATCCATGTGATATTTTCGGAAGCTTCCGGTAAAATTCCAACCGCAGCCGCACCGAGAAGCGCACCAGCCGAGATTGAGATAAGAATGCAGAGTTTTCTGTGATTTAATTTGATAACGAAGATCATTCCCGCCCCAAGCAAGGCAGAAATGAGAACGATAATTGACTTTTCTAGAATTTGTGTAAGCATTGTAACTTAATTGAAAAATAAAACCCAATTTACGGAGATTCATCTTGAATGAGAAACAAATTTTCATTCATCTTGATAAGACGAATGGAATATTGAATAATTGGGAAAGAAGCCGAAAAAAAATTATATTTGCAGCGTAAAAAACGGACGGGTGCAGGAGTGGTTGAACTGGCTACCCTGGAAAGGTAGTGTACCCGCAAGGGTACCGTGGGTTCGAATCCCACCCCTTCCGCAGAAAGTCGGGATTACTATCCCGACTTTTTCATTTTAAAGGTCAATCTAAATCGGGATTGGGGTTATCGAATAAATCCCTTTGCGTCTCAGCCAGAATTACTTTGCTTAAGAAGAGCAGCGCTACCAAATTCGGAATGGCCATTAACGCATTGGTGATATCCGAGAAACTCCAAACTATTTGAAGCGAAAGGACAGACCCAATTAAAACCGAAAAGACCCATAACCATCGATACGGTTTTATTACTTTTGCTCCAAATAAATATTCTGCGGCTTTTTCGCCGTAATAGGACCAACCGAGAATAGTTGAAAAAACGAATGTAAGAAGCCCGACCGTAAGAATTATTGGTCCGAGATAAGGTATGTCCGCAAAAGCTTTTTTGGTAAGTGCCGCACCATTTAAGCCATTCATCCACTCATTTGAATTAACTACTACAATTCCGGTTAAAGCACAGACAACTACGGTGTCCCAGAAAGTTCCGGTTGAAGATACCAACGCCTGCCGGACTGCATTTTTAGTTTGGGCTGCAGCCGCAACAATGGGAGCGCTTCCAAGACCTGATTCATTGGAAAAAAGGCCGCGTGCGATACCGAACCTAATTGCTTCTTTTAGGGTAGCTCCTACAAAACCACCGACAACCGCATGACCGGAAAACGCACTCGTGACAATTAAATTTAAGGTATGTGGTATGGTAGAAAAGTTAATAATTAAAATTGTAAGTAATCCTAGTACGTAAAAGATTGCCATAAACGGAACGAGACGCTCGCACACGGTAGCTATTGATTTTATTCCACCGATAATAACAATAGCCGTTAAAACCATTAACACTACACCGGTAATCCAAGGCGAAATATGAAATGTGGATTCAACAAGCGCGGAGATCGAATTTGCCTGCACCATACTCCCAATCCCGAATGCCGTGATTGACGTAAATGCGGCAAAAAGAACTGCCAACCATTTCAATTTTAAACCCCGCTCAAGGACGTACATTGGGCCGCCTGAAAATTCACCTGTGTTATTTGTAACGCGATACTTTACCGCAAGTAACGCTTCGGAGTATTTTGTCGCGATACCAAAAACCCCGGTAAGCCACATCCAGAGAACTGCACCTGGTCCACCGGCGGCAACAGCTGTGGCAACTCCAACGATATTTCCGGTTCCGATTGTTGCGGCAAGCGCAGTTGTAAGAGCACCAAACTGGCTTATGTCTCCTTCTCCTTCTTTCTTTTTAGATAAGGATATTTTTATACCTTTCCATATAAAACGCTGAATAAATTTTAACCGGATGGTGAGAAAAATATGTGTCCCAAAGAGGAGGATTAATAAGGGATAACCCCAAATAAATTCAGAAACTTGAGTAAGCCACTGTTCAATTGCCTGCATGGTAAGTCCTTTATTATAGCAAAATGTAAATTCAAATTAAGGCAACGCAAGAAAATGACAAAACGATAAGGAAATTAATTACTTCTCAACTATCAATTCTGATTTGTCAAATACCCTTTTATCAAATGAATTTCATTTTCTCTAAGATGGGCTTTATTCGACATCTTAACGAGAATTGTATCCCACTGGTTGCTTGCAAATTTATCCTTTTGAGGCAGCGCGTGGCAAGAACTGCACTTTATTCTGAAAAGCTTCTCCCCTTTTTCATAGGGAGTCATGTTTGAGTTCTGTAGGTTATGAGGACTGCAAGACACAAAAAAAAATGCGGAAAGACCAATTAAAAAATATTTCACAAATCAATACCGATGATGGTTCTGATTTGATATTTATCGTTTCCTTGTAATTCTAAATTATTCCAAGTTTTGGGAGACCCGCTAACTTGTGCTAAAACATTAAGGCAAAAATCAAAATTCTCTCTTAGATAACTTAACGTTGGACCGATATAAACCGCACTGTTCTCATTCTTTTTAAAAATGCGTAGATAATTTGACTGCAAACTTACTTCGGCTCCGATGGCAAAAGTAGTCGTCAAATCATAAGAAATGCCTCCCGTTATTTCGCTTGAAGAAACATTTATGCCTGTTGCGCTTGCATGTTCGATCTCGGTTATAAAGTTAAAAACGGACACAAAATTATTGTAGCGTTTTGATAGAATTATCTTCGATTCAACAGAAGTTTCTTCTTCCGAGTAACCGGCTTCAACATAGATACCGGGATCAACAAAATATTTATCAATCTCACCAAAGAGATATCTCAGTTCAACTGCAACTCCGTCAAATTCAGTTTTAGATGAAGACAAATTGTTCGTTTTAATTCTTTCGTGATTAACTCCAAAAAGGAATGCTGCTGTTAAATTATCTGTTAAACCATATTCTATCTCTATAACTGGCTTTAATTTATAATATGTGCCATCAGATTTCCCAAGGTAGACAGTGTTCCATAATTCAATTTCCAATGACCTTGCGGATAAAGTATTTGCTGTATAAGATCTTCCGAAATATTTTCTGTCTGCTTTAATTACGTTCGTTATTACAAGAAAAGAAAGGAGGAAAAGGATTAAAAATGTTTTTTTCATAATGGAAACAAGTAAATTGTGTACGAAATTTATAAAAATATTATTATTTAGATATAATCTAAATAACATAGAGACTTAAAACAAGCAGAATAATGAAAACATTTTTAGAGTGTAAGATTTATACAAAACCTTTTAATGCAGAATTGATAAGCGGATTATTGTGGGAACTTTCTCCTCTTGGCATCCTTGAAGAACAAAATCATCTTATTGTAAATTTTGATGATTCAATGACCGAACAAAGAGTTTTCTCTTTTCTTGAGTCGTTACAAACCACCGGACAATACGAATCGTTTAGTTTTGAAACTGCGACTTATTCAGAGAAGAACTGGAATGAAGAATGGGAGAAAAATCTCAATATCATTAAGGTGACTGATAAAATTACGATTAAACCTTCTTCAAAAACGTATGAAGCTGGAGCAGGTGAAATAGTGATTACTATCGATCCCAAAATGTCTTTTGGTACCGGTGAACATCAAACTACTAAAATTATGCTTTCATTTTGCGAGAAATATGTTACTCCAAATACTACAATCCTTGATGTAGGAACCGGGACAGGAGTTTTAGCGATTGCGGCTGTTTTGTTGGGGGCGAAATACGCACTTGGAATTGATAACGATGAATGGTGTTACGAAAACGCACTTGAGAATATTGAACAAAACAATGTTAAAGGAAAAGTTGAATTTCAATTGGCGGAAATTACAGCTATTCAAGCAAAACTCTTTGATGTCGTGTTGGCGAACATTCAAAAAGATGTTCTTTTAACTATAGCAAATGCATTGTATTCTATAACCCGAAATGGCGGATTGTTAATTCTCTCCGGATTACTTTCGACCGACGAAGAGGACATTGTAAAGACGTATACAAACCTTGGTATGAACTTTATTGATAAAATTCAATTGGATGAATGGATTGGATTAGTGTTACAAAAATGATTGACAAAAAAGAAATAAAGAAACAGTACAAGCAGACTCTTCCACAGATGGGAATCTATCAAATAAAGAACCTTAAAAACGGAAAAATATTGATAGGAAGCAGCTTAAATCTTCATGCTAAATCCAACAGCTATTTATTTCAACTCAAAAGCTGCACACACATGAATAGCGAGCTTCAAAATGATTATAATACGTTTGGGGAAAACGCTTTTATTTTTGAAATTCTTGATACATTGGAACCTAAAGACGATCTAAACTATGACTACAGAGAAGACTTGGAGGTTCTTGAAGAATTATGGAAAGAAAAAACCACTCCATACGGTGATAAAGGTTACAACAAAAAGAAGCTAAGCGAAAATCGCTAAAATTTTTCTTAGTACTTTTTGACCTCTTCTAAGATGTACTTCGCGATTGCTCTTGCTTCAGCCGGTTTTAATCCTTGATTAGGCATAGGTGGATATCCGGGATTTTTCTTCACGGGATTCAGAACAAAAGCAGCCACTTTTTCGACATCACCATTGTATTTTGGTAGTGTCTCCTTATACGGAGGGCCAACTAATTTTACATCAAAACGGTGACAAGCTGAACATCGACCTTTATAAATTTCTTCACCGCTAATTTGAGCAACACTTGATACCCCTTTTAACGAAGCCATCGATGCGTCATACTCCGTACCAAGTGTCATTGCTTGTTTTACTGTTACATTTCTAAATCCGGCTTGATCTGAGTAAATCAAAGCTAAAGAAGAAACGATGAGCAGCATAAAAATCATTCCGACGTATTTTACGTTTGATTTTTTCAGCATCCCGTACAACAAATGGAAAACCCAAAAAAGTAGAAGAAGTGAAAGAAACGCATAAAGAAAAACAGACGTTGAAAGCGCAACCGGTGCAAGAAAATTAATGTTTAACAATAAAAATATCGGTTGAAACAGCGCAAAAAGAAGCGTTACAGTTAAACCGGATTTCTTTACAAATTCCCCGTATTCCTCATCATCAATTTTCTTTCCCCCTTCCCAGAAGAAGTATATAAAGAGAACAAAAGCTCCGGATAAGGTTAGAGAAATACTTAAAAAGTGAAGCCATTTAATAAGTGTGGTAAATGAGCTAAGAAGATATAAGACGCCTGACGCATCCCAATCGGTCGGATTTGAGGCGAGGTTCAAACCTCCAACGAAAAAGTAAGTCCCAATAAGAAGAAAAATGACTCCCCATCTTCCCGACTTCCCGTAAATTTTAGAGATATTACTTTGCAGTTCTTCGTAGCCGGAGAGTTTTTCTTTTGAAACCGATGTAAAAAACGAACTGAAAGTTGAGGAATATCGGTACGTATAAATGAAAATCAATCCGATGGTAATAAGTACAAGGGCTACAACAAAAAAGGAAAGTGTCACAAGTTTTAAATTATGAAGAATCTGTGCGTACACCAGGATAAGAGCTAATAAGGGAAGAATTCCAAGTCCAACTCCGGCGCCTTTAGTAAAAGTAGCTGATTTAATAATTTCTTCAGAAAATTTTGCGCTTTTCTCATCTCTCTTCCCTTTGCTCTTGTAGTATAACGAGAGTATGGAACCACCAAGCACGATACTTAGAAACGGTACAAAGAGAAACAAAATTAGTGTTGCTAAATAATGCAATAATGCACTATGATCAAGTGACTGAGGGAGAACTAATTTATCTAAAAAATCCATGTATCCTACCTTTACAAGAGAATTATTCTTTCAATGGAAATAAAGAGAATTAACGCTGCAACAAAAAGGTTAATTTCAATAAAAACTTTTCTAAGCGAGAGCGCATCGATATTTTCTTTAAGCAAAATAGCTGAGCGAACGATCAATAAACCAACCATACCAATTAAAACAAACCAGAAAAGGAAGTTACTTGTTAAAGTTATTAACGGCATTAACAGTCCGGCTGCACCAGTTAGACAAATCCACAAATAAGTGATTCGTGCAAGCTGTGATTGATTGAAATATTTTTTTAAAGTCGGATAACCGGCCGTTTCATATTCCTTACCAAACGCAAGGAGAAGCAGCCAAAAGTGCGGGATCTGCCAGATAAAGAAAAAGAATGCCATGCTAAGAGATTGCGGTGCAAAAACATTCCCACCTCCTGTAACCCAACCGACTACCGGGGGAATTGCTCCTATTACCGAACCCGGGATTACCGCGATAGATGATTTCCTTTTTAACGGAGTATATATTCCGTTGTACCAAACTAATGCCAAAAGCCCGAGGATTAGCGTTACAATGCCTTGAGCGACAAATAATAATACTGAACCAATAATTGAGAGTAAAAGAATTAAAACAAAAACATTCCGTTTAGAAATTTTGCCCGATGGAATTGGCCGTTGCTTGGTTCTTTCCATAAGTGAATCGTATTCGGCTTCCTGCAAATGATTTAGCGCAGACGATCCTGCAGCGAGGAAAAATATTCCTAAGGAAGCCCAAACTATTTCCCAACCTACAACTTTTGTGGCACAGAGATATCCAAAAACAGTTGTAATCATCACAAATCCGGTAATTCGGACTTTGATGAGCTCTAATAATATAGAAATTTTGGCTTGCAATTATTTGGTCTTCAATGAATCAGTTTTTATTTGAGTTGGTGCATTCATTTTGGCAAATTCTTTGTTCATCCAGTTGGCATAATCTTCTTTAGAAAGAACGATGACCTTTGAATACATGGCGGAGTGATTCAGTCCGCAGTACTCTGCGCACTCAATATCGTATTGGCCGATATGTTCCGGTTGAAACCAGATAGAATTAACTCTGTTTGGCAAGACGTCTCTCTTAAATCGAAAAGCCGGAATAAAAAAGGCATGATTCACATCAAGTGAATGAAGGGTAACTGCAACAGGTTTATTTACCGGAACGTACAATGAATCGGTTTTTACACCATTGGGATATTCAAAACCCCATTTCCACATTTGTGCGGTAACTTTAATTTGCAAAGAGTCTTTTGGTGGATTCTTCAAATCTCTATAACCAATCCAACCATACCAAAACATTGCCATTACCAAAATCACGGGAATAACTGTCCAAACGATTTCCAATGTGGTATTTCCGTGGATGTTCACAGCTTTCTTTCCCTTTTTCCTGTTGAATTTAAAGACGAAAAAAATCATCAGAAAGGAAATTATCACAAGAAGAACTGCAGAAATACTTACGATGAACCAAAAGGCTCCGTTCACTAAATCTATATGGTTAGTACCAAAATTCATAGCTCACCTTATAAAAAACTATAATCGGTAAAGAGTAACGCGATTGAAATAAGCAGAAACAAGAGAGCGACACCGACGAAAATTCTGAACGTAGCTGATTCCGACTTTAAGTGCATAAAAAAGGTCAGCACTAAGTATGATTTAATAATAGCTATCGTTAAAGCAGTGGCAACCGTAATATTTCCAAGATTAATTCCGGCAACGGCTACGGTAACTCCGGTAAGTATCATTAAAACCAGCCAAACAAGAATATAAATTCCGTAAGTCGGCTTATGTTCTAACGATGCGTCAGTGTAATGTTCGCTCATAAAACTTTTTTCCTCAAGTAATAAGATAGAATAAGGGGAATAAGAAAATCCAAATGATATCAACCAAGTGCCAATAGAGTCCCGCTGCTTCCAATCTGACATAATTGGTTGAGTTAATCTTCCCTTTGATTGTATATCCGGTCATTATTTCAATCAATACAAAACCAACCATCACGTGGAGAGCGTGCAAACCGGTCATGACATAATATAAACCGAAGAAGATAATTTCTCCGCTTCCTTTTCCTAACAAAATTTCCGAGCCCGGGAAAAGTCCGTGGTGAATTTTGATGTTCCATTCAAAATATTTGTTAATCAAAAATCCAAGTGCAAGAATGAGAGTTATAATCTGCAGAAATACAGATAGGCGTTTATTCCCTTTTCTGATAGCAACTATAGCCAGCACGATTGTTAAACTGCTTGTGAGAAGAACAAGCGTATTCAATGTTCCGAGAGAAGTATTCAACTCCTTTGCAGCTACATGAAATTCTTGCTGATTGGTATAACGATAAACAGCATAGACAAGAAACATACCTCCGAAGAGTATCAGTTCGGTAAATAAAAACAACCACATTCCCAATCGAGAGCCGACGTCGTCTCGATGAACATGTGGAACTGTGTGTTCTGCAAGTGTACTCAATTTTTCTCCTTCATAAACATAGCTGATTAGGATAAAACTTCTTCGTTGTCTTTGTATTCATACGGTGCCGCGGTTACTGTTGGAATCACTTCAAAGTTTTCAAGCGGAGGAGTGTTTTGGATGGTCCACTCAAGAGTTTCTCCGCCCCAAGGATTCTTTTCAGTAAATGTAGTTTTGCTTTTCAACGCTTTCAGAAAATTCGCAAACATAATGAGCAGTCCGGTAATGAGTATCCATGACCCAACTGTTGAAATAAAATGATACGGATGAAATTGGGGTAAATAATCGTAATATCTTCTCGGCATTCCCAACCAACCCATAACGAACATCGGGAAATAGAGAGTGTTAAATCCGACAAACAGTACCCAGAACCCAACTTTTGCCAT
>Ga0172368_10005190_pt1 | contig 14686 bp, 9 predicted proteins | sample Lak11m_FD_114540 | JGI IMG/M metagenome (GOLD analysis project Ga0172368, IMG submission 114540) | Freshwater microbial communities from Kabuno Bay, South-Kivu, Congo - kab_022012_11m | ecosystem: Environmental > Aquatic > Freshwater > Lake | place: Democratic Republic of the Congo: South-Kivu...
CCCCATGCCGCCAGCTTCCTGCTGCTTTCGGTGGTGGCCGCCATGGCGATCGGCTCGCCGCTCGCCGGCAGGATGCTCGACCGCGCGGGCGCGCGCCCGGTCGTCGTCGCGGGAGTCGCGCTGACGGCCGTCGGCGCGGCGCTCTACGCGGGGCCCTGGACGGGGATGCTCTGGTTCCACGGGTCGGGCGTGCTCGTCGGCCTGGGACTCTCCGCGCTGCTGGGTGCGCCGCTGCGCTACGTGGCGCTGGAGGAGGCACCGGCGCGCGAGCGCGCGTCCGCGCAGGGCGCGCTCGTCCTGTTCACCGGCGTCGGACAGCTCTCCGGCAGCGCTGCCGTAGGGTCGCTGGCTGCGCTGCGGGGTGGTGGTCTAGAGGGCTATCGGTTTGCCTTCGGCGTCGTCGCAGTCGCGCTCGCGCTGCTGCTGCCCGCGGCGGCGGGCCTGGGACCGCGGCGCCGCGAGGCGCAGGTCCGCGAGCGCGCCGCGGGATAGGACTGCCAGCTCGCCACGACCGGCCCGTTGCCGCCCCTCGCCGCGGACGCCGTGCCCGACTCGGGCCCTCCGACGCCGAAGCCCGCGGCGCAGTGGGAGTCCGAGGTGCCGGGCGGCGTCGCCCCGCTGCCCGCGCTCCCCGCGGTCCGGCCATCGGCCGGGATCCGAGGTGCGGCCGGCGGCCGCCGACTCGTCCCGTTGTCCGCGGCGGGAACACAAAGACGGCAGGGATGCGAATCCGCTTGCGCACAGGCCGGATTCGTGCTGCAATCGCACCCTTGCACCGGCTTCGGCCCGCAATCGAATCGTCCCGGCCGGGCCGGCCGCGGAGGCCGCCTTGACCCGCATCCCCTGCCTGTCCGTCGCGCTGCTGTTCGCGGCGACCCCCGCGTTCTCCCTGGTGCCGCACCTGACCGGCTACCAGGGGCGCCTGCTGCGCGCCGACGGCACCGCCGCAACGGGCACCGCGACGGTCACCTTTTTCGTCTACGCCGCGGACACGGGCGGAACGCCGCTCTGGCAGGAATCGCAGACCTTGGGCCTGTCCGACGGCTACTACGCCACGTTCCTGGGCCTCGTCGCGACGCCGCCCGGAACCCTGTTCGACGGCGCCGCGCGCTGGCTCGAAGTGCGCGTGGGAAGCGAGACGCTCGCGCCGCGCCAGCAGATCGGCTCGGTCGCCTACGCCGTCACGGCGCGCAGCGTCGCGGGCGGAGCCGCCGACGTGACCTCGCTGAAGGTCGCCGGCCAGACGGTCGTGGACGACTCGGGCCGCCTCGCCGGCCCGGCGCGCTACTCGGCCGGCTCCGGCCTCGCCGTGGACGACGCGACACAGGTGATCTCGCTGAAGTTCTGCGCCTCGGGCCAGGCGCTGGTGCGCGACGACTCGACCTGGCAGTGCTCGCCCGTGGGCACGATGACCTCGGTGAGCGTCACGACGCCGCTGGTGGCGACGGGGCCGGCCTCGGCGCCCACGATCTCGATGATCCAAGCCTCGACGACGTCCGCGGGATTTCTCTCGTCGACCGACTGGAACTCGTTCAACGCGAGGTACGGCGCCTCGACGCAGTGCGGCGGGGATCTTTCCGGTCCGCTGTCGGCGCCCACGGTGACGCGGCTGCAGTCGCGGCCGGTTTCGCCCAACGAGCCGGGCAACGGCCAGGTGCTCAAGTGGAACACGACGACGAGCCGCTGGGAGCCCTCGGCGGACCTGGATTCGGGCGGAACCGTCACGAACGTGATCGCGACGGCGCCCCTGACGGCGCAGAACGGGACGACGAACGCCGAGCTTTCCATTGCCGAGGCCAGCACGACCTCGGACGGCTATCTCGCGTCGGCCGACTACGCGGCATTCCAGGCGAAGTACGGCTCGACCACGGTCTGCGGCGGCGATCTGGACGGGACGCTGGCGAGTCCGGTCGTGGCAAAAATTCAAGGAATCCAAGTGGTTACGACGATCCCGGCATCGTCGCAGGTGCTGCGCTACGACGGGAGCCGATGGGCGCCGGCGTCGCTGGGCATCGCGGACGTGGGCGGCCTTTCGACGGGCTACGTGGACCTGAGCACGAGCCAGAGCATCGCGGGATCGAAGTGGTTCGATGCGGCGCCGTCGTTCGGCGCGCCGCTGTCCGTGTCGAGCGGCGGCACGGGCGCGTCCACGCTGTCGGGCGTTGTGCATGCCAGCGGCACGGACGCCCTGACGGCCGGCGCGGTGAGCCTCGCCACCGAGGTGTCCGGCTCGCTCGCGGTCGCCAACGGCGGCACGGGCGCGACGACGCTGTCGGGCGTGGTCCACGGCACAGGCACAGGCGCCCTGACGGCCGGCGCGGTGAGCCTCGCAACCGAGGTGTCGGGCACGCTCGCGGTCGGCAACGGCGGCACGGGCACGACCTCGGCGGCGGCGGGACTCGTTTTCGCGACGCCGGCGGGCGCGTCGGGCGCGCCGTCGTTCCGGGCTCTCGCCGCCAGCGATATTCCGGACCTTGGCACGAGCAAGCTCGCGTCGGGCACGCTGGGAATTTCCCGAGGCGGCACGGGCACTTCGGCCGCCTTCTCGGCCGGCAGCGTCCTCTTCGCGGGCTCCGACGGCGTCTATTCGCAGAACAACCCGGGGTTCTTCTGGGACAACGCGAATGCGCGCCTGGGTCTCGGCACGGCGTCTCCAGCGCGGCAGCTCGACGTGGCGGGAGACGCCGGCGTGTCGGGCACGGTGTACGCGGCCGCGTTCGCCACCGCCGGGAACGTGACGGCCACGGGCATCGGCCGGTTCGTCGGCGACGGGTCGGGGCTCGTCGCCCTCGACGCGAGCCAGCTTTCGGCAGGGACGCTTCCGGCCGCGCGTCTTTCGGGCACCTACGGGCAGTCCGTGTCGTTCACGAATGCCGGCAACGCCTTCGCGGGCGCGCACACCGGCACCTTCTCCGGCCGGATGCGGCTCGATGACGACACGGTCGACTGCACGTCGGGCAACGCCGGGGCCGTGCGCTGGAACGGGACGCACTTCCAGGGGTGTACCGGCTCGTATTGGGCGAATCTGGACAACGTACCGCCGCCGGTGGTCACGTCGGTCAGCCCGACGAGCGGCTTCCAGTCGGGCGGCACGGTCATCACGATCAGCGGCTCGAACTTCCAGGCGCTGGCGACGGTCACGGTCGGCGGCGCGTCGGCGACCGCGGTGGACGTGCGCAGCGGCTCGGTCGTCGTCGCGACGACCCCTTCGAGCGCGACGGCGGGTGCCAAGGACGTGGCGGTGAAGAACCCGGACTTCCTCGCGGGCGCGCTGGCCGGCGCGTTCACGTACGTGGCGCCGCCCGTCGTGAGCTCCATTTCACCGACGAGCGGCACGAACGTCGGCGGCACGGCGGTCTCCATCGGAGGGTCGGGCTTCGCCGCGGGCGCGACGGTGACCATCGGCGGCGTGGCCGCCACGGGCGTTGTCGTCGTCAATTCCGGGCAGATCACCGCCGTGACCGGCGCCACCTCGACCGGCGGCGCGCAGAACGTGGTGGTGGTGAACACCGATACGCAGTCGGGCACGGGCACCGGCCTCTTCACCTACGTGCTGGTGGGATCGACGTCGTCGCTGCCGGGCACGAACTGCCTCGCCATCAAGAACGCGAACGCCTCCACGGGCAGCAAGGTTTACTGGATCGCGCCCACCGGCAGCGCGTTCCAGGCCTACTGCGACATGTCGACCGCCGGCGGCGGCTGGACGCTCATCTCGAACCGGCGCGGCAACGCGACCAACAACGAGGAGTGCGGCAGCTACCTGGCGCAGTTCTTCGCGAACGGCTGCGGTTCGGTGAGCAACATCGGCTACACCAACTCGTACGCCATGGCGAACGCGACCGCCATGACCATCGGGTTCACCGAGTACCTGCTCGTCCAGTACGACTCGGCCGGAAACGCGGACACTGGCGACGCCTACCGCATGACGGTGCCCACCAACACCAATCTGTTCCCGAATACCCAGTCGACGCTGGATATCGCGGTGACGAAAGTCTGCGACATCAACGGCAACAACTGCGACACGAGCGGCGTGCTGTGGAAATACAGCGGAGACCAATGGTACGGCAGCTCGATGTGCAACTCCTACGCCTCGGGCGACACCACCTACCGCGGCAACTACGGCCTCTGCTACAACGGCGCCGGCAGCTACTCGTCCAGCAGCCTCTACGGGGACCGCAACGGCTACGACGAGACGAAGCTCTGGCTGCACCCGTACGCGAACACCTGGCAGGAGCGCATTCTCGTGCGCTGACACCCAGCGGTCAGCCTGCGGGTGGACAGCAACCGTGCGGCCGGTGGCCTCCTTCATCTTTCATCTTTCATTTGATCTCTGATCCTTCCCGGTTGCCCTCACAACCGGGGCGTCCCCACCTTGCGACCGGGGGCGACGACGCCCGCCGTCCGGACGGGCGAGCAACCGTCCGGCGCGCGCGGCATCTGGCCTGCCGTGGGCCCGGGCAGACGCCTGCGCCCCGAGGAGCGTGACGATGAACCGCAGGACCCGCCTGCAGCTCGCGGCCCCCGTGAAGTCCGGCTGGGAACGGATTCTGAGCCAGGAAGCCCTCTGCTTCGTCGAGGACCTCGCGACCGAGTTCGAGCCGCGCCGCGAGGCGGCGCTCGCCGATCGGCGCGAGCTCGCTCGCCGGCTCGACGACGGCGCCTCCCTGGACTTCCTGCCCGAGACCCGCGAAGTGCGCGAGGGCACGTGGAAGGCCGCCCCGCTGCCGGCGGACCTGCTCGACCGCCGCGTCGAGATCACCGGCCCCACCGACCGCAAGATGATGATCAACGCCCTGAATTCCGGGGCGAACGTGTTCATGGCCGACTTCGAGGACTCCAACTCCCCCACCTGGGACAACCTCGTGCAGGGCCAGGCGAACCTGCACGACGCCGCGCGGCGCACGCTGCGCTACACCACCCCCGACACCGGCAAAGAGTACCGGCTGAACGAGCGCATGGCCGTGCTGTTCGTGCGCCCGCGCGGCTGGCACCTGCCCGAGAAGCACGTACACCTGGACGGGCGCCCGATCTCCGCGTCGCTCTTCGACTTCGGCCTCGCGTTCTTCCACAACGCCCGCGCGCTCGTCGGCGCCGGCACCGGCCCTTACTTCTATCTGCCGAAGATCGAGCACCACCGCGAGGCGCGGCTGTGGAACGACGTGTTCCTCAAGGCGCAGCGGGCACTCGATCTGCCCGTGGGAACCGTCAAGGCGACGGTGCTGGTGGAGACGATTCCGGCCGCTTTCCAGATGGACGAGATCCTCTACGAGCTGCGCGAGCACTCGGCGGGCCTGAACTGCGGGCGGTGGGACTACATATTCAGCTTCATCAAGAAGCACCGCGCGCGCGCGTCGTTCCTCACGCCGGACCGGTCGCTCGTCACGATGCAGCAGCCCTTCCTGCGGGCGTACGCACAGCTCGCGGTGCGCACGTGCCACCGTCGCGGCGTCCACGCGATGGGCGGCATGAGCGCCTACATCCCGACGAAGGACGAGGCGACGAACCGCACGGCGTTCGAGCAGGTGCGCTCCGACAAGCTGCGCGAGGCCAGCGACGGGCACGACGGCACCTGAGTGGCGCACCCCGGGCTCGTGGGCGTGGCGCGCGAAGTGTTCGACGCACGCATGCAGGGGCCGAATCAGCTCGCGCTGCTGCGCGAGGACGTGCGCGTCGGCGCGGCGGACCTGCTGCAGGTGCCCGCGGGTCCGCGCACGGAGAGGGGGCTGCGGCACAACATCAGCGTGGGCGTGCAGTACCTGGAGAGCTGGCTGCGCGGCGGCGGGTGCGTGCCGCTCTACAACCTCATGGAGGACGCCGCGACGGCGGAGATCTCGCGCACGCAGGTGTGGCAGTGGATCCGCCACGGGGCGAGGCTCTCGGACGGCCGCACGGTGACGCCGGAGCTCTTCCGCGACGTTCTGGACGAGGAGCTGGCGGCCATCCGGACGGCGATGGGCACGGATCGCTACGAGCAGGGGCGATTCCCCGAGGCGGCGCGCCAATTCGAGAGGCTGAGCACGTCGCGCGAACTCGAGGACTTCCTGACGCTGCCGGCCTACGACCTGCTCGTTTCGAAGCCGCCGGCGGGGCATTCCTGAGTCATCTCACCATCATGGTTCATTTCACCACCAAGACACGAAGACACAAAGACACAAAGGACGATCTTGGTGTCCTGGTGTCCTGGTGTCTTGGTGGTTCATGATCTCTGCGACCGGGGGAGCAGAACGATGATCGGACGCGACAACGGCAACGGCGCGGCAACGGCTCCTTCCTTCGACTCGGCCCGCTTCGCGGGCATCGAGCGCCCGTACGGACCGTCCGACGCGGAGCGGCTGCGCGGCAGCATCCGCGTGGAGCACACGCTGGCGCGGCTGGGCTCCGAACGCCTGTGGAAGCTGCTGCACACGCGGCCGTACGTACACGCGCTGGGCGCGATCACGGGCAACCAGGCGGTGCAGATGGTGCGCGCCGGGCTGGAGGCCGTGTACGTGAGCGGCTGGCAGGTGGCGGCGGACGGCAACCTCTCGGGGCAGACGTATCCGGATCAGAGCCTGTACCCGGCCAACAGCGTGCCGGCGATGGTGCGGCGGGTGAACCGCGCTCTGCAGCGGGCGGATCAGGTCGACCACTCGGAGGGACGTCGGGATCGCTACTGGTACGCGCCGATCGTGGCGGACGCGGAGGCGGGCTTCGGCGGGCCTCTGAACGCCTTCGAGCTGATGAAGGAGATGATCGAGGCGGGCGCGGCCGGAGTACACTTCGAGGACCAGCTCTCGAGCGAGAAGAAGTGCGGGCACCTGGGGGGCAAGGTGCTGGTGCCCTCGAACCAGTTCGTGCGCACGCTGGTGGCGGCGCGGCTGGCGGCGGACGTGCTGGACGTGCCGGCGGTGCTGATTGCGCGCACGGACGCGGACGGGGCAACGCTCCTGACGAACGACATCGACCCGCGCGACCGGGAGTTCTGCACGGGCGAGCGCACGCCGGAGGGGTTCTTCCGCATCCGCGGCGGCGTCGAGGCGGCGGTGACGCGCGCGCGGGCGTTCGCTCCCTACGCGGACATGCTCTGGTGCGAGACGAGCCGGCCGGATCTGCGCGAGGCGAGGCTCTTCGCCGAGGGCGTGCACGACGAGTTCCCGGGCAAGATGCTGGCGTACAACTGCTCGCCTTCGTTCAACTGGCGCAAGCACCTGGGCGAGGCGGAGATCGCCTCGTTCCAGCGCGAGCTCGGGGCGATGGGCTACCGGTTCCAGTTCGTGACGCTGGCGGGCTTCCACGCGGTGAACTTCTCGATGCACGAGCTGGCGCGCGGCTACCGCGACCAGGGCATGGCGGCCTACGCGGCGCTGCAGCAGCGCGAAATCGCGGCGGAACGGCACGGCTACACGGCGACGCGCCACCAGCACGAGGTCGGCACGGGATACTTCGACGAGGTGGCGCAGATCGTCGCCGGCGGCCTGAGCAGCACGACGGCGCTGGAAGGCAGCACCGAGCGCGCGCAGTTCGAGAGCGCGGTGCCGTAGGGGGCCGAGCCCCGCTATTCCGGCCCCTCTGAACGACATTCAGTTTCGTCCGCCGGGCACCCCGGCGCGGATCGAGTCCACGCCGTGGACTCGGATCGAATCTCCAGGAATTACGCGGGGATGACGCACCGAGACAACGCCTACGTCGCAGTGCGTCATAGCTCCGATGTCGCACTGCGTCATACCGGACGGGATGCCCCCGATCAGCCGAGGATTTCTCCTGCGTCGAGCCGCCTCAGGAAGTCGGCCAGGGGCAGCACCTCCAGATCGCCCGCTTTGAGCGCGCGCGGTCCGAGGTAGACGGCCAGGGTGCGCGTCTTCGGAAGCGACGCGGCGAGTTCCGAGAGGCCACGCCCCGCCTCGCCGCGCCATCGGTCGGAGGCCTTCGCCTCGATGGCCACGTGCCGACCGCCGCGCGACCACACGAAGTCCACCTCCGTGCCCGAGGCCGTGCGCCAGTAGGAGAGTTCGCCCCCGCATCCCGCGTCGTTGACGAACGCGCGCAGCTCGTGCAGCAGGTAGGTCTCCAGCAGCGGCCCGCGCTCGGTGTTCTCGATCGGCTCGCGGAGCCGCCGCGACAGGCTCCGCACGACGCCTGGGTCGAAGAAGTACATCTTCGGGTGCGCCACCTCCTTCACGCGCGCCCGCGCCTTGAGCGCCGGAAGCCGCACGGCAACCAGAGTATCGACGAGGACGTCGAAGTAACCCTGCACGGTCGGCCGGGAAACGCCCGCGTCGCGGGCGATGGCGGACAGGTTGGTCACCTGCCCGTTCATGAGTGCGGCCACCTCCAGAAAACGGGCGAACGAGCCCAAGTTCTTGACCAGCGCTTCGGCGCGGATCTCCTCGGCGTGATAGGTCGTCCCGTAGGCCTCGAGCAGATCGACGCGGCCGGCCCGGTCGGGCTCGGACCGCACCAGCGGCAGACAGCCGAAGGCGAGCAAGTCGTCGACGGGCGTTTCGAAGCCGAACTCCCGTGCGACCAGGGGAAAGAACTGCCGCGTGATCGCCCTGCCCGCGAGGAGGTTCGCCCGGCCGCGCCGCAGCTTGCGCGCGCTCGACACGGTCCACCGCAGCAACCAAAAAGTGCCCGGAGAAACAGTGGCCCGCTGCCCGCCCGGGACCCGCGGGGGCGCGAGTTGCCGGCCGAACTCCGGTCGCTTGTGGACGTGCTGCGGGACGTCGATCCCGTCACGCTGCACGCGGTCGTCACCGTTGCGAAGCTGGCCGCCCGTGGCGCGAGGGCAGACGCGCTACGGAAGTCGCCGAAGCCGGGGAGCCGACGTCGCCCGTGGGCTCGCGCGCACCCGCGGTAGGCGACGACGCAAGAAACCGGACGGCTCGCCCGGGATGTACGGGTGCATGGGGCGGAACAACTCCCGGCGCCGTTTCTGCCTGACGATCCGTGTGGTTGGGCGAACCAACCCCTTGAAATTGTTCAGGAAATGCCAGCCCCGGAGCATGCGGGAGACGCCCGAAACGCCCCTTCGGCCCCGCCCCGGCACTGCCCCGTGGAAAGATGCCGAGCGCCGGGCTACGCGATCCCAGCGAGCGCCCCCAAGGGCACCGAAGTCGCAACAACCGGTGTGCGTGCCACCGCCTGCCGTCGATGTAGGATGCACCCGCGCTGGACACGCAGCGGCAGGGCAGGAGGGCGGCGATGATCACGCGACTGAAGCTCGTGAACTTCAAGGGTTTCAAGCAGCTCGACCTGCCGCTGCAGCGCTTCACCGTGCTGGTCGGCCCGAACGGTTCTGGAAAGACGACGATCCTGCAGGCGCTGGACCGGCTCTCCTGCGTCGCCGCCGCGCGACTTGTCGGACACAATTCCCGCGCCGCGTTCGCAGAGCCCGATTGGGCTCCCGAGAAAGCCGTCCGGCACGGCGCACCCGCTTTCGAGGCGACCGCCGAACTCTCGTCCGGCAGGGGCGGGACGACCGCGGTCCAGGTGGTCGGCGAACCGGGTCCGGGGGGACGGTGGGACACGGAAGCGTGGCTGCTGGACGGGGCCGCGGCGGCTGCCGCTCCATCGGGCACCGAGGACGCGCGCCCGTCAGCGAACCCCGAAGACGCGCGCCGCAAGGAGCGGCTCGCGACCGTGACCGAGGTGCCGGCGGCCGTGCGCGTCCTGGCCGGCAGCGCGCTGCTGCAGCTCGACCCGAGGGCCGCAGCACGTCCTTCCCGCGAGCTCGTGTCGGCCGTCGACAGCAGCGGGGCAGGCCTGGCGTCGGTGCTGGCGCACGTCAACGGCTTCTACCCGGATTCGTTCGCCGACATCTCGCGCGCGCTCCGCGAAGTCGTTCCGCACGTCGTCCGTGTCCGCTTCGACCGGATTCCGGTGGCGCGGGACACCTTTGCCGACAAGAGCGAGACGGCCGACGCCATCCTCCTCGACACCACGGGCGCCCCCGGACTGCGGGCAAGCGAGGCGGGGGATGGAACCATCCAAGTGCTCGCCGTGCTCACGACGCTGCTGCGTCCCCCGAACCCGACCCTGCTGCTGCTCGACGACATGGAACTCGGGCTCCATCCGGCAGCGCAGGTGAAGTTCGTCGGCGTGCTGCGCAGACTGCTCGACCGGTTCCCGGCGCTCCAGATCGTCGCGACGAGCCACTCCCCGTTCGTGCTGGACTGCCTGGACTACGACGAGGTGTGCCAGACGGTGCTCGGCCCGGAGGGCGAGGCCATCGCGGGCAAGCTGATGGAACACCCGGAATACGCGAAGTGGCGGGAACTCATGCGCCCGGGCGAGTTCTGGAGCACGGTCGGCGAGAAGTGGCTTGCCGAGCGAGGGGCGGCGAAGTGAGCCGCCTGCTCGTGGTGTGTGAAGCGGAGGCCGACTTCCGCGCGGCGAGGATTCTCGCCGACCGCGTCCTCCTGCAGGAAGTCGAGTGGCTCGGCGGCCACAACCTCGACGACTTCCGCCGGTGGGTTGGCCTCGACGACTCGCGGCCGTACCTGGTCTGGAAGAGCCTCCGGGACGAAGTCGGGCGCGTGGTGCCCCGCGTGCCGGGCATCTTCGGGCACTTCGAGTCCGAACCGGGCGCGCCGGACGCATGGGCCGCCCGGTTCGTGCTGCTGTCTCTTGCGGGTCTCGCCGAGCCGCCGGACGCGGTCGTTCTCCTGCGCGATGCGGACGGACAGCCCGAACGGCGGCAAGGACTCGAACAGGGGAAAGCCGCGCTTCGGAACCCGCCGTTCGCAGTCGTCGTCGGTCTCGCCGACCCGAAGCGGGAGGCGTGGGTGCTGTGGGGCTTCCGGCCGAAAACGCCCTTCGAGCAGTCCCGGCTCAATGGGCTCGCGGCGGGACTGGGATTCGACCCGACTCGCGACCCGGGCCGGCTGCGCGGGCGCTCCGAAGAGCGGGACATCAAGCGGGTCGCGGCCGCGCTCGCAGGCGATGCCTCGCGGGAGGACGACTGCCTGCTGGAACTCGCATTCGAGGGCATCCCGGCCGACATCGGGCTCGGGCAGTTCGTCGGCGAGCTGCGGTCCAAGCTTGTGCCGGTGTTTTCACACGCGCGCGCGCCGACGTAGACGCCGCGCGTGAAACCCGCACAGAACGCCAGGGGCCGCGGGCGAAGTACGCCTCGCCGCATTCGCGCGAAAGATCGTCCAGGCAGCGCACGGGGCAGACGCGGCACGTCGTGTCGCAGCACACCTCGCAAGCCCGAGCCAAGTGGATGTTGATCTGCACGAACACCCACGCCTCCGCGCGCTCGAAGCCGGGCGCCGGCGGCCTCGGATCCATGTGACCCGGCTCCACGCGGGGCATCCGCCCCGACTCGACCTGCGCCGCGAGCCCACGCGCGACGTGCACGGCCCCGTCGAGGCACTGCTCCGGCGTCGGGCGCCGCTCGGCAGCAGCACCGTCCAGACTCCTGAGGAACACGATGTGCGAGATCGCCGCGAGGTCCAGCCGGGCGCTCCGCTCCGACCGGGTGCTCGACCGGTCCCAGACGCCGGCGCAGCTCGTCTCTGATCGCCAGGTCGCTGCACGAGTCGCGGCTCACCCGCGCGCGCCGCTGCAGAGGGGCGCCGGCCGCATGGCCCTCCGCGCCGCGAGTCCACGCCGTGGACTCGGATCGAATCTCCAGGAATTACGCCGGGATGACGCACCGAGACAAGCCCTACGTCGCAGTGCGTCATGGCGCCGCAAACGCTCCCGTGCGGCGCGCGTGTACGGCCGCCCCGGGGGCGACGGGGAACTCTACGGCGGCGGCCGCATCGTGACGCGCACGTGGGCGGCATCGACCTCGAACGCGGGCGGCGGACTTCCGTTGTCCGCGAGCGCGCGGCGGGCGATCCCGATGCCCACGCCGTAGCGCTGGACGAGCCCGAGCACGCGCATGGCCTCGGCGATTCCCGGGTTCCGGTAGTCGGCGAGCCCCGGGGCGCCGAAATTCTCGATCCCGACCGCCCCGTAGGGACCACCGGGGCTCAGGACTTCGAGACGGTCCGCGAACCACCGCACGTGCACCGGGGCATGGGTCCCTTCGTAGGTGCGGTGCATCAGCGCGTTGCGCACGATCTGCTGGGTGGCGGCCGGCGGGTAGTCGTACCTGCGTCGCTCGACGGCCCCCCCTGTTTCCACCGCCATCCGGTTGTGCGCCGCGAGCTTCTCGTCGACGCGGCGCGCCATGTCGGCGAGCGTCCCTTCGACGAGCAGAGCGTCCGTGATGGGAGATCCCAGGTCGGGCCCCTCGAATCGCGTGAACTGGACGTACGCCCCCGGGAGGAAACGCCGGGGGTCTCTTCCGAGCACGAGCAGCCCCATGAGGGTCGGCACCGGTTCATCCGCCGAGAGGATCATCTTCGCCGCGGCCAGCCGCTGCTCGTAGGTCCGTTCGTTCGCGGCGCGCACGTCGGGCGCCACGGCAGCCGGCTCCCAGGCGTGCTCGAACAGCACGCGGTCGAGATCCGCCAGCGTGGCGCCGTGCACCGGGCCCACGTCGAACGGGCGGGCACCGAACCTGCGTCGCTCGTTGAGAATCCGCTCGTCCTGCGCCGAGGCAACGCTGCGACGCGGTCCGACGCGGATGTGGACGCGCCCCCGGAACCGCACCGGCGGCGCGTCCGCAGGCCAAACCGTGACGATGGCGACCTCGCCGCCCCGAAGCCTGCGCTTCTCGACGGTCAGCGTCGGAGGGGGAATGATGTTGCCGTCCGTCTTCATGTCCGCGAGCTGACGCAGCAGCTCGTCGGTGACCGGCAGGCCGGCGAGAGACCCGTCGTCGCGCGCACCCACGAACAGAACGCCGGGACCGCGATGGCCCGGCAGGTCGTTGGCGAAGGCGCACACCGCCTCGCGCGCCGTCGTCGGCGCATCGCCTCGAAGCGACTCCTTGCGCTCGACGCGGTCGGACTCGAGATCCGCGACCAGTCGCTCCAGGTCATCGTCTTTCCAGGCTTCCATCACCGCGCCTCCCGGCGTGTTCACGCTACGCCCGGGGCCTCCGGGCCGCAACCGACACCGGCGGCGTGTGCGCGCCGCCGTCGACGCCGGGCGCATGCCGCGGACGCGCCCCTTTCACCGAGCGGGACTCGGCCTCCGATGGCTGCAGCACCCGCTGCGGCCCCTTCGGAACAGGGGGGTCGCGGAGCCAGGCGTCGGGTCCTCCGCGCACGCGAGTCCACGCCGTGGACTCGGATCGAATCCCCAGGAGTTACGCGGGGATGACGCACCGAGACAAGCCCTACGTCGCACTGCGTCATGGCGCCCGGTCGAGGCTGTACGACGCCCCGTCCCGGGGAGCCGGAAAGCCGAAAAGTGGCGGCGGTGCTTCCGGCGTGTTGAAATGCCCGGCACTGGGAGGCGACCGACATGGCAGGGCAGCGCTTGAAAGACAAAGGCTCGAAGACGACGACGGGCGCCGGGGACGAGGGGCCGCGCGACGAGGCAGGCACCGCGACGCGCGCGGACGCACTCGACACAGCCATCGAGAAGCTGGTGCCGAAGCAGGCCGCGCCGATGGGACGCGGCGAGGCCGTGCTGCGCCTGGCGAAGGTGAACGAGGCTGCGGACAAGCTCGAAGAGCGCCACGCCGAGGATCGGTACCTCGTCGGCGAGGAACTGGCCGACATGCTCGCGCACGGGGTGCACCTCGTGCTGGGCGAGACCGGCATGGGTCCGTTCGTGAAGAAGCACTTCCACATGGGACGCTCGTGGGCGTTCGAGTCGATGCGCGTCGCGAAGCGCAGCACGCGCGAGGACGTCAAGGACCAGAAGTGGCACGTGCTCGAGCAGGGCGTCGAGCTGGCCGATCTGATGGGCGTCTGGACGCTGGGCGAGCTGAAGAAGAAGCCGCTGCCCGTCGGGAACGCGGACGGGAGCCTGGCGTACTTCCCGACGACGCCGGAGCACCACGACGAGTGCATCCGGTACCTGGAACGGCAGAAGCGGGAAAAGCAGGGCGACGACGAGGAGCCGACGGAGACCCAGCGTCGTCTGCTGCGACGCGCCGGCATCGTGCTGCAGGGCTGCCTGGAGAGGGATCCCTCGCTCGCGCCGGCGAATCCGCGCGTCTTCCTCCGCGGCGGCGAGGCACGCTTCGACATCGACTCCGTGGCCCTGCGCTCGGATGCGCTGCCGGCGCTGGCGCGCGCGGTGGCCGAGCTCCTCAAGGCGCTCAAGACGATGTAGCGGCCCCGACTGGCTTGGCGCGGGGCTTTCGCCGAAGTCTGCTTTGCCAGTGCGCTCGTCTGACGCCTGCCGAGCGCTGCAATGGAAGGCGATGCAGCCGGCGAAGGAGCCGACCATGCACTGCCGGCAGGAGCCGGAGCAGAAGGCGGAAGCCAAGGGGAAGGTCGAAGGAAAGGCCGAAGGAAAGGCCGAGGGCGCGTTGCAGGCCGCGCTCGACCTCGCACAGCGGGGCTTGCTGGCCGTCGAGGCGGCCCGCGCCGAAGTGGAGCGGCTGGTGGCGCGCGGCGACCTGCCCGAGTCCCTCGCGGCCGAGGCGCGCACGCGGCTGGCGTCGAGTGCCGAACGGTTTTCGGGGGGGCCTGCTGGAACGGGTGGGATGGGCAGTCCGTCCCGCGCGCCACTGCCTACGAATCGAGCACTGCGATGGCCGCGCGGGGGGACTGGCCGTCCAGTGGACGGCGGCTTGTCCGCCCGTCCGCCGGCAACGGTCGCTCGAGCGATCTTCGGCCGGTCGTCTGCGTCG
>Ga0172368_10005191_pt1 | contig 14683 bp, 12 predicted proteins | sample Lak11m_FD_114540 | JGI IMG/M metagenome (GOLD analysis project Ga0172368, IMG submission 114540) | Freshwater microbial communities from Kabuno Bay, South-Kivu, Congo - kab_022012_11m | ecosystem: Environmental > Aquatic > Freshwater > Lake | place: Democratic Republic of the Congo: South-Kivu...
CTTCCTTGATCAGACACAATCGGTTCTGAACAGCAAAAATATAATGCACGAATAACTGGGTGTAAGTATTTGCCATGTTATTATTTTGTTAATGTCCTACGGACAATATAGCGCCATAGACTACCTATTTCTATTGATATTGAAGCCCTACGGGCTAAACAATATACAATTTTCTATATCGTACGAAAATAAGAATTTATTTCATCGAATTTTGGGGATATGAGTTTTCAGGATTACTTTCTGTCTGGCACATCAAACAATAATTTAGCCCAAATTAATAATCCCACCAAAACAAAAGAAAATATGGCTTTTTATTACGCTTTCAGCTAATCCGGTTGATGCTTTTAAAAAATCGCAGCATGTTTTATTACCTGCGTATCTACTTCTTTGTATGAAATACAATCCCAAACCGGGCAAACATGTTTACACAGCAAACAGCCGACGCAGCGTTCCTCATCCACTGATGCTTTTCTTTTAAATGAATCAAATTTTATGGCCTGGTTTGCACCATCATGGCATGAAATATAACACTGTCCGCAACCGATGCATTGAGTTTCGTCAATCACCGAAACAACCTGGTAACGGGTTTTAAAGTTGGAAGGATCGGTAAGTTTTTGAGCAGCTTTGCCGATGATTTCGTCCAGAGATTTAATATTTCGTTCGAGCATGTAATCGCTCAGGCCTTCAATCATATCTTCAACAATCCGGTAGCCATATCTTAAGATTCCTGTGGTAACCTGCAGGTTTGTTGCGCCAAGCAGCAGGAAATGAAGCGCATCTATCCAGGTTTCTATCCCTCCGACTGCACTGATGGGCAATGCCAGCGGCTCTGACTTGTAAAGGTCCGAAACAAAACGCATGGCAACCGGCTTAACCGACGGCCCCGAAAATCCAGTTGCTGACGAATGTCCGTGGATATTCGGCAACGGACTAAAATTATTGATATCAATATCGGTGATGGCTTTAATGGTATTAATGGCAGAAATGGCATCGGCACCACCTTCTTTTGCTGCCAAAGCAACCGGAACCATATCGGTAATATTCGGCGTCATTTTGGCCATGACCGGCAGTTTACTCGCCTTCTTTACCACTTCGGTAAATGTTGCAACAGCATGAAAATCCTGTCCTGTACGGTGCCCGGCAGAAGGATGAGCCATCTGAGGGCAGGAAAAATTCAGTTCCAGCATATCAGCTCCGGCGTCTTCCGACAATTTCGCAAGTTCAATCCAGTCTTTATCCTCATAGCCCATGATACTCGATATCAATACTTTTTTAGGATAGTTCTTTTTGAGCCAGGCAATATCCCGGATGTTGTCTTTGATCGGCCTGTCGGTGATCTGCTCGGCATTTTGCAATCCTATAAACCGTTTATCGCCATAATTGTAAACGCTTAACCGGGGTGAGGGCATGATCACTTTAAAACTCTTTTCAAGTCCCAGTGTTTTATAAACAATTCCACCCCAGCCGGCGTCAAATGCTCTGGCGCACATTTCGGCATGGTTGCTCACAGGTGAAGAGGACAGGCAAAAAGGATTTTCAAACCTGATCCCACAAAAATCCATACTTAAATCTGCCATGTTTTTCATATTTAGTTACTCCTTTTTCTTAAATAATTATCAATACTTATGGCCGCCTTTTTACCTTCACCAACAGCCTGAACCACTGTTGCACCGCCGTTAACCACATCGCCACCGGCAAAAACACCAGGAATGCTTGTTTCAAAGGTTTCATTAACTTCAATAATTCCTTTACCTTTAGTTTTGAGTCCTTTGGCGAAATTTGTCACTTCACTGCCGGGCTTCGTACCGATAGCCTGAACGACCAAATCCACATTGATTGAGAATTCCGTTCCTCTGATTTGCCGGGCATTTTGTGGAATAAATTTCATGGGTTCAATCCAATCAATTTCAATTCCTGTCAAACCTGTGATCATTTTTTCTTTTGCGGAAAGACCCGTAATTTGTGATCCCGCTTTGAAAATGATGTTCATCAAACGAGCTAATTGGATTTCTTCTTTGTCTGCCGGTAATTCATTGAGATGCTCAAGCGAGATCAAATATACTTTATTCGCACCGGCAGCTTTTGCCGAAACAGATGAATCAATGGCAACACTCCCACCGCCAATGACCGCTACATTTTTATCTTTGAGATTTATGCTTCCCTTATCAAATTTTATTTTACGCAGGAATGAAATATAATCAAGGACATTTGCGAAACCATTTAACATATCCAATTCAAAAGCTTTATTAAGGCCGGCACTGATGAAAACTGCGTTGTATCCTTCCTTCAGCAGGTCGGTAACCGCGTCATTTTTTTCGATTGCTGACTTAAACTTTATTTCAACTCCCTGGCTAAGCAGGTTATTCACATCATAAGCCAGCGCATCTTCCGGTAACCTGAATTCCGGAATATTCCATTCAGGAACTCCACCGGCATGATCTTCTCTTTCAAAGATGACTACCTCATAATCCATTTTGGCCAATGCCGAAGCGCAGCCCATTCCTGCCGGTCCACCACCTATAATTGCAATTTTACCTTTTGTTTTCAGACTTTGCTCCAAAGGTTCAATTTTAAATTTCTGTCCATACTCCGAAGCAAAGCGTTGCAGGCCGCTTATGTTTATAGGATATTCAAGCGCTTTGACACTGCATTCTTTTTCGCAGAGTTTTTCGACCGGGCAAACAAAGGCGCAAACACTTCCGAGGATGTTGTTTTTCCTGATTGTCCGGGCGGCGCCTTTATAATTATAAAATTTTATCTGCCTGATGAACTTTGCCGGATCGGTACCGGCCGGGCATCCTGAGCTGCATGGCGCATCATAACAAAGCAGGCACCGGTTCGATTCCTTTATTGCAGCCTGCAGGCTCAGGGGTTCGCGCATACTCTCGAATTGCTCTATTTTAACAGGATCAATATGTATTTTCATGTTGATTGTATTTATATATTACAACTCCACAAGCTCGTCGTAAGTTTCAGGCCGTCTGTCACGATAAAACTGCCAGGTTGATCTCACTTCATCTATCATGTCGAGGTCTAATTCAGCCACGAGCAGTTCATCATTATCTTCAGAGGCCTGGGCCAGGATTTTTCCTTTTGGGTCAACAAAGTAGGAAGAACCATAAAACTTTCCAATATTCCACGGGCTTTCGATGCCAACCCGGTTTATACACCCCATAAAATACCCGTTTGCTACTGCATGTGCAGGTTGCTCCAATTTCCATAAATATTGTGATAAACCCGCAACCGTCGCTGATGGATTGTAAACGATCTCGGCGCCATTAAGACCAAGGGCGCGTGCACCTTCCGGGAAATGCCTGTCGTAGCATATGTAAACTCCAACCTTGCCGAATTTGGTCACAAACACCGGGTAGCCTAAGTTTCCCGGCCTGAAAAAGAATTTTTCCCAAAAGCCGCTGGTGTGGGGAATATGATTCTTGCGGTATTTACCAAGGTATTCCCCGCCGGCGTCAATCACGGCTGCAGTGTTGTAAAGCAATCCCGGCATCTCTTTTTCATAAACCGGCACGATGATGGCCATATCGTGTTTCCGTGCATACTCCTGCATACGTTCTACCGTTGGACCGGGAACCGGTTCAGCCGATTTGTACCAGGCCGCATCCTGCCCCGGACAAAAATAAGGCGTGGCAAAGATTTCCTGCAGGCAAAGTATTTGAACGCCCTGCTTGCCGGCATCCTCAATCAATCTGATGTGTTTTTGCAACATCGCTTCTTTGATCTCGTCAATCGTTCCCTGTCCCTCGGTAAGGGCGAGACTCATCTGAATTAATCCTGATTTTACAATTCGTGGCATAATTTAAAATTTTTTGTTTTCTGTTCCATGATTATGACATCAACTTCCGTTTGAAAAACCTTCCGTAGCCTTTTTCAATCTTTACTTTATTGTCTTCGATGGCAACCCGGCCCCGCAAAAGGACGGTTTTCGCCTTTCCTGTAACCTCCCATCCTTCATAAGCTGAATAATCACAATGATGATGATGAGTTTTGGCTGAAATGGTATGCTTTACAGCCGGGTCAAAAATAACAATATCGGCATCGGAACCCACGGCAATTGTCCCTTTTTGAGGAAACAAACCAAATATCTTTGCAACATTCGCCGAGGTTATCTCAACAAATTTATTCAGGGTGATGCGGTTTTTCAGTACGCCTTCCGAAAACAGCAATTCCAGGCGGTGTTCTATTCCCGGCGCTCCATTTGGAATTTTCGTAAAGTCATGTTCCCCGCGAAGTTTTTCATTCCACATAAACGGGCAGTGGTCAGTGCCAACGGTTTGTACAAGCCCCTGATTGATCCCCGCCCACAAGGCTTCGCGGTCCTTTTCCTTTCGTAAGGGCGGACTCATGACCCATTTAGCTGCTTCAAAATCCTTTTCATAAAGAGAAGCATCTAAAAGCAGGTATTGCGGACAGGTTTCGACCAGCACTTTCTGATTGCGGAAAGTGGCCTCACGCACTTTATTTAATGCACCTTCGCAAGTCGTATGGACGATATAAGCATTTACACCTGACAAAAACGCAAGGTCAGCAAAACGGCCCGACGCTTCCGTCTCAGTGATTTCAGGCTGCGATAAATAATGGTAAAGGGGCGACAACGAGTTTTCGGATTTATGTTTTTCAACCAGATAATCTATCATATCGCCGTTCGTAGCATGAACTGCAACGATACCGCCATGCTTTTTCACTTCATTCATTATACCGATCATTTGCCTGTCGTCAATCATGAGAGAGCCTTTGTACGCCATGAAAGTTTTAAAGGAAGTTATACCTTCGGATTGAATGATTTCTTGCAGTTCCGCTTTTATGCTTTCATTATATTCAGTGATGCAGATGTGAAATGAATAATCTCCGTAAGCCTTTCCCTTTGCCTTTTCCTTCCACGTTTCTAGTGCCCAATGAAGGGATTTGCCGTGCGGCTGAATAGCATAATCAATCACCATGGTTGTACCTCCGAAAAGCGCCGCCCGTGTTCCTGTTTCATGGTCGTCGCTCGAAAATGTTCCCATAAAAGGCATATCAAGATGAACGTGAGGGTCAATTCCGCCGGGAAAAACCATCATGCCCGATGCATCAATTACCTTGTCGGGATTGTATTTCAGTTGTTTCCCAATAGCTGAAACAATTTCACCTTCAATAAAAATATCTGCGGTATAATCATCTGATGCAGTAATTATTCTTCCGTTTTTAATGAGTGTTGACATGGTTTGTATTTTTTACCAAATAGTGCATTAATAAATTTCATTAACAACAATATTCATCGGCGATCGCAATGGCCTGTGAAATGATTTCAAGGCCTTCATCCATCTGTCCTTTATTTATGCATAGTGGAGGAGCAATGAAAATCCAGTTCCATCTTACGAAGGTAAACATGCCCAACTCGCGGATTTTTGAGGCCATTCTGTTTGTACATTCCATTTCGGAAGGTTGTGCATTCCAGGGCGTAACCGGTTCTTTGGTAGTACGGTTTTTCACAAGTTCAACCGCGCCAAATAAACCCGTATTGCGAAAATCACCGACTGATGGATGCTTGTGCTTTAATGACTCCATCCTTTCGTCGAGGTATTTGCCCATTTGTACAGTATTTTCGAGCAAATGCTCCTCTTCATAAACCCTGAGTGTTGCCAGGGCAGCAGCACAGGCGACAGCGTGCGCTGAATAGGTCAGCCCCAGAGGCAGTAAGATTTCGTTAAAATAATTTGCAATTTTATCACTCACAATCATTCCACCCAAAGGAATATATCCTGAAGTCAATCCTTTGGCCATACAGATAATATCGGGTTCAACATCGTGGTTTTCGATCGCAAACCATTTACCGGTCCGGCCGAAACCGCTCATCACCTCATCGTCAATAGTGAGAATACCATATTTGCCGGCAATATCCTTTACTTTTTTCCAATACCCGTGAGGATATTTAATGCATCCCGAAGTTCCTGATTCGCCTTCGAGAATAATGGCGGCAATACTACCGGGATTTTCAAATTGAATTATCCTTTCAAGATTAGCCGCGGCTTTCTCACCACATTCCTCCGGTGTTTTGCTATCCCAGGGACAGCGATAGAAATATGGATTTTCGATGTGAATGATGTTTGGCATACCCTGGCTATCAACCGGAAATTTTCGTGGATCGCCACCTGCGGAAATCGAGGCGTAAGTAGCTCCATGGTACGATCTGTACTGCGCAATAATTTTGTGCCTTCCGGTATAAATCCGCGCAATTTTAATTGCATTTTCAATGGCATCGGCTCCACCTAATGTGAAAAATGTCTTATTAAGATTGCCAGGTGCGATTTGTGAAAGCTTTTTCCCGAGATCTCCTCTGGCTTTGGTTATCATTCCTGGGTAAACATAACTCACCTCTTTCATCTGCTTCACCACTGCTTCGAGGATAGCCGGGTGGCCATGGCCGATGTTTACATTCAGCAACTGGGACGAAAAATCAATATAGCGTTTTCCGTCTCTGTCGTACAAATAAACTCCCTTTGCTCTTTCAATGTTTATCGGGTTTAATCCTGCCTGTTTCGACCACGAAAACAACGTATAGTCAAGGTTATTCTTTAAAATCTCATTCTTTTCAAAATCGCTGCCTTTCATATTCAATATTTTAATTTCTTTAATAGGTTAACTCATCCAATTTGATTTTTCCTGTTTTTTCCATTTTTTGGTAACTTTTTTAAGCTGTGTCCAGAATTGGATGCCTCCATGTCCGGTCAGATCACCTGCTCCGAATTTCGAATCATTCCAGCCGCCAAACGAAAAGGGTTCTCTGGGAACCGGTACGCCTATATTTATACCGATCATTCCGGCGCTTGCCCTTGCTGCAACTTCATCGGCCAGTCCTCCATTCTGTGTAAAAGCGGAGGCAGCATTTCCGTAAGGTGAATTGTTTTCGAGTTCAATGGCCTCCTCTAAATTTTTTGCATGAATAATTTCGAAAACAGGTCCGAAGACTTCCTCCTGCGGCATCCGGATTCCCGGATCGGTATATTCTATGATGGTAGGGCCAATGTAGTAGCCGTTTTTATCACCGTTGCCTTCAACCCGTGCAATGCGGCCATCAACAAGAATTTTTGCGCCGTTTTTTTCTGCATGGTTAATATAGCTGATGATTTTTTCTTTTGAGGCAATTGATATTATTGGACCAAGGTTGATCCCCGGCCTGACTTCCCTGGTTTTATTGCACAATTCGGCGATAATATGACGAACATCACCAACAGCAATCATCACCGATGCAGCCATACACCTCTGTCCGGAGGTGCCGCTGAAGGAAGCAGTAATATCTGTGGTTGTCATTTCAGGATCGGCATCCGGAAAGACGAGCAAATGGTTTTTTGCGCCACCCAAAGCTAAGCAGCGTTTTAGGTTTGAAGTAGAACGGCGGTAAACGACCTTTGCAATTTCAGTAGAACCGACAAAAGAAACTGCTTTCAGGCCGGGATGGTCGCAAATGGCTTCAACCATGCCTTTATCACCATGAACAATGTTCAGAACTCCGTCAGGGAGGCCTGCTTCCTTAAACATTTCGGCAATTTTCATAGCTGTGACGGGAACCTGCTCCGAAGGTTTCAGAATTACACAATTACCCAGGGCTATAATATTAGGAATAGTCCAGTGAGGAACCATGTGGGGAAAATTAAAGGGGCAGATAGAAGCCACTACACCTAATGGTGTAAATTCGGTATGGCAAACCACTCCATCACTCACTTTCAGGATTTCGCCGGTGGTAATCTGCGGAATAGAACAAGCAAACTCAGTAAGTTCGATGCTCTTTTCAACCTCGGCAGTCGCCTCGCTTATAGTCTTGCCATTTTCGTCATGAATAACGGAGGCAACCTCTGCGACATGATTTAAAAGAATGGTGTGATAGCGGTAAAGAACTTCTGACCTTTTTTTCGATGTAAGCGCCGACCAGGAAGGGAACGCATTTTGAGCTGCCGCAACCGCTTCATCCAGTTCGCGGTAACCGCACAAAGGCACTGTTGAAATCACCTTACCGTCAAGCGGGCTGAACACATCTGATCTGGGTGTATCCGATTGGACAAACCTGCCATTGATAAAATTATTTACTTCAGCATACTTCATATAAACCTGTTTTTGATAAAAGAAGCAAATTTATTGATTTTAAGCAGAAAATAGTTATTTCATTGATGAGAAATTTATCCAGAAAGATTCCTTTAGATGTCATTTCCATAAAATTCGGATATTCAACGCATTGGTTTTTAAATGAAATTAATATGGGTGAGTTAATTTATGAAAGAAGAGACTAAATACTGGATAAAATATGCCAATTAAAATTTAGAATAACTTCAATCTCACTGACCGGGACACCCACTCCCTCCGATTGATTCACAGCAATTTAGAAATTAAATAAAAAATAAACCAAAAAAAACTTGACAACGGTATTCTGAATGTTGTATTATTGTAATATCAAATTAATATCATTTTAAATTTAAAAAACATGAAAACAGAAAAAGACTTTAAAGCAAAATCGGGCTATGTGGCTCTATTCATTGAAATTGTATTGATTATTGCAATGGTTCTTACTTTGATCTTTATACCTTCAATTTTTATAAAGGCAAGTGCGGGATTAATTTTATTGGTTACTGTTTTTTGTGTCGGAGGCTTTGCCATCGTCAACCCTAACGAATCAGCGGTTCTGGTGCTATTCGGTGCGTATAAAGGAACGATTAAAGAAAATGGATTCTGGTGGATTAACCCATTTTTTACCAGGAAGAAAATCTCCCTTCGTGCCCGTAATCTTAACAGTGAGCCGATAAAGGTCAATGATAAGATTGGAAATCCTGTAATGATCGGTGTTGTACTGGTCTGGAAAGTTGAAAATACTTTTAAAGCAGCATTTGAGGTCAATGATTACGAACATTTTGTAACCATTCAGAGTGAGGCGGCAGTCCGAAAGCTTGCCGGTGAATATCCCTATGACAACCTGGAAGCGGAAGACGCAAAAATAACTCTGCGCGGCGGAGCTGAAGATGTAAACAAAATGCTGGAGGGAGAAATAACTGAAAGGCTTGCCATTGCAGGTATAATGGTAATCGAAGCAAGGATCAATTACCTGGCTTATGCTTCTGAGATCGCAAACGCAATGTTAAGGCGTCAGCAGGCGACTGCCGTTGTTGCCGCACGGTTTAAAATTGTTGAAGGCGCTGTGAGTATGGTAGAAATGGCTCTTGATAGTTTGTCGAAAAAGAAGATCGTTGATTTGGATGAAGAAAAAAAGGCATCTATGGTCAGCAATCTTATGGTGGTCCTGTGTTCTGATAAAGATGCAACTCCTGTGGTTAACACCGGCACTTTGTATCATTAAAACAGCGAATTAAAATGGAGAAGCAATTCTTTACTGAAGAGCAAAAATTTAAGCAAACAAAAGTCTGGATGTTCATGTTTCCGGTCTGGTCGGTTGTAAATGTAATTTTTGGAATCGGACTGTACAATCAGCTTGGACTTGGCCAACCCTGGGGAGATGAACCAATGTCTGATTCAGAATTGATTCTGGTTACCATTATAATCAACCTTATAATAATTGGAACGGCTACCCTGATGTTAAAAACAAAGATGATTGTTGAAATAAGGGAATCAGGATTGTTTTACAAGTATCCGCCGTTTATCAATAAAGAAAGAAAAATCCGCCGTGAAGAAATTGAACGATTTGAAGTGAGGCAATATAAACCCATCAGGGAATACGGCGGCTGGGGTTTCCGGCAGCGGTCGCGGAGATTCCGCAACGCAGGATTGGCTTACAATGTAAGCGGGAATATTGGCTTACAACTTTATCTCAAAAACGGGAAAAAGATATTATTCGGTACGGAGCGGAAAGAGGCGATTGATTCAGCGATGAAAAAAATGATGACACTGGAAGGATGAAATATTAAATTGTTAAATTGTTGAATTGTTAAATGGTTGCGTTGCTTAATTGTAGGAATGATGGGGTGACTGCCATCTAATTTGTGTGACCCCTAAATAAATGGAAATAGAATTTTTAGTTCCGGAATAAAATTTATTTATAAGAAAATCAAACGACTTAATTGAAATGTCAAAGAAGAAACCATTTGTATTAAGAATTGATCCTGAGATACTGGCTGCCATTGAAAAATGGGCTGCCGATGAATTCCGGAGCGTGAACGGGCAATTGGAATGGCTCATTCAAAAGGCACTGAACGAGGCCGGACGACTGAAAAATGAAAAGAATTCTCAGGAATGAACCGGGTAACTCTCAGAAAAACTGAATGGTAAAAGCCTTTAATAATTTCGCATTATTATATAAAGAAAATCGGCCTTAAATAAAAGTCAGCCTTTCACTTCTGGCCAGAGAATGTATTAGTTTTTTTGCACGATTCTTTCGGGTTTCTTCTCTCGAAGCACTCATAATCCAGATGGCATACAGTTTTATTATTGCTGGTGGCAAAGATTGATAAAAGTCAAAGGCAACAGGTTTTGCCTTTATCATAAGAATGATTTCTTCAGAAAGCACATATCCTTTTTTTGCATCGGTTAATTCATCCCATTTTCCATTATCCTTCGATTTCTTAATAGCCTCTGATCCGGCTTTTCTCATTTTACCTTCGGCAATAAGCTTTTCGACTCTTTTTTTATTCGATTCCGACCAGTTGCTGTTATTGGTTCGGGGTGTAAATTTTTGCATAAACCGTTCCTCATCGAGTTTTTTTGTTGTGCTGTCAATCCAGCCAAAGCATAATGCCTCTTCTACAGCCTCACTATATGTCACAGTTGGCTTCGATGTATGTTTTTTATAATAGATGACCCATATACCTTTGGCGGATGAATGATTCTTTTCGAGCCACGACCGCCACTTTACCCTGTCAGTAAAGAATTTTTGAGGATATTCAGCTTGCATATCCGAAAAATTATATTTTCTGTAAAATGTACAGTTCAAAAGTAAAAAACTTTAAAATGTTTCCATACTTTTGTGCACCACGAAAACAAATATTTACGCACATTGTTTTATGGAGAGTTGCCGGAGCGGTCGAACGGGGCAGTCTCGAAAACTGTTGATCTGCATTGCGGGTCCGAGGGTTCGAATCCCTCACTCTCCGCTTAACGTATAACATTCATTTCGTTTGTACCGGTTTTCATCAGGTCAGATTTGTCTTGCCTGGCCTTGTGACAAAAAATAGGTTATGAAGAAGTCACTATTTCCTTTTTTCCCGGCAGTTATATTACTTATGTCTATTTTCCCTGCTATAATTCATTCCCAGGTAACGTTTAAGGAATTTGATAAGGATTATATTACTGCCATCATGTACAGAGTTAATCAATATCAAATCGAAAATGCAGGAAGGTCAGATAACCGGAACTGGAAAAGAGGTACATGGTTTACCGGAGTCATGGCATTTTATCAGGCCACAGGAAATAATGATCTTTTGAACCAGGCTATAAACTGGGCACAGGAAAATGAATGGCGGGTTGGCAATGAATTGATTTATCCGGCTAACAGGCTGACATGCGCCCAAACTTATTTTGAAATCTTTTATGTGAAACACGATTCTTCGGGGATCGGGAAAGCCAGAGAATTTATGGATTCACAACTGTTGCGAACTGAACCTGCGTATTTAAGCGGATGGGATTATATTGATGCACTCTATGTTGGGGCGCCGGCTTATGCCATGTTGGGAAAAATCACCGGTGAAAAGAAATACGCTGATTTTATGAACCGGATTTTCGCGGAAACTGAAGAACAACTTTACGATAAATCGGAGAGTCTTTTCTACCGTGACAATGAAGCCCGTTTTGTCGAAAAAAGTAAAAATGGTAAAAAAGTGTTATGGTCAAGGGGCAACGGCTGGGCTATGGCCAGTCTTCCGCGAATCCTGAGATATCTGCCAAAAAGCAATCCTTATTACAACCATTATGCTGATCTGTTAAAAGAAATGGCTGCCTCACTATTAAAACGGCAGGGAAGTGACGGTTTTTGGAGAAGCAATCTGGCAGATCCTGATGAATATCCGATGCCTGAATCGAGCGGAACAGCCTTCTTTACGTATGCAATGGCCTGGGGAATCAATAATGGCGTTCTTGATCGTGAGGTTTATATACCGATTGTTCAAAAAGCATGGAAAGGTTTATGTAATGCGATAAACGAACAGGGCAAGGTTTGCTGGGGCCAACTTGTGGCCCGCGGACCGGGAAAAGTTGACCAAGAAGATTCTGACGAATATGTTACCGGTGCATTCCTGTTGGCAGGAAGTGAAATGCTGAAGATAGAGGAGAAATGAGGGTTTAGACTTGAGAAATGAGACTTGAGAAATGAGGGTTTAGACTTGAGAAATGAGACATGAAACTTGATACTTTAGACTAATTTTTAAGATTTTCATCAGCAAAATCCCTGATCTTATGGTATAAATTAATCCTGTCTTTTCCTCTTACATTATGCTCGTGTCCGGGATATACAAAATACTCTACCTGTTTCTCTTCATCAACACATTTTTTTATGAATGAAAGGCTGTTTTGCCACACCACAGTTTCATCCACTGTTCCATGAAAGATCAGGAGTTTATCCTGGAGTTGTGACACATAATTCAGAAGGCAGGCATTTTTATATCCTTCCGGATTTTCTTTTGGTGTATCCATGTACCGCTCTCCATACATCACTTCATAATATTTCCAGTCAATAACCGGTCCGCCTGCAGTTGCAGATTTAAAGACACCGGGATTTTTCAGCATCATCGAAAGGGATAAAAATCCGCCATAACTCCATCCATCGAGCCCCATCCTGTCAGCATCAACAAAATCAAGTGATCTTAAATAATCAACACCTTTCATCTGATCCGAGACCTCAACCGTACCAAGATTCCTGAAAATCGCCTGTTCAAACTCAAGGCCACGGTTCGCAGTTCCCCGGTTGTCCATTGTAAAAACAACATAGCCCTGCTGTGCCATATAATTCTGAAAAATACCCGCAGCCCCAAGCCAGGAATCGTTCACCAATTGAGAATGCGGACCACCATAAACATAAAAAAAGACCGGATACTTTTTTGATGGATCAAAATATGCAGGTTTTATCAGACGGCAATATAGTTCAGTACTGTCATCCGAAAAAATTGAAAAAACAGTTGTCGTTCCGAGTTTATAGTCGCTTAACGGATCAATATTTTTCTTTAAAATTCTGATAAGATTGCCATTTGAATTATAGAGCTTGTATTCCTTTGCAATTTCCAGACTCGAATATGAATCAATGATGTATTGCCCTGTATAACTGATAAGGGCATTGTGTGTGCCGTGATCTTTACTGATCCTCGAAATTTTTCCTGTTTTTATTTCAACCGAATAAATATTTTGTTGTATCGGGCTATCTTTTGTGGCAAGGAAATAAACAAATTTTTCCTTTTCATCACAAGCAAGATAATCAGTAACAACCCACTCTCCGGCAGTCAGTTGCTGGATTAAATGGCCGCTTGTACTGTACAAATACAGGTGTTGAAATCCGTCGCGCTCGCTTAACCATAGAAACTGGTTTGGGCGGCTATTTAGAAAATACATCGGATGTTCCGGTTCAACATAATTTTTATCCTGCTCCTCAAAAAGTGTATAAACAAATTCGCCGGTCGAAATACTGTACTTATTTAAAGTCAGATGATTTTGTTCCCTGTTCAATAATCCGATATAGATATATGCTTCCGACGGATCCCAGGTCACACTGGTCAGGTATTGATCCCTTGGATCACCGGTTCTGATAAATTGTGTGGTCTGCGATTTAAGATCAAATATACCCAAAGTAACCTGCTCACTTGTCATTCCAGCCATCGGATATTTGATATTTTTTACCTCCGCTTCTCTTGCCCCAATGTCAACCAATGGATAATCAGCTACCATAGTTTCATCCTTACGGTAAAAGGCAAGGAAATTACCTTCGGGCGACCAGAATGTTCCTTTGTTAATTCCAAATTCGTTCCGGTGAACAATTTGTCCGCATACGATTCCTTTATTATCTTCTTTGGTCACCTGAATTTGCTCATTGTTATTGGCAATATACAAATTATTTTCAAGTGTGTAGGCAATCTTGTTGTTTTGATCACAGATTTCAATATTCTCTGCTCCATCATAATAATAGTTGATGTAAGTGAGATTCCCAGAGGTAATATTATAAAGGAAGAGTTTATTTTTTTCAAAGAACCTGATCCTATATTCATCAATATATTGTACGTCTGGAAACCTTTTTAACGAATCAAGGTCAATATCGGCGAATCCGGTATTCAAATCGCCAAGTGTTACAAGTGTATCCGTTGTCCCTGAAACGGCTGAACATTTTAACAACATATTGTTATTCACAAAAGAATAGTTGTCACTTTCTTTTATCCATTTTAACTGCCGCATCGTTTTTGGTAAAATTTCAGGGTTCATATAAACGGCATCCTGAAGGGTGAGCATCTTATCCTGTGATGCTGCGAAAAAGGGGAACAACAGTCCTGTGAAAACAAACGGATAAAATAATTTCATGATCTTCATATAACATCTGATTTTGAACTATGCAAAATAAGGAAAAATAAAAATAGCTGAATTCCGTGGAAAAAAATGGCTACATTTTATTTTGATGTGCTGGAAAATAATTATTTCTTTTATTGGCGGATCAAAATGAACCATTGAATTTTGCCCGTAGGGCATTAATATCCATAGAAAATAATAATATGTGCAAGGA
>Ga0172368_10005194_pt1 | contig 14678 bp, 17 predicted proteins | sample Lak11m_FD_114540 | JGI IMG/M metagenome (GOLD analysis project Ga0172368, IMG submission 114540) | Freshwater microbial communities from Kabuno Bay, South-Kivu, Congo - kab_022012_11m | ecosystem: Environmental > Aquatic > Freshwater > Lake | place: Democratic Republic of the Congo: South-Kivu...
CAAACCGAAAAAATAAAAGCGCCGGCCGGCTGATAAAAGACTCTGGCTCCGCAACAAAAACTTATTTCGTAGGCGCCTTCTTCTAATTTACAAGAAGCGTCTTTTTCTGCCGGAATGGGCATGTCTTTCTCTCTCGCTGATATTTTTTTCTCCATTTTGCCAACCTCCTTTCTTTTTTCTCAATTACTTTGCCCGATCGGATTTTTGCATAACGAGCAAATGCGCAACCTTATTCCCCCTTTGGTTAAAACAACTGGAGCCCCACAACAGCTGCTCTTTTCGACGGGCAAGCCGCCAAAAACGTTTTGCGCTCTTCTGTCTTCTTCGTCCAGATTTACGCCATCCTTATTATTTAAAATTTTTCTCTCCATGGCTTCCTCTCCTTCTTTTTTAAAAGAACCTCTGTTTTTTTCTCTATTTCTGCCCCTGACAAAGCGACATTGTTCGGTACCGCTACCGGGATTCGAACCCGGGTTACCTGGATGAGAACCATGCGTCCTAACCACTAGACGATAGGGCCAAAATGAAGGATTTTGTTGAAATTATCGCATTAAATCTGGATTTTTTGATCAATTGTGGTTTGTCATAAAAAGACAGGAATGGACGCAATTACCCAGTTATTGGAGACAAAATGGAGACAATTTTTGGCCCACCCCAAATGTCTTACACAGTCTCTGCAAGGACATAATTCATTCTAACATTCTAATATTTTTATTCAAATTATCCACCTGCTCGCCTCTTGGCAAAAAAAGCGGCCGTTTGCACGGCGCTTGGCAATATAAGGAGAGGCAAGGAGGTTGGCCTAATGTGGTCGTAGCCAACAAATCAGGACACGGCTTTATTGCCGCCCAGATTTATTATTTGAGGATTTTTCGAAACAATATCAATCAGTGTTAGAATCGATTTCGCGGCATAATCCATTAACCTAAAGCCGACAACATCATATGATGGCGTAGAACCTCCAACAGCCTTCCATACATCCCATACTTTCTCTCTGTCCTCTTTCTTTTCAATTTCGTCTATGCGCATAAAAGTTACTTCTAATACTCGATGAATATTCTTCTTCTCCCAATAATCATCAGGGGCCTCCCGCAACGCTTTGGGTGCAAGATGAAATATACTTTGAAGTTTCTTATGCGTCTCCTTTTCGTTTAACCACCCAGGAGGAGTCGGGATAAAAAGGTTAAAGTCGCTGCCGTAAACCGACATTGTATTTCCTCTTTGCCACGGTCTTTTTACGTGCTCGATAAATATGTTCCGGTATGAACGCAGTTGATAATAAAGCCAATAAATATCCTTTTTATGTTTATCCCTGATTAGCGATAGATGACCAATATCCTTTTTGCTTGAAATTTTGTCATACAGGGCGTGGAAGCTGACTTGATCGGGGTTATATATACCGGTTAAATACGCAATTACATAAGACCATTGATCTAGCAGGAGATTACCGAACACATATAATGACTCCATGTCTAATTTCATTTGTTCGACCAGTTCTGAATGTCTACGCATTATAGTCTGAAGTCTTTTAGACGCAGGCTTTCCTGGCTTAACCTTACTAGGCCTTACCGCATTTTCTCTTATTGAAAGGTCCGTAATTTCTCTTCTATTCTCACCTAATCTTGTCATTATCCTTTTAACATCTTTAATTCGTTCAATTAAGTGAGCATGATGATGAAATAGGGCATAGGTTCCCGGCACTATTTTTACGAGTTCGTGAATCTTTTTATTTAATATTTGGTGATTTTTTAGAGCCTGATCTGCCAGACTTAGAATAAGAGAAACTTTAATTGGAACAGGCAACAATAACTCCACTACTGTTGCCAACTGTTCTTGATTGCCCCGTTTAACCCATATTTCCGCAGCTTCTTTGAGTAATGCTTCCCTTTTAGATTTATTTACGGTGATCAGACCTTTTGAATAGCATAGCCTCGCTCTGGCTTCCTCCTCTCCAAATCGATCTTCAGTCTGTTGAATTAAGTTAAGTGCATCCTCCATCTCTTTAATTGCGCTTGCAGGATTAAGAGCCACCGACGATTTAATCTGGTGAAGCATTATTTTTGTCTTATAATACATATCCGGCTTACCAGATTCTTTCGCATGCCTAACCATCAACTCGGCATTGCCTATTGCCTTTTCGTCCATCATTTGTGATTCCAACGTTGCGTACATGTAATACAGACTCATATCGATATTGTAATTTTTGTCATCGTTGAGATCATGATATATTGTTGCTCGCTGGAGAAATAATTCTTTGGGCGGTTTATTATCTTTCCTATAGGTAGCAATCTTTCTTTTCAAATATGTGAGCGATATCCTTTTTGATTCCTCGCTGTCTTTCCCACAAGCCTTTTCGATTAACATGGAAGCTTTAAGGAGGTCATCAGCAGCCTTTTGATCATCTTTTTCACGAATCCCCGATTCTCGATAGTAGAGCCCCCAAAGCAGCGAATTCATCTCCTTGGCTTCAGGGTTCTTGCTTTGTTCGTATAGAGTTGCCGCCTCTTTTAGCAAAGCATAATTATCTTTGTTGTTTTCATACTCTCTAAAAAGACGCGAACCTTCTTTGTCGTATTCATCATAGAAGGATTCCGTTGATTGCGGTGTTACGTTGTTATCCATATTTGTCAACTTATTGTAAATCCTATAGAATATCTATTCACCCATAGAGCGGGCCTTATCAACTTTACTTGAAAGATGATTTTCTCAATTCGACAAATTCTTCATCGGTCAACCGTCCGGTCCTGCCTAGTCGCTCTGTGAGCTTTTTCCTGTCAAAATCAATTTCATGCACGGCATGAGCATAGTAACAATGCGGAAGAATAAATTCTTTTACGAATGGAAGCTTTTCCGCTTCTGATCTTACCCACACCTCGCCAGGAATATCAAAGACTAAATAGATATCCCGCCGATTCATTACGCCAAATATTTCCGTTATGGCCGAAATCAGTTTATTGATCACTATCGGAGCAATGGTTTTGAAATCATACTTTTCCGTGTAATGAATTGTTTGATGACGGATTGGCTTTATCTCATCCATCAGACCGATAGCCCTTGTAGAAATGAGTTGCCAATCAGATATTATCTTTAACATTCTATCCCAATCATCGAAACTCTCTTTGCGATAGATTTTCTTATAGTGATGATCTTCTTTAAAATGATTTCTCGTTTTGATTATCAACCGATTTAATATTCTTTCTGCAAGACAACAGGAAGCGGTGACGGCGGGATAATAAAAGCCGGCGCTGTATGCGGAGATAATTTGCTGCACCTTTTCTGGATATTCATCGATTAGTCCGATTGGCGGATAATCGATCTTCAACCAACGCTCAAATTTTTGTTCAAAATCGCTTTCTCCAAGAACAGATTTTAAATGTTCTTTATACCTATCGCCATCATTCTTAAGGAGATCATTCGAAAAAAAATTGCGAGTCGTATCAATGAAAAAATTCATTAGCCGATATCGGCGATCAAGATTTGGACATACGAGTATAATTGGGTCTTTTCCCTCCGCTTGGCTCTTTGAAACAGAAAGCGAGTGCTTTTCTCGGCATATTGGGCAGACTATAGTGGCTTTTGACATTTCAGATTTCCTTCATCGAAATTAATCTTATTATTATTTATATCACAGTTTTACGAAAGTAAAAGCCCCCGAAGATTTTCGAGGGCTATAAATAACTCAGTCGTAACAGCTATGGCACTCGGTTGTGCCGTCGCAGTGAACAACCATCGTGTTACTAAGCGGGTGCAATTGAAAATGATGGCCGCAGTCAAGCCTGATCCGCTTCCCTTTCAGCAGCTCCCGCAGCTCGTAAGAAGTGATCTGCTTTTTCCCTTTCACCACCGGACAGAAGTCCAGCGGCACTTGTTCCATCTTCAGCATCGCTGGCCTCCTTTCCGGGATAGTCTTGGACTGCGTTTAATCGACGATCTGTTGAATGGCACGGTGCAGTTTCAGGTGCTTTTCCATAATTGAGCTTGGCGGGCAGGTCTTGAGGCTTTCCGTTCCGGCGTTGTAGAAGCTCCACATATTGCGGGGCTCAAATTCCTCATAGCGGGGCCGGAGCCATTCTGCCTTTAAGATCGTCAACTGTCGGGGGCTGACGATGTTCTGACCAAAGAGCACCCCCATCATCTGAAACGCCTCCAGGTTTTCAAGCGGCAGCGCTTTGAACGCCTCGGCGTCGCAAACGATCTGCTCATAATTTTTCTGGCTCCTGTAGATTGTGGCGATGGCCGTCTCCTCAAGCTCGGTCCAGACGTTTTTAGTGTGCTTCCGCAAAACCACAATCTCGCCGCAAAGGGCCAGGTTGTCGCAGATAAAGACCGACGCTCCGACTGCCAAGCCGATGGCCATTGATCGGTCATAGGAATTGCGAAACGCAATAGACAAGCCAATGTCGGACTTTTCGCGCTGGAATTTTAAAACCGCAAACAGTTGGTTCCCCTGCCTGGCAATACCGTAGTTTTCGCCGACCAGGACATAATCCCGCAGAATATCCTGGCTGATGGTTAAAAGCTTGTCCGCCAGATGGTAGTGGCTGACGGGCACGTAGCTCTCCGTTGGTTCGGGCACGGCAATCAGGTCAAGCTGATCGCGTGTGATCAATTCGCCGCCCCGGTGCATCAAGATACCGTTCATTTTAGGCCTCCTTTCTCTTTTGGTATTTTTGAAATTACGTTAGGGCACCTTGGACAGATGCCGATCCTTTCCTTGCCCAGCCCGTAGAATTGGAGCCTTGCCCCGTGCTTTTCACAAACCGGGGGCTGGTAATCTGATTTTTTTATCAAAACACCTTCCTCGGTTTCTGTTACCTCCACGCAATCCCCCACCTGCCAGCCGTATTTTCTGGCAATGCGCCGGTTGCCGATCAAGACGCACGGGCAGTCCGCTTCATCATAGGCCGGGTGGTAGCTTAAAGTTCGTAAGCCCATAAGCGCCTCCTTGAAAATGGTTTTGGATTGTTAAACAACTGGAATAGTTGATCTATAGGTTAAATTTATCTTTAGGGTTCAGAATCGACAAGGAGGGCAGAATTGGCTGATTGGGCAAATGAGTAATAAAGATATCTTTGACATAACCAACAGTAAGTTGTAGATTTCTCTCCGAATCCAACTCCCCACAGCTACTCAGGTATAGCAAACGAGGCTTATTGATGATCGAAGACTTTATAAAATATTATATTCGTGAATTCGGTCTGATAACATTGCCAATCATTGTGTCGGTCGTTAGCCTTTTATACGCAAACAATCTCTCCCGCAAAGCCGCAAAACGATCCGCCGATTTAGCCAAGGAGGCTAACCAAAAGTCTGAAGAGGCCAACGCTCTGGCCAGGGAAGCCCTTCAAAAATCCGAACAACAATACGTTGAGGCCAACAGACCGCAGCTGACGGCACAACCGGCTATGCTGGACAATCGAAGCTACTATGAGCTTACCAAAGCTGGCGAGGACAAGATATTCGCCGCGTTCAAAGTGGTCATTCAGAACAAGGGCAAGGTAATCGCATCCAGCGCCAGCATTGAAGAAGCCATCTTTCAGATCAGCCATGGAGGGACCAGGATCGCCTACACAAGAAACTTCTATGATGCATTTGGTAAGGCATATCCCACCAAAGAGGCTGTGCAGCAGACCAATTTCACGCTAATCGATGTCCAGCCACAAGACGGCTATGTTAGACAGCTTGAGTTCTTTATAGACTTATCGGGAACCGGCTTTAAGGCCGATGATGTCCTGCGCCTGATCCCCGATCTGGCGGTAACCATCAATCTGCGCCTTGTGTGCGCTTATGAATTGATCAAGGGGAAACAATTTATCACCCATACATCCCACGGCATCACCAGGGAAGGCTTGAGCGTGCTTGAAAATCGCATCATCGTCAATGAAAGCTAAACCGACTGTTCCCATCAAAAGAATCATCTCCGGCGGCCAGACAGGCGCTGACCGGGCGGCACTGGATTTTGCCATCAAAAATGATCTCCCCTATGGTGGCTGGGTCCCCAAAGGGCGTAAAACAGAAGATGGAACGCTCCCCGAAAAATATCATCTCAAGGAGATGCCGACCGGCCAATATTCCAAGCGCACGGAAAAGAATATCCTGGATAGCGACGGCACGCTGATCCTCTCGCACGGCCCGTTAAGCGGCGGCTCGGCTCTGACGCGGGAGTTGGCCAAGCAGCACAAAAAACCGTGGCTCCACGTTGACCTGAAAACAATCGCGTGCCCGGCTGCGGCTGTGATGATCCAAGATTGGGCCGGCCGCCACAATGTCAAAGTCTTGAATGTCGCCGGGCCACGGGCCAGCAAGGACCCTCTGATCTATCAGGCGATAATGGACGTGCTGGCAGCGGTGCATGACCCGCAAGATAACACATAGGGGGAAATGATGGCTGTAACCAAAGACCAGGCAAAAGACGTCGCCTTGCAGCATCTGGCAAAGACCAGAATTGTTGAGATCACCGATGTCTGGGGCAACTGGCGCGTTTACAAGACACAGCCCCTTGAGAACTGCTGGTACATTCTCGCCGCTGTCTCTGATTCCCCAATGCTCGCCAGCCGGCGGCTGATCGCCGTATCCAATGAGACCGGTGAAATCCTTTTTGACGGTTCAACGAACGAAGAGGGATAAGGCTCTGCTGATTGATGACCAAACTTGAATCCGTGCAGGACATCAAAGACTCTGCCGAAAGGATTGAAGGGGCACTTTTAGGGTCAGATATCACCGCGATTAAAACCGCCGAGGCGGCTCTTGGCCAATTAGTTGATCGCTTCTGTCGGGAGAACGAGGATATGCTGACGCCCCTTCAGTGCCGGATTGCCAGGCAGGACTATGAATACTTCAGGCGGCTGGTGGACTTGGCGCTGGCGTATTACCGGGAGGAAGACTGGGAAAAATGACTCAAGAAATAATTCTGCTGATGGATAAAATAAGAAATGCTGAAGGCATAAAATGCATTAACCGGATGAAGTATCACAATGACTGCATTTCAATACTGAATGGGAATTTTACCGAGCTTTCCAAAGCCCTTTTGCATTTTGAAGATTTCAAGAATGCCCTAGAATTAATGGATCAAAACAACTATGAGGCATCCGAAAAATATCAAAACGAAATCAGCCGATTGCTTCACAATTTTCTTGCTTCCGCCATGATGTTGGTTGATCAGACAAGGCTACTTATCAACCAAAATTATACCGGAACGGAAATCCATAGATTGTATGCCAAAAAAATCAAGGCAGAATTTAAAGAAGACGGCTTGAACAAATTTATCCAAGAGTTGAGAAATTACATCTTGCACCGAGGTCTGCCGTACACCGGCCTGTCATTAAAACCGGATTTGAAAACAACGGTCTTTTTGAATAGAGATGCAATGCTAGAATGGGATAGCTGGACGGCTCCAAGCCGGAAGTTTCTTTCATCCCAAAAAGAAAAAATACGGATTTACGATTTCATTCACGCCTATACTAAGAAAATACTTGCCCTGAACCATTGGTTAAATCTGGAAATAAAGAAATACCACGCGAAAGACCTGGAGGAACTGGAACAACTCCGCAGCCGCTACCGTGAAATATCAAAAGACCCAATCTAGTTTTTTTTCGATTCTTGAATTCATAAACAAAAACCCACCACCGGAATACAGGTGATGGGCTCTTCAATTTTCCCCCTACTGGCAGCTTGTTGAAACAATCGCCGCCAAGTCGTCGCCATTAGCCTGGCAATGGCAAGGCGGACAAGGAGTATAGCCGCCATAGGTTTTGTCCGGACCCAGAGAATCGAAAGTCGTACACTCGCAGGTGCCAGGGTGATAATGCCAGGTATAATAGCTGCCCCAGGGATCGGTTGCCGGAAAAGTCGGAATGAACGAGGCTAAGGCTGCCTGCAAGCAAGATGTTGGATCGCCATTGGCTCCCGGATAGTAATGTCCGGCGCAGGGGTAAACTCCGTTAGCGTCATAATACATTTCGACGGCCAACTGAAATTGTTTGAGTTCTGACTTGGCCTTTGCTTGTCTTGCCTTTTCTCTGGCCGAATTCAAACTCACCATCACGATACTGGCCAAGAGGCCGATGATGGCGATAACGACTAAAAGTTCAATCAAGGTAAAGCCTGATGCAGAATTCCGATTATTGCTGTTTCTTTTTTTATATTGGGTTGATGCCTCTCTCACAAAGAAATTTTTACGATATCAGTTAGATTATATCACCATAAGCCTCTTTCAAATAATATGGTTATCAACAGCTAAGATATTCTCTTAAAATCAGTGCGGCGGCCCACTTCACGTTTACTTTTTATAAACCACGTGCAGCGGATAGAATTCAAAATAATCATTCTCGTCAAACCACGCGCATTTGAAATCGTATAGACGCAGTCCGGTCAATCGGCTTAAGGCCAGCGCATAAATGGTGAGCTGTTCGATGGGCTTTTCCTTTTTGGCATTGGGCTTGTAGTCCAGGATATGAATCATGCCGTTTCGGACTTGCACAATATCAATGTGTCCGGTGATTATTTCGCCCCGATTCATATTAATCGGAACACAAAAGTTTTGATACTTTTGAAAGAAGGCAATGTCCTGTTGCTTCAGGATCACCGGCAGCTTCAATTTCACCAAGGCGGCCGAAGAAAAGAACGCCGAGAATCTGCTGGTCATTCAGAACCGGGAGTTGGCCAGGACATATCTTGAGAACTGGCTGGCGCATAAGGCACACGCTGAACAATATGAGCGACCGTAGAGCGTACCGCCTTACCTGCTTTAATTGTACTCATTTTCTGGCTTGTCAACAAGGGCGCGGCTTTCCGACGTCCGCGTGGCCAAGCTCGGACACCATTGTTGCCCCAAAAGCTAAATTCTTCCCTCTTTAATCTGCCACGATGATCCTTTACCCTTCAGGGTAAAGGACTATGTAACCAAGCGACAAGTAAGGTAGGCATAAACCAATCGTATCACCTCAAAATAACTAAGCTTTTCCAATAAGTAAAAAAATGGTAGAGTAATATAGCCAATGTGGTTCAAACGCCACATTCCTATATTGCTCTTTAACAATTAATGGGGCTTGAATTTTACCGGGATAATGAACTCAACCAGTCCTTCTTAAAACCCCAGGAGATGGCCGGCCATTTGAACGTGTCGCTAAAGACAATTTACCGCCTGGTTGAAAGCCGGGCCATACCGTTCTACAAAATCGGCCGGAGTTTGAGGTTTAAGAAAACAGACGTTGAGGCATACTTGGAAAAAACACTGGTAAAATCAATGCCAAAAAATAATGAGCACATATAAACGTGGCAATAAGTGGTGGATACGATTCAGATTTGACCATAAAAGATATTTCAAATGCAGCCCGGAAAACAATCAGGCTGGAGAGCCAAAGCATACGAAGCTTTATTGCGCCACAAACTGGTCAAGGGCGAACCGATCACTAAGCATGACAAAGAAAATAACCCCGTCCCGACCTTCCGAGAGTTTGCTGCTCAATGGATGAGTGTTTACGTCAAGACCAACAATAAATATTCCGAATTTCTGAATAAGAAATATAGCCTTTCTGCCCACTTGCTCCCTTACTTTGGCCATAAGCCAATAAACGAAATTACTAATTCGGACGTAGAGAATTTTAAGGCCCAAAAAATCAACGCCGGTCTGGCGCCAAAATCGGTCAACAACTACCTCATAGTATTGAGTCGCTGCCTTAAGGCGGCACAGGAGCAAAATGATTGGTCAAATGACCTGAAACTGCCCCGAATCAAACTGCTTAAAGTCAAGCCGCAGAAGTTTGACCATCTAACGGAAGCCGAAAGTCGCCTACTGCTGGACAATTGCGAGGGCATATTGCGGGATATGATCTTGATTGCCCTAAAAACCGGCTTGCGCATTGGTGAATTAACGGGATTGGAATGGAGCGATATTGATTTCACAAATAACCAAATAACCGTTGCCAAGTCAATTTATCGGGGACGAGTCGAATCAACTAAGAGCAACAAAATACGGCATATACCAATGACAGACGAAGTATCGCATTTGCTTAGTATCAAAACAAAAACTGGCGGTTATGTCTTCGCTAAAAACGACAATGAGCCACTGAACCAAACGACCTGCCTACGACGGCTCAAACGTTTATGCAAAAAAGTGCAATTGAGAAATATTGGCTGGCACACTTTGCGACATACTTTTGCCTCCCATTTAGCGCAACGAGGTGTGCCGATAATGGCGATAAAGGACTTGCTTGGCCATGCCGACATCAAAACCACGCTGCGCTATTCTCATTTGAACCAATCGGTTCTAAAAGACGCCATAAGTGTCCTGGATTGGAAGGGTGGAGACAAATTGGAGACAATTTCCTTTCCTGTGAATAAACAGCGAATTATGTCTGCTCTGACACCGAACTACTTAAACGTCGAAAAATGCTTATAATACGGGATTTTTGGCCCGTTTTGTAAAATGCTCTGGCAAGTACCGCTACCGGGATTCGAACCCGGGTTACCTGGATGAGAACCAGGCGTCCTAGACCGGACTAGACGATAGCGGCAAAAATCATTATAAAGATATCTCAACTTATCATATTTAACCGTCTTTTTCAACTTATCCCCAGTCTTGGATTTGACAAGTGAACAGTCGTTCAATAAAATGAAACTAGCTCAATTAATTTCATTATTTATAATTTTATGGACACCCAAAAAGCTATTTCCAAAATCCGCCAATTTTATTTCAATAAAAAACGCCTGCCATCCTACCGAGAAATTGCCCGGCTTTTGAATTTCAAATCATCAAACGCCGCCTGGCGCGTGGTCAAAGAATTGATTGCTAAAGATTATCTGGACAAAGATTCCCAGGGAAAATTGATTCCCAAAAAACTGGGTCATGAACTTAAGATGCTGGGAACGGTTGAAGCCGGCTTCCCCACTATGGCCGACCAAGAAGAAATGGACACCATCTCGCTTGACCAATACCTGCTGACGCGGCCGGAATGCAATTATATGCTCCGAGTTATCGGCCGCTCAATGATCGAAGCTGGCATTTCTCCTAATGACCTGGTTATTGCCGAGTCGGGCAAAGAACCAGCCAATGGCGACATTGTTATTGCTGAAGTTGACGGTGCCTGGACAATGAAATATTTTCAAAAAAGAAATAAGGAAATAATTTTAATTCCGGCTAATAAAGATTATCCGAATATCTATCCTAAACAAGAACTTAAAATTGGCGGCGTAGTAGTTTCGGTCATAAAAAAATATTATTAATAGTTAACCGGTTTGGCCAGTAAATAAAAAATTCCCCCCGCATTTTGCGGGGGGAATTTTTTATTTACAATTTTAATGGCTTGCGCTCTCTCCTTTAAACAGCTAGGCAACTACTAAAATGGTTTCAAGATCATAAGGCAAATTAAATTTATCCGCCGCCTCGCTTATTTCTTCCAGCGATAATTTATGAAGTTCGTTCGTTGTGTTTTTTAAAACATAGTCCTCCAGCTTATCAACCGCTTCGCCCAAGCCATGGTCGTTTCGACTAAGACTCCCTTCTTTCATTAAAATTTCCATCTTTTCTCTCCGGTTGATCAAATCTTCCGCTAAATTTACTTCTTTTTTAGATTCTTCTTTTTCCAGCATCCGTTGAGAAAACGGATCCTGCATCTCTCTGGATATTTTATCCATATTTTTTGCTTGCCCTCAACAAGCTTATTTTATATTTTTATTATAACAAAAATTACGTATTCGCAGAAACTTATCGGTTCTTCCAAGATTCTTCCTGGCGAACCAATAAATTTCTAGCTTTTTCCGGTTCAGCCATTATTTCTTTTACCACTTTTTCCATCCTGATCCCCTGCGACCCCTTGACTAAAATTACGTCTCCTTCCTGCATTATATCCTGCAATAGATGGCCGGCTTCTTCGGCGCTGGCAAAATGAAAAATTTTTTCTTTTGGCGCCCCCTGTTTTTTGGCTTCATCAGCTAAAAAGATCGCCCTTTCTCCTACCGCCAAAATAATTTCCGCTACCTCCGCCGCCTTTGCCCCCGCTCGACGATGAGCCTCTTCCGTAAAAGATCCCAGCTCCAGCATATCGCCAATAGCCGCTATTTTCCGGCCCGGCATTTTAGCTAAAAGTTCCAGGGCCCCTAAAGTTGAGCTTGGCGAAGAATTATATGTATCATCCAAAACCCAGGAGTTCTTGATTCCCCGAAGCAAGCGCAAGCGCCCGACTGGCGCTTCATAATTTTTCAGGGCCTCCGAGATTTCTATTAAATTCATTTTAAATATCAAACCAACCGCCACGCCGGCCAAAACGGAATAAACCTGGTGCTTAGCATAAATATTTTTTAAACGAAGCGGCACATTATTTCCCTGGTAGTCAACCTTAAAAGACATCCCCGCTTCACTCAGATCGGCCAAGTGCTGTTCAAAATTTACCGCCCGCAAACTGGCTTTTTCGTCAAAACCGTAACTAAAAACTTTTCCCTGCGTCCGGCGCGCCATCGAGCGCACCCGCTCATCATCAAAATTTAAAACCGCCCAGCCATCTCTTCCTAGGCACCTTAAAATATTGGATTTTTCTTTGGCTACCTGATCAGCTGTCTGGAAAAATTCAACGTGTACCGGAATTTCGCCAATTGAGGTAACCACGCTAACATCACATTTTACAAAACTAGTTAAATACGCAATGTCGCCCAGGCGGTCGGCCCCCATTTCCAGAACCAAAACCTGCGGATAATCTTTGGTATAAAAAATTTCAAAAAGACCGACTAAAAATACCTGCAGCCACCGCATCCAGGAACTGCCTCCCGTTTCCTGGCCTAAGATGGTCAAAGGAACGCCAATTTCATTATTATAATTTTTTATATTGCGCCGAACACTGTATTTATCTTTTAAAACGGCGTAAATAACTTCTTTGGTTGAAGTCTTGCCCGCGCTGCCGGTCACACCGACAATCATCGGTTGATAACGCCAAAGCGTTGCTTGAGCCAATAATTTTAATACAAAACAGAGAATTTTCTTAAGCATAGATTTCATTGTAAAATGTAAATCTCAAAATGAAAAATGACAATGAAAAATTCAAAATTATTAATTTATCTCGCCGAAGGCGGGATACCAGAATTTTACATTTTGATTTTTTAACTTTAAATTTTTATCATTCTTCCGGCGGAATTTCATAATAGTTAAAAAGATATTGCGTCAAATCTCCAAAAACCAGGGCCAGTGATTCAGAGGCAAAACGAATTCCGTGCGGCTGCTCCATTTTCAATAAAATCAAAAATTTAGGATTATAGGCTGGCGCATAGCCGATAAAAGAGTGGTTGGTTTCATCTTCGGAATAGCCGTTTTTTGTTGCAATTTGAGCCGTACCGGTCTTACCGGCAATAAAATAATCCTTAATCTTGATCTTATCATAACCGTTGCGAACCGTGCTAACAAGCATCGCCGTTAATTTACTCGCCGAAGCTGGAGCAATGACATTACGAAGAACTTGGGGCTGAGTTATTGTTTCTTGACCATCGGGTTGGACAATTTTTTCAACCAAATAGGGCTTCATCATTTTACCGTCATTAGCCACGGCGCTCATCGCCGTAACCATTTCAATCGGCGTAACTGAAACCCCTTGGCCAAAAGCCGCCGTCGCAAAATTAATTTCCCGGCCTTCTTCTTTTAGAGCTCTTAAATCTCCTCGCACCTCGCCGACTACATCAAGGCCGGTCATTTCATCAAACCCGAAGGCTTCGATATATTTTTTAAATAATTCTCCGCCAATCACCCGCTGAACAAAAATGACTCCCGTATTGATAGAATTCTCCAACACCTGCGTCATTGTTTTCTGGCCATAAACTTTATTTTGGGAATTCTGAATTGTATAGCCGCCGATCCGGACAAAACCTTCATCAACAAAAGTCGTCTCCGGCGATATTTTTGCACTATCCAAACCAGCCGCCATCACGACCGGTTTGAAAATTGATCCCGGCTCGTAAAGTTTTTGAACGCAAGAATTCATAAAATAATCGTTATCTTTAACGCTTTTGTAATCATTCGGATCAAAATTTGGCAAGCTAACCATCGCTCTGATCGCGCCGGTTTTGGGCTCCATTACAATCGCACAACCGCCAATCGCTCCCCATTTTTCAACCACCGCTTTCATTTTTTGCTCCACCATATATTGAATATTTTGGTCCAACGTTAAATAAAGACTAGCCCCGTCTTGAGCCGGCTCCAGATTATAATCTCCCACAAAAAGCCAGCGCCCTAACGCGTCCCGCTCTGATTTTAAAAGACCACTTTTTCCGCCCAAAACCTCTTCGTAGTATTGTTCCAGCCCATACTGGCCGACCTTTTGGCTATCCCGCATACCGACAAAGCCAATCACGTTAGCCGCCAGGCTTCCCTGGGGATACCAACGCCAGCTTTCCGACACCAAATGAACACCGGCTAAATTTAAGTCTTTTATTTTTTCCGATACCTCATCGTTTAATTTCGATTTCAATGGTTCGTAAGGATCTTCCGGGTTTTTTAATTTATCCAGGATTATTTCTTCGGTTACGCCGACCAAAGGCGCCAGTTTTTGGGCGACTTCGTTTTTATCCTTTACTTCATTGGGTGAAAGATAAACTGTTTTAAAATCACGATTAACCGCTAACGGATGCCAAGCCTGATTTTTTTCCTGAATAAAAATTTCCCCTCGTCGGGGAACTAACTTTTCCAAAACTTCGTGCTG
>Ga0172368_10005196_pt1 | contig 14677 bp, 18 predicted proteins | sample Lak11m_FD_114540 | JGI IMG/M metagenome (GOLD analysis project Ga0172368, IMG submission 114540) | Freshwater microbial communities from Kabuno Bay, South-Kivu, Congo - kab_022012_11m | ecosystem: Environmental > Aquatic > Freshwater > Lake | place: Democratic Republic of the Congo: South-Kivu...
ATGCTATTATCGTAAAAAGAGAAAAAATATTACATCAAATATTAGATCTTGAACATAAAAAATATACTGTGCAAACGATGCGTTATCGTCATAATAAACTAGAACGATCAGTTACTTCGTTTACTATTCCAGCATCTGATTGGATTTCTTTGCCGGCAAACAAGCAAATACCCACTATTTATAAGGAAATATTTACAAAAATCACGGCACTCCCTGAATATTTTGTCATACATATTAATCCCCTAACGCTTCTCTAGAATCCCTTGCATACCACAAGGTGCTGTGGTAGTATGCTCTCTTGTATGGCAACACGTATAGAAGTTAAAAGAAAAAACACAGAAAATCCACTTTCAGTACTTCGAAAGTTTTCACGAAAAGTTCGCACGGCTGGATTTCTTATGGATCTTCGAGATCGACGTTATTTTAAACGTAATGATTCAGAATTACGTAAGAAACAAAGTGCTCTTGCTCGTATGAAAAAACGAATTGAATATGGTCGCCTTTTCAAAATGGGCAAACTTGAAACAGAGAAAAAATAATGTTTATTTTTGATGTAAAGAACAATCTTTCTATAATACGAAAAACAAACGGCAAGCTTCCACGCTTGCCGTTTGCTCGTATAAAAAATAAAATTCTCGGAAAAGACTATGCACTTTCAATAGTGTTTCCTACGCTCAAGAAATCTATACAACTTCATAAAAAATGGAAACATAAAAATACTCCTGTAAATATTCTCAGTTTTCCTTTAGATACCAAAGAAGGTGAAATATTTATTTCGCTTTCCGCATGTCGTCATGAAGCAAAAAAATATAATCGTACGTATCAACAACATCTTGCATGCCTTTTTATGCATGGTGTTGCACATTTATCAGGCCATACTCATGGACATGTCATGGATACTTTCGAGAAAAAAATGCAAAAGCTTTTTCTTAAATCTTAAAAGACTCCTGAATACACTGAATTTTTTTAGCCGTTGCAACAAGATATGATACAATACGAGAAGTATGTCATCAGATCTTATTGTTGGTATAGATATTGGTTCTTCAACGACACGTGTTGTTGTTGCAAAACCACCACTTCCATCGCAGCCACCTCTCGTGGTAGGTTTTGGTGCGTCAGAAACAGAAGGTGTACGTCGAGGATATATTGTTGATAGTGCGAAAGCTAGTAATGCTATGCAACAAGCAATACTTAAAGCAGAAAAAATGATTGGTGAAAAAATCAAACGAGCGTATGTTGCCATTAATGGTCAAAGTCTTTCATCAGATATTGTGGATGTTTCTTTAATGATATCCAAAGGAGATGGACAAGTTACCCAATTTGATATTGATGCACTCTCGGAAAAAGCTGAAAAAGTTTTCAGGGAACACAAAAAGAATAAAAAATTTGTTCATATTATTCCTCTATTTTTTAAAATTGATGGTGAGGATGTTATGGGGCAAGCACTTGGCCTTTTTGGTACCAAACTTGAAGGACGTTTTCTTTTTATTGCAACGTTGGAATATCATTTTAATGAATTAGTATCAACCGTAAATCATGCGGGTATCGATATTATTGATGTTATTGCAGCCCCACTTGCGATATCTCTTGCTCTGCTTTCTGCAAAACAACGAACGGTGGGCGTAGGGTTACTTGATATTGGTTCAGAAATTACTACGCTATCACTTTTTGAAAATGATCGTGTACTAGGAACAACAACCATACCCATTGGATCTCTTGATATCACGAATGATATCGCACTTGGATTGAAAGTTTCTCTTGAAGAAGCAAAAGAAATAAAAGAAGAATACCTTACTCGAGAATTTTCATATCCAAAAAGAAAAATAAATGAAATTATAACTGCCAGACTTTCTGATATTTTTGATATGACCAATAAATATTTGACGGCCTATAAAAGAAAAGGTTTACTACCTGCTGGAATTGTCATTAGTGGTGGAGGTTCTCTTCTTGAAGATATCAAAATACCTGCTGAAACTATTCTTGAACTTCCCATAAGCATTGCAAGTATGCATAATCGTTTTGGCCGAGCAACAAAATTATTACCTGATGCTCGGTGGCTTCTTGCCTATAGTTTGTGTTTTCTTGATAATGAAGCAGATCCTCATTTTTCGAACAATTTACTCGGTAAAATCAGTAAAGGTGCTTCGCGGTTTGTTCACAACATTCTCGAGCAATTTATGCCCTAATGACGTCCCCTTGCTTGCCCCAGTATTTCTGCTATGATAGCTTGTATATCTCATTAGTAAACTTATCTATACATATTATTTATGCCTAAAGTAAACCCAGATATTGAAGCATTCGCACGCATCAAAGTGATCGGCGTTGGAGGTTCCGGAGGAAACGCTATCAACCATATGATCAATTCAAACGTCACGGGCGTTGAGTTCGTGTGTATGAATACTGATACTCAAGATTTACATAAATCTCAAGCTGATAAAAAAATTCATATTGGAAAAAATCTTACGAAAGGACTTGGTTCAGGTATGAATCCAGAAGTCGGCCGACAAGCAGCAGAAGAAACACAAGCCGGCATCCAAGAAGTTTTGAAAGGTGCTGACATGGTTTTCATTGCGTGTGGTATGGGAGGAGGCACCGGCACAGGGGCTGCTCCTATTGTTGCGCGTGCGGCTCGTGAACAAAATATTTTGACCGTTGCTGTTGTCACCAAGCCATTCTTTTTTGAAGGAGATCAACGTAAAAAAATTGCAGAACAAGGTTTGGAAGCTCTTGAAAAAGAAGTTGATGCTTTGATTGTTATTCCTAACGATCGTCTCCTTGCCATTACTGACAAAAAAACAAGCTTCAAAGATGCCTTTGCTATGTGTGACGAGATTTTGCGTCAAGCAGTTGAAGGTATTTCAGAGCTCATTACTACCCCGGGTATTATCAACATCGATTTTGCTGACATAAGAACCATTATGAGTGATGCGGGAAGCGCCTTTATGGGTATTGGTATAGCGTCAGGTGATAAACGAGCAGAAGAAGCCGCGTTATCTGCCATTAATTCCCCACTCCTTGATATTGCCATTTCTGGTGCAAAAGGTGTGTTGTTCTCTATTTCTGGGGGTGATGATTTGACCATGCATGAAGTTCAAGAAGCAGCAAAAATTATTACTGAATCTATTGATAATGATGCAAAAGTTATTTTTGGAACCATTCGGGATGAGAAATTAAAGAAAGGTGAAATAAAAGTTACCGTCATTGCAACTGGCTTTGATGCATCCTCACAAACAGGATCACTATTCAATGAAAATGCTACTCGAAAGCCAATCAAACGTGAGAAAAATGAAATCCCAGAAGAAAAACCAAAAGCTGACGACGGAAAAATTATTGAAGAAATTAATGTAGCGGATGATACTGATGACTGGTCTGCTGTTCCAGCATTTTTACGAAGAAAACAATAGATCAGAGATTAGTGAAAAGAGAAGAGAGATAAGATAAAAAAATAATCCTGAATTGTTCAGGATCTATTTTTTATATCGTTGATGACGTTTTTTGTTGTTTCAAAAGTACCTTTTGATGATAAAGAAAAAATAATATCAATCATTTTCAAGACTTTTTTACATTCACAAACGAATTGCAATATCAATACGAACCGGGGTAAGAGTTCCTATCATTTCCATTTTTTACTGGTCTTTAAGTTTCACACTCATCCAAGGTTCAAAGCAAAAAAGGCTTTGGGTTTCTGCGTTATCGTGTGCTCTTACAGAAACCTCTATGCAGGGAGTATCTTTGCAGTTATGGCGTGCTGCTTTCGAGTAAATTTCAACTACCTGATCAATGTCTGAGTAATTGTGGAAACGTACCGTCCAGTCTTCCCAGTTTCTGATTACAAAAACCTTATTTTGTTTATCAGAAAAAATTGTGTCATGTGGTTCTTTTGAAAGTTTCATGGCTTCTAATTTTTCCAATTGGTTTTTTTATCTCAGTCATTGGTTCTGGCATAGTAAATACGTATAAAATTCCAGAGATAAGAATCATTCCAATTAAGAATGACTTAGCAGATTGTAAAAGTGTCATATGAATTATTTTAATGATTGCGTCAAACACTTTCAATTTTCTGAAATCTTTTAACTTTCAACTTAAAACTATCATATGCTATACTATCTGACATGACTTACGAATTAATTATTATCGGTGGAGGTCCAGCGGGGACTGCCGCTGCAGTCTACGCTGCACGAAAACAACTTTCGACGCTTATCATTGCAAGCGAATTTGGCGGACAATCAAATGTCTCCGAAGAAATTTATAACTGGATTGGAACTCCGGCTATTTCTGGCGCTAATTTAGCAAAAGCATTTGAAACTCATGTCAAAGAATATGAAGGTGAATTTCTTGTGATTAAAAAAGGTTTTTTTGTTGAAAAAATTGAGAAAAAAGATGGAAACTTTGTCGTAAAAACTAGCCAAGGTGAATCATTTGAAGGAAAATCTGTTCTCATTACTACAGGCAGTGGTCGTCGGAAATTATCTGTACTTGGCGCAGCAGAATTTGATAACCGTGGTGTTGTGTATTGCGCTAGCTGTGATGGACCACTCTTTTCAGGACAGGATGTCGTTGTAATCGGCGGCGGTAATGCTGGATTTGAAAGCGCTGCACAATTGCTTGCCTATGCAAAATCAGTCACACTGCTTCACCATGGTGATATGTTCAAGGCTGATCCTGTAACTGTCAAAAAAGTTCTCGCCCATCCAAAGATGACTGGTATTCTCAATGCTGAAGTTACCAGTGTGAAAGGTGAAAAATTTGTCACAGGAATTACATATAAAGATAAAATGACTAACACAGAAAAAGAATTAGCTGTTGTGGGTGTCTTTGTTGAAATTGGACAAATACCTAATACAAAATTTGTTGAAGGATTAGTCGAATTTGATGAATTTAAACGTGTGAAGATTGATCCATGGACTCAAAGCACGACAACAGAAGGCGTCTGGGCAGCTGGTGATTGTTCAAATATTCGTTATCATCAAAACAATATTGCTGCAGGTGACGGTGTTCGCGCTTTGGAAGATATCTATCTTTGGCTCCGAGCGAAATAATAATTATGGAAATCATTCGTCCAGATTCAAAACAACCTATTCCCGATGATGCTAAAAAAGTTTTCAAGGGTGTGCTTTTTGATGTGTATCAATGGGAACAGAAACTTTTTGACGGAACGACAACCACATTTGAAAAACTCAAGCGTCCTGATACCGTTACCGTCTACCCTGTTCTTGATGACGGAAAAATACTCCTTTTACAACAAGAACAACCAGGAAAAACAAATGTATTTACAGGCACTCCTGGTGGACGAGTTGATGAAGGTGAAGATGTCCTTACAGCAGCGAAACGTGAGCTTTTAGAGGAAACGGGATATGAAGCAAGAGAGTACGTTTTATGGAATGCACAACATCCGACGAGTAAACTTGATTGGGTGGTATATACATTTATTGCTAAGGGACTTACAAAAGTTAAAGCTCAGAAACTTGATGCCGGAGAAAAAATTACTTTGATGCCAGTTAACTTTGATACATTTTTAGATGTAGCCATAGAAGAGAAATTTATAGAGAAAGAAATGGTACCTAAATTTTTCGAAGCTAAAATTAATCCAGAAAAGAAAGCGCAATTACAAGAACTCTTTAAACCTTTATAATTGTCCACTATCCGATAGTGGACAAAATTAACTTTATTATGCAAAAACATCCTTCAGACCACATAACTTTTTCAGCCTTGCACGTGCATTATGCAGTTTGTTTTCTTGATATGATAGATTCTACGGCTATCGTATCGCAACTTTCGGGTCGTAAAGCAGACGAGTTATATATGACATTTCTCAATATGCTTGCAGAAATTATTGATGCACATGACGGGAAAGTTTTAAAAACGTATGGTGACGGAATATTTTATTATTTTCCCAAAACAGACTTTGGTTCTCTTGCTGATTTTGAAAATGTTATTGCAACTAATATGAAAATAATAGAGGCTCGAGATGCTATCAACTATACACTTCATGAACACGGATTACCCGAGGTTAATTATCGTATATCAGCAAGTTTTGGTCCTGTAAGTATCGTTGAAGACGAGGATAATGATATTGATGATTTATTTGGTACTACCGTTAACACGTGTTCAAAAATGAACCGACTCGCCCATCCTAATTCAATAATCATAGGAAGTGCTTTACGAGAAAAACTTAAAGATTCCAAAATGTATTCTTTTCAAGAACAAGAAATGTTTTCTGTACATGATGCTTTTTCTTATATGACCTATTCAGTGAAAAAATAATATGACCCTTCGCATCCTTGATTGGAATATCGGGTGTTTTATTATAATGAAGTATGCAAAACATATCGGTTTTGCATCAAAAGATGAGTATGAATATTTTCAGCCTGATGTTAATGCACATTTAGTATCAAATACCATCAAAACGATAGATCCCGATTTTTTATTCTTACAAGAATTTTGGAACCCATCGGACGCAGATACTATTGAACAACTTAAGGAGTATCCTTATCGACAATTTCTTGATATGTGGTATAGAAAATCTGGTGCATGTATTGCAAGTAAAAAACCATTTTCAATAGAAATTATTGACGGTTTTTCTATTGTTCATTATGAAAATTTGAATATTATACCCATTCATTTGAATTCATTTTCTCCGTTAAAACGTCTCGAAGAAACAACGATACTTAATAAAATATCAAAAAGTTTATCCGAGAAAACTATAATTCTTGGTGATACTAATATTTGGTCGCGTAAAAATTTCTACCTATTTTCAAAAGATATACAGTCGTATGCAAAACTTTGCAAGTCGTATAGTGATGTATCTGCCCCCATCATTGCTACTAATTTTCTTGGTTTTAAATTAGATAAAGTTTTTACTTCAAAAGATATAATTATTGAAAAAATTGAATCACCCAGAATTCGTGGTGATTATATGGATCACTACCCAATATTTTTTGATATACAATAAAAACTATCTCATCTTTTCTTTCTGTGTACCTTCCGATAGTGCACAATTGACCATAAAGTTTGGTTATGGTACTGTGCGTTTAAATAATAAATACTCATTTATAAATTAAAAATAAAATGAAACACAAAAGAAATTCACAAAGTCTTAGACCTGAAAGTCAGATGATGACTGCAGGATTTTTTGCCCCATGGTCACAAGGGTCGGCCAGTTGCCCTATTTTTGCAACATCTAACTATGTATTCGAAACTGCTGAACAAGGCGAAAATGCTTTTGCACTTGCTTATGGGCTACGCACACCAAAAGGAACAGAAAAACCGGAACTCATTTACGGACGTATTAATGAGCCTAATTTGCAGATTGCAGAAGAAAGGCTCACCATTTTTGAAAAAGGTGCAAAAGATTGTGCTATTTTTTCAAGCGGACTTTCTGCATTAACAACGGCTTTTCTTGAGTTTCTGAAACCCGGTGATATTCTCCTTAGTAGCACGCCACTGTATGGTGGAACGGATCACTTTTTAACCAAAATACTTCCTTCAAGTGGTGTGAAAGTTATTTTCTGTGATGCGTCAGACACAAGACAGAAAATAACTGAACTCATTAATAATGAAATTAAAGATGGAGGCAAACTGGCAATGATTTTTATTGAAACACCAGCAAACCCAACAAATTCTTTGTTCAATATACGAATGTTCAGAGAGCTTGCAGATCGTTTTTCTGATACGACTAAAAAAGTTTTACTGGCTGTTGACAACACTTACCTTGGTCCGATTTGGCAGAGCCCTATTGAACATGGAGCCGATTTAGTTCACTATTCAGCAACAAAATATATTGGCGGGCACAGTGATTTAATCGCAGGTGCATGTTTAGGTTCACGTGAACTTATTCAAAGGATGAAAATCAGAAGAACTTTTATGGGTAATATGTCTGACCCATTTACTTGCTGGCTGTTGCTACGTAGTTTGGAAACATTACAGGTTCGGATGGATCGCCAGGCATGCAATGCAACTAAAATTGCAAAGTATCTTAACCAACATCCTTTGATCGAGAAAGTTTACTTTCTCGGGAACCTATCTGAAAAAGATAACGCTCAGTATTTTATAAAAAATACTCAGTGCGTTGGCGATGGTGCCATGATTGCGTTTGATGTCAAAGGTGGAAAAAAAGCTTCTTTTCAGTTCCTTAATGCTCTTAAACTGGCAAAACTTGCCGTAAGTTTAGGAAGCACTGGAAGCCTGGCGGAGCATCCTTATACGATGACTCACGCAGATGTTGATCCGGAAGTGAAAAATAAACTGGGTATCACTGAAAGTATGGTAAGGTACTCGGTAGGAGTTGAAAATTACAGAGACTTGATTGCTGATATGGAACAAGCGTTCAAGGCAATAAAATAAAAAACGAATTACAAATTCAAAATAAAAAGGCCTATTACTAATTTTAATAATAGGCCTTTTATTAAATTATGGAATTAAACGATCAAACGTTCTAGGAAATGCTACAGAATCAGAAATTACATCACATTCTGAAACTGCTTCCGCAGTCAGCAAAAATCTGGGCGTGCCGAAGGCGCGCTGTATGGAGAGAGCAGAAATTCTGCATTGCGGGCGAGGATTTGTACCACCCACTCACCACCATCGCGCGCGAGCGCGCGGGGCTACTTTTTGAGCGAGTTTCTGTTTGTGACCCCACAGAGAATCGAACTCTGATTGACGGATTGAAAACCCGCTGTCCTAACCGTTAGACGATGGGGCCAGATGCTTTATTGTAATAAAAACCTATACATCAGGCTTTTACAACAAAGAAACTATATCATTTTTCAAAAAAAATGCAAAAAGAAAGAGCGTTTGTTAATCAACGCTCTCTACTTCTTATTTTTCAGCATAATTAATGCGTAGAAGGAATCCAATCTTGATGGTCTCCTTTTACATATTCAGTCAATGATTTTCCATTGTGTAAGTTATCTATAACTCCCGCAATAATCTTATTTACAGGAATAACGGTAACTTCAGGAAGTTTGAACAGCTCGGGTCTTAATATACACGAATCTGTCAAAAGAATTTTCTTGAAATTTGCTCGCTTTAGATTTTCATACCAATCTCTGGTTAAAATTGGATGAACTCCTGCAGCATACAAATCAAGAGCTCCTTTTTCACGTAATGCGGTAGCTCCTCCGTTCATGGTACCAACTGAATCAAACATATCGTCAACCAAAACGACATTATAGTCCTTTACGTCACCAATGACATGCGTATGTTTTGATTCTCCTTTGAGACTCCGTTGTTTGTTAATTATGACAATGTCGCAACCAAAATGTTCAGCATAGCGACTTACGTAATTAGCAGCATTGGTATCAGGTGCCCCAAATTTTGTTCGTGTCCAATCGAGCTTGAGGTTCCTTTCAATATGTTTAATCATAAAATTAACCACATCAACATTCTCAAAATGATGAGGATCATAACCCACGGTTGATGGATTATGGAGCTCTAATGTCACAATACGATCAACACCCGCAGCCCGGAGCATTCGTATCAGTGTCGAAAAGTGAATGGACTCTCTGGGTGCTTTTCTTTTATCTTGCCGTGCACCCGGCATTTGTGGAAAAATAACGGTAACTTTACTGGCACGACCCGCAAGAAGTGCATCAGTAAGAAAACAGGTTTCAATAAAATCGGTATATTTTAGACCTTTATCATTACGCATCTGTGCGATGATAAAACAATCACAGTCAGCAACCGAAGTCGCATTATTTGTTTTAATATCACCGTCAGCAAACTCCTCAAAGAATCGTTCGCTGAGTTTCAAATCAGCAAATTTACCCTCGGTTTGTTCTTTGAACTTTTCATGGAGCGCTTCCGCAACAGAAGTTCCAAGAACAGAATATTGTGTTTGAAAAATACGAATTCCATGATACGTAGTATGCGAATGATTTGTGTTCATAACTTCCTATTTATTTGTTGTTAAAATATTGAGGTTGATTTTATTCTAAAGTAGCATAAAATAGTTCTTTGTAAAGCTTCTCTGTTTTAGAGGAGTCTTTTAACAAGATTTGGGCGGTTAGCTCAGTTGGTAGAGCGTCCCCTTGACGTGGGGAAGGCCACAGGTTCGAATCCTGTATCGCCCACCAGAACTTGACTAATATATAAAACATAGTATAATACTTCCATAGTATATTCTTTGAAAATGTTTGATTTTTGGTGTATTTGAAAGTTTTCACAACAACTGACTTCCCTTTTGGTTTGTGTGAAAACTTTCAAATACTAAATCAAACACTCATGAAAAATCAATTAGTTACTTTAATTTTTGCTGTTGTAATTTTAATTATGAACAGCTGTTCTGATTCAGAAAAAAAATCTTCAAGCAATCCTCCGGTGCCGATTGCGTACCAGCAAAAACTTGATCACACCAAAAAAATCCTGGCGGAAGAAAGGAAAAAAGAAGAAGAAAAACTCCGCAAAAAAAAGAACAAGAAATTCCTGTGGGTAAAGAAAATTTTAATAAAATTGTTAATTTTATTCTTAGTAATGGCCGTTCAATAAATAAAAACGGTTGTGAATATCAATATGACTTTTTCGATAGTCGCGGCACTCGCCATGCGATGATTGCCTATAAACGCGATTGGCGCGATGGACCATCAAAAACCGGAAAGGTTGAAGCAATTTATGTTTGGTCATATAAAAATAATATAAAAGACCAAAAACATTTTTTTGGTTGGAGTTTTACCAAAGATCAGGTGTATCCATCGGTGAAAAATATGGATGGAAGTCCGTGGGATCCTGATGGAGTAATCAGGAAGTCTTATGAAGAATTTCTTGCAAAGGTAATTAAAGAAGCAAAAAAATAAAGGTTCCCCCGGAGCATAGCTCCGAGGTATTGAACCTATAGTACGTCTTCGCTCGGACAACATGAACGAGTCCTCTCTTTCATTTTGCTCCTCACTAGCCGTAATAAAAGCGAAAGACGCTAAAGAAAAAATTCCTGCAGATTAATTTGCAGGAATTTTTTATTGGAAGAATACTTTTTAATTCTTGAAAAGTATTCTTTTATGAAGCTCTAAAGGATCAAGTGGTGGTAAAAACTTTGTTATGATCAATCTCTCGTCCTTTAAAAGCTTGAGAGCCGATATATTCCATTCATCAGGACGTTTTGGAATCTTTGTGCACAAGAAAATCAGCCGATATGGTAATGCGTTAGGAATGTCATTTTTGTCATATGTTGTCACGTCATATGTTCCCCAATAGAGAGCAATTTCTGTTTCAACACGCTTTTTGGCAATAGCCGCGATATCATCATGAAAAGCACATATTAATATTTCCAGATGAGCGTCATCCAAAAACAATTCGATCATTTTTTGTACTATTTCAGCAGAATCTTTGGGATATAATTTCCCTATAAAATAACCGCAGGCGTATCCTTTTCTGTTTACTTTTTCAAAAAGTGTCGCATCTGTATGTGTCATAGGAAATCCTATATCAAGAAAAAGGGTTTGAGAATCTAATGCTTGACGATATGTAGAAAAATCTATAAACCAGATTTGTTTTTTTATCATGGTACAGTATATTTTATTTTAGACTACGCTAGGATACAGAAAAATTCAAGTAATTAAAAAAAATCCGCTCCAATTCGATGGTCAGCGGATTTTTTGTTTTGAGAACAAAGTTTTAACTCAGTTAGAAATTTGCTCTATAGCTTGAGATGCAAGTTTGCTTCTTAACTCCTCATCATAATTTTTACCACCTGCTTTAGTAAGGTAAAAACATACACTTGTATCGTCAAAGACAAAATCAAAATAGTAATCCTGACAATTACTCCCGATTTGTTTTTCCAGAACGCGTACCGTATGTCTTTGCCAATAAGACGCTAGATATTCTTGAAGCGCCTTTCTTACTTTTTTAATGAGTGAACTTTCTATCAAAAAAACACCACTGGTTATCTTTCTATCATCTAAAACATACTCGAGAGCTTCCTCTAATACATTTTCGACAGAAAGTTTTTCATCTTCTTCAAATGGCGTAAAAAATGTCGCGTATATATTATCGCGTGCCATTCCTTTCTGAAGTTTGTCTGCATCAAAATCTGTCATTTTGGCATCTATATCAACGCGTCTAATAGTCTTGCCATTTTTAATCCGTGTTTCATATTCCGAAAAACTTAAAAGCCAAATTTCTTTCATAAACTTGTTTTTAATGATGGTTTTGTTTTAGACTACTCCAGTATGCAGAAAAATTCAAGTATAAAAATATTAGCCATAGAAACCAGTTGTGACGAGACATCCATTGCTATTTTAGAAGTTTCCGGAGAATTTCCTGCGGCACATTTCAAAGTTTTGAGTCATATCGTGTCATCTCAAGCAAAACTTCATGCAGAATATGGCGGTGTTTTTCCTCAGCTTGCTAAAAAAGAGCATTCTAAAAATCTCCCCATCGTACTTGAGCAAGTTTTAAAAGAATCAAAACTTTTCACTCGATTACCTAAAATCTATTCTGGTATTTTGCATAATACTAGAATAGCAATATTACGATGGAGAATAAAAAAACTTCTCGCTCGCGAACCCGAGACATTCGAGAAAACATGGGAAATTATTTCCAACTTAGAGGTTGAGCCTCCAAGTCTTGATTATATCGCCGTAACCTTTGGGCCAGGACTCCCACCAGCTCTATGGTCAGGTATTAATTTCGCAAAAGCGCTTTCTATTGCATGGAATATACCCATTATCCCAACTAACCACATGAAGGGTCATATTTGGTCTATTTTTGCCTCTGGAAGCGAGTTTTCTATGCACGGGCCACAATTCCCTATTTTGGTACTTTTGGTGTCGGGTGGGCACACACAATTGGTTTTGGTTGAAAGTTTTACGCAATATAGACTTCTTGGCGAAACGTTAGATGATGCTGTTGGTGAAGCCTTTGATAAGGTCGCCCGAACCTTGGGATTACCTTATCCCGGTGGGCCTCATATTGAAAAATTAGCTCGTGAAGTGGCTGAAACAACCGGTATTAAATTACCCCGCCCGATGCTTAATACCGATGATTATAATTTTTCCTTTGCAGGAATTAAAACATCTGTCCTCTATCTCGTTCGAGATCTCTCAAAAAACAATTCTAGTATTATGCAAAATACCAGCATAGTTTCTGAGATTGCAAACGAGTTTCAAAATGCAGTTACTGAAGTTCTTGTTAAAAAAACATCTCGAGCTATCGAGGAATTTCATCCATCACAATTAGTCATCGCGGGTGGTGTATCAGCAAATAATTATATCCGAGGTGAATTTGAAAAATTACAAGATATTTATGATATTAAAATTACCTTACCTTCTCGAGAATTAACCGGTGATAATGCTCTTATGATAGGTATTGCTGGTTATATTGAACTTTCAACCCAAATGAAAAGCTCGAATAGGAATTTAAATTCTATTCGAGCCCAAGGCCGTTTGCCGTTATAATATTATTCGTAAGAAAAATTTCCGTGTTTGGTTTTAATGGTGAGTTTTGAATCACCTTCGGTTCTCCTCTCACAGTAACCAATAATTTTTGCTTCCAAGCCAAACTTTTCTGCTATTGAAATGATTCTGTTCGCAGAAGGTCCCCCACAATATATTTCCATGCGATGTCCCATATTAAACACCTTATACATTTCTTTCCACCCGGTTCCTGATTCCCTTTGGATGAGAGAAAATAAAGAGGGTGTTGGAAATAAGTTATGCTTTAACACTCCTACATGGTCTGGCAAAAATTTCATTACTTTTGTTTGACCTCCACCTGAACAATGTATGATACCGTGGATGCGAACTTTGTCATCATCTTTTAATTTCATAATTGCACGCAAAACAGGAGCATAGGTTCGTGTCGGTGAAAGAATCGCTTTTCCAATGGGTAGTAATTTCCCATGAACCAAAGGGTTCTTTCTTATTCTGAGAGAATGTTCTACATAATGATCTCCAGTATAAATAAGCTTCTTGTCAGTTTCAGGACTAAATGATTCCGGATATTTCTTTGTATATTTTTTATCAAGAATGTCATGCCGAGCAGAAGTTAGGCCGTTACTTCCTATTCCACTATTCTCTTCGTTTTCATATGATGTACTACCTGTAGATGACAAACCAACAATAACGCTTTTTGTATTTATCTTCATTGGAATAATGTGGCTTCTTAATGAGCGAACAGTAATTGTTGCGTCAACTGATATCGTGCGAACAATATCACCTATGTCAGCAGTTTCACCGCCAGCAAATTTTATATTGATACCGCAACGCTCCATCAAATCACAAAATTCCTGGGCACCTTTGATTATCTCTGCAATAACTTCGCCAGGAATAAGATGTTTGTTGCGTCCTATATTCATAGTAAGAAGCATTGTTTCACCATGTAAACCTGCTCCTGAACAAACCAGATCGTCAATATTCATCACGATGGCATCTTGCGCAATACCTTTCCATACAGATAAATCACCTGTTTCTTTCCAATAGATATAAGCAAGCGATGATTTTGTTCCTGCACCATCTGCATGAGCAAAGTTACAGAATTTTTTATCACCACCCAGATAGTCGGGTAAAATAGTACAAAATGAATTTGGAAAAATACTTTTTTCCATGTTTGCACCAGCAACTGCTTTGTGTACTTCCGTTTTATCAGAAGAAACACCACGCTTTTCATAACGAGATTTAGCCATAATTTCAAAGATTAAGTTGATTGTTTTTTCTTTAGGCTACGCTTTAAGTAGTTATATGTCAAA
>Ga0172368_10005198_pt1 | contig 14672 bp, 22 predicted proteins | sample Lak11m_FD_114540 | JGI IMG/M metagenome (GOLD analysis project Ga0172368, IMG submission 114540) | Freshwater microbial communities from Kabuno Bay, South-Kivu, Congo - kab_022012_11m | ecosystem: Environmental > Aquatic > Freshwater > Lake | place: Democratic Republic of the Congo: South-Kivu...
GCATATTAAACAGAAAGCCAAGGAAATCCTTGGATTACAAAACACCGATAGAGGTGTTAGAAGAGAACAATTTACTAGTTAAAAACAAGACTAGAGAAGTTGCGATTGAGGGGTGAATCTAGGAACAAAGCGAACTGTATATTATACAACCAAAAGCTTGTAAAGTCAAGTAATGAGGGCATAAACTGAATATAATTACCGTTGACACTATTACAAATATTGTGTTAATATAGTCTTGAATTAAGAGGGGAATTTTTATGTTTAAAAATCAAGGAAATTTCTATGGCGCGTGATTATCCGCTCGAAAAAGTTAGAAACATTGGTACGATTGCTCACATTGATGCCGGTAAAACTACGGTTACCGAAGGTATTTTGTATACCTCAGGCCGAGTGCACAAAATTGGTGAGGTTCATGAAGGTGAAGCGACTATGGACTGGATGGAGCAGGAGCGCGAGCGCGGTATCACTATTACTTCGGCCGCAACAACTTGTTTTTGGCATGACCACCGCATCAATATCATCGACACTCCCGGCCACGTTGACTTTACGGTTGAAGTTGAGCGGTCTCTTCGGGTTCTTGATGGCGCCGTTGTGATCTTTGACGGCAAAATGGGCGTTGAACCGCAATCGGAAACTGTTTGGCGGCAAGCAGACAATTATCATGTTCCGAGAATGTGTTTTATTAACAAAATCAATCAAACGGGCGGCGATTTTTATCGGTCTCTCGATTCTATTAACGACCGTTTATCGCCAAACGCTTTTCCGATCATGATCCCGATCGGCTTTGAACAATCAATCAACGGTGTTATCGATCTGATGGATATGAAAGCCTATACATACGAAGATTACAAAGACAAGGCCTTGAAAGAAAGTGAAATTCCAGCTGATATGGTTGACAAGGCCAAGGAATGGCGTGAAAAATTAATAGAAAAAGTTGTTGAATTCGATGACGCTCTCATGGAAAAGTATTTAAACGGCGAAGAAATCACGAACGATCAGGTTAAATCCTTGATTCGAAAGGCCTGTATCACCGGTAAATTCTTTCCGGTTTTGGGTGGCGACGGACGCGGCATTATCGTGGCCAAATTACTTGATTCGATAATTAATTATCTGCCTTCTCCGCTCGATGTCCTGCCGGCTCATGGTATCGATCCGAAAACCGAGGAGGATGTCGAAGTTAAATCCGTTGATAACGAACCTTTTGCCGCCTTGGCTTTTAAAGTTGCAACCGATCCGTTTGTTGGAAAACTTATTTTTTTCCGTGTTTATCGAGGCATTATTAACAAAGGTTCATATATTCTAAATTCCACTTCCGGCAATCGGGAAAGAATTGGCCGTATTGTTCGTCTTCATGCCAATCACCGTGAAGAGGTTGACGCCGTTTATGCCGGCGAAATTGCCGCCGCCGTTGGCCTTTCAAACACAACTACCGGCGACACGCTTTGTGATCCGGACAAACCGGTGATTCTCGAACAAATTACTTTCCCTGAACCGGTAATTGACATTGCAATTGAACCTAAAACCAAGGCAGATCAGGAAAAAATGGCCATTGCTTTGCAAAGGCTTGCCGAAGAAGATCCGACTTTCCGCGTGCGAACAGATGAAGAAACAAGCCAGACTATTATTGCCGGTATGGGCGAACTTCACCTTGAAATCTTGGTTGATCGAATGAAAAGAGAATTCAAAGTTGAGGCCAGTGTCGGCGCGCCACAGGTTGCTTATCGAGAGACACTGCGCAAAGAAGTCGAATCTGAAGGCAAATATATTCGCCAGACAGGCGGTCGCGGCCAGTACGGTCATTGTTGGCTTAGACTCAAGCCAAATGAGGCCGGTGCGGGCTTTACCTTCATAAATTCTATTGTTGGCGGCGTTATTCCCCGTGAATACATTAAGCCGATTGAAGAAGGCATTAAGGAAGCGATGGCTCGCGGCGTGATGGCAGGTTATCCTGTCGTTGATATGTCGGCCGAAGTTTATGACGGCTCCTTCCACGAGGTTGACTCGTCTGAAGTCGCTTTCAAAATTGCTGCATCTCAAGCCTTTCAGGAAGGATTCAAGAAAGCCAATCCGGCAATTCTGGAGCCAATAATGAAGGTTGAAGTCTCAACGCCGGAAGAATTTATGGGTGATGTTATCGGCGACTTAAACTCAAAACGCGGCCAGATTAATAAAATGGAAGATCGCCCGAACGGAATTAAGGTTATTGACGCTTTTGTCCCTCTCGGTTCGATGTTTGGCTATACCACAAGTTTGCGTTCAATGACACAGGGACGCGCGAGCTCGGTTATGGAATTCGATCATTATGCTGAAGTTCCAAGCAATGTTGCCCAACAAATTATTGAGAAGAGAAGCAAATAAACAATCAGCTTATGTAAGTGATTAAGCGGAAAGGCTAAAAACATTTGCCTAAACACTTAATTCTTAAACACTTATTGCTCGAAACACTCTTGCATTAAACAGCGGATTTTGTTATAGTAATTCAAGCTAAATGTATTTAAATAATATTAAAGATTAACAACTAAGGAGATTCACATGGCTGAAACTTTCAAAAGAAATAAGCCCCATGTAAACATTGGTACTATTGGCCACGTTGACCATGGTAAAACAACCCTTACTGCTGCCATCACAAATGTTTTGGCTAAAAAGGGTATGGCTCAAGCCAGAAAATTTGACGAAATTGACAATGCTCCGGAAGAGAAGGAACGCGGTATTACAATTGCTACTTCTCATCAAGAGTATGAGACCGAGAAAAGACACTACGCTCATGTAGACTGTCCCGGCCACGCCGATTATGTTAAAAACATGATTACTGGTGCAGCTCAGATGGACGGTGCTATTTTGGTTGTTGCCGCTACTGACGGTCCGATGCCTCAAACCAGAGAGCATATCTTGCTTGCAAATCAAGTCGGCGTTCCGGCCATCGTCGTTTACTTAAACAAATGCGATATGGTTGATGATCCTGAGCTCATTGATTTGGTTGAGATGGAAGTCAGAGAGCTTTTGACCAAGTATAAATATGACGGTGATAATACTCCGATTGTTCGCGGTTCTGCCTTAAAAGCTCTTGAAGGCGACGAGAAATGGGAGAAATCAATTGACGAGTTGATGGATGCCGTTGACGCTTGGATTCCGGAACCAAAAAGAGAAATCGACAAGCCTTTCCTTACGCCGATTGAGGATGTTTTCTCGATCAAAGGCCGAGGTACGGTTGCTACCGGTCGTATCGAGCAAGGTGTTGTTAAAATCAACGACACGGTTGAAATCGTCGGTATCAAAAAGACCAGAAACACAGTTGTCACTGGTGTTGAGATGTTCAAAAAACAGCTCGATCAGGGACAGGCTGGCGATAATGTCGGTCTTCTTCTCCGCGGTATTGAGCGCGAAGATATCGAGCGCGGTCAAGTTTTGGCCAAACCCGGTTCCATTACTCCTCATACCGAGTTCGAAGCTGAGCTTTACGCTTTGACCAAAGAGGAAGGCGGACGACACACCCCATTCTTCAAAGGTTATAAGCCCCAATTCTATATCAGAACAACAGACGTCACGGGTGAGATTGAATTTGAGCAGGAAATGATTATGCCTGGCGACAATGCCAAGGTTAAAGTCAAATTGATCCAGCCGATTGCTATGGACGAAGGTTTGAAATTCGCCATTCGCGAAGGCGGCCGAACAGTTGGTGCTGGTGTCGTCACGAAGATTATTAAATAATTACATCGGATAGATACGAAATTATGGCAGATGCAGTACGCCAAAAAATAAGAATCAGACTCCAAGCTTACGATCATCGGATTATCGATAAATCTGCTGAGCAGATCATCGACACAGCCGTGCGATCAGGGGCAACAGTAGCAGGACCGATCCCGCTTCCAACAGAGAAAAACAAGATTACCGTCCTTAAGTCTACCCATGTTCACAAAGATGCCCGCGAACAATTTGAGATGAGAACACACAAGAGGTTGATTGATATTCTAAATCCCAGCTCAAAGACCATCGATAATTTGATGAGTTTGGATTTGCCTCATGGTGTCGACATTGAAATCAAAATGTAAGTTTTAGTTCAGCGTCAAGGGTTAAGAGTTTAGCGTTCCAGACACATTCGCTTTGCTCTTAACTCTAAACGCTCGACTAGAGTGGTTGACTTTCGATGCGAGTTAGTGTAAATTTAGCATTGCAATAGAATTTGAAACTTTTGTTGCAGGTCATGGATATCGTCTCGGCTTCGCCGGATGGATCTACGACTATTATAGGTTTGTAATTTCGCGGATTTAAATGGCTAAATGTCATAGGTGCTAGCACTGATCAATATATAATCAATATTTTGATTAGAGCGTTCCAAGGTATCTGGATATTTAGCCAAAAAGTTCACGAAGCAATAGCTTCGTTCGGGGCATGGTGCAGCCAGGTAACACGCCGGGCCACAACCCGGAGATCGGAGGTTCAAATCCTCTTGCCCCGACCAAGTGTAGGGAATGTGACGATCACATCGTCGCTTGCGAATGTACTAATTTCGCAGTTAAGTTCGCCAAAAGGCTTGAACTTCGTTCCCTACCATTTCCGGGGATTGCCAAATATTACGGCATATCCCCCTCCTCCAAGAACTTAAAATTTAAGTCCTTGGATAGAGAAAAAACCAGATGAAATTTATCTTAGCCCAAAAATTAGGTATGACCCGAATCTTTGACGAAGAAGGTAAGTCGGTTCCCGTCACGAAGGTTGCGGTTTTACCGTGTCATATTTCTGAAATTAAGTCTTTGGACAGAGACGGTTATGTTGCCGTTCAATTATCTGCAACTAAGGGCGAAGGCGATAAAGTTAAAAATGTAAAAATCAACGAATTTAGACTTTCCGAGATCGACGGTTATAAAAAAGGTCAAAAATTGGGCAACGACCAATTTACAGCCGGCGATCTCGTTGAGATATCGGGAACAAGCAAAGGCAAGGGTTTTGCCGGTACAATCAAAAGATACAATTTCAAACGCGGTCCGGAAACTCATGGCGGCAACAACGTGAGAGAGCCAGGGTCAATCGGTGCTCAGCAACCGCAAAGAGTTGTTCTTGGACGGAGAATGGCTGGACATATGGGTGCAAAGACCGCCACGGTAAAAAACCTTAAAGTAGTTGATGTTGATAAAAATATTCTTCTTGTAAGAGGTGCCGTTCCTGGACCAAACAAGGGAATATTAAAAGTTGTTTCGAAGACAGCCAACAAAATTAATGAAGTAGCAAACGAAGAGTAAGATGAAAGTAGTAGTTGTAAACAAAAAAGGTGAGAAGGTTAAAGACTTAGAATTACCAAAGTCTTTTGATGCCGAAGTTTCAAAGGAAGCTGTGACGTTGTATGTCAATTATCTTCGCAATGCCCTTCGCGAGCCGATTGCTAATGCCAAAGACAGGAGCGAAGTTTCCGGCGGCGGCAAAAAGCCTTGGAAGCAAAAAGGAACCGGCCGTGCCAGACACGGATCCACCAGATCGCCATTGTGGGTTGGCGGCGGCGTGACATTTGGTCCTTCTTCCGAGCGCAATTTTCGTCAAAGAATCAATAAAAATCTGAAGAAAAAAGTCATTCTTGGTATTATCGCCGAAGCGATCAAGGAAAAGAGAGCCATCGTTATTGACAATCTTGAGATGGAAAAACCCAAAACCAAGGATGCTGTCGAGATTTTAAACAATGTCGGAGCCGAAGGAAAAATCGCCTTAATATTTGATTCAAAAGATGTTAATGCCGAAAAATCGTTCGGAAATATCGCCGGTGTCCGGCTGTCAATGCCAAATAAACTTGATATTATAAACATAATGTCTTCAAACAAAGTTATCGCTTCCTTTCAATCGATGAATAAAATAATGGGATTGTTTGCCAAATAAAATGAATAAAGGAATTTTAAAAAGCGCGTTAATATCAGAGAAAAGCTTCAAAGAAGCTGCTTTGGGCAAATTTACATTTATTGTAAGCAAAGACGCAAACAAAGAAATGATAGCGGAAGCTGTCAAAGGCATTTATGATGTTGACATTTTAGACATTAATATCATCAATGTTAAAGGTAAAGTTAAGCGTACAAAAAAAGGCTTAGGCAAAAGATCCGACTTTAAGAAAGCGATTTTAACCCTTAAAAAAGGACAAAAAATCGATTTATTTGAAGTTGAGAAAGAAGAAGTTAAGGGCCAAAAGTCAAATGTCAAAAACCAAAATGACAAAGCCAAAATCAAAGAGGACAAAAATACCAAGGTGACTGTTAGGGACAAAAGAACGGTTTCCAACAGAACAACCAGCAAGTAACGAATATCAAACAGTATCAATATCCTTAATTAAAAAATAGGATTTAGAAATTTTCACTTATGCCAGTTATAAAATCAAAACCTACAAACAATGCCAGACGAAGGCTCAGCTATCTAAAATTTGATGGCGACAAAACGAAACCGGAAAAGTCGTTGACTTTTGGTTTTCATCGAACTTCGGGGCGAAACAATGCCGGCCAAATGGTAGTTGCTCACAAGGGCGGCGGCGCAAAAAGAAAATACCGCATTATTGATTTTTCAATGACTAGCTATCTTGGTCAAAAAGGTAAAGTTGAAACGATCGAGTATGATCCGAACAGAAGCGCAAACATTGCTCTGATATCGTTTGAAGCCGGAAACAAAATTTATGTTTTGGCTCCGGAAACGTTAAAAAAGGGTCAGACTATAATCTGTGACGAAAAGACCCCTATCCGAACGGGAAATCGAATGATGTTAAAAAATATTCCGGTTGCTACCGAAATACATAATATTGAATTAACGGCCGGCAAAGGTGGACAAATCTGCCGAAGTGCAGGGAGTTTTGCAACACTTCTTGGTGTTGACGGCAGATTTGCCCAGCTTAGGCTTGTTTCAGGCGAAGTTAGGAAAGTTCCGGCAGAAAACTATGCCTCAATCGGCATAGTATCAAACATCGACCATTCCAAGGTTGTTCTTGGTAAGGCCGGAAGAAAACGACATCTGGGTATCAAGCCAACGGTTTTGGGTAAATCCAAAAACCCGGTTGACCACCCGCACGGCGGTGGCGAAGGCCATTCTCCAATCGGTCTTAAGTATCCGAAGACTCCTTGGGGCGCTCCGGCGCTTGGTCGCAAGACTAGCCGAAGAAAAAATGGCAGTTCCAAACTAATTCTTTCAGGGAGAAAAAAATAATAAGGATTAAGCGATAAACTTGTAAGGATTAAGCCCTTGGAAACTGAAAGAGCTTAAACACTTACCAGCTTACGGCTAATCGCAGGAAAACATTATGTCAAGATCACTTAAAAAAGGACCGTTTATAGATGAGAGGCTTCTCATGAAAGTTCAGAGAGCCGAGAAATCAGGAGACAAAAAACCGATCAAGACTTGGTCGCGTGCTTGCACCATTATTCCGGAGATGGTTGGTTTTACTTTTGCAGTTCATAATGGCAAAGAGCATCTTCCGGTCTTTATCGTTGAAGAGATGGTCGGACATAAACTTGGCGAGTTTTCTCCAACCAGAAAATTCAGACGGCATGGTGGAAAGATGGCCAAGGAGCAGGAAAAAGCCGGAAACAAATAGTCTGTTAGTATTTAGCTAACTAGCCAACAACTAAAAAGCTTAAATTATGGAAATAAAAGTTTACAATCGATTTATTAAGATTTCACCTCGAAAAATGAGGCCTGTTTTGCATGGCTTAAGAGGAAAAACTGCTGAAGACGCAAAAAATTCCCTTCGTTTTGTAAACAAAAAAGGCGCCGGATTCTTATATACATTAGTAAAATCAGGAATTGGCGCTGCCAAAGAAAATCATCTTGATGCAGACAAAGTCTTAGTAAAGAGCATCTTCTGTGATGAAGGCCCGAGGTTAAAAAGAATTCAGCCTTGGTCAAAAGGTCAAGCTCGCCGGATCACCAAAAGAATGAGCCACATTACCCTGGTCTTGGAATCGGTTGAGGCAGAGACAAAGAAGAAAGAAGTAGAAGAAAAAGCCAACAATAATATTGAGGAAAAATCCAAAATCCGAAGCACGAAATCCGAAACGGTAAAAAAGAAATAGTTTCGAGTTTCGATATTCGAATTTAGAATTTAAAAAATTATGGGACAGAAAGTTAATCCAAAATCTATTCGGTTAAAGATCAATGAAATTTGGCAATCCAAATGGTTTGGCCGGCAGAATTATAGTGAAAATCTGCTTGCCGACATTAAAATTCGCAAAATGCTTGAAACAAAATTGAAAGATGCTTCTGTTTCCAAAATTGTCATAAATCGCGATGCTAACAAGGTTGCAATTGACATTTATTCCGGCCGTCCGGGTGTTGTTATCGGACGAGGCGGATCCGGCACAGAAGAATTAAAAAAGCTTCTTTCGACAATTGTTAAAGAAAAGATACAAATCAACATCATGGAAGTCAAAAAACCGGATGGAAACGCGGCTATTATCGCTTCCAATATCGCAAATCAGATTGAAAAAAGAATTCCTTTCCGCCGAGCGATGAAGCAGGCGATTGAGAAAGCAAAGGCCGCCGGCGTCAGGGGTGTCAAAATCCAGGTTTCCGGCCGATTAAACGGCGCAGATATCGCCAGAAGCGAAAAGATCGCTTACGGCACTGTTCCGCTTTCAACCTTCAAAAGCGCAGTTGATTACAAATATCTTACCGCTTTAACAACATACGGAATTATCGGAATTAAAGTCTGGGTTTACAACGGCGAAAGACTTTTAAGTGAAGAAGAATTAACAAAATAAGCAAAATAAGATTTAACCAATTACAGATAATAGATAATAGTAATTACAAAATTGTTTAGAAATTAGGAATCATAAATTAGGAATTGTTAAAATGTTGATGCCAAAGAAAATGAAATATAGAAAGCAACAGCGTGGCAAGAGAGCCGGAGTGGCTACTCGCGGCAACGATTTTGCTTTTGGCAAGTTTGGCATTAAGGCAATGGAAGCCGGTTGGATTTCTGCCAGATCAATCGAGTCAGCCAGACGAGCAATGACAAGATATATCAAAAAAGGCGGTCAAATCTGGATTAGAATTTTTCCCGACAAACCCGTGACGTCAACATCTCCGGAAGTACCGATGGGATCCGGCAAAGGCGCAGTAGATCATTTTGTCGCCGTTGTCAAACCGGGCAGAATTTTGTTTGAAATGGACGGCGTTGATTTCCAATTAGCCAAAGAAGCAATGCGCTTGGCTGGTTACAAGATTCCGATGAAAACAAAATTTGTAAGCAAGAATGAAGAGTAAACAATTACCAGCTAATTTAAATTTGAAAATGAAAAAGGTAGAAGAAATTAAAAAATATCGCAGTATGGATAACAAAGCCCTAGAGGCCGAATTAACATCTTTGGAAAAAGAGTTAAATTTGAATGTCCTTAAGGTTAAGGCCGACAAAGCCAAAAATTATTCTTTAATTTCCAAAACTAAAAAAAATATCGCCAGAATTAAAACAATAATTAGCGAGAAAGACGCGGAGTAAATATGGAATCCCTCAAAGGAAAAGTTAAAACGGGTACGGTTATTTCTGACAAGATGGACAAAACCGTCGTAGTTCGCGTTGATGGAATTAAGACCCACCGCATTTATAAGAAAAAATTTGTCGTCAGCCAAAATTTTAAAGCGCATGATGAGAAAAACGAATATAAAATCGGCGATATCGTCGAGATTCATGAGACGAAGCCTTTTTCGAAAGATAAAAATTTTATCGTCATGGAGAAAGCTTCTTCAAAGAAAGTTGAAAAGGATAAATAATGATACAACCCGGAACCAAATTAAAAGTTGCCGATAATACCGGTGCAAAGGAAATTGAATGCATCACCGTTTTGGGGCGCGCCAAAAGAGACGGCGCAGAGATTGGTGATATTATTTCCGCTTCTGTAAAAAGCGCAATTCCCCGGGCGACTGTTAAGAAAAAAGAAGTAGTAAAAGCTGTTATTGTGCGCCAAACCAAACCTTTGGCTCGTGAAGACGGTTCATATATTAAATTTAGCGAAAATGCGGCTGTTATCGTGACAGCAGAAAAAGAACCGAGAGGCACCCGTATCTTTGGACCGATCCCGCGAGAAATCAGAAACGGTTATATGAAGATTATTTCTTTGGCGCCGGAGGTTCTGTAAGCAATAAGAATTAAGCAATAAGAATAAAGCAAGATGAAAATAAAGAAAAATGACAATGTATTGGTGATATCAGGCAAGGATAAAGGCAAAACTGGAATAGTTGAGCGTGTTTTTCCCGTTGAAAACAAAATTGTTGCCAAAGGTATCGGTCTTGCCAAAAAACATATCAAACCTTCAAAAAAGGCTCCTCAAGGCGGAATCATTGATATTAACCAGAAGATTAACGCATCAAATGTTATGATTATGTGTCCGTCATGCGGCAAACCGTCAAAGGTTAGCTTCCAAGTAACGGAAAAAGGCAAAAATAGAATTTGCAGAAAATGTAATCAAAGCCTAGAGGCTGGAGTTAAATAATAATGGAAAAACTATCGACAATTTACAAAAAGACGATCGCGCCGGAATTGAAAAAAGAGTTGCAATTGGCAAATAATGCTCAAATTCCTGTCATCTTAAAGATCGTAGTTTCGACCGGAATCGGTGATTTTAAGGAAGATAAAAATAAAATCGCCAAAATTGAAGAAGAATTTGCCAGAATTACCGGTCAAAAAGCCAAGGTCAATTTATCTAAAAAAGCGGTTTCCGCATTTAAACTTCGTATCGGCCAGCCGGTTGGATTAACGGCAACATTGCGCGGCGAAAGAATGTATGATTTTATCAGCCGTTTAGTCAATGTCGCCTTGCCTCGCGTGCGCGATTTCCGCGGTTTATCGCTCGATAGTTTTGATGAAAAAGGCAACTATTCGATCGGTATCAGGGATTATGCAATTTTTCCGGAAGTTAAATTTGAAGAGATCACCGAATCTTTCGGCCTTGAAGTTAATATCAGAATAAAAGCAGAGAAAAAAGAAGATGCAAAGGCCTTGCTTAAAAAATTAGGATTCCCTTTCAAGAAAGAGAGCAACAATGGCTAAAACATCAATGATTGTAAAAGCAAATAGAAAACCGAAATATATGACCAGAACCATTCGGAGATGCAAGAACTGTGGTCGAAAGCATGCTTATATCCGAAAATTCGGACTTTGCAGAATATGTTTTAGAGAGTTCGCGTCGAAAGGTGAAATTCCGGGTGTGACTAAATCAAGCTGGTAATCAGTTTTCCAATTAAACCATTATTACGAATAAAAGGTATAAAAAATGGATCAAATCGCAGATTTATTGACAAAAATCAAAAACGCCTCGGCGGTGAGTAAAAACGAGGTAATCGTTTCTTTCTCCAAAATGAAGGAAGCCATTTTGAATATATTAAAAACTGAAGGATTTTTGTCGGATATTGAAGTTGTAAGTGAGGGAGACAAGAAGTTTTTCAAACTTATAATCTCAAGAAAAAAACTGCCTACCCATTTGAGGCAAATTAGCCGGCCGGGCCGAAGAGTTTATATCAAAAACAAAGAAGTTCCAAAACCTCTTCGCGGTTTAGGTACGGTTATCGTTTCTACCTCCACTGGTGTTATCACTGGCAAAGAGGCGGCAAAGAAGGGCTTGGGCGGAGAATTAATCTGCGAAATCTGGTAAAACCAGCAGTAAATCTAAAGAATAAAGCGAAGTAAAGGTAAAAATGAGCAAGATAGGCAAAAGACCAATTACAATTCCAGAAGGCGTCAATATCGAGCAATCCGATAATATTTTGGCTGTTTCTGCCAATTCTAATAAGTTGGAGCTGGGAATTCCCCGCGAAACTAAAGTTGAGATAAAAGACGGTAAGATACTTGTTAGCCGTGTCAATGACAGCAAACCCGCAAAAGAAAAACATGGTTTAATTGCCAGACTTATTGCCAATATGATTGAAGGAGTGAAAGACGGTTTTAACAAAGATCTGACTTTTACGGGTACAGGTTATCGAGCGGCCGTCGCCGGCAACGAGCTTGTTTTGAATATGGGCTATTCCCACGAGATAAAATTAGCCATTCCCGAGGGCATTGAGGTAAAGGTCGTAAAAAATACCATTACGGTTTCAGGCATAAACAAAGAAAAAGTCGGACAGTTTGCCGCCAAAGTGCGCGAAGTCAGACCACCGGAAGTCTACAAGGGCAAAGGTATCAAATATAAAGAAGAACACATCAGACGAAAAGCCGGTAAAACTGCGGCTTCGAAATAAGAGTTATTAAATATTAAGCAATAAGATAGTATGAAAAAGATAATTGGAACAAGCGAAAGACCACGCATCAGCGTATTTAGATCAAACCGACTTATTACCGGTCAGGTTATCGATGATGACAAAGGTATTACTTTGGCCGCTATTTCGACCAAGAGTCTCGTTAAAGGGACTCCCGTTGAGAAAGCAAAAGAGGCCGGTGTTTCTCTTGGAAATACCCTTCTTAAGAAAAAAATTACAGCCGTCGTTTTTGATCGAAACGGATTGCAGTATCATGGTCAAGTAATGGCTTTTGCTGATGGTTTAAGAGAAAGTGGAGTAAAACTTTAATAAGGAATAATGATGGCGATTAAAGAAAAAATCAATAACGAAAACAAAGTAGACAGACCGGAAAGAACTTCAAAGAATATAATGAAGCCCCGTTCTTTTGATAATCGCAGAGAGCCTTCTGAATTTGAAGAGCGTGTTATTGAGGTTCGCCGTGTTGCCCGAACAGTAAAAGGCGGCCGGAGAATCCGCTTTAGGGCTTTGGTTGTAATAGGCAATCGCAAGGGCAAAGTCGGAATGGGTATTGCCAAGGCAAACGATGTATCGGAAGCCGTAAAAAAGGCCGCAACTCAAGCCAGAAAAAATTTGGTAGTGGTTCCGATTATCGCTGGCACAATTCCTTATGAAATTATCTCAAAACACGGTGCTGCCGTTGTAATGCTAAAACCGGCTGCCAGTGGTACTTCTATTGTAGCCGGCGGAAGCGTCAGAGCAATTGCTGAATTAGCCGGAATTTCCGATCTTTTATCGAAGATGTTGGGAAGCGCCAGCAAAGTTAATAATATTATTGCTACTATGAAGGCTTTTTCGTCTTTTGACAGCAACTATATCAAAAAGATTGAGCAGTTTGCCGAGAGAAATAAAACGATAGAACCGGTTTTGGAAACGACAGAAAAAACTGAAAGCAAAGAAACTCCTGAAAAAAATGAAGCAAAAAAGCCTGCCAAATCAACAGTTAAAAAAGCGGCCAAAAAGAGCATTAAAAAGTAGTTTGTAAAGCGAAAGATTAAAATGGAATTAACAAGCGTAAAATCAAAAAATAAGAAAAGAATCGGTCGGGGGCTTTCAGCCGGTCAGGGCAAAACTGCCGGTCGTGGAACTAAAGGACAAAGATCCCGAAGCGGTTTTAATATTCCGAAAAAGTTTGAAGGCGGTCAAACTCCGCTTTCCATGAGATTGCCTATTATGCCCGGTTTTAAATCTCACAAACCCAAAGCCAAGGTTATCACTTTGGATATGATTTCGGCAAACTATAAAAACGGCGAAACCTTGAGCGCTGACAGTTTGGTGGGGAAGAAACTTGCTCGAAAAGGGGAGAGAATCAAGATTTTAAATGATGGCAAGATCTCTGTTTCCGTTAAATTGTCTGATGACTTAAAAATATCTTCGAGCGCCAAACAAGCGATCGAGTCCGTAAAAATATCCGAGCCGAAGGCAGAAAAAACTACCGAGACTCCTGCACCCAAAAAGCCAGCCGCACCTAGAAAGAAAAAAACTGAAGAAAAATAAAATTCTATTCTAAATAAAAAAATAGCTGTCCCTTTGGGCAGTTATTTTTTTAAAAACAAAAGCCGACCGCATAAGCGGACCGTTTACACGGTCGGCTTTTGTTGCGGTCGGCTGGTTATAGCGGAGGCCATTTGACCTCCAGCTTCTTCAGCTTGTCGGGTGTTAGCCCGACATCGACAAGGGCGTACCATCCTTGTCGGATCTCTTCCTTGATATCCGAAAGCGCATCGGACTCCGGTAATTCGCCGCCGGAAAACCTGTCGCCCTCAAGGGCCTCCAAATTCTCCTTGGCGGAATCGATCCGGGCCCGCCGGTCCGCCTGGTGAAGGCGGGCCTTGGAGATGCCGAGCTGGGCGAGGGTAACGCCCAGGCGCTTAGCCTCTCGTTCCATCTCGGCCTCACAGCTTGGAAAAGATTGTGAGTAGCAGTCCAGTGCCCGCTCACGCAGGAACTCGACTTCGGCCTCCTTCGCATAGGCCTGCGCCTTAGCCTTGGCCAGCTCGAGCTCCTTCAGGGTAATTGTCCCCTCCTCAAGGTAATCCATTACCACAGGAAACTCGGAGCAATAGCCCTCCTGGCATTCGAACACGACAATCCTTGCCGAGTCCAAGGCCACGTCGTGGCGAAACTTCTTCATCTCTCCTGCTTTGAGCCCCAACTCCTCTTCAGGGGTTTTGAGCCCAAGATCCTCTAATCCAAAAACTGCATCTTCGAGAATCCTAACATCTGTGTCGGTGCCGTCTCCACGCCGAAGCGTATCAATCGGCAGCGCCGCCTGTTGTCTGTAGTAGGCGGCCTCGTACTTCATCTTTGATTAAAACGATCCGACCATTTGTAAAATGTTTTTGGAGCTATTCCAAAGTACCGGCAAGTCAGTCTGGCATTATCATGCTTTTTGTAATGCTTGATCCAATTTAATCGCTGTTTTGCTA
>Ga0172368_10005199_pt1 | contig 14671 bp, 10 predicted proteins | sample Lak11m_FD_114540 | JGI IMG/M metagenome (GOLD analysis project Ga0172368, IMG submission 114540) | Freshwater microbial communities from Kabuno Bay, South-Kivu, Congo - kab_022012_11m | ecosystem: Environmental > Aquatic > Freshwater > Lake | place: Democratic Republic of the Congo: South-Kivu...
CCGCTCCGCTTCCTTCGACTACGTGGCGGCCCTTCGACTCCGCTGCGCTTCGCTCAGGATGCACCGCCACTCCGCTGCGCTTCGCTCAGGATGCACCGCCGCTCCGCTTCCTTCGACTACGTGGCGGCCCTTCGACTCCGCGGCGCTTCGCTCAGGATGCACCGCCGCTCCGCTTCCTTCGACTACGTGGCGGCCCTTCGACTCCGCTGCGCTTCGCTCAGGATGCACCGCCACTCCGCTCAGGATGCTTCGCTACGGCTAAGCAACGACGATGCGACACTTATTCTGTGGCAGGCCCTAAGCTCATGAGCCTGACGACTTGCGCGTCTTTGCGTTCGAGTTTATGGAGCGCCCGGCCGCATAGGCGCGCATCTGCGTCCTGCGCCGTTCAGCGCGCCAGCACATTCCGCAGCGCCATCCATTGCGCCTCACTCACGCGATCCAGCTCGCCCGCGAACGTTTCCAGCTTGCCGGGGTTTTGGGCGATCTCCGGCAGCGCCCGGTCGAGCGCCAGTTTGGCGAGCGATTCGAGCTTGAAGGCCCAGAGCATCGCCCGGCAGGTCTCCACGCGGCGATCCCGCTTCGAGAGCAGCGAGCCGGCCGCCACATCGAGCGTCAGCGTCAGCTCGTCCGCGGGGCCGACAGGCAGCGCGGGCAGGGTCAGCGATTCGGTGGCCGCGTCGTAGACCCACTCGACCGGCTGCGCCGCGCCGTTGCGCGCCAGCCGCAGCGCGTCGGGCCGGCGCACCCCGCGGAAGATCAGCCGGTAGGCGCGGCCGGCGGGGATGTGTTTCGCGTTGCCTGCGACCTTGCCGATCTCAAAGGTCAGGCGGGTTCCGCTCCACTGTTGCGCGAGGCGCGTCACGGCGTAATCCCCTTGCAGATAGCCGGTCGAGTTGCCTTCATCTTCGTAGAGGGCAAACGCGCCACCCGCGCCCGGAAACGCGTAAACCGTCAGCTCGGCGGGACTCTCCACGCCGCCCCAACCTACGCGCGGCCCCAGTGGGATGATCCCGCCCGCTTTGGCGAACACGGGGACGTCATCCAGCCCGCCATAAACCGTGATCGTGCGGCCGCCCACGAAGTGTTCGCCGGTGGTAAAGTCGAACCAATCGCCGTCCGGCAGCCAGACGGTGTGCCGGCTCAAGTTGGTCTCTGGATGCCGCGGCGAAACGAACGGCGCGATCATCAGCTCGCTGCCGAACCAGAACTGATTGCGGCAGCGGTAGGCTTCTTCCCGGTCGCCGTGCGAGTAGTAGAGCGGCGTGACGAGCGGGATCGCCTCCTGTGTCATGCGCCAGGCCATGCTGTAGAGGTAGGGGATCAGCGCGTGGCGCAATTGCATGGCGGCGCGCGCCGCGCGGAACGCCTCTTCGCCGTTCCCCCACGGCCGGCGGTCATGGAATGGGTTATTGGTGCTGTGCAGGCGCATGATCGGGCTGAAGACGCCGAGCTGCACCCAGCGCGCGTATAGCTCCGGCTCCTCGGTCCCCGCGCAGTGGCCGCCGATGTCGTGGCTCCACCAGCCAAACGCGACGTTCGATGCGGTCGCGGTGAAATAGGGCTGGAAGGCGAGGGTGTCCCACGTCACGTGGCTGTCGCCGGAGAAGCCGATGGGGTAGCGTTGGTTGCCCAGCCCGCCCCAGCGCGAGAAAATGAACGGCCGCTTCGTCCCGTCACGGCCCAGGTCATAGAAGTGCAGATGGTTGAGCCACCAGAGCGGGTCCATGACTTCGGCCACGGGCTGCTTCGAGTGGATCATGCGCTGGCCTTGCTGCCAGTCGAGCCACCAGAAATCCACCCCGGCGGCTTCCATTGGATGGTGCAGGATGGCGAAGTAGCCCTCGACGAAGCGCGGATCGGCCAGGTCGAAATGGACCGGCGCTTGCTTCGCCGGGTCTTGCCCCATCCAACGCGCCATCGCCGCGTATTGCGCCTCGTGCGGCCAGATGCCATCCGCCGGGTGCAAGTTCATCGCGGTCCGCAAGCCTTGCGCGTGCAGCCAGGCGATGAAGCCGTCGGGATCGGGCCACAGCTCGCGGTTCCAGGTGTAGCCGGTCCAGCCGGAGGAGGCGTTGCCCGTCTCGGTGATGTGCCAGTCCATGTCAATGATGCAGACTGACAGCGGAACCTGCTTCTCGCGAAATTCCACCATCAGGTCGCGCAGCTCGTCCTGGCGATAGGCCCAATAGCGGCTCCACCAGTTGCCGAGCGCATAGCGCGGCGGCAGCGGCACGCGGCCTGAGACTTGCGCGTATTCCTTCAGGCAGCCGATGTAGTCGCGGCCGTAACCGAAGAAGTAAAGATCGCGGTAGTCGGCGTCTTTCGCCGCGGGACGTTGCGCCAGCCAGCCATCCGCGTCGAAGACCAGGCTGTGCGAATCATCCACCACCGACCAACCGGATCGCGACATCAAGCCCGGCTCCAACGGAATTTCGCCGTCGGCGCCGTCGAGCGTGCGCGCGGTGCCGCGCAGGTTGTGGTGATCCCGGTCGCCGAAGCGCCAGGTGACGCCGGTCTCTTTGAGCACGATCGCAAGGGTATCGGCGGCGAACCCCGCTTCGGTGATCCGATAGACCAGGCGCAAAGCTGCAGTCTCGATCTCGATCTGCGTCGCGGTCTGGGTCGTCTGGAACGCAGGCGCGGGCTGGCGGCGATACCAGAATGCCTGGCTGGCGCGATCTTCGAAAGTGGCCGTCCGGCTATATTCCAACCGGATCAAGCGCGCGGTCAACACGGTGAAGCGCACGTTCGGCCCGGTCACGACGGCGGCCGGGTCAGCTTGCGATGGAAACGATCTCGGGATGGAGATCGAACTCGAACTCATGGAGCCTCCTCAAGGGACGAAGTAATTGGGTCAGATATGAACTGCGGTTTTCGAGCGCCACGCCTATTTTACCCCGTTCAGCGTTGCGCCACAAAGATCAGCCGGGCCGCGCAAAGGGCATTCGCTGACTTTGCCAAACCTCCGCGCCAGTGATAGAATTTACACAGTCTGCGATGTTGGGAGCGCTTCTGCCATGCACATCTACCGCGCGGATCTGCGCGACTTGACGGCCTGCCTGATGCTCGACGGTTCCTATGAAACCGAGCATGTCTGGCAGGTCGTCCAGCAGCAGGAGGGGGACGATGTCGTGGCGCGCTTTCGTCAGGTGCAACTGCCCCGCACGATGCGCGTGCGCTACCCGAGCTGGAGCGAGGCGCTGCTGTCCCATCAAGAGCGCGGGGATATGATCCTGGTCGCCGCGCAGGCCACGGAGGTGCTCGGTTACATTGATCAGGAGACGCAACACGATCAGGATGTCGCCTGGGTGCATCACCTGGTGATCGCGGCGCCGCACCGGCGACAGGGCATCGGCACGGCGCTTCTCCAGCGCGGGATACAACATGCCCGCCAGGAAGGGCTGGCCCAGCTCATGGCGATCGTGCAGAGCAAGAATCATCCGGCGATCAGTTTTTTCCAGCAGCACGGGTTCAAGTTTTGCGGCTATAACGAGCGATATTATCGAAATCAGGACATCGGATTGTATTTTGGGCGTGGATTGTAAGGTATGGGGGAGCTTCCGGGCCTGAGTTGGCTCGTGGTATTGGCGTTTGTCAACCTCATCCTCTCCTCGGCCATCGTCATCACGGCATTCTCACTGCTCGGCTACGTGCTGACGCACAATCTGCGCAGCAGCGTGGCGCAAGCCTTCAGCGTGTTGTTGGCGTGCGTGTTGTTGGTGTACGCCTGCGACATCATCATTCCCCGCGTTGAGGGCGCACAGGCCGTCGTGATGTGGCTGCGGGTGCAGTGGATCGGCATTGCTATGGTGCCGGCCGCCTATCTCCATTTCTCCGACGCCTTGTTGCGCAGCACACGCCACTTCTCGCAGCGCCGCACGCTGGTGGTGATCGGCAGTTACGGGTTCAGCGCGCTGCTCATACTGCTGGCGCTGCTCACCGACGTGCTGGTCAGTGACGGCGATCTCCTGTCGCCCATCAGTCATCTGGCGGCCGGCCCGCTCTTCCCCTTGTTCGTGGCGTATTTCACGGCGACCGCGGTCTACGGCGCGTATAACGTGATCCGGGCGCGGCGGCGTTGCCTGACGCCAGCCTTGCGCCGCCGGATGCTCTACCTGGCCGGCTCATTCGCCGCGCCCGGCCTGGGCGTGTTCCCGTATCTGATCGTCAGCGCCGGCCTGGTGACGCATCTGGGGCCGGCGCCGGTGATCCTCTTGGCGATGCTGGCCAGCGTGTTGGTGGGCACGATGTTGGTCGTGATGGCCTACACGGTGGCCTATTACGGCGTGTTGACGCCGGATCGCGTCATCCGACACGACTTGATCCACTATCTGCTACGCGCGCCGATCCTGGGCACGCTGGTGATCATCGTGATGCTTGTGATCCCGCGCGTCGAGCTGATCCTGGGGCTGCCGCGCGACACCGCGCTGATCTTCGTGGTCGTCGGGATGATTGTGATCGGGCAGCTCGTGCTCGGTCTTTCTAAACCGTACCTCGACCGGGTGATTTTTCGCCAGGATCGCGAAGAACTGGCCTGGATCCAAACGCTCGATCGGCGGCTGCTCACCAGCAGCGATTTACATCAATTCTTGAGCAATATCCTGATCGGCTTGTGTGAACTGCTCCGGGTAGATTCGGGGTTCGTGTTGGTGCAAACCGCCGAGGGGCTGCGGACAGAAGCCAGTATCGGCGACCTGGCGGCGGCGCGCCAGTTCGCAACTGGGCCAGAAGGCTGGGCCACCTGGCAGGCCTTGGGACAAAATTCCCAAGCGCACGAGCCGCATTTTTACCCGGATGGCGCTTTCTGGTTCTGCCCGTTGCGCGGCGAAGATGAGGAAAAGATGTTGGGGTTGCTGGCAGTGCGCGCCCGCAGCCCACGGGTCGAGTTGGAACCGGTCGAGGCCGCCGAGGTGGATAAACTGCTGGCTCAGGCTACCGCCGCCATCGCTGACCGGTACGTCCAGGAGGGGGTCTTTGCGACCCTCCAGCGGATCCTGCCCGATCTCGAGCGGATTCAGGAGTGGCGCAGCGAGCTGCGCTACGCGCCGCCGTTGCCCGCGGCGCTGGCCGAGACAGATGCCGGACTGACAGATGGTTTGTCGTCTGCGCCATCGCAAGGCAATGCGCTGTACACCTGGGTCAAAGACGCGCTGAGCCACTACTGGGGCGGCCCGAAACTCAGCGAAAGCCCACTGGCGGGTTTCCGCCTGGTGCATCGGGCGTTGGATGCGCACGATGGCAATGTGCCGCGGGCCGTCCGCGCCGTGCTGCGCGAGGCGATCGAGCGCCAACGTCCGACCGGCGAGCGCAAACTGACCGCCTCCGAATGGCTGCTGTACAATATCCTGGACATGCGCTTCATCCAGGGCCAGCGGGTGCGCGATATCGCGCTGCGGCTCTCGATGAGTGAATCCGATCTCTACCGCAAACAACGCGCCGCGGTCGCGGAAGTCGCTAGGACACTGGCCGAAATGGAGGCGGCGACGCAGCCGTTGGAGACAAGTGAGCAAATGAACAAATAGCAAATGGATGCCTTGCCGCTTTGCAATTTGCCGATTTTATTTATTGTTGGAGGAGGAAGAAGAATGCTGGACGAAGGATACTGGGAATCATTGTTGCAGGATGCAGAAGTCGAGCGCGATTCGTGGCAGCCCAAAGGGGAGCTGGAAGAGGTTCTGGGCGAAGTGGGCGGGGCGGCCGGCGTGGAACCGGCGGCGCGGCGGGTGGCAGAGGCGCCGCCGGAGGATGAGGCGGATTGGGCGAGCGCCGCAGTGCTGCTCGAAAGCGGCGAGTCCGTGGTGGTGACGGTTAGCGGCCATAACCGCGGCGGCTTGCTGGCGGATTTCGGGACAGTGCAAGGGTTCATCCCGGCCTCGCACCTGATCACCGCGCCGCCATCCCAGTCGGCCACGCAGCGGATGGTTGCGCTGGCGGCGCGCGCCGGCGAGAAACTGACCGTGCGCGTCGTCGAGATTGACCGCGAGCGGCGACGTTTGATCCTTTCGGAGCGGCTGGCGCGCCAGGACGGGCAGGTGGACGCCATCCTGTCTTCCTTGCAGCCGGGGCAAATCTGCCAGGGCCGCGTCACCAACCTGTGTCCGTTCGGCGCATTCGTGGATCTGGGCGGCTACGAAGGGCTCATTCACATCTCTGAGCTTTCGTGGGGCCGCGTCGGCTTCCCCGAAGAGGTTGTGCGGCCCGGCGATGACTTACAATTATTGGTCCTGGAAGTCAACCCCGACGAACGGAAGATTTCGTTGAGCCTCAAGCGCCTGCGCCCCGATCCCTGGCAGGGGGTGGAGCGCCGTTACACCGTCGGTCAGGTCGTTGACGCAGTGATCACCAACGTGGTCAACTTCGGCGCGTTCGCTCGGCTGGAAGAAGGCCTGGAAGGGCTGGTGCATATCTCGGAGCTGGCCGAAGGCAGCTTCATGCACCCGCGCAACGTCGTGCGCGAGGGCGACCGGGTGCACGCGCGCGTCCTGCAAGTGGATGGCCTGAAGCGTCGCATCGCGTTGACTTTGCGCGGCGCCGAACCAGCCGCACGGCTGCGCAGCGCGCCGCTGCCGGTTGAACACAGCGTCGCGATTTAGGAAATCGTACCGATCGTGAAACCGCCCAGAAACCAAGCCATCGGCCTGGCTTTGTTGGTTGTCGGACTGATCGCCCTGGCGCTGCTGCTGCCCGGCCTGCTCGGCGGGCAAGGGCCAGCGCCGCTGCGCATCCTCTTTGGCTGGGGCGCCGCCGGTATCCTCCTTGCCGCCGTCCTGGGCGGTGTCGCTGTGCTCTTTGCCGACAAGCTGGGCTGGCAGGTGCGCTGGCCCGCGGTCGCGGCCGGCGAGGTGATCTTCCTGGCGCTGCTGGCGGCCGCACACTTGAGGCAAGCCGCGCCGCTGACGGCGGCGCGCGCCGGCGCGGGCGGTGGGCTGGTCGGCTGGGCGCTGAGCCAACTGCTGTTGATCGTCTTCCCGGTTGAACTGGCCTGGATCGTCATTGCCCTCATCTTGGCCGCTGCGGCGGTCTGCTTCTGGCGCAGCCTGCCCGCGGCCTGGATCGGCCGGCCGGCCGCCCTCTTCGGTGAGGTTGGCGCGCTCGTGCGCAGCCGGCGGCCGGCGCGCCCGAGCGCCGCGCCGCGGCCTGTCTCCCCCCGACCCCCCTGGACGCCCGCGCCGCCGCCGCGAGCGGCGTTCAGCGAGAAGATCGGGCGGCTGGCGGCCGGCGCGGGCGCGTTCGTCCGACAGTTTGTGGGCGGACTGCTGCCGTCGCAGCCCGCGGCGCCCGCAGCCGAACCACAGCCGCCAGCAGGGCGCACAGCCCCCGCGGCCCAAACGCCCTCCCCGGCGGCGGCCGAGACCGCCCGCGCGGTCGCGCAACGGGCGGCCAGGTCTGCGCCGCCCCAGCCCAAGCCGGCATTGCGCGAGCCAGCCAAGGATGGCGAACGTCCGCCGCGGATCAAGACCCGGCCCGACAGCCTGCCGCCGCTGACGCTGTTGCGGGCCGAGACGGCCAGCCGCGCGGGGCAGACTGATGCCCGACAGCGCGGCCAGCTCCTCAAGCAGACGCTGGCCGAGTTCGGCGTGCCGGTCGAGGTCGTCAGCATCAAAGAGGGGCCGACCGTCACGCAGTTCGGGCTGGAGCCGGGCGAGGTCGTCAAGGAGTTGCGCGGGGGCGAGGTCGTGCGCCGCCGCACATCGGTGCACAGCATCCAACGGTTGAGCAATGACCTGGCGTTGGCGCTGGCGGCCGCCTCGATCCGCATCGAAGCGCCGGTGCCGGGCCGGCCGTATGTCGGCGTGGAGATCCCCAACTCTGCCAAGACGATGGTCACGCTGCGCAGCATCCTGGAATCCGCCGAGTTCGCCAAAGTCCGCTCGCCGCTGGCGGTGGCGCTCGGCCGCGATGTGGCAGGCGACCCGGTCATTGCGGACGTGGCCCGACTGCCGCACCTGCTCATCGCCGGCGCGACCGGCTCCGGCAAGTCGGTGTGCATCAACGCAATCATCTCCAGCCTGCTGATGAACAACAGCCCCCAGCGGGTGCGCTTCCTGATGGTGGATCCCAAAATGGTGGAGCTGCCGGCCTACAACGGCATCCCGCACCTCTACGGCTCTGTCATCACCGATGTGTCGCAGGTGACGGGCGCACTCGCCTGGCTGACATTGCAGATGGATGACCGGTATCGGGCTTTCGCGGCGCGCGGCGTGCGCAACATCGAGGAATACCACCAAAAACTGGGCCGCGGCAAATCGGCCGAGCCGTTGCCTTACATCATCCTGGTGATTGATGAGCTGGCCGACCTGATGATGACCGCCGCTTACGACGTGGAACGCCAAATCTGTCGCCTGGCGCAAATGTCGCGCGCCACCGGCATCCACCTGGTGCTGGCGACGCAACGGCCCAGCGTGGATGTCATCACCGGGCTGATCAAAGCCAACTTCCCGGCGCGCATCGCGTTCGCGGTCACGTCGCAGATTGACAGCCGGGTGATCCTGGACACGCCGGGCGCGGAGCGGCTCCTCGGCCGCGGGGACATGCTCTTCATGGCGCCCGACTCGGCCAAGCTGGCCCGCATCCAGGGCTGCTTCGTCTCCGATCAGGAGATTGACGGGATCGTCAGCTTCTGGAAGGCCAGCCGGGGCGAAGACGATCCGCCGGACGCAGACCGCGGCGAAGCGCCGTGGGCTGGCCTGATCGCCGCGGCGGACGACAGCAAGGACGAGCTATTGGAGCGGGCGCTGGAATTGCTCCAGACCAAGCATCAGATCTCGACCTCGATGCTCCAACGCCAGCTCCGCATCGGCTATCCCCGCGCGGCGCGACTGATGGAACAGCTCGAAGAGATGGGCGCGGTCGGGCCAGATGAGGGCGGCGGCCGGTCGCGCGAAGTGCTCACGCGGCGCGAAACGATCGGGACGGATTGAATGTTGAAAGTTGAAGGTTCAAGGAGCAGCCGCTGCGCCTCGAACCTTCGACCCGCAACCCGTAACCCGTAACCCTCAACCAGCATACGCCGCCAGCGTCTCCGCCAGCTCCTGCCGCACCGTGCAATTGCGGAACAGGAACGACTGCATCAGCGCATCAATCTCCGCCTCGCTGATCCCCTTGAACAGCGCCGCGAACTCCGGCAGCAGCCCCTCTGAAATCAACATGAAGCGCACGAAGCGGTTGACGTGCCGGGTCGCGCCGAAGGGGCCGGGCTGCCAGCCGGGGAACTCGGTCGCGACCAGATTGTGCAGCGGATCCATCACATGGCGGATGGCCGTGTCGCGGCTGCCCCATGAGTCCGCGCCCAGCCGGGCTTTCTTCGCCAGGAAGCTCGCAAGCCGCCTCCGCCACGGGCTATCGGCCGCCGCATAGACCACCCCTTGCAGGCCGATGTCCTTGTAGAGCCAGATCGCCCAGCTTGCGCCATAGTGCTTGTAGATATCGAGCTGATCCCGCAACACCTGATAGCGCACCGCGTCGGCCGCCCCATCGCCGGTGTAGACCGGGCCGAACTCGCCCACCCAGACGTGCGTCTTGTGGTCGAACATGTACTTCGAGCGCGCGGCGAAGGTCTCTTCCAGCACCTCCTTGTCCACATAGCGGCCGCGGCTGACGCCCGGATACGGCCCGCCGTCAATGAAGCCGGGCAGCGCATAATCGTGGTTGGTGTAGACCACGCCCGGCCACGGCTCGCCGAACATGTGGAAATCCACCGAATAGCGATTGCCTTCCAGGAAGATGAGATGGTGCGGGTCAATCGCCCGGATGGCGTCCACCAGCCGGCGGTAAACCGGCATGATGCGCTGCTCGCTCGGATCGTAGGGTTCGTTGATCGGGTTGTAGCCCGCTACCCACGGGTTGTCCCGGTAGCGCCGCGCAATCGCCTCCCAGATGCCGACCGCCCGATCCTGGAAGTGCTTGTGCTGCCAGAAGAGCGCCTTGTGCGTCGGGTTGTCGGAGTGCCAATCCATGTTCTGGTAGCCGGGCAGCGCGTGCAGGTCAATGATCGTATAGATCTCGTGTTTGGCGCACAGCTCGATGGCCCGATCCAGGTGCTTGAACCCCTCATCCTTGATGACGAACGGCGCCATGTCATCTTCGAGATGGCGATAGTTGATCGGGATGCGGATCAGGTTCAGCCCCAGCGACTTGACGAAGCGGGCGTCGTCCTCGGTGAAGAAGTAGGTGAGGAAGCGATCGAAGAAGAACGCGTACTTCTCCGGGCCGAGCACAGCCAGCAGCGCCTCGCGCTGCGCCTCCTCGTTGGCCGGGTAGCCGGTGATGAAGTTCTCCATGTTCAGCCAGCCGCCCAGCCCGAACCCGCGCAGAATGACGGGGGCGCCGGCGGCGTCCATGAGTTGGTTGCCGTTGATTGTGAGGAAAGGAGCAGGTGTCATGGGGAATGCCTCCTGGAATGATGGAATCTTCATCCATAGGTTACTCTCATCTCGCATTCTCGTCAAAGGTCGGCCCACCGTAGTCAGCCAGCGCTGGATTCAAGATGGCCGTGAACGATCACCGAGCTTGCTCATCTGAAGGCTCCCGTGCTATAATCTAGTTACGACTAGCTTAGTCCAGCCTATCTTCTCCGTCGAGGTGCACCATGTTCATCAATCGTGTGCGCGAGTTGGCTTTCCTGGAACGCCGGCACGCGTCCGACCAGGCCGAACTGATCGTACTCTACGGCCGGCGGCGCGTGGGCAAAACTGAGCTCCTGCGGCGCTTTTGCGAGGGCAAACGCTGCTTCTTCTATGTGGCCGACCTGGGCACCGAGGCAAGCACGCTCGCTGAGCTGGCCCGGCGATACGGCGAACTATTTCACAACGATCCCGAAAGCACGCATTTTGCCGCCTGGGATCAGGCGCTCAAGGCTCTGGCGCGCCAGGCCGGCAATGAGCGACTGATCGTGGTGCTTGATGAGTTCACCTACCTGTTGCAAACCAGCCCCACCCTGCCCTCGATCCTCCAGCGCCTCTGGGACGAGACGTTGCAACACACGCGCCTGATGCTTGTCTTGAGTGGCAGCTACATCGGTATCATGGAGCGCGAGGTGCTGGCCTACCAGGCCCCGCTTTACGGCCGGCGCACTGCGCAGTGGCATCTGCAACCGTTGAGTTTCGCCGATGCCCGGCGTTTCCTCCCAGGCTATAGCCTGCCAGACCAGGTGCGCGCCTATGCCATGTTGGGCGGCGTACCCGCGTACCTGCGCCAGTTTGCCGACCGCCGGCCCTTGCTGGACAACATCGAGGGTGAAATCCTCAGCCAGGGCGCGTTCCTCTACGATGAGCCGCGCTTCCTCTTGCAGATGGAATTGCGCGAGCCGCGAGTCTATTTTGCCATTCTGGAAGCGATCGCCACCGGTCGCGTGCGCCAGGATGAGATCAGCCAGGCGGTCGGCGTGAAGGGCGCGTCGCTCGGCTATTATCTGAACACGCTGCGCGACCTCGGCCTGCTCGAACGGATCGTGCCGGTCACAGACGCCGACCCAACACACTCGCGGCAGGGCCGCTATCGTCTGCTCGATCCGTTCTTTCGCTTCTGGTTCCGTTTCGTCTATCGCGAGCGCGTCCATCTGGAGCGCGGGGACACGGCCACGGTGCGGCAAACCGTCAGCGAGCAATTGGATGCGCTGGCCGGGTTGGCCTTCGAGGAGATCTGTCGCACACGGGTCTGGGAGCTGGCTGCGGCGGGCCGCATCCCCTTTCGACCGCAGCGTGTGGGGATGTGGTGGGATGCGCAGGCGCAGGTGGATGTGGCGGCCCTTGACGAGGAATACATCCTGCTGGGCGAATGTCGCTGGCGTTCGCGGCCCCTCGGCTCCGACACCCTGAGCGAACTCAAGCACAAGGCCGAACGCGTCCCCGGCGGCCGCCGTCAGCTATTGGCGCTCTTCTCGCGCGCCGGGTTCACCGAGCCGTTACAGGCCGAAGCGGCCACGGCAGGGGTTCTGTTGTTTGGTTTGGATGAAATTGTTGGAGACATGAACGCGTAGGGAACCGCGCCCACATCCCGCGGCCCAAAAAGCCACTGCTCTGTCAACTAGCCTACGCGCCCGCCCCTGGGGGAAACGCCCTCCTGGGATAAGAATCTCAACCCATCGGTTACCCTGATCTTGCGTTCTCGTCAATCGGCGACCCCGGCGGCCGCAACGGCCGCCTTGAACAGTTCCGTCATGAAGTCGTAGACGAGTCGCTGGCGGCCGAGGCGGCCTTCATCCGTGCTCTGTGTTGTCGCGGCTGCTTTGCAGTTGACATCATGGACGCAATCGCCGGCATTGCCCAGGCCAGGGCCAGCCGCGGAGACACAACGCAGGCGGCTGAGCTGCTTGCGATGGTCGCGGCGCATCCCTTCACGACACATGCATCCAGGGAGCAAGCCAAGGCGTTGCTCGATAAGCTGCAGGCGGAGTTACCGGCAGATGCGCTTGCGGCCGCAGCAGCCCGCAGCCGGACGTTGGATCTGGAGGTGCTGCGCGCCAATCTGGTGAAAACCTGACTGGCCCGAGGTGCAACCGACACACGCTTTTCGATCACGGTTGCTCTCTCCGTTGTGATGGTCGCATCGGCAGAGGCCCGCGGCCAGGTCGCTGATCCGTTCGTTGCGGCCGGGGCGCTGCTGGCCGAATGGGACGGGTAAGCGCGCACCGTCCACGAATGCCTGTGGCAACACGAATGCAGGAGCGTTAAAACTTTACAAATGTTAAGAAATGCTTTAGGATGTCTGACTGAAAGGCAGTAAACGCCATGCGAGAGACACTCACCCATCTGACCCTGAAACGCGCCTCGCTCCAACTGGGCGTACATGAACAGACATTACGTAGTTGGGAAAAACGCGGACTGATCCGCATGGTACGCCTGCCTGGGAGCGGCTATCGCCGCGTGCCAGTTACTGAGGTGGAGCGACTGCGCAATGAGATGTCATCTACGCAAGCGCGACCAGCCGTGCGCCTGGCGCCGCCGCGTCGCGACCCTGAAGCGCTGGCGCGCGCCGTCGCCCTGGCAGAAACCGTGCGGCTGGAACTCGCCGGACTTGAGGAAAACGCTACCCTGGACGAGGTGATGGCTGCGCGCCGAGGCCGAGCATGGTTATCGTAGACACGGATGTGATGCTGTTGGCGTTTGCTTTTCACCGCGATCCGCGCCAGGAAGCGAATCATCGCTTTCTGGAGACCGTACAAAAGCGCGGGCTGGTGCTGCCAATTTACTCCCTAATGGAGCTCCTGGGCCAGCTTTCGTTCAATCTGTCACCGCAACGCCTCAGTGAATGGCCCATCTGGTTGCAAGATCGTTACAGCCTGACCATCCTCTATCCTGCAACTGCTGAGAGCCAGGCGGAGGCCTTTTTCCAGGCGGAGTTCATCAGCCGGCCATTTGCTCGGATGCAGCAGTACCCGATGCCCTATCTGGATTCGTTGATCCTCAACCTGGCTGAAAACGCGCCGGATGTCGAAGCCATCATCACCTGGAACGCACGCCACTATCGCAACAAAACGACCGTTGACGTCAAGACGCCAGCCGAATACCTGGGCTGATGGCGCTTTGACCGACGTTTAGGACGCTGCGGGCCGAGTGGGACAAGTTACATTTCGACTATACCGACCTGGAGGTAAATCTATGCTCAAACTTCACCGTCTCGGCATCGCCCTGCAGCCCGCCGACCCGCAGCCCTACACCGTCGCCAAATTCAACGCCGGCATGACGTTGGCCGGGGATGTCGTACACATGGTCTACCGCTACGCCGAGTGGCGGTCGGACCCTTCGACTGGACTCAGGGCAGGATTCGACCCGGCCACGCAATCGAACTATGCGGTGGACGAGGCGCGCTACGCCCGGTTGACCCCGACCGGCGCGGTGCTCTTCGATTCGAACCGCGCGCTGCTGGCGCCGTCGGAGCCGTGGGATATTTCGGGCTGCCAGGATGCGCGGGTGATCCCGTTCGAGGGCGCGTACTATCTGATCTACTGCGGGTGGGACAAGGACGCCGCGCCCGCCGGACAGGATCGCGCCCGCGTGGGCATTGCGCGCACGACTGACTTCATCACGGCCGAGAAGCTCGGCTTCGTGGATCACTACACCTGGGATAAGGACGCGTACATCTTCCCCGAACGCATCGGCGGCAAGATCGCCTTCGTGCATCGCGTCTCGCCCAACATCCAGATTGACTATTTCGATTCGTTCGAGGCGTTGCTCGATCTGCGCAACTGGGCGGATTACGAGGAGCAGGTCGAGGCTGCCACGGTGCTGCGGGCGGTGTTCTCGTGGGAGTGCGGGAAAGTGGGGGGCAGCGTCCCGCCGATCTTGACGGAGGACGGCTGGCTGTTCATCTATCACGCGGTAGAAGTGTTTCCCGAGCGCCTGTTAGATTGGCGCGAGGCGGCCTTCCTGCTGCGCGACCGGGAGAAAGCGGCCCAGTTCTACGCGACCCGGCCGTTCATCTACCGGGCGGGCGCAGCGCTGCTCGACGCCCAGAACCCGTCGCGGGTGATCGCCCGGCTGCCCTATCCGATCCTCGAACCGGAGGAGGATTACGAGCTGTACGGCGACGTGGGCAACGTCGTCTTCCCGGTCGGCGGCTACGTCTACGACGGCGACCTGTATATCTCCTACGGCGGGGCCGATCGCTGCGTGGCGCTGGCGAAGACCCCGTTGGCTGAGCTGCTGGCCGAACTCCGCCGGTATCCCGC
>Ga0172368_10005202_pt1 | contig 14666 bp, 6 predicted proteins | sample Lak11m_FD_114540 | JGI IMG/M metagenome (GOLD analysis project Ga0172368, IMG submission 114540) | Freshwater microbial communities from Kabuno Bay, South-Kivu, Congo - kab_022012_11m | ecosystem: Environmental > Aquatic > Freshwater > Lake | place: Democratic Republic of the Congo: South-Kivu...
GTGCCGATGGAAGTGATCCAACCTCCCTGCCTTCCAACCGGGATTTCCTGGTCAAGGTTAATATTCCTACTGAGGCGGATGTATTCGGCGCTGAAGCAGCGCATCCCGACCGGCCGATGTACCAGGTAACCAAGGAAGAAGACATTAATATCGCCAATGGTGATTCTTTTGTCCCCCAGGTGCCCCCATCATCATGCGCTGGCCCGCTCCACACGGTCGACCTGGCTGGCTTTGGAGCTGGTGATGGTTATGGCCCGGTGACGATCACCGATCCGTCCGGTTTTGGAACTGGAACCATTTCCGTCCCAGGCTCCACCCCGGTCAATAACCCAACCTTCAATGATATTGGCGGCTCAATTTATGAAGGTCAGCAAAAGCCTTTGTGCGATATGAAGCTGGTCCATGTCAGCGATCGCAAATCAATCGCCCCTGGATTCAACCTGTTCACGGATGTGCCGCTTCCCGGCCGCTTCTGGGGTCTTTTGGTCGATGACTTGAACTTCTCGAGCAATCCCAAATCACAGGGCTACGGCGAGAAAATGGGAATCGGATTTGCACCCGTCGGCATCTACGATTACACCAACCGCCTGATCACCACGGTTGAATCTGATTACAACGGTCTGTTCGATGTGCTGTTGCCTTCAACCAACCGCATCAGCTGCCCAACACCTTCCGGTGTGTGCGCCAACTTATACCGGTTTGTCGGCAACGATCCAGGAATACCCGGACGTTGGAATGCCAATTTTAATCCTCAGTACCGCACTATCGCGGCCGAATTTGAAGCCTTCCCCGGCCTGATGGTGCCAGCTGACCTGGCACCGACCCAGATGGCTGTGGCAGTCCAGATCCCTGGCGCGCAGACCCTGTCTTCGATATCCTGCATGCTGGAGCCGACCCAACCGCAACTGTTTGCCGTCGACAAGCCATATGCAGATATCTCCGCCGGTCCTGCCACCTTCTCAATAGATGGAAATGGATTTGGGATAGACACCGGACAGGTACTGCTGGATGGTTCTCCATTACCTACAGCAAACTGGAGTGACGGCCATATCGATGTGACAGTGCCTTTGGGCAGCCCGCTGGGCGTTCACCAGTTGAGTGTCAAGGCAAGCAACGGCATGAGCACGATCAACGGCCTGGCATTCCATGTCATTTCCGGACCGTTCCAGGAACCTTCGGGTTTCCCATCCAACCTGGCAGTTCTGGATAACTTCAACAACCGCAACAACCTGGGCGGTGGATGGGGCCAGGTCGGCGGTGGATTTACGGTTGTAAATAACCGCGGCACAAACAATGACTACCTGCAGATCCGTTCCGGGGCAGGCACCAGTACTGCCTGGCGGACCGCGGGTTCAGCCTTCGGTGTCAGCCAGGAAGCTTACTTCACATTCACACAAGTTTCCGGCCGACCGGCTGCGAACGAACAGGGCGTGCTCCTGAAATACAGCGGCGGTGCCAACCCGACTGCAACGAATGCGCGCTGGATTGAAGTGGCGTTGGATAACAATAACACCACCAACCCTGAAGATAATTCAATCCGCATCCGCACCAAATCCGGAGTTGGTCCTCTCGCGAACCAGATCACAGAGCTGGCGAATATCGCAACACCTGAAACACAGTTTTCGAACAGCGATATCCTCGGCGCGCGAGCCATGAACGATGGAACGATCATTATTTACAAGAACGGCAGTGAGATCGGTAGAGTCGGCTCATCGACCGGACTGTGGGTTGGACGCATCGGGATCCGCTTTGAAGGCACCGGGAACGCAGCCGCTACCGAAGCACGCATCGATGATTTTGGCGGTGGGAATGTCACTCTTGTGACGAATTCCGGCAATATGCCATCCCTGTTCGAGGTTGGCCCGGGACATCCCTTCAATAATATTCAAAGCGCAATCGATGCCGCGGCAGCACAAAATCCTTACAAGGATTCGCTGGTTGTTGTTTATCCCGGCACAGTTTCAGACAACCCACGTTACAACGGGCGCGGAGCCTATTATGAGAACCCGATTATGTATGCCCCGATTAAACTACAGGGCGTTGGTCCGGGCGGCATCCGTTCTGACAGCTCCGTGGTCCAGGGCTCGATCATTGACGGCTCGGCGTTTGCCGGTGACACCTCCCTGGCGACAAACTGGCTGGGTAAGATCAGCACACTGACCTGGGATGGTAACCAGGATATCAATGACGGCCAGGTGATCTATGTGCTGGCTTCTGATACTGGATCATCCACGCTCAATAGGGCTGGTTCGTTTGGCTCGGTCTACAAAGCCTCGATCGATGGCTTCGATATCCGCGGCGGCGATCAACAAGGATTACCGGGCAACCTGAACGCCATCTTTGGCGGTTTCCCAGGACCGATCGTTCCCGTACAGGTGGTTACGCAGGGCGGCGCAATCTTCGCCAACTCCTTTACGCGCAACCTGCAGATCACCAATAATGTGATCGAGAGCAACAGCGGTTCCTATGGCGCGATCCGCATTGGCACACCCAACCAGGGCGATCAAAATAACGACAACGTGCGTATCGCCAACAACCGAATCCTTGCCAACGGTGGCACGAACCTGGCTGGCGCGATCGGTCTCTTCAACGGAGCCGAGAACTATGAAATCGCCGGCAACGACCTGTGCGCCAACTTCTCAGCGGAATACGGCGGTGCCATCAGCCACTTCGGCCTCAGCCCGAACGGCAAGATCCACGACAACCGTATCTATTTCAACCACTCCTACGATGAAGGCGCCGGCATAATGGTTGCAGGTGAACTGCCCTCCGATCCGACTGCCAATTACGGCGAACCGAACGGCCCGCAAGGCTCCGGTCCGGTTGATATTTACAACAATCTGATCCAGGCCAATCTTTCCGAAGACGATGGCGGCGGTCTGCGCTTCTTGATGTCGGGTAACTTCCAGATGAATGTCTTCAACAATATGATCGTCAACAACGTCTCCACGCACGAAGGAGGTGGGGTTGCCATCGACGATGCGCCTGATGTGCGCTTCTATAACAACACGGTTATGAAGAACATCACCACTGCAACCGCCATCACCAGTGATGGACAGCCGGCACCGGCAGGTCTTTCAACCGGTCAGAATAGTGCTGCACTTCAAAATACTTTGGCTGGTGGTTCACCTGCCTTTAGCGAGCCCCTGCTCTTCAATAACATCTTCTGGGATAACCGCGCAGGCACCAGGGGCGTCAATACCGTTCTCGGGATTGACTCGGCAGGCGCCAACCATTGGGATGTGGGTGTGATGAGTGGACCTGGTTCCCTCTCGCCGACCAACTCAGTCATCCAGCAGAATGCGGGTGACCACCCCTACAATACCAGCCCAACCAACTCCACTTCTGATCCTTTGGTGGTTCAGACACACGATATACCGCTCACCTTTACTTCCTGGCGCACCAATGTGAACTTTATCGGCGCCATCATGGTGACAGCTGACCTGACCCCGACCTTGATGGGTGACTATCACCTGAGCGGTATTACTTCCCCCGCCTGGAATTTGGGCGCGGCATGCAAGCCAGGGGATCCATCCTGCCTGGGCATCACAACCCTCGCGCCAACCTTTGATATCGATAACCAGGGACGCCCAGCAGTTGGCGGCTACGACAGCGGCGCGGATGAAATACCGGCCTATGTCGACCTCTCGATCACGAAGGACGACGGCGTCACGAGTATTCTTGCAGGCAGTCCGTTGACCTACACGATCGTGGTCTCAAACTCCGGTCCGAACGCCGCTGTCGGCGCACCAGTGACGGATACCTTCCCGGCAGCGCTTACCGTTGTTTCCTGGACATGTTCTGCGACGGTTGGATCCAGCTGTTCGGCGACCGGAACCGGAAATAACCGGAGCGGCGCGGCCAACCTGGCTGTCGGCGGTAGCGCAACTTATACTGCCAGTGTCACCCTATCGGCAAGCGCTCTTGGGTCATTGAGCAATTCGGCTTCGGTGGCTGCACCGGCTGGCTTGACCGATCCGAATACCTCCAATAACAGCGCCAACGATATGGATAGTATCATCCCGGCTTTACCGGCGATGAACTCCCTGGATACCTTTACTCGTGGGAACGCGAATACGCTTGGAGGAAATTGGAGCAAAATCACCATTAACCGAAACGCCGCCTGCACCGGGTCGGGTTCCATTCCTTGCGCGAGCCTATGGGTTAACACCAACCAGGCGCTTGCCAACACCAGCGGCCAGGCATTTTGGAATGGTTCAACCAATAACTATGGAGCCAAGCAAGGCGCAGCCTTTACCTTCGCCAATGCCACTCTCGATGATGCGGCTTTGATCTTGAAAGCCAGCGGCGGGTTGGCTAACGCACGCCAGACCTTCATCCGTGTACGTTACTCTGCCGGCACAGTCTATGTCGAGACAACTAACAACTTTGGGTTGAGCTACACCTCTGTTGGCTCGGTTGTGGCAGCTTTCGCCAATGGCGACAGGCTGAGCGCGGTGGCATATGCGGACGGATCGGTGAATATCTGGCAAAACTCGACCTACCTCGGTAGTGTAAGTGGAACAACGTTTATCGGAGGCGGACGCATCGGATTGCAACTTCCCGCTACCGCCCGTGTGGACAATTTTAGCGGCGGTACCCTGCCCTAATTGATCAGTGAACGGCTGGAGGCCGGTGAAATGGCCTCCAGCCACACCTGAAAAGGAGATGCTATGAAAAGGCAATTTTCTCGAAGAGATTTTCTCAAACTGGCGGGCGGCGCAGCGGTTGTTGTTGCAGGTGCCGGCTTTATGCCCCAATTCCTGCGCAAGACCCTGCTGCCAGAACACGCAGTGGCGGCGGCAGGCGATTTTGACCTGTTCTTCGCTGGCACGGATGGATGGTTCCACCTTCCTGAAGGTCCAACCGTCAATTCAATCTATCATCCCGACCCGATCGCTGAGCCGCCATTCAATACATATATTTTCGGTTTCCGCAACGTAACCGGTTTGGATGATACCCAACGCCAGAATCAGAAAATGAAGGCCCAGCACAACGCCCCGTTCTTCTGGCTGGACCAATATGATCCTGTGATTGGTAATCCGAACCATAAGGATTTCAAGATACAGCTTACCAACCTGGGGTTGGCGTTACGGCCAGACCTGACCGATGCCCACACCTTACACTGGCATGGTTTCCGTAACGTGATCCCTTACTACGATGGTGAACCAACCGGTTCAGTTTCGGTTCCGGTCGGCGAATTGTTTACCTATGTTTATCGACCGCGCGACCCCGGCACCTACATGTATCACTGTCATGTGGAAGATATTGAGCACGTGACGATGGGAATGACCGGTATCGTCTTTGTCCGCCCGCTGCAAAACGGGAATACAACATTCTATGCCAGCGGTAAATATGCCTATAACGATGGGGACGGTTCGACCGGTTATGATCGCGAGTTTGCGATGTTCCTGAGTGAAGTCTGGCTGGAAGGCCATTGGAACGACGCCCACATCCAGGAGTCGCAATGGTACAACTTCAAGGCTGATTTTAGCCTGCTTAACGGACGCGCATACCCGGATACCATGTTACCGAATTCACCAATCAACCTGGCGGCATCAAACAATGTCCTGACGATCCAAACTGATGGGAACGGTGACCTTGTAACCAACACCAGCTCCGATGTAGCACTAAATGACAAGTACCAGGCATTGCAATACCAGCCGCATTCAGCATTGATCACCTGCAATGCTGGCGAGCGGGTTTTACTGCGCTTTGCCAACCTGGGTTTCCGCGAAGCTGCCATGACGTTGGAAGGCATCAACGTGCGGGTGGTTGGCCGCGACGCAACCCCGATGAAGGGACGCGACGGGTCCGATACCAGCTACGAGACCGATACGATGTTGATGGGTGCAGGTGAGAGTTATGATGCCATTTTCACGGCTCCGTCTTTCAGCGGCGGCAGTGGAAGTAGTGGATCGGGTTACGATGTCTATGTGCTGCACAACCGCCGGTACACGCAAGATGACGATACGGCAGACGGCACCCAGGGCCAGCGCACTGAAATCCGGGTGTATCCCGCCGGAAACCTGACCTCACAGCTGTACCTCAACCAGCACCCCGAAGACTCGGTTGCTTGATCAGAAAACCAGTCAAAAAGGAGTATCAAAATGTTAACATCAAAATCAATTCGGCTTCGGTTGGCCCTGGCTCTGCTGATGATCATGTTTGTCTTCAGCTCGATGACCAATGTTCAACATGCATCGGCTCAGGGATCGGGTCCGGCCGTTGGGATCGTGTGCACCGAGGGACCGACTTTCTCACTTGATGCACAAGGCGGTTACATCCAGATGCCCGATATGAACACCATGTATATGTGGAGTTTTGCCCCGGCAGGTGGAACCTTCCAACACCCAGGACCGGTTCTGTGTGTCAACCAGGGAGATACGGTGACAGTCACCCTGACCAACTCACTGCCCAATTACCCCGGTGCCACCCTCACAAGGGCATCGATCATCTTCCCAGGGCAGGAAAATGTTTACGCTGACGGTGTGCTTGCCCAGCCAGACCTGGCAAATAACTCACTGACGAACAGCATCGGCCCGGGCGGAAGCATCACCTACAGTTTTATCGCTTCCAAACCCGGCACATTCATATACGAGAGTGGCTCGGATCCCAAGTTTCAAGTAGCCATGGGTCTCTTTGGCGCTTTGATCGTGCGACCATCGATGGGAGCAAACTTTGTTTACAACCAGGCAAACAGCGAATTTACACCCAGCGAGAATTTCCTGGCCTTGCTCTCAGAGGTGGATCCATACCAGCATGCGGCCGTGGAACAGAACAAGATCTTCAACATGAATAACTATCGCGCCCGCTACTGGTTGATCAACGGTCGAGGTTTCCCGGACAGTATTGCCGATAACTTTGCCCCCTGGCTACCCAACCAGCCATATGGAGCTCTGGCGCGCATCTATCCATATGATGCCGCAACTCATCCCCTTCCAGGGGCGGAGCGCTACATCAATGTCGGCACCGAGGATTACCCCTTCCACCCGCATGCCAATAATGGCCTGACGATTGGTCGCGATGGCAACCCGCTCGTCGGTCCTGGCGGTGAGGATATCACTTACGAGAAATTCTCGTTCAACATTGGACCTGGCCAGACCTGGGATTCAATCTTCAAATGGTATGACGCTGAAAATTACAGCGAATCCAATCCTGTTCCGGTCACGGCTCCTGATCTGGTTAACCTAAGGCTTGGCATGTTTTTCGGCGGCAGCCCGTATTTGGGCAAGATGGAAACTCTGCCTCCTGGCGCTACCACCCTTAACCAATGCGGCGAGTATTACATCATTTCGCACAACCATGCCCTCTTCCAGTTGGACGCGTTTGGCCAGATCATGTCTGGTCCGATCACCTATCTTCGGGTCGATCCGCCCCAGCCTAATAATTGCCCCTAAGGGCCAGGCAAGGAGAATATCATGCAAACAATAACCCGTAATACCCTTAAGCTGGCGTTGGTGCTGATGCTGGTTGTCGCCATGTTTGGTTCGGGCTTCAACTCATCGGTCGCCTACGCAGCGCCTTCCTGCGCCTCGACAGGCAGTATTTCCCTTGATCTGTGGGCCAAGACCGGCACAGCCACACTGTATGGTTCTACAAATGTAACCATATGGGGTTACACGACCGGGCTAACAGGTGCAACCGATTCACCCACTCTGCCCGGTCCGGTGTTAACTGTCGACCAGGGCCAGGATGTGACCGTCAACTTTACCAATACACTCGGTGAGGCTTCGGCAGTTTCCTTCCCGGGCCAGGAAATGATCCCTGACACGGCAGGCGCAACCGCGGGCGGCGGGATGAAATCCTACAGCTTCAGAGCCTGCAAGCCCGGCACCTTCCTGTATGAAGCCGGCTTGATCCCAGGTTCACAGCACCAGCTGGCCATGGGGTTGTATGGCGCCCTGGTCGTCCGCCCCACCGGCGCACCTTTGCAGGCCTACGGCGACCCGTCAACTGCCTTCGATGTCCAAAATGTCGTTGTGTTAAGTGAATTTGACACGGCACTCTACACCAGTCCCAATACGCCTGCCACCTTTGATATGCGCAAATTTGCGCCAAAGTACTTCCTGATCAACGGCAAGGCCTATCCGGGCACAGCAACGATCCCGGCGACATCAGGCCAAAATGTTCTACTGCGCTATGTCAATGCCGGCTTGCAAAGCCACGCAATGAGTCTTTTGGGCTACTCCCAGACTGTCATCGCAACGGATGGTAATGCCTTCACTTACCCGCACAAGATGATTTCCGAAACGATTGCACCAGGGCAAACGCTGGATGCAATCATCCCCCTGCCTGCCAGTGTCCCTGATGGGAGCAAGTTTGCCCTATACGATGCCAACATGCTGCTGCGCAACAGTACCAGTGTCGGCGCGAACGCCGGTCTTGGTGGCATGCTCACTTTCTTGAACGTGAGCGCATCAGCTGGCGGTCCAGGCGGGGATCCGGGTGGCCCTGTGACCAGCGGAGTGAGCCTTTCTCCCAACCCAACCAATGGTTCGACAGTCACAGTTGATGCCCTGGTCAGTGACGTGGTGCCCGTGATCTCGAACATCCTGGCGGCTGAATTCTATATCGACAACAGCGCTGGTACGCCAAACGCCATGACCGCTTCTGACCTGGCATTTGACTCAACATCAGAATCCGTCACTGGTACCATCCCGGCCGGCACACTGGCAGGTCTGACACCAGGAAACCACACCATTTACGTGCGCGGAAAGGATGCAGACAACACCTGGGGAGATTTTGCCACGGCCGTTCTCAGCCTGGATAATGGCGGCCCGCTGCTTTCATCCTTGACGCTGACACCCAACCCGAGCAATGGCACGGTTCCGGTTGCCCTGGCTTTCACTGCCAACGATACGGCAACGGGAGGCAACAATGTCACCGCAGCCGAGTATTGGATCGATGGCAGTGCTTCGCACACGCCCATCTCAATCGGGTCCCCGGCGGTTGTTATATCCTTGAATGCCTCCATCCCGTCCGGTTTGCTGGCAGGAACGCATGTTGTTTCAGTCCGCGCACAGGACTCGATGGGCAATTGGAGCACAACTGCCAATATCAACCTGCTGGTGGATAATGCCGGTCCCGCAACCAGCGCGCTTGCGCTCGTACCCAATCCAAGCAATGGGGCTGTCAATACCTACCTGAGCTTCAATGCCAATGACAGCGCCACCGGCAATAATAATATTACTGCCGCGGAGTACTGGATCGACAGCGGTGCTCCGGTGGCTGTGACGGTGTCCCTGCCTGCTCCAGTCAAAACGTTGTCCGCGACGATCCTGCCTGGCCTCAGCGTGGGTACACACGTATTGCATGCCCGCAGCCAGGATTCAGTTGGCAATTGGGGTCCTGAAGCTCCCACAATTAACCTGGTGATCGATAATGTTGGTCCATCCACCAGCGGCGTCAAAGCAAGTCCCAACCCGAATAACGGTTCCATGCCGCTCAGCACTTCGGTGCAGGCAGTGCGTGTCTCGGCCAGCTTTAGCGACAGTGCCTCCGGCAATGCCAATATTTCAACTGCTGAAGGTTTTATCGATGCGCCTGGAACGATTGGCACGGGCTTTGCCTTTGTTGCAAACGATGGCATCTTTAACCTCCCGTCCGAAGGCGGTTTTGCCGATATCCCCCTGGTTGTAGTTGCGGCGCTAACGCCTGGCAACCACGCGCTTTGCATTCATGCCAAGGACGCACCCGGTAACTGGGGCGCATTCGACTGCACTTACTCGCTCAAGATCACGCCCATTGTCAAGAGTATCACACGAATAACCGCCAATCCGACCAAGGCTGCCAGTGTCCAATTCCTGGTGACTTTCTCCACCAGCGTGAACGGCGGGGCATTGGGTAACTTTGGCCTGACCACCACGGGCGTGAGCGGCGCTTCCGTCGCATCGGTCAGCGGAAGCGGCGCAACCCGCACGGTGACAGTCAATACCGGCACCGGTTCCGGCACCCTGCGACTCAACCTGACATCGCCCACCGGTATCGTCGATTCGGCTAACCCAGCCAATGCTATGCTCTCCAATGGACTGCCGTTTGCCGGTCCGACCTACACGATTGACAAATCGGTACCCACCTTCAGCAGCCTGAGCGTGAACCCGACCTCGATCATCCAGGGCACAGTTACTTCAATCACCCTGACGGCGAACGGCGCGGCTGACACCGGCGGCAGCGGTCTGACAGGCGGCGAGTACTGGGTCAATCCTCCGACCAGCAGCACACCCGCGCAAGGCAGCGGCACGCAGTTCAGCGGCACCACAACCAATGTCAACGTGAGCGCTTTCGCAGCCGGTTCGTTTACCTTCAGCGCTCGAATGCGTGATGCAGCCGGCAATTGGAGCACCATCCGCACCGCAACGTTTACGGTTGTGCCAGATGCCATCTTCTCCAATGGTTTCGATACGGGTGGAAGCCCGTGGGGTTGGAGCAGTGTTTCGACCGGCACCACCTCGCGCTTGAACGTTTCGGCTGCAGCCGCCATGCTGGGCAGCTTGCGAGGTCTGCAGGCACAGGGTAACAATACCAACTTTGTACAGTATAACTTTACCCCGGTAACAGGGGCCTACGATGCCCGTTTCTACTTCAACCCGAATGGCAACACCGGCACCAACCAGGATATCCTTGTCGCCCGCACGAGCGGCGGTACCACGGTCTTCCGCGTGCGCTATCGTTGGAATGGCGGCACTCCCCAGGTGCAGATCCAGGTGGGCACGGGTACAGGCAATATAGCCTGGACCAACATCACAAACGGAGCATCCAACCGGATTGAGGTGGTCTGGCAATCGAACGGCACACTGCAGCTGTTTGTCGGCGGCAGCCTGGTGGCAGACCAATCTCTGACGGCAACAAACAACTCCATTGGCCAGGTGAGAATGGGTTCGGTAACCAACGGAGGCAGTGCAACGCTTGAGTACTTTGATGCCTTCTCATCCAAGCGGACCATTACACCTTATGGACCGTAATCTGTAACTGGTACATAACAATAAGGGCAGGAGGCTCAAGTTGTTTAGGCCTCCTGCCCCGAGCAATTTATTAATATATTTGTCAAGGATCGTGTTTTGTTTACCAGGCAGGATTTACCCTGGCACTCAAGGAGCAATCTCAGCATGCAAGCCGTGAAAATAAATCAACCTACAGGCACACCAGTATTATCCATTAAATATATTTCCATCGCTATTATTCTAACCATTCTAATTGTTGTGGCCTTATCTGTGACCAAAATTGCAGAGTTGTCGCAACCAGCCTCTCTTCCAAGTGGAACGGTAGTAATTTCGAAAAGTACGCTTGAGGAAAAATATGGTTTGCGGGTAAACCTTGTTGCCGTGACGGCTGCCGGTGGTTTTGTTGATGTGCGCTTAAAGGTTGTGGATGGTGACAAGCTAAAACTGTTATTGGCCGACAAGAAAAATTTTCCAACACTATACACAAAACACGGCTTAACCCTGGAGGCTCCCGCTGATACCAAATCCCAACCGATTGATTTTGCCAGCGGTGGCAATCTTTTTATCCTTTATCCCAATTCCGCCAACGCTATCCGAAGCAACGAACAGGTATCCATCGTATTTGGAAATCTTGCCCTAGAACCCATATCTGTAAAGTAAAGGTTATCAGTTCCATCGAATAGGATTTCAATATGCAGAATAAAACATATCTTACCGGAATTTTAATCATTACCACACTGGTTGCAATCGTGACAGCAATCATGTTCATCAATGTTAAACCTGCCTATCTAAGCCCGGTCATTTCACCTTCCGTTCAGGCGGCCGAAATCAGCATGACAGACGCGAATGGTAATCCATTCCATATGAGCGACCAACGGGGGAAGGTGGTCCTGGTAACTTTTGGTTTTGTAAATTGCCCGGATGAATGTCCGTTGACGATGGCGCACCTGAAGCAGGCACTAGAGATCATCGGACCGGATTCCAAGGATGTGCGGGTGGTCATGGTTAGCACTGATCCTGCCCGGGATACACCCCAGGCAATGGATGATTTCCTGGGTGTCTTTAACAAGGGTTTTATCGGCATACCCGGCACTCCAGAGCAATTAGCCAAAATCTGGAGTGATTATGGCGTTGAGGTCCTGGATGGCGGTGAGACACACTCAAGTTATACCTATGTTGTTGATCGAGGCGGTAAGCAGAGATTAACTTTTTTGCCAGATTCCACGCCGGATGATATTGCCCATGATTTAAAAATATTATTGGCAGAGAATTAATCCTGGTCCAGAAGACAGCTATCCAGAATTGGCTGGAGTATTAATGATGAAAATAAAGATATTTCGGTGGCTCGCAATTGTGTTGATCATGGAAATTGGCTTGCTGCACTTCTTCACCGCTCAAAGCGAGTATGAAGAAGCAGCCTATATGGGCTACCTGTTCATGCTAAATTTCCTGGGTGCCATCATCTCCGCTTATGGAATATTTTACAAGCAGGGTTGGGGCTGGATGCTCGGTTTTTTTGTGGCGGCTGGTTCCATCGCCGGTTACGCCTGGAGTAGAACGCTGGGCATGCCGGGAATGAACGTGGAAGAATGGTTCACTCCGTATGGTGTTATGGCTTTGACACTTGAGAGCTTCTTCATCCTTTTATTATTATTACGTCCCTGGAGAATCACTTCAACGGATGAAATAATTGCTTCAGAACCGAAAAAATTTTTTCGTTACCTACCACAGATGACCGGATTGATCTCGATCATCCTGTTGAGTGTATTTACATTTCAATGGGATGTATCCGTGAAACAGATTTATGGACATCATGTCGGCTCGCTCGCCCAGGTCTGCAAAACGCCACTGACATCGAAAGCAGAACTCGAGGAGCGTTACGGTGTGCAGGTCTCTCTGGTTGCGGCATCGATGATGAATAGTATCGTCGATGTGAGATTAAAAATAATTGATCCCGAAAAAGCCCATGCTTTTTTACAAAACCAGGCTGCGCTGCTCGTTAACCAGGAAGCCCTGATATTGGCACCCCACATGCATTCTCATACAGGATCAAGGTTGAAAGCCGGGAAGATGTTCATTTTATTTTTTCCTACCCAACAATTGATCCACATTGGATCTGAAGTCAGCCTGGTTTTGGGGGGGGTTCGGATGGAACCCGTCATCGTCAGGTAATGCCTTTCCAAGAGGAAAATATGAAAAAAATTGTTATTATTTCGCTGCTGTTTTTCCTGGTCCTGTCTTTCCTTGGGCCCTGGCGGTCGGCACAAGCCAGCGGTCAACCGGCTGCCAACCTGGCACCTGCCTGGCGGAACTTGCCAGAACGCAGTGTTTTCCAAAAAATATCGCCGGGATTACGGTCCACCCTGGATTCATTGAAAGCCACTGATGTGACTACAGTCATCGTAACCCTTCGCCAGCAGGCCGATCTGTCGCGAGTGGGCGGCAAGGATCATGATGATCATGAAAAAGAGGTCGTCCGGTCCCTGCGCAATACTGCTGATTCCACCCAAGGCAAGTTAAAAAAGTTACTTGGTTTGCGCCGAGGTCAGAGCAAAGTAAAGAAGTTTGAATCTCTTTGGGTTATCAATGGTTTTTCAGTCACCGCTAATCGTGAAGTTATCGATGAACTGGCACGCGATTCCGATGTGTTTTCGATCAGCCCCGATGACATCGAAATAGTGCCTTCGGTAGTTGGGACACCAGAAACAAACATCTCTGTTACAAATGCCCCGGCGTTGTGGACCCAGGGTTATGATGGCCAGGGCATAGTGGTGGCGAGCATGGACAGCGGTGTGGATGGGACACACCCGGATCTTGTTAATCGCTGGCGTGGCGGAACGAATAGTTGGTACGATCCCTACGGCCAGCATCCAACCACACCTTACGACCCCAGCGGTCACGGCACGTGGACAATGGGTGTCATGGTGGGTGGTGATGCCGGCGGTACATCCATCGGTGTCGCACCGGGGGCGCAATGGATTTCCGTCAAGATTTTTAATGACGCTGGAACTGCAACCGCGACTGCCATCCACCTCGGGTTCCAATGGCTATTAGACCCGGATGGCGACCCCAATACAGCTGACGCGCCCCGAGTGGTGAATAATTCATGGACGTATGGCAATCCTGGCTGCAACCTGGAGTTTGAACCTGACTTGAGTTCGTTACGATCCGCCGGGATACTACCCATCTTCGCTGCTGGTAATGGGGGCTCAGCAAGCAATACAAGCTTCAGCCCGTCCAACAATCCATCAGCCTTTGCCGTGGGTGCTGTTAATAATAATGGGCTTGTGTACTCGCTCAGCAGTCGTGGCCCCGCTACTTGCGGAGGCAGCACTGCCATATTCCCTGATGTTGTGGCGCCGGGTGTTAATATCAACACCAGCGATCTTTTTGGATTTTATACGGCCGCTTCAGGAACATCTCTTGCGGCGCCGCACGTGGCTGGCGGGTTGGCTTTGCTACTTCAGGCTTATCCCAATCTGAGCGCTTCAGAACAGGAAAATGCGCTGATCAATTCGGCGGTGGATTTGGGAGTGGTTGGTCCCGATAATTCTTACGGATATGGCAGGGTGGATTTCCTGGCTGCCTTAAATTATGTGCCAAATGCGCCAACAGCCACGCCAACATCCCTTCCAACCGACACCCCCACTCCGCTGCCACCTACCTTGACCGCTACAGCAACGGATACCGCGCTTCCGCCAACCGAAACATTGATACCGCCAA
>Ga0172368_10005203_pt1 | contig 14666 bp, 13 predicted proteins | sample Lak11m_FD_114540 | JGI IMG/M metagenome (GOLD analysis project Ga0172368, IMG submission 114540) | Freshwater microbial communities from Kabuno Bay, South-Kivu, Congo - kab_022012_11m | ecosystem: Environmental > Aquatic > Freshwater > Lake | place: Democratic Republic of the Congo: South-Kivu...
AATTGGCACAACGCAGGGAAACGTGGCGAGAATTGAGGGCGGTAGTCAGAACTTTACCATCCGCCTCCTTAGAAGGGTGGCGGAAGCGTTGGAATCTGATTTAAAAATAAATTTTGTCGTTTAGTTACGTGAGCTGGCTAAAATGTTCGAAAAAATCATCTCAGCTGATATTAACGTGACCTTTGTCACTAGCGATATCAATAAGATATTAATCGCTCTGGGGCAGGTTAAGGTTAATAAGTTTAATAAGCTGACATTAATTAATGATGTCGATGTTTCGCGCCGTAAGAAAAAAGATCTAAAAAAGATCCTGCGCGAAGTTTTAAGCAACACCGGCGTCGAGGCGTTTGAAACCATGCTCATGAGTAGTTCGGAGAATGATTTCAAATATGCTAAACGCCTGAACATGCAGTTTATTCTAGTTAGTAATAAAAAAGCCGATAAGTGCAAGAACATCGGCAATATATCACAGGTTTCCTTATTATCTTAGGGAGAAAATTTTTTTTAGCAAGCGCTTTTCTGACAGAAGCGCTTTTTTATTACCTTCGTATTTTTAATTTGACTAACGTAGGAAAAAATGGTTTAATATTTAGACAAATAGAGGTTGTGAAAATATGGAAAGCAAACCCTTAGTTTCTATAATCGTCCCGATTTATAATGAGGCGGAAAATATTCCGAATTTTTTGGTATCCTTAATTAAGGTTCTATCCGGCTTAGAGATGAAATATGATTGGGAGATATTGTTTATTGATGACGGCAGCCGCGATTCTTCGGTTCGGGAATTAAATAAAATTGTTAATGATAGAGTTAGAGTTATAGAGTTGTCCCGTAATTTTGGTAAAGAGGCCGCTCTTAGCGCGGGACTTAGCCGGGCAAAAGGCGACGCGGCTATAATGATAGACGCGGATTTTCAGCACCCGATGGAACTTATTCCGGAATTAATTAAGAAATGGGAAGCCGGCGCCGAAGTCGTAATAGGAGTAAGAAATAAAAATAAGAAGGCCGGCCTTATTAAACGCGCCGGTTCTTTTGTTTTTTATAAAGTCATTAGCCATATTTCGGCCTTAGAAATGAAACCCAATGAAACAGATTTTCGTTTAATAGGTAGGGAAGTAATAGACGCTTTCAATAAATTAACAGAAATTAATCGCATGACGCGGGCTCTGATCGATTGGCTCGGCTTTAAGCGCGACTATATTTATTTTGACGCGAATGAGAGGGCGGACGGTCATGCCGGTTATAGTATTTCTAAATTAATTAGCCTAGCCTTCAATAGTTTTGTCTCTTTGAGTCTTTTGCCCCTTAAATTAGCCGGTTATTTAGGAATATTTATAATAATCACGATTGGGCCGTTTGGATTTTATATCATGATAGGAAAATATATTTTTAATTGGGCTTTCGCTTCTAGTTTTTCCGGGCCCGCGCAATTAGCTCTACTTATCACTTTCTTGGTCGGCGTAATTTTAAGCTCCTTAGGCTTAGTTGCTCTATATATCGCGCATATTCACCGCGAAGTTTTGGGTCGCCCGCTTTATATTATCCGGCAGAGAAAAAAATTATAATTTTATGTTTAATTATCATTTAGACGATCAAATAGGCAAAGATCATTTATCCTCTGAGCCAAAAAATCAGTATAAGGAACCGGAGGGAAAAGAGACGAGTATTGATAATGAAAGTTTAAGCGAAGAGGAATTATTAAAATTGCAGGATGATCCTGATCCTGGCCATTTAGAGGCGGAAAAAATCGCGGAAGAACGGCGCATCGCCGAACTACAGGCTAAGCAAGATGAAGCGGAGTTAGAGGAGTTGAGGAAAAATCGCGAGGAAGATCACGAAGACGCGGTCAAGACTAATCGACGTTTTTAGATTTTAGAATTTTAAAATTAATTGTTATTAATCATGAGTAAGAAAGAAATATTGGTCGGATTTATCGGCCAGGGATTTATTGGTAAAAATATGGCCGATGATTTTGTCGCTCGGGGCCATAAAATAGTTCGATATGATAATGAAGGATATAAGGCTAATAAGGACTTAATTAAGACCTGCGATTTTGTTTTTATCGCCGTCCCGACGCCTTCGACGCCGAAAGGGTTTGACGATAGTATTTTACGGCAAGTAATTAAATTAGTCGGAGACGGAAAGACGGCGATTATTAAATCGACGATTAAAATTGGAACAACGGAAAAATTTCAGAAGCTATATCCAAAAAAATATATTCTCCATTCGCCGGAATTCCTGACCGAGAAGAACGCCGTTCGGGATACGAAATATCCCCCGCGTAATATTATCGGCTATACGAAGAAATCTAAAAAGAAAGCGACCGAGGTCCTATCAATACTACCGGAAGCGCCGCATAATTTCCTCGTCGGCAGCCGGGAGGCGGAATTAGTTAAGTACATGGGTAATAATTTTTTATTTTTGAAAGTTATTTTCGCCAATGTCGTTTATAACTTAGCGAAGCGAAATAAGGTTGATTATAATGTCGTCGCTGATATTGTCGGCCATGACGCGCGCATTGGCCATAGCCATTTAATGGTAGCGCATCAGAGCGGACCGAAGACTAAGATAGGACGCGGAGCGGGCGGGTATTGTTTTATTAAAGATATGTCGGCCTTTGTCGAGATGTTTAAGGAGGCGAAACTTAGGAGTAAGGAAGACAGAATTGCTTTAGAATTTTTAAATCAGGCGGTTAAGTTAAATAATCAATTGCTCTTAGATACGGGGAAGGATTTGGATATGTTGAGGGGGGTTTATAATGTTTAGATATTAATTTGTAAAATATGCTAGAGAATAAAAATCCTAATGTTTCCGTTTTAATGCCAGTTTATAATATGGAAAAATATATAGGAGACGCGATTGAAAGCATTCTAAATCAAACTTATAGAGATTTTGAATTTATTATTATTGATGATTGTTCTGTTGATAAGACATGGGAGATTATTAAAAAATATGCCTCTAAAGATAATAGGATTATTGCTGAAAAAAATGAAAGAAATTTGGGTATCTACGGTACTAGGAATAAATTGATTAGCTTGGCCAAAGGGGTTTATATCGTCTGGCAGGACGCTGACGATATATCTCTTCTTTATCGGATTGAACATCAGTATAAATTTATGGAGGAGCATTTGGAAATTGGTATTTCTGGAGGATTTTTAAATTATTTTAATGAAGATGGTGAGCATGGCATAAGAAAATATCCCGCCGATGATCGATCTTTAAGAAAAATGATATTTAAGTATTCTCCTATCGCTCAGCCGGCTGCGATTATCAGAAAAGAATGTTTTAACGTAACTGGACTATTCCCGCTCGCATCGCCAGTGGCCGAAGATTTAGCAATGTCTTTTCAGATTGGTACGAAATATAAATTTGGTAATCTTCAAGAAATCCTGATTAAATACCGCGAAAATAGGAATGGCGCTACTTTTAAAAAATTAAAAAAAATGGAGTTGTATTCAATATTTTTAAGATATTTATATTCAAAATCGACCGCCTATAGTCCGACTTGGATGGATAAAGCTTTTAATTTTATTCATCTTTATTTAATTTTCTTCGTACCATCACGATTCATAATCTGGGTAGCTACTTTCATAAGAAATAATCGTTCTTAATTATGAAAAATATGTTTGATAATAAAATTATTTTCGTCACCGGCGGGACTGGTTCATGGGGGCATGAATTAGTTAAGCAAATGTTGGGGAAATATAAACCCAAAGAGATTCGTATTTATTCGCGCGGCGAACATAAGCAAGTCGCGATGAAACAAGAATTTGAATTTAATCCCATTTTGAAATTCGTAATAGGCGATGTCCGGGATAAAAATATTTTATCCATGGCTATGAAGGGTGCTGATTATGTTTTTCACTTAGCCGCATTGAAACATGTGCCTGTCTGTGAAGAAAATTGTTGGGAAGCGGTTTTAACTAATCTTTACGGAACTCAGAATGTTATAGAGAGCGCAATAGAAAATAATGTTAAGAAAGTCGTCGATATATCTACCGATAAAGCGGTTGATCCATTTAATTTATATGGCGTGACTAAGGCGGCGGGAGAAAAATTAATTATTAATGCCAATCAAAATTATAATAGTAATACGAAATTCGTTTGCATTAGAGGGGGGAATGTTATGGGGACTAATGGTAGTGTTTTGCCATTATTTAAAAAGCAGATATTAGAGAATAATAAAATAACAGTCACTGACCCTGACATGACCAGATACTTAATGAGCACCTCCGAGGCTATTGGTTTAGTTTTTGAAGCGGTTGAGAACTCTGAGGGCGGAGAAATATTTGTGATGCGTATGCCAGCCAGCAAAGTCTATAATATGGCTAATGTTATGATTGGTCTTTTTGGTAATCATAATACCCAGCAGTCTATTATTGGCGTTAGGCCTGGCGAAAAGAAACATGAGGTTTTAGTCTCTAAGAATGAATCCCCACGGACTAAAATATTTAACAAAAAATATTATGTAATCTTGCCGCAATATCCATGCCCTGATTTAGAAAAAAAATATAATTCACTTTTACCTATTGAATTCGAAGAATTTAATTCTAATAATGCAAATCAATTGGGCGATGAAGAATTTACTAAAATACTAAATAAAGAAAGTTGGCTATGGCAAAAATAAAAGTAGGCATTATCGGGGCGAGCGGGTTTATTGGTAGTCGCTTAACTTTGCTCCTTACAGAAAATAACAATTTTGATGTCGCTGTATTTAATGGCGACTTGTTTAATATTTCGGATATTGAAAATTTTTTTAATAATAGCGTAGGCATTGAATATTTAGTTAATTTGGCTGGTGCTTTTTTTGGCGATTTTAATGGCCTGGTCTCTGTTAATGTGGAATCTATAAATAATTTATTGAGCATTGCCGTGAAGTATAATATTAAGAAAATTGTGCATGTTTCTACGGGGGCGGTTTATGGAGAGCCGGTTATATATAAATCAAAGGAGGACGATGCGCTTTGCCCTAATACTTTATATGGTTTATCGAAGATGTATGGCGAAGAATGTTTACAATATTATTCCCGGTTATATAAATTTGATTTCATTATATTGAGATTCCCAAATGTTTATGGCCCAGGTAATAATAAGGGCGTAGTATATAATTTTTTAGATTCAATTAGAAAAGAAAATAAGGTGGTAATTTTTGGAGACGGAGAACAGAGGAGAAATTTTTTGCATGTTGATGACGCTGTGGAAGCTATAGTTTTATCATTGAAATATGATGGTCATAGTCAGATATTTAATATAGCCGATAAAGAAACGTATAGCCTAAATGACCTTGTCAATATCATTAAAAAGATTAAGCCTGGTTTTGTAGTTGAATATAAGGCGGCCGATTCTTATAATAATTTGCAAGTATTATCTGAAGACATTTCTAAAGCCATTAGGTTGTTGAGTTGGAGACCTCTTAGAGGGTTAGATGAGGGGATTAAAAATATAATTTAAATAAATTAATTATGTTCTTATGAAAAAAATATTTTCTAGAATGTATGAAAACGCTAGGCGTTTAAATGATAGGAATATATTGAAGTTACTTCAAAAGAAAAGCGATTGTAACTTGTTAGATTTAGGGTGTGATGACGGCACCTGGACAATGCAATTAGCCAATATGTTAGATACTAAAAATATATTTGGTATCGAAGTCGTGGACGATAGGATTAAAATCGCCGAAAGTAAAAATATAAAAGTCATCAAGAGCGATTTGAACAGGACCTTTCCTTATGAATCTGATTTTTTTGATGTAGTGCATGCGAACCAAGTAATTGAACATATAACAAATTTAGACAATTTTATAAAGGAGATAAGAAGAGTATTAAAGCCAGGGGGGTATGCAATCATTAGTACTGAAAATGCTAGTAGCTGGCATAATATATTTGCTAGTATAATGGGTTGGCAAATTTTTTCTTTGACAAATGTTATTTGTATAAAAGGAGGTATTGGCAACCCTTGGGCACTGCATAGGGGGACATCATCGGGCTTGGAGTCTTGGACTCATAAAACCATTTTTAATTATTTGGGATTGATAGAAATATTTGAAGCCTATCAGTTTGTAAAAGGAGACATTTTGGGTTCCGGATATCACCCTCTACCGGCAATGTTTGGCAGTATAGATAAGAGGCATGCCCATTTTTTAGCTATTAAAGTGTTTAAATCGTAGCGCCCTTATGATAATTATCGCTAGTCATGCCAGTGTTATTAATGGAAAAATTCATGAGGTTCCGGTCAATACTATTATTGAAATTTTAAGACATAAGAAGGTAGAATTTATTTTTATTAGACATGCCATGAACGGTGATTTTCAATCGTCCGCCTTCTTTTATAAGAATGGACAGATTACGAGAACAAAAAAAATACCAGTTTTGTCTAAGATATCTATTTTAAGATATCTCAGTGAGGTTTTATCGTCATTCTTTTTTATCTCCGCTTACGCCGGAAAGTATAACTCTGATTTATGTTTTATAGGGGTTGACCCTTTAAATGCTTTAGTCGGGTGTTTACTAAAAAAAATAGGTAAGATAAAAAAAACAATATTTTATACGGCCGATTTTTCACCACAAAGATTTGTTAATAAATTTTTAAATTATTGTTATCATTATATAGATAAATTTTGCGTAAAAAATTCGGACCAAGTTTTGAATGTATCATCACGTATCCATGAACTGAGAAAAAATTTTGGCCTTGCTGATGAAAAAAATATTTTTTTACCAAATGTGCCATCCGATGAATATAAAAAATTTATTTCTAATAAAAGAAATTCTGAAACTCTAATTACCCTAGGGACTCTAAGTAATCAGATAGATTATATTGGTTTGTTTGAAGCAGTTAAACTCCTTAAAGACAGGTTTCCATTAATATATCTTAAGGTTATTGGCGGAGGCGTGAAGGAAGACGAATATAAAAAATACGTATCTGACGAAAAGTTGGAAAATAATATCAAATTTTTTGGTCAATTAGACCACGCTCAAGCGCTGGAAGAAATATCCACTTCCGGTATAGGGGTCGCTTTATATAACGGAAAGTGGAATTTTAATTATTACGGCGATAGCATGAAATGTCGGGAATATTTCTGTTTTGGTTTGCCGGTTATAACCACTGATACTCATTCTACAGTCGAGGAGATTAAAGAATATGACGCGGGGGTAATTTGTTTATCAGACCCGATAAGTTATTCTGACGCAATAGAAAAGATTTTGATGAATTATGAATATTATGCCAATAATTCGTATCTTCTGAATAGAAAATATTGTGATATTCATAATCGTGTTTTGTCAGCCATATGTTTTTGAATGATATTAAGAAAAAGATAATATCGAATAAGAAATGGCAGTTTTTTATTGCTTGTCTGGTTTTTTTGTCCATTACATTTTTCGCTTCTTATAAAATGCTGCCGTTATTTGGTATTATTACTTATGGAGATGGATCCTATTTCCATAATGTAGATTCTCAGTGGGAGAATATTAGCACTACTTTAACGCCTAATTATCTTGGACAGAACCAGGCAAGCAGCATGTGGAACTACCCGACGCAGGTTTTTATAATTTTTTTATTTAAAATATTTGGACTACCCAATGAAGTCATCGCTTATTTATTTTTATTTGGATTTTTTTTCTTAGCAGCTATTGTGTATTATTTGGTATTTTATAAAATATCGAATAATTTTTATTTTGGTATTTTAGCGGGTTTATTTGTTATTTTGAATAACTTGACGGTTGAGCATATAGCTTTTGGTGGTTTTTTACAATATTTCCTTAGCCTTATTTCTTTCGCCCTGCTTTTTACTCTGTTATGGGATATAAATATTGATAAGGGGGATTTATCTTGTAAATCTATAATTTTAATAATTTTATTATCCCTTTTATCATTCCACCCTTTTTACTTCATTATATATTTAATGATTATTTTTTTATTTCTTTTGTTTTATTTATTGCGATATCGCAAGTTTAATGATATTAGCAAATATTTTATTACTTTTTTTGGTATATTATCAGCAAGCTCGTATTGGATTTTACCATTTTGTTATAATTTATTTAGTACACAGCCTAGTGATGTATATGGAAACATAAATCTCAACAATGTTTTTTTAGGTTTTTTGAAGATAGCTTCTTACGTTAATGCTATTAATTTTTTTCAATATTGTAATTTTTTTAGTCGTAATTTCCATCAAACTATATTCCATTATATCTTTTATATATTTATAGTCTTTCTACTACTATTATCTGGAATGTCTATTAACAAAAGTAAAAATAGACATTTTCTGTTATTCCTATTAACTTTATATGCAATTGTTTTCAATATTGCCTTAGGTCCAGTTTCTAAGATATTTGGATCAACTTGGACATGGTTTTGGCATAATTTTTCTTTTTTTTCATTTTTTAGATCATTTTCTAGATTCCTTATAGTAATTATTCCAATATATTTATTCTACTTTTCTATTTTTAATTTAGATTGGAGGTATAAGAATAAGAATCGTGTTTATATAATTTTTTGTCTGTCAATAATATGTCTTAATTGGAAACTTTTAACCGGAGATATGAATGGCAGTATTCTGGCAACTAAAATTCCCAAAGAATATGAAAAGGTTAATTATTATATTTCCGAAGACAAATCAGAAAATAATATAATCTCATTGCCTAATATATCCTATGAGGCTTATGATTGGGGAATGAATAATAATACTAAATCAATCCAGCAGAATTATTTTTTAAAGGATTATTTATTTATTAAACCTATCATTTACGAAAGAGCGTCTTTGAGTCTTCGTTCCTTAAATAAAACATTCGCGAACATCTTTACGTATAATAGCTTTAATAATTTATCATCCAGTTTAGATAGTTTAAATATTGGATATATTTTAATACAAAAGGACCTGGTTAATGTCTTTAATCTTAAAAATGCAAAAAATTTTACGAATATAGCCTATAAAGGATATGAAGATTATTTTGATAATAATCCCGGCTATACACTAATAGAAAACAATAATTATTTCGACTTGTATAAAAATAATATAAAGACTAAGAAAATTTTAGCTGACAACTCTTTATTTAAGAAAATTAATTCTACAAAATATAAAATATATTTTAAAAATTTGAAAGCAGAGGAAGAGGTGATTTTTTTTCAAAATTATAATAGTAATTGGAGTTTATTTATAGATAAAAATGATAGCGAGACTAGTAATAATTTTTGTAAGATACTCGATGAACAAAAAAAAGATAATGTGAAAATTATTGAGTGTGAGCACGACCAGAAGTTTTTTGAGGGGGATGAGTTGTCGTATCTTTATAAAAAACAAATTTTTAGTGATACCCATCATCTTGTCAATGATTACGCCAATAGTTGGACAATCAATCCCGACTACATAAAACAAAATTTTTCTAAAGAATATTATAAGGAAAATCCGGATGGCTCTATTGATATTGAATTAACTCTATACTTTAAACCGCAATCCTATTTCTATCTCGGTTTAATTATTTCCGGCACGACTTTATTGGGTTGTCTTACTTATCTGGGTTATGATTTTGTAGGACGGAGAAGGGGAGGAAAAAATGAAGAGGGTGCTAGTATAGAATCTAATGTAAAGGATTGAAATGAATATACTAAAAAAAATAAAATTAAATAAATTATCAGCTACTTTTTGGGGTTATTTTATAGTCGTTTTGGCTATTGTCGCTCCCTGGTTTTTAAATTCCGGCTATCTTTTTTTTACGGATTTTGTCTGGGGCCCAAATATTAGACTAGATTGGGCTAATTCTTGGTTTTTATTTAATTTACTAGTTAAGGGTTTGTCTTTTATTTTTCCGGTTTATTTCTTAGAAAAACTTTTTATTGCCGGCACTATAATTCTAATTTTATTAGGCGGTCGTTTATTAGTTAAAACAGTTTTAAAATATTATAACAATGAGGATGAATCTAATTTTTCGCGCGGTTTAATTTTTGTTCTTAGTTTATTTGCTCTATTTAATCCTTTTGTTTATGATAGAGCTCTTTACAGCCAATCCGGAGTTCTAATTGCTTATGGCTGTCTATTATTTATTGCCGCTTATCTTTTTAGAGCAGCTCGAGATTTGGATTTTAAATATTTATGGCGGTCAGCTATTTTTAGCGGCTTAGCCTTTTTGTTTTCTGTTCATTTTATTTTTTTATTTGCGCCTTTCTATTTATTATTTTTAATTAGAATATTTTTAAAGCGCCGAGAATTAAAAGCGACGGGAAATTTAAAGAAATTTTGGCTGGCGGTATTACTTTCTGTTTTTATTATTTTAGTTATTAACACTAATTGGTTAATTTCTTTATCTATTAAGGCATCGCCTTTAACTAGTTTCGTCGAGCAGGGAATTACAAATCAGGATTTAATAGCTTTTCAAACTGCCGGCCGGAACGGGCTAGAGACTTTTTCTAACGTTCTGCTCATGTCTGGTTTTTGGGGCAAGGAGCAGTTTCGTTATCTTGATTTAACTGATCAGTCGGGATGGCAGAGGAGTTTTATTTTTTTAGCGCCGGTAATATTGTATGGTTTTTATTTAAGTTTACGTCGGCGTAGTCGTCCTGAAAAAATATTTAGTTTTGGTCTAATAATAATTTTTTTTAGCGCCGTCTTTTTGGCGATTGGAATTAAATCTCCTTTAACGCGCGACCTAACTTTATTTTTATACGATAATTTGCCTCTTTATAAAGGACTGCGCGAACCGCAGAAATGGGTCGCGGTTATTATTCCAATCTATTTATTTTATCTGACTCTCGGCGCCTGGCGTTTAAGCCGAGTCAAGGTCATAGCTAATAATATTATTGCGGGCGGATTAATTTTAGGAGCGATAATAATAATGCAGGCCCCGTCTCTTCTCTGGGGCTTTAACCGTCAGGCCATTCCGACTCCTTACCCCGATGATTGGTATGATGTAAATAGTCTATTAGTCAATCGTTCATCTCAGTCTTATGGCTGTAGCGATAAAATTCTGTTCCTCCCTTGGCATATGTATATGAGCTTTAATTGGGCGCGGAAAATTATCGCGAATCCGGCGCCGTATTTTTTTACCTGCCCCGTCTTAAGCGGGACAAATATGGAATGGGGCGGAATTTATGATAATAGCCGTTTACCCGAAGGAACGGTTGTATCTAGTTGGTTAAAAGACCAAGGGCAGGGCGGTGCTATGTCTTTAACTGATCTTAAGGTTCGTTATATTATTTTAGCTAAGGAATTAGATTTTACTTCTTATCTTTGGATTAATGATTTAACCTATATTAAGCCGCTTTTAGAAACGAAAACACTTCTTGTTTATGAAATTAAATTTTAAGGAATTAATTAAAGATAAATTTGTCCTCGGGACATTTTTCCTGACCGCCGCTAATTTTGCCGGATCGTTTTTGAATTATCTTGTTCATCCTATCTTAACTCGTCATTTGTCTGTCTCCGCCTATGGCGATTTCCAGGCTCTCTTATCGTTTAGTACCGTAGTCGGAATAATTGGAGCGGTTATTAGCATGGCCTTAACTAAAGAATTTTCAGTCTTAGCGCTTGATAGGCGCGAGGTAATAAAGCCGCTACTACGCCGCGCCTTAGGCTACTTATCAATTCTCGGTTTAGTTATATTTATTGTGATTTTGTTTTTCTCTAATTCTTTCAATCGTCTATTTAATATTCCTGAGCCGGCGATCTTAATAATTAGTTCTTTGAGTCTACTTTATATTTTTCCTTTGTTGGTTAATAAAGCGGTTTTAAGCGGCCTGCAGCGTTTTCCGGCCTTATCAATTATTAATTTAACGGAGCCGGTTTTCCGTTTAGTCTTAATTATTTTATTAGTGGTTATTTTTCCCTGGGGCGTTAATGGCGCGGCCTGGTCTCTTGCTTTAACCGGTTTAGTCGCTTTTTTATTTAGTTTTTGGCCGATTAAAAAAATAAATTTGCCTGATGCCGCCCACGAGATTAAAGTTTCTCTGCGCGCCCTGGCTCCTTACGCCGCTCTAGTGTTATGGTTTATAGTCTTAACTCAGTTTTTCTATAATTTTGATATGCTCTTAGTTAAATCGTCGCTTGATTCAGAAACAGCCGGCCTTTACGGCGCTCTTCTTACTATCGGCCGCATTATTTATTTTATCGGCGGAGCCGTGCCGCTCGTGATGTTCCCGGTCGTAGCGGGCTTAAAGAACGACAGTAGTCTCCGCCGCTATTCAGTTTTAGGAAAATCGCTGGGGTTAATGGCCGTCCTCGCCGTCCCGGCTTATCTATTTATTGCCCTTTGGCCGGAATTTATGGTTAAAATAGTCGTCGGCGCGAAGTATTTATCAATCGCCTCGTATTTGCCAAGTTTTGCTTTAGTCATGCTTCTTTTAACTTTAGTAATGGTCTTAGCTAATTATTTTTTAGCTTTAGGAAATTATTATAGTCTGATAATTCTCAGTTTCATGGCCGTTCTTGAGACAGTTTTATTAGTATTTTTCGCGAATGGTTTAACTGAAATTATTTTATACCTCGGCCTGGTTTTTTCTCTGGCTGTTATTAGTTTATTATTTTTAGCTTTATTTGAGTATAATAAGACTAGGCGTTTTTTAAATAAGCTTAGCTAGCCGAATATGGTAAATAAGATTAATCCGAAATTATTGCAAGCCGAAATGAAAGGGAAGATCAGGGAATTCTATCCTTACTTCCTGGGTTTTTATTTGTTGTCGCTTTTTGTCGCGATATTTTCTCGGACTTGGCACAGTTTTTTCTATTGGCCAGCTTTTCATGGGGCAATTATTATCTTTACCGTTTTATTTCTGCTTACTATTAAATTTAATTTTCATTTGAATCTTAAGTTTAAATTAAATTTAAAATTAGGCGAAAGAAGCGTATCCTGGCGGATGATAACTGTCCGAACTTTTCGTTTTTTGGTTTATTTGGCTGGCCGGTTTTTTCAGATCGCTTGGCGTTTGGCTAAGGCGGTCCTTTTATTTGTTTTTAAAAAGATTGCCGAGCTCCCCCTAAAAGTTAAATTGAAAATTTCGGTCATTATCGCGATTCTCGCCTTTGCGCTTTTTAAAAGTATCGGCGTTTTAGATTTTTTGGTTTTAGCTTATGCCCTTATTTCCGTCCTCTTCGTTATTGAAAGCCGTCTTGCCGCTGGCGCTGCCCTTATTCTTTTAGCATCCTGCCCTTTGTTTTTAATTCTAAAAAAAGATACTTTTGCGGAAACTGCCGCTGTCTATGCTTATTATTTCTTGATGATCACCGTTTTAACGCAGATCAGGGAGCTTAAAAATGAGAAGGAAGGAGTCTGTGGATAACTTATTTTTAGACCATTTGTTGTTTGAGTTGTAAAGTGCTATTATTAATTTATAAAGGTCGAATTAAAAAATAAAACAAACATTGTTAAGATAATTATAAAAAGTACGTAATTTTATAATCACCTTACCTTATTAAAACAATGAAAAAAATTAAAGGTTTCCTTTTTTCCGAAAAGAAATTAGCCGGAGCGATTTTTGGCTTCTTAGCCATTGCCGCTTTTGCCATGATTTTTGGTCCGAATATCTACGCGCAATTCTCGCGTCAGGACGGTCCGTCCGGCTGGGGCTATGGCTACGGATATGGCTACGGATATGGCGGCGGTTTCGATGGCGGCACTTTTGCCGGCTATCGTACTACCGGCAATCCTAATCCGACTGTCCGCGATTACGGCTATGGCTATGGCTATTTGGACACCGGCGTGACTTATGACGCTACTAATGGTTATGAGGTTACTCCGTCCAATATGTCTAACCTAGTTCAGAGCGGCGTTATGGTTCCTAATGGAGCCGATATTACCTCTACTACTCAGGTCGCTTTCCAGGATAAAGTAACAATGACGGTCGCGACTGGTACTACTATCATTATCCCGAGCGGAACGACGTTTACGTCTGCTTCGACTGGTGATTTTAGCGCTTTAGCAGCTTCCGGCATTGTCGATACCAGCGCTCTGACAGGAGTCGATCTGGCCGGTTCTATCTCTTTCGGCCTGCCTAACTTAGGCTTGACCGTCAGCCCGGCCATCACCATCTCGGTAAATGTCGGTTCCAGCTATAACGGCCAGACCCTGAACATCTATCGTAAGGATGCCGGCGGTTCCTGGGTTTCTAGCGCGTCCGGTACCGATGCTACCTGTTTAGTTTCAGGTGGCATCTGTTCCTTCACCACTACCCATCTTTCCTCTTTCGCTACCGGTAGTAATAGCGGGGGCGGCGGCGGAGGCGGCGGAGGGGGCGGAAGCAGCCCTAACTCCCCGGTCTGCACCAGCGTTACTTATGGCGATTATGCGGCGGCTTGCTTCGGCGGTCATCAATATCGTCCGGTAGTCTCTCGCACTCCGTCTAATTGCTCTATGACTCCGGCCCAGATCGAAGCGTCCAAGCGCGTTTGCGCCGGAACTGAGCCGACCGTCGAGACGAATGCTAACGTCCCGGTCGTCGATACCAGCAACCTTAACGTCAGCCGGTTCATCGCCTTAGAAAAATCTTTGGTAAAGAAGGTCAATAAGGCGTTGGCTAAACGCTTGTCCGGCCGTATCCTCCTACAGGTAGAAGGACAAGGCCAAGCCTGGTATGTTAATCCGGTCAGCGGCGCGAAATATTTCTTGGGTCGTCCGGCTGATGCTTTTGCCATCATGCGTAAGTTGGCATTAGGCGTTAGCAACAAGACCTGGGCGACTTTCAAGAAC
>Ga0172368_10005204_pt1 | contig 14658 bp, 8 predicted proteins | sample Lak11m_FD_114540 | JGI IMG/M metagenome (GOLD analysis project Ga0172368, IMG submission 114540) | Freshwater microbial communities from Kabuno Bay, South-Kivu, Congo - kab_022012_11m | ecosystem: Environmental > Aquatic > Freshwater > Lake | place: Democratic Republic of the Congo: South-Kivu...
CCATATGGTTCACCCATGGGCATGAAAATGAGTGGTAGGCGGAATGCCTATCATACCGTTCATACCATTCTATTTTCATAGGAGCCACGCAGCCCCAACGCGGTACTCCGCGTTGACTGTGGCGGAGTGGCGTTCGAGTTCAGGAATGCTTCTCTATCAACGACGCCACTCCGCCACAGTCAACGCGGAGTACCGCGTTGGGGCTGCGTGGCTTACTACATACCGGCTTACCGATATAAAGGCGGTGCTCTCGCATCCTTCCAGACTGTGAATGTGCCTTCTACCGCTTACCTGATAACGTTGCCAACAATCGGCAGGACCTTCCTCGTACAAGGCGAATAACTCCCCTTATCTTCCCTCGAAAGGCGGTGGGTATGCAACGGTTCATTTGTGGAATCCTCCTGCTGGCGCTCGCGGCGAGCGCGCAGGCCGCCGGCCAGTTCGTCCTGGTGAAGGACGGCAAGCCCGCGTGCGCCATCATCATTGCTGAAAAGGCGAGCGACAACGCGAAGTTCGCCGCCACTGAGCTCCAGCAGTATGTCGAGAAGATCAGCGGCGCGAAGCTGCCGATCTACCTGGATTCCGAAAAAATCATGCTCGACGAGCCGCTGGTGCTGGTGGGCCGCAGCACGCGCACGCGCGCCATCCCCGGGCTGACTATCCCGGATGGCGTCACCAATGACCTGCGCGAGGAAGGCTACCTTATCCGGGCCACGCCCGCCGCGCTGGTGCTGGCCGGCAACGACACCTTCCCCTACTACGGCACGCGCTATGCGGTGGACGACCTGCTCACCCGCCTGGGCGTGCGCTGGTTCCTGCCCGGCGACTTCGGCGAGGTGGCGCCGAAAAATGCCACGCTGGCCGTGAACGAGATGAACGTCAGCGAAAAACCCGATTTCCCCGTGCGCTCCTTCTGGACACACAGCAAGAATGAGAAGATGGGCACGGACCGCGAGCTATGGATGATCCGCAATCGCCTCAATCCGCGCAGCCCCGACTGGTTCGGCGTGCCGGGCGACGGCTCGCTGGTCGGCTACCTGCCGAAAGATCAGCTCAAGGAACATCCGGAGTGGTTCGCCCTGCAGCCGGACGGCAGCCGCAACCCCAGCCTGCCGTGCATGACCGACGAGCTGCGCCGCAACGACCCGAAATACGCCGGGCAGCCCCGCGTCATGGACGAAGTGCTGAAGAAGATCGGCGAGGATGTGAAAAACGGCCTGCGTCGCTCGAATATGGCGCCCGAAGACGGCATCCCTTCCTGCGACGATGAAGCGTGCCGCAAGCTCTCCATCCGCTACACCGACGGCTACATGGCCGACCGCGACTCCGGCGGCCCCGCCCCGGAATACCTGACCAGCCAGGAATGGTTCTTTTTCGTGGATAAGCTCCTCGAAGCGGTCTGGCAAAAATATCCCGGCCATATCATCTCCACCAATGGCTACGCCAACCGCGTCTTCCCGCCCGAAGTCTCGCCCACCTTCAACCGGCACCATAACCTGACCGTCATGTTCGCCGACATCCTGGGCTGCACCATCCACCGCTACGACGATCCGAAGTGCTGGCAAGATCGCGAGCAATACAATATGCTCAAGCAATGGTGCAAAATCAGCGACAAGGTGTGGGTCTACGACTACAACTACACCATGCTGGTCTCCAAAGGCACGCTGACCCCGATGATGTTGCGCGTCGAGCATAACGTGCCGATGATCAAGCAGGCCGGCTCTATCGGCTTCCTCGACCAGGAAGAAGCGGATATGTCGCTGCTCGGCATCCCCACCTACGTGGCGCGCAACGCGCTGGAGTGGAACACCCATGTCGATGTAAAAGCCGTCCTCGCCGATTTCTACGCGAAGTGGTTCGGCCCCGCCGCCAAACCGATGCAGGAGTACTACGATACGCTGGACACGGCCTTCGACACCGCGCCCATTCACGGCCACGAGGACGTGATCCTCTCCATGATTTATACGCCGCAACTGATGGCGAAGTTGGAGCAGGCTATCCGGCAGGCGGAGGGGGCGGCGAAAACCGACGCGGAGAAGCAGCGCGTTCACGCCGAACGGCTGATCTTCGATCACACGAAGCTGTTCGTGGATGAAGACCAGGCTAAACGCGAATACCGCTTCGCCGACGCCGCCGCGATGATGCGGCGGATGCTGGCGATCAAGGAAGAGCTGAACGGCATCACCCCATATTTCGGCTACCGCCCCTACCCGGTGTATGACCAGAAATGGGAGGCGGAGCGGATGGAGCGGCTGGGCGGGCTGGCGGCCGGCGGGCTGATCCCACTGCCGGAAACCGCGCGCTTCGCCACCGACAAATACGACGTGGGACGTTCGCAGCGCTGGATGGAGCCGGCGTATAGCGATGCGAAGTGGCAATCCTGCCGCACCACCACCGGCTGGCAGAATCAGGGACTGAAGGACGATGACGGCCTGCCGCTTATGAGCAAAGACGGTCACGCCTACCGCGGTGTGGCCTGGTATCGCTTCACCGTGAACATCCCCGCCGCGGATGGCAAAACCGTGCACCTGGAATGCCCGTCGGTGGTCAATCAGGCGTGGGTATGGGTGAACGGCCAATACGCGGGCCGCGGGAATTACATGCAGGCGTGGTTCCGCCCGCCGGAAGTCGATCTGGACATCACGCCGTATCTCAAGCCCGGCAACAACGTCATCGCCCTGCGCGTCCTCTGCCTGGAGGATTACTTCGGCGCGAACGGGCTGTATGAGCGACCGTTTATTTATCTGAAGTAACGGTAAGTGCGTTATAGGCAGGCGGTGGAATCGAGACTCTCAGTCTAGAAGAAGGCGAGAGCCCCGCACGCATCCAGGTAAGCTAACCTGTAACCGGCGGGGCTCTCGCCTCCTTCCAGACCGTGAATCTCGATTCCATCGCTTACCTTTAATTATGCAGAAGAGGTCTGTTATGCAGCGATTCATTTGTGGATTCCTCCTGTTGACACTCGCCGCAATCGGCGCACAGGCGGCCGGCAAGTTCACGCTGGTCAAGGACGGCCAGGCCGCCTGCGCCATCGTCATCGCGGAGCAAACGAGCGACAACGCGCAATTCGCCGCCCGCGAGCTGCAGACTTACGTGGAAAAGATGAGTGGCGCGAAGCTGCCGATCTATCTGGACTCGGAAAAGATCATGCTCGACACCCCGTTGGTGCTGGTGGGCCGCAGCCGCCGCACCGACGCCATCCCCGGACTGAAGATCCCTGACGGCGTCACCAATAATCTGCGCGAAGAAGGCTATGTCATTTCCGCGACAGCCGACACACTGGTGCTGGCCGGCAACGATACGTATCCCTATTATGGCACACGTTATGCCGTCAGTGACCTGCTCAATCGCCTGGGCGTGCGCTGGTTCATGCCGGGGAACTACGGCGAAGTGGTGCCGAAGGCGGCCACGCTGGCGGTGCCCGACCTATCCGTCATCGAGCACCCCGACTTCCCGGTGCGCTCCTTCTGGGCGCATGGTCGCGACAACATGGCGGCGGAGCGCGAGCTGTGGATGATTCGCAATCGCATGAACCTGCGCATTGTCAATTCGTTCGGCTTGCCTGGCGACGGCTCGCTGATCGGGTACCTGCCGAAGGAGCAGCTCAAAGACCACCCGGAGTGGTTCGCCCTGCAGCCGGACGGCACGCGCGATGCCAATTTGCTCTGCATGTCCGACGAGCTGCGCCGTGACGATCCGCAATACAAAGGTCAGCCGCGTGTTCTCGACGAAATCCTGAAGAAGGTCGGGGCGGATGTGCAGGCCGGGAAACCGTCCTCCAACATGGCGCCGGCCGACGGCGTGCCCACCTGCGAATGCGACCTCTGCAAGAAGCTTTCCTTCCGCTTCGCCGAGACGCTTTCTCCGGACCCCAACGGCGACCCGCTGCCGCAATACTATACGGGGCAGGAATGGTTCTTCTTCGTGGATAAGCTGCTGGAGGCCGTCGGGCAGCGATATCCCGGCCACCTGATTGCCACCAATGGCTACGCGAACCGCATTCTCCCGCCGGAGATGCCGCCCACTTTTAACCGGTACAAGAACCTGACCGTGATGTATGCCGACATCATGGGCTGCACCATCCACCGCTACGACGATCCGAAGTGCTGGCAGGATCAGCGCCAGTATGCCATGATCAAACAGTGGTGCAAACTCTCCGACAAGGTGTGGATGTATACCTATATGGAGCCGCTGATGGTCAGAAAAAACACGCCGGTTCCCCTGGTCCATCGCGTGCGCGCCAATATCCCGCTGCTGAAGCAGGCGGGCATTATCGGCTTTTCGGATGAGGATGGCGACGACATGGCCGTGCTGGGCCTTCCCACCTATGCCGTCCGCATGGCGCTGGAATGGAATACCCGCGCCGATGTCGATGCCGTGCAGGCGGATTTCTTCCGAAAGTGGTTCGGCCCCGCCGCCGCGCCGATGAGCGATTACTACCAGGCGCTGGAAACGGCATTCGATGCCGCGCCCGTGCATGGCCACGAGGATGTCATCCTGTCCTCCATCTATACGCCAAAGCTGCTGCAGCGGTTAGAGCGCGACATCCTGCAGGCGGAAGCGGCGGCAAAGACCGATGCCGAGAAGCTGCACGTGCGCGTGGAACGACTTTCCTTCGATCACCTGCGCGACTACACGCTGGAGGAGCAGGCGAAACGGGAGCTGCGCTTTGCCGATGCGGCGAAGTTGATGGGGCACATGCTGGCGTTGAAGCAGGAGCAGAATGCCATCTCGCCCTTCTATGGCTGGATACCCTATCCGGTCTATTGCGAGGCATGGGAGCAGGAGCGCATGCAGCGGCTGGCCGGCCTGACGGACGGCAAGGACGGCACCTTCTTAATCGGATTGCCGGAAGCGGGCCGTTTCCGTACTGATAAATACAACACCGGCCTGTATGACCGCCTGATGGAGCCGTCCGTCGATGATACCAGGTGGCAGCTCTGCCGTACTACTAACGGCTGGCAGAACCAGGGGCTCAAGGACATTAACGGCCAACCGCTGAGCAGCAAAGACGGCCACGCGTATCAGGGATACGGCTGGTATCGCTTCACGGTCACGGTCCCGAGCGCACCCCGAAAAGGTGTCCGGCTCTTCTGCCCGGCGGTTGTCAACCAGGCCTGGGTGTGGGTGAACGGCCAGTATGCCGGCCGCACCCCGTATATGTCGCCCTGGGGACGCCCGCAGGAGCTGGATATGGAAATCGGCCCCTATCTGAAACCGGGCCTGCCCAACCTTATCGCCTTGCGTGTGCGCTGCGACGAGGATTTCTTCGGCGTGAACGGCCTCTACGAACGCCCCTTCCTGTATCGGAAGTAACGCGGCGCGTCATCAGTGAAGTGGTGAGTGGTGAGTATCCAACATCGGGTACTCACCACTCACCCCTACCATCATAGGTGTCATCTTACGCCGACCGCACTGGCCAGCTTGCGTCCCAACGCCCGGCATTCGTCGAGGACGGCCTCGGTCGGCTTGCCGGAGGCGGCGACCGGCTCGGCCGCTTCCTGCAGCTTGAAGATGCGCGCGTATTTCTGCAGGGCGGCGACGACAGTCGTCGCCGGGCCGCCCGCGCTGCCGAAGATCGCGCACGGCTTGCCGGTCACTTTCCCCTGCGTGGGGTAGTAGGTCCGATCGAAAAAGTCCTTCATCCCCCCGGCGATATCGCTGAAATAGTCGGGGGAGCCCAGCGCGATGCCCTGGCACTCCATAAAATCGTCGGCTCCCGCGTCCAGCCCGTCCTTCACCACCGCGTCGGCGCCCGCCGCCTTCGCCCCCTCCGCCACCGCTTCCGCCATCTTCCGCGTGTTGCCGGACAGCGAGTGGTAAACCACCAGAATCTTCGCCATCGAAATTACCCTCCATCAAACGGATATGTAACTCACTTACCGGTCCTATTCCTCCCCTGCTTTCGTTTTCCTGTCTGAGCGAGAGAGCAAACAACTCAGGGACTGTCACGAGCCCGGAGAATCTGTTGCCGTTCGTCTTCCTCATACCTGCTCGTAGAACAACGGGGCTGTCCCCCGCGTACGAGAAAAAAGCCTGACCACGAGGGGGGACAGTCCCGTGGTCATACGAACTGGTGAGAAGGTGGCGACCGGCAACTGGTTCTGCGTGCTCGGGACAGTCCCTGACGCTACCTTGACATATTACCATCTCGGAAGTAGGCTTGATGATAAGAGTGATGACACCGTTATTCACACAGTTTCATCCTGCGCAGCAGGAACATCTGCGAGCGTTACTGGACGTGTCCGCATGGCGTGAGGCGCTGGCGGATGGGCTGCCGGAGATCATGCAGCCGCCGGGCATTCCTTCGCAGTTATCCGGCGCGGCACGGTTCCTGAAGGAGCGGAACGGCGAACGGGTGCAGTCGCTGATCCGCGACGGCGTGCGCGACGAGGAGGCGCTGGTGCGCGCGCTGGCGGATTGGCAGGCCGCGCTGGCGGGCGGCGATGCCTTCCCCATCCTCTTCCTCGGGCTGGTGCTCACCCTCGACTGCTCCTTCTCGCCCCGCTGCATCTACTGCAACCAGCGGCATCTGCCGGCCACGACGACGCTTGACGAGTGGAAGGCGCTGCTGGCGGAGGTGGCCGCGCCTACCCCGCCCTACCTCTACCTGACCGGCGGCGAGCCGCTGTTGCTGGGCGAGGAACTGTGGGGGGATGACGGGATCGTGGCGGCGGCTGTGCGCCTGGGCTGCGCGGTGAACATCAATACCAATGCCGCGCTTATCACCCCGCGCGCCGCGCTGCAACTGGTGAAGATCGGCACCGCAAAGCTGCACATCTCCATGGACTCCGCCGACCCGGTTGAGCAAGACGCGCTCTTCGGCGCGCCGGGGCGGGCGGCGGCAGTGTGGCAGGGCATTTATAACATGCAAATCGCGCGGGCGCTGCTCGGCGCCGTCCATCCGCAGATCCATATCAATTGCGTGCTCACCAATCGCAACCTGTTCCGGTTCCCCGCGCTGCTGCGTTCCCTGCTGGAGGCGCGGCAAATCCGCTCGACGGCGGAAGGGAAGCTCACCGACGATCCGGTTTTTCGCGATTTCCCCTTCCACCTCGTCCCCATCGGCGGCGCCGACAATGCCCCGCTGCGCCCGAGCGCGGAGGAGTGGAAGCGCTTTTACACGGAGACCTGGGAAGAGACGGAGGGCGTCTGGCGCGATTACCTGATTGAGATCGGCGTGCCGGAGGAGGACCGCAAAACGCTCTCCGGCCACCTCCCTTATGCCAATCCCTGGCTGCGCGTCGATCACCGGATCACGCTGGACGAGTATTGCGCGAAGGCGGCGGTGGGAATCTACTGGGAAGACGCCCTTTCCGACCGCTGCTACCTGGCCCCCAGCCAGGGCTATGTGCTGCCCGACGGTTCCCAGCACTGGTGCGGCGCCCACGCCATCCGCCGGCCCGAACCCATCGGCAATATCCGCACGGCCTCCTTCCGCGAGAACATCCGCCGCGCCCTCGGCAACCTGGACAGCCTTCCCGGCCCTGTCTGCGCCAACTGCGCCGGCGCCACCTGCGTGATTAACCGGACGGTGGAGGGGGAGCTGCGCCAGCAGGTGAGGGAGTGGCTGTAAGCGCCTGATACGCCAGCCAGGCATACAGCGTCACCCATTTACCCGGCTTGCCCACGCGTTCACGCGGCAGGTAAGGCTTCGGCAGCGTACCTTCCTGCTTGATCCGGCCCAATATGTCCTGCTTGGCCTCCAGCAGCTTCCACGCTTCCTTCAGCACCGACTCCTGTCCCACGCCCAACGTTGCAAACGCGTATAATATGGATGGCAGCCCCACGCGCGACAGCTCGCTGGGGAAGAAGGCGTCCACCATCCGCCCGCCAATCCGGCTGTGAAGGACTAAACGGGTGGGGTTGTCCGTGCGGTAGTTCATCTTGCCTCCTCTTCCGCCATGCCCGGGATGCACAAGCACTTGCATTATAAAGAGAATCACCCACTCCAACAATGCTCGTTCAGCAAGTTCGGATGCATTAGCACAGTTGACGCACGGGGCTTCCGCCCATATGATTAGATAAACAGGCCTCCAGGAAACCGCAACCTCGCACGAAGGGGTGTCTCGATGACCCGTGTCGGATTGCTCTATCTGCTGACCTTCGGTCTCGCGTGCATGGTCGCCGCGCAAACGGCGATTCCGGGCTTGCCGCGGGTGGTCAACAGCGGGCGGCCGGTCTCCATCCGCATCCAGGAGCTGCCGCCTGCCAGCGGAGCGGTGGACATCACCGGAAAAGCCGCGGTCGCGGTGGCGCAGGCCTTCATGCAGCGCTATCCGAACGTCAAGCTGGAGCCTTTTTCCTACCTCAAGCCACCGACGGGCACCGAGCTGGGCGCGGCGGAAGCCGACATGATGATGGCGATGGCGGGCGGCGTGGCCCCGGAGGTGCTGACCGTCAATTTCCGCCAGTCGGAAACCTTCATCAGCCAGGGCTTCCTGCTGCCGCTGGACAAATACTTCACGGAATGGGCAAAGGCGCCCGGCGGCCAGGCCGAGATGGACCGGCTCATCCCCTCCCGCGAACTCTGGGATGTCATCGAGCGTCCCGGGCGCGACGGCCGGACGCACATCTGGTGCATTCCGCCCAATCTTTACCTCGGCGCCATGCTCTACCGCAAGGATGTGCTGCGCAACGCCGGCATCGATCCCGATCACCCGCCGGTAACCTGGGACGATTTTTTTCGCATGTGCCTGCAGGTGAGCGATCCCCGCAAAGGCATTTACGGCTACCGATTCGACCATTCGTGGGCGCTCACCGCGTTCATTCGCTCGGCAAACGGCGAAGTGCTGGCGCGCAAACCGGGCACACAGGACTGGTACGCCGCCTACACGGGTGACGGCGCGCTGATGGCCACGCTGTTCGCCTGGAAACTCCAGCAGCAGCCGTGGGGCATCTGTCCGCTGGACGACAGCCACTTCGTGCTGGACCCCTACAAACTGACGGGCGCCTGCCCGCGGGGACACACGTGGACAAAGGCGCAGCTTGACGCGAAGAAGCTGTTTTTCCGCGGCGTCTGCGCCAGCACCACCGACCCCTGGACGCTGGGCAAACAGGCCTTCAACCTGTATTACATCGGCGACATGCAGATGAGCCTGACCGGCACCGTCGATCCGAATCTCATCGGCTACGCTCCGGTGCCGAAGAGTCCCCTGGGCATCCGCAAGAGCGAAATCAACTCGCGCATGCTGGCGATCAACGGCACCATCACCGACCCCGCGAAGATCGCAGCGGCGTGGGCCTTCATCCGCTTCTCCTCCTCGGAAGAAGCCCGGCGCATCACCACCCGCGTGCTGGTGGACGGCGGTTACGCGAAGTTCGTCAACCCGCTCTGGCTGCGGCGCTTCGGCTATACCGCCTACCTGCGCGAGTCGCCGCCGGGCTGGGAGGAGACCTATAAAACGGCCCTTGCCACCGCCCACCCGGAGCCGTATGGGAAGAACGCCCAGCAAATCTACATCGAGATGGATAATGCCTGGGACAAGATCAAGCTGATGCCGACGCCGGACCGTGAGGTGATCCGCCGGTTGCTGCGCGAGAACGCCGAGCAGACCAACGAACGCCTGATAGGCCGCCTCCCGCCCGGGGTGGAAAAGCATCGAAATAACGTCGCTCTTATCGTGGTGCTCGCCAGCGCTCTGCTCTTCGTCGGGCTGATCCGCTACACCATGGCCACCTACGGCGCCATGCTGAAAAGCGAAACACAGCGCAAGCGCGCCGGCAACCGCCGTGTCTTCCTCGCCATGCTGATCCTCACCCCCGCACTGGCCGGCGTGCTGCTGTTTCAGTATGTGCCCCTCCTGCGCGGCAGCGTCATCGCCTTTCAGGACTACTCGCTCCTCGGCCCCCATCCCTTCGTCGGGGTGAGCAACTTCGGCAAGGTGCTCTACGCGCCGGAATTCTGGTTCGGATTACTGTATAGCATGGAATACGCCGCCATCTCGCTGGGACTCGGCTTCTTCCTGCCTGTCTTCCTCGCGCTGCTGCTGCATGAGGTGCCGGTGGGATCGCTGTTCTATCGTGTGGTCTATTTCCTGCCGGCGGTCACCTCCGGCATCGTCATCATGCTGCTCTGGAAACAGCTTTACGATCCCAATCCCTACGGGGTGCTCAACCAGGCGATTTCCGGCTTCAACGGCCTGCTGGCGCAGTTCCACCTTTCGCTGGCGATTCCGCAGCAGCAGTTTCTGAATGATCCGAAGTTGGCGCTGTTCTGGGTGCTGCTGCCGGGCATCTGGGCGGGGGTAGGCCCCGGCTCGATCATCTACCTGGCGGCGATGAAGCAGGTGCCCGATGAATATTATGAGGCCGCGGACATGGACGGCGCCGGCTTCCTGACCAAGTTCCGCCTGATCACTATCCCGTTTTTGAAGCCGCTGCTCATCATCAACTTCATCGGCGCCTGCATCGGCGCCTTCAAAGCCTTCGAGCCGGTGTGGATCATGACCAACGGCGGCCCCGCCGGCGCCACCCGCGTGCTCGGTCTGGAAGTCTGGCGCAACGCCTTCGTCTACCTGAAATACGGCTACGCCACCGCCATGGGCTGGGTCCTCGCCTCCCTCCTCATCGGCTTCACCATCTTCCAACTGCGCTACCTGTCCAAAGTCCAGTTCCGGCTGGCGAAAAGCGACTGATACATACAACGGAACTCGCTTTAAAAAAGATTTAAATGATTAAAATGATTATTAATGATTATTTTATTTTCTTTTTTTGCTATAAAAATAAATAAGAATTGAAATCATTAATAATCTTTTAAATCATTTAAATCTTTTTTAAAGCGAAACCCGCTATATTCATAGGAGTTCTATGCCGCATTTAGCGAAAATTGGTCGCAAGGCGCTGCATGCCAGGCTGCTGGTGGCGGGCGTTTACCTGTTGCTCACGCTGGGCGGGGTGACGATGGTGGCGCCGTTCATGATGTGGATCTCCGCCTCCATGACCTCCGAGGTGGACAGCAAGGAGATGCGGCTCGTCCCGGAATACTGGCGCCGGCAGGACATGCTGCTGCGCAAGTATTGCGAGCTGCAGGCGAACTTCGATATTGCCACCTATCAGCTCGTGGCGCGCGACGACAAGCCCACCTTCCTGGAGATGCGCCTGCCCGCGGAGGCGACCCCGCGCGAGGCGAGCGATTACCGGGAATACCTGGCCACGCTCCCGGAGACCTACACCGTGCTGGGCGGCGCGGGACCGACGTTGAGCACGCTGCGCCCGAAATACGGCTTGCTGCCGTCTATCGAGGCGTACCGCCGCTTCCTGATCGACAAATACCGCTCGCTCGACGGGATCAATCACGCCTACCATACTACCGAAACCGATCTTACCCGCATCATTCCGCCCCCGGAAACCTGGTGGGGACGGCTCTTCCAGCCGGAATTCGACCAGCGCTTCACCGAATTCCTCGCATTCAAGCGCCGGCAGCCGCTCAGCCTGCGTTTCCCGGTCCCGGCGGAAGGGGTCTGGGTCAGCTACCTGAACTCGCGCATCAGCACCGACGTGAAGAAGGTAAACGCGGTGCTGGGCACCCGTTATGCCTCCGTCTACGCCGCTGTGCTGCCCTCGCGCCTGCCGGCGGGCAACCCGCCGCTGGCGAAGGCCTGGGAAGAATGTCTGCGCTCGGACATGGCGCTCTGGTACATCCGGCTGGACCCCGCGGCGGCGCCGGCCTGGCAACAATTCCTGCGCGAACGCTATCTGGGCGACATCAGCCTGTACAACCAGGCGCACGAAACGAAGATCAACGGGTTCGCCGCCGTGCCGCTCCCGCATGAGTGCCCGCGCGACATCGCCGGCCTGGGCGAGTGGAACGACTTCATTGCGCGCTCCGCCCCGATTGCCGCGTTCCACCTGGACACGCCGGAGAGCCGCTACCGCGACTTCCTGCGCGCGAAGTACCAGGATGTGGCGACCGTCAATGCGACCTACGGCACGAAGTATCAGCGCTGGGATGAGATTCTGCCGCCCACCGCGCAGGTGTGGGCCGCCGACTGCCGGGCGCACGCGCAAGCGATCCGCTGGGCCTTCATCACGCGCAACTACCGCACCGCCCTCGCCTACATGGTCACCCAGGGTCGCGCCTTCATCAACACGCTGCTCTACATCGCCCTGGCGCTGCTCTTCACCCTCACCGTCAACCCGCTCGCCGCCTACGCCCTCTCCCGCTTCAAGCTGCCGGCGACGAATAAAATCCTGCTCATCCTCCTCGCCACCATGGCCTTCCCGGCGGAAATCTCGATGATCCCCAACTTCCTGCTGCTGAAGGAGCTGTCGCTGCTCAACACCTTCTGGGCGCTGGTGCTCCCCGGTATGGCCAGCGGCTTCAGCATCTTCCTGCTCAAAGGCATGTTCGACGCCCTGCCGCAGGACCTGTACGAAGCCGCCGAGCTGGACGGCGCCGGCGAATTCCTCATCTTCTGGCGCATCACCATGCCGCTGGTGAAGCCCTTCCTCGCCTACCTCTCCCTCGGCGCCTTCATCGGCGCCTATTCCGCCTTCGCCTTCGCCTTCATCCTCTGCCCCAACCCGCAAATGTGGACGCTCATGGTCTTCCTGCAGCAGATGGAGCAATGGGCCAGCCAGCCCATCCAGTTCGCCGCCTTCGTCCTCGCCTCCATCCCCACCCTCATCGTCTTCATCACCTGCCAGCGTGTCATCATGCGAGGGATTATTCTGCCGACGGAGAAATAATCCCGGGAAGGCTTTACACTCTTCATACGATATCCGAAGCATCTTCACCAAGTACACGTTATACAATAATAGTAAAAGAAGCTGTAGCAGGAGGTCCGTTTAGTATGGCATTACGCACTATCTATTGCGTAAATATCTATGTTCATAAAAACTCTTGCTCTTGCTCTAAAAAGCCTCCCGACACCCCGGCAAGCACTTGATCCTGTTCAACAGCCTTTATCGTGAATAACAATTAACGAATCCCGGAGAGGATGGCATGAATGGACGATGAACTATTGAGGGGAGTGGAGATGCCATGAACAGTCGGGAATGCGTTTACGCGACATTGGATTTCCAGGGGCCGAAACGGCTGCCGTTTCAGCAATGGGCGTTGCCGTCGACCTGGATGGGGCGCGAGGAGGCGGTGACGGCGCTTCGGCAGCGCTATCCGGGCGATTTCGCCGGGGCGCCCTACCGGGACCCGCTGGCCTTCCCGCAGGCATACACAAAGGGCGCCCATGTCGATCCCTGGGGGTGCGAATGGGTGATGCTGCAGGAGGGGATCGCCGGCGAGGTGAAGCGCTCGCCGCTGGACGACTACGACCGGCTTTCCTCCTATCCCTGGCCGCTGGACGCGGTCGAGCAGGGCTGGGAGGAGACCGCCGCCGGCATTGCCGCCCAGCGCGAGCAGTTCATCGTGGCCGGCGGCTTCAACGCCTTCGAGCGCATGCAGTTCCTGCGCGGGCCGGTCAACCTGTACCTGGACCTGGCGGATGAGGACTGCAGCGCCGTGTATGAGCTGCGCGACCGGCTCTTCGCCTTTTACCGGCAATACGTGGAACGCTGGGTCACGTATGATGTGGACGCCGTCAACTTCAGCGACGATTGGGGCAGCCAGCGCAGTCTGCTCATCTCTCCGGCGAAATGGCGGGAGTTCTTCAAACCGAAGTATCAGGAGCTGTTCGATATCGTATTGAATGCCGGCAAGCGCATCTTCCTGCACAGCGACGGGTATATCGCGGCCATCTACCCTGACTGGATCGAACTGGGCGTCAGCGCCATCAATTCCCAGGTCTGGTGCATGGGGCTGGAAACGCTGCGGCCCTTCGCCGGCCGGATCACTTTCTGGGGCGAGCTGGACCGCCAGCACCTGCTGCCCCACGGCACCCCGGCGCAAATTCGCCAGGCGGCGCAGTCGATGGTCGATGCCTTCTACCGCAACGGCGGCCTGATCGGCCAGTGCGAGGTCGATCACCTCACCTCCCTGGAGAATATCGAGACGGCATTGACCTGCTGGCAGGAGGTCACGCTGCCCGGCAGATGATCCCTGGGAGCGCCGGCATCTCCTGCCGGCACGATCACGCGCCCGCTTGCGGAAAACAACGCCTGTCGAGCCCCGCCTCTCGAAAAACTGCTTTTCCTGGCAAGGTTGAGGCACTCGTGAATATCTACTATTTCTCTCAATACCCTCGCGAGCTGATAAGCATTTTTCGAATATCCTGCTGATTGCAGAAATAGTGATGCCAGAAATAATACCAGGCGCGCTTATCTATCGCCAGATGATAAGGACTGCTATATCTGCTATCAACAAAAAGATCATACCAATGCTGAGTACCAACGCGTGCAATTGGCATAATATCCTTGTTGCCACGTGCATATTCTGCAACAAAATAGAGCACATGCATCGTACTAGTTATATATCGTTTATCTTTAACCGGCGTCGATAACGCTTTTCGATATTGGTGGTGATACCATGAAATTGCGCCGTCATAATCTTCTGCGATGATATAGCGCCACATACCTTCTTCCTCCGCCATATTATTTCTTGCCCAACCAATTAGTACCTTAGGGGTTGAAAACCCCTAAGAATAACACGTTGTTCATGCCGCTTTCTCCAGCAGTTGCTCCGTGGAGGCGGCCAAGATCACGTTTAATGCCGTCGTGATTTTGCGCCCTTTCTCGGTCAACACATAGCGGCGCTGGTTCGGC
>Ga0172368_10005210_pt1 | contig 14643 bp, 12 predicted proteins | sample Lak11m_FD_114540 | JGI IMG/M metagenome (GOLD analysis project Ga0172368, IMG submission 114540) | Freshwater microbial communities from Kabuno Bay, South-Kivu, Congo - kab_022012_11m | ecosystem: Environmental > Aquatic > Freshwater > Lake | place: Democratic Republic of the Congo: South-Kivu...
ATTCAAGCCGATGTGAATGGCAGTTACAACATTTTGCGAAAAGAAGTCCCTTGTGCGTTTGACGCCGCGGGGATAGAGGGCGCAGTAGTTCGCCCGGTCAGACTCGTTCTGGCAAACCACAAAACTTAAAAATTGGTCATTGGAATAAATGTCTATATTTTTGAGAACTATCACCTTTCCGAAAAATGAAATATTTGGGAAGCATATATATCCACCCAGGATTACTTGTTCTGCGCATGTGAGAACTTGCAGTCGATAAAACTGATCAGCGAGTTTGAGAAATTTCCCAGTTTTTAATTGCAGCCAATACACCCTGTGCGATTGCGGCAGAGCGATCTGTTATGCCGGCGATTTGCGCATCACGGCCACGCGGATCAATTTCGATCACCTTGGTATTCTGTTTCACCGGTACACCATCGTGGCTCAATCCTCGCAGCAGACCTCTCAGAGGCGCTGGCAGTGGAACGCCGTTCACCCGCCCAACTTCCTGGTCTTTCTGGACGGCATCCCCAACTTGATGGGCAGTCTGAAAGACGCCGTCGAGGGGCGAATATACATACCTCTCACGGGCATGCCCATCCATGGCAACCGGTTCACCCGCCAGGGGTAAACTTGCGCCCTGTGTGATCACCCGCCCTAAATCTTTACCGCGGGCAGTCTCCACAACCAGGTGAACTGTTTTTCCGGCAGTAAAATTTGGTCCAAGGCCAATCGTCAGGGCGGCCAGGTCGATCTGCTTTTCAGGTTGTTGGTGTTTGCGCATTCGCGCATCGACCAGGACGGATGGTTGCCATATTGCCAGCAGCTCAGAAAATTCCACAACGGTAACCGGGATGACCAGATGGGATTGAAGTACATCTTCAATTTCAGCCGCCGCAGTGATTAACCGCCCGGTAACTCCCAGCAGGAATGCCTGCCCATCAAATACGGCATCGGTAAAGGCCATCTTGCGACGTGTGGCGCTCGGCAGTGGTTCATCATGAATGAGTACGCCAAATCCCGCCTGGAAAAGGCCTAGCGCAACTGCTGAGCCAATATCACCGCTGCCGCGAACCAGGATTTTAACCATGTTTTCTCCATAAGAGGAACCAATAATTTGAAACAGCGCAACAAGGTGGCTATTTTATGCTGATTCCTGGTGGCTGCTCCAATCATAAAAGGCTGCTTGGCCTGCGCCACTCCGACTGGCGACTCACTGTGATTCATCGTTATTCTACCTGAACAAGGTTGCTTTCGTAAAATGAAAGTCTCCCGGAAAACCTGTTAATGGAGCCAGGCTGGATCCGGGAGACTTTCATTGCTCTACTTCAAACGGAAGAGAATTTATTCAAACAGGCATATTCCTATTTCGCAGGCTCCACAAATGTCGCCTGAACAGTCATACCCCAGCGAAGGAGCGGGTCGGTGTCGTCCAACTTGATCTTGACTGTATACAATACATCACCACCCTGCGTTTTTGAAGATTGGCTGATGCTCAGGATCGTTCCCTTCAGGGTAACACCTGGCAGGGCATCCGGGGCAATTTCCACTTCCTGTCCAACCCCGATTTTTACTACTTCCAATTCAGTCAGGTCACTGGTCTCAATAAACCACTGGCTGGTATCCGCCATTTGGATTGCAAATTTCTCGCTACCGATCAGTTCGCCTAAGTTGACGTTTACATCCGTAACTGTGCCATCGAACGGGGCTTTGAGGTCGTAGTTGTCGAGCGCATCCTGGGCAGCAGCCACCTGGGCCGTGGCATTATTAAGCCTTGCTCCAAGAATGGTTTTCTTGTCCGGATCGGGAGTCCCGTTCCGGGTATTCTCATACGTGCGCCGGGCCTCGGTTTCAGCGGCCAGGGCAGCGTCCAACACCGCCCGCGGCTCATCCACCGAACGCTGCAACTCCTCCACTTTCCGGATCGCGGTGTTGTAGTCGCTCTCTGCCTTTCGAACGTCATCTTCTGCCGATCGGCGAGTGGGATTGTCCGATTTCAGATCCAGGTATTTCTTGAGAGTATCGTTTGCATCATCAAGCAATTTCTTATTATCCTGGACATCTGTCTGGGCAGTATCGATGTCATCCTGCACCTTGTTCGGATCAATAGCATCCCACACAAGTTGGGCCTTTGAACGCTCAATTTGTGCCTTCTGGTAGGCAGAAAGGGCTTGAGCGGATGAAAGGCTGGTTGTGCGGAAGAAATCATCATTTGCCTGCTGGGCCTGTGCCAGCTCAAGTTTGGCAGCCGCCAATGCAGCCTGCGCTGGCTCACTATCCCCAAGACGCACGAGCACATCTCCTTTTCTTACATCCTGGCCTTCGCTGACCAGGATTTCTGTTATTTTGCCACGCGCCGAAAAAGATAACTTCAAATCCTGGTTCGGCATGACATGACCTTCGGCCACTACCGCATCTGCATTTGCGACCGGAGTTACCGTGGGCGGTACTGCGGCGGTGCCGCAGGCGGCCAAGAGCATGCAGGCCAGGATAAAAATCGATAGTATATAAGCTGGTTTTTTCATGGTATTTTCCTTCATCTTGTGCATCTTTTTATTTTGTAAACAACCTGGATCATTCGTATGCCAGGACTTCTCGTATTGTTAAACTGGCTGCATTCCGCGCCGGCAAAATGCTGGCTAACGCAGACAACACCAGCACGACCGCCAGCCAGATCACGTATCCAATCCAGGTGAAATGGATATCAATCGGCGAATTGAATATCGCCAGGCTGACGATTGTTGACAGCAAATAGGTGAATGGGAATGAGAGTATTGCCCCAAGGAACCAGGAAATACTGCCGATCACCACCCCTTCAACGATCACGGTCCGCATGATTTCACGATCAACCGCGCCAATGGAACGCATGATGCCGATCTCGCGCGTTCGCTCCAGTACATTCATGCCCATGGTTCCCGCCAGCCCCATCGAACCCACAGAAGCTGTTAGCAAGGCCATTACGAGCAGGAAGGCCACAAGAATATCCAGGCTCTCAGATGCTGTCGAGAGGGTGGATTTTCCGGTCCGGGCTTCGGTCACATGAAACCCCTGGTTGCGTAAATATTTATCCAGACCTTCAGCCATTTTTTGCTGGGAGGCCGCGTCGTGCTTGTCGCCAACCACGCGGAACGAAACTGAACGATTGGCAAGATTTGTCAGCCTCGAAATGTAATCATAAGATCCATAACCGATCGTTCCCTGCTGGCTCACAAATTTAAAAATCCCAACAACTTCCCAATCATCATCCTTTCCATTCACTTTCATGCGCAGGCTCTGACCTGGCTTGAGATCTGGGAATTTTGTGAGAATACTCTCACTGACCGTTATAACCTTGCCATCCCCCGGCTGGATCCAACGACCGGATATCAGGATTGGCTCCACCAGGCTGCTATTAACCGGCGGCGCAAGGATGATCAGGTTATCAGCAGCCGTATTGTCCGGGAAAAGCACCTCGGCGCTGGCAAAAGCCCACCCTTCCACTTTGGTAACGCCCGGATACTTCAAGGTCGCATCTTCAACTTCTTTAAGCCGGTATGGGCGGTCAAAACTGACAGTCACATCCGCTTTGAAGTATTTTCCGATCGCATCGATATAATCAAATAATGTAACTCGCACATTAAACACGGCGATAAAGATGGCCCCGCCCATCGTTAGCGTGAAAAGTGTTAACATTAATCGCCCGCGGCGGCGAAAGGTATTGCGCAGCGAGATCAACAATGGCCGCGGGATATGGATTCCCCTCCGCCCCAAGGCCAGCGTCGCCCGGGTCTGAAAATGCTCCCACCGGGATTCGTGCTTTATAACTCCGGCAGGATGCTTGCCTTCCATTTCGCGGGCCGCATCCCCGCTTATCGCGCGTAGCACGGTAATGCGTGAACCGTTCAGTACGGGCACCAAACCGGCCAACAACGGCACTGCCAACCCCACCGCGATTTGGATCACAAAAGCCAGTGGCACGATGCGGTAACCCAGTAGACTGAAATTCATTTTATCGGCGATATATGCCGACAACGCAAATGCCCCCTGCCCACCAAGTGGCACAGCGATCAGCAGGGCGATCACACCGAATGCCATGATCAGCGCGATATACATTTCGAATATCTGGTTTCGCCTCCCCCCGATCAGTTTCATCACACCAATATGGCGAAGGTGCTGGTTCAGCAGGGCGCTCAGGGTGTTTGCGATCAATGAACTCGACAGGAAAAGGATCAATACACCCAAGGCCAGCAAAATACCCAAAATAGCCTGGACAGTGGATGCCATCGGATGTTCGTTTGTTTTGGTAACTCTTGTTCGGGTAACAGCCACACCCGCTTTCTCCACTTTGTCCTTTATATTGGCTGCCATCTGTCGTAAATGCAGGTCATCGTTTTTTCCATCCGACAACGTGACGAACATCCTGTTAAAGCTGTCCGGCTGGCGCAGGTAATTAAGAGTATCGGTATTAATATAGGCAAAAGGAGGTGCCAGGAAATCACCGGCACCGGTAGTCTGGTCCTGGACGACGCCAACCACCACCATACTCCTGGTAGTTCCATCCGGCAGCTCAAATTCAAGCGATGATCCAGCCGGCACATTCAGGGCAGCCATCGCCTTCTTTTCCAGCAAGACTTGCTTCTTACCCGGACTGGTCTGACCGGATATCGGGTTTAACAGGTTTACATTATTTTTCTTAAAATCTGAAATTGCGACCAAATCCAGGGTCGTCCACTGCTGGCTTCCGGGTGTGCGAACACGCATGGCAAAAATTCGCCGCCCGACCGCATCCGTGATACCACGCATGCCCTTGACCGTGGTCACCAGGTCGCTGTCAAAGGGATCCCCCATGCGCAATTCCACATTCATCGGGTTGTTTGCCGAATAACTGGCACTCATGTCATTGGCAATGATTACATAAGAGCCTGTTATGACCCCAATCGAAAAAACACCAACTGCAATCGAAAACACCACCAGCGCGGTGCGCAGCTTATTATCGATCAAATCGGAAAAAACTTTTCGCCAACGAGGTCGCATCATGGTTTATCCAAACGGCCAGAGGCGTTTACCGCGCCGGTCCGTCGATTTATTTTCTTCCAACCGGTGCTGGACCATGCGTCCAATAGCCTCTTCGGTCAGGGGGGATTCTTTCAAAAGATCATGGAAATCATCGCGGGTGAGAGCGAGCAGTTCCACCTGGTTATCACCGGAAGCTCGAACGCTTGCGATTGACTTGCCGCCTCGCACCAATTCAACCTCACCAAAATATTGCCCGGGGACCAGCCGGGTGACCGTGATATCTTCCTTATTTTTTCCTTCCAATACGATGTCCACATCTCCACGAGAGATCATAAAGAAAGAATCAACATGCTGGTCGCGGTTCAATATGGCTTGACCAGGATTTATGGTCAGACGTTGGGATTTCTTCGTTACTGCCAGCATCAGGCGGTGCTTCAATAATGGCAGCGCAAGCGCAACTGCTTCATTGATCAACTCACCATCTGAAATGATGATGTTCCGGGTGGTACGCGCAGTCAGCGAGGGATCGTGGGTGACCATTACCACGGTTTTTCCATCAGAGACCAGCTTCTCAAAAAGCTGGATGATGGCATCTGAAGAACGCGAATCCAGGTTGCCGGTTGGTTCGTCGGCAACCAGTAAGGGCGGGTTCGTCGCCAGTGCGCGCGCGATCGCTGCCAGCTGCTGCTGCCCTGTGGAAACTGCCAATGGTAGTTTATTGGCCTGTTTTTCCAGGCCAACCAGGGTCAATAATTCCATGGCCCTCTTTGGACGTTCGTCAAAGTCGTACATGTTGGCGTAGTCCATCGGCAGCATCACGTTTTCGAGCAGACTGAGCATGGGTAATAACTGGAAGAACTGGAAGACGATCCCAAGATTCTTTCCACGCCATAAGGAGCGATCCGATTCATTCATGTTTGTGTACAGATCAGTCCCGTTCACAATTACATGCCCACTGGTGGGATGGTCTATTCCTGTGAACATGTTCAACAGTGTCGATTTACCACTGCCGGATTTGCCGACGATCGAAACAAACTGACCGCGCTCGATCGCCAGGTCGATCCCTTTGAGGACTTTGAATTCTCCGGCAGCGTTCTTAAATACCTTGATTACATTGCGGATATCAATCATGACGTTCGGATCCGCTGGAAACGATTGGGCGGTAGGTGGTTGGCGGGAAGACCTGTTCATTGTTTCTTCGCAGGGCGAGAAAGATCTGGTACTGGCATCGAGGCAGGTTCGGTCACCACCTCTCCATCCGCAATCAGGAAATGCCTGTCGAATCGAGGCGCCAGGCTGTTATCGTGCGTGACCATAATGATGGTTTTTCCCCGCTCGACCAGGTGCTCAAACACATCAAAAATATGGTCTGCCGTAACAGAATCAAGCGAACCCGTAGGCTCATCGGCTACCAGGATCGGCGGGTCATTGGCGAGTGCGCGGGCAATGGCCACACGCTGCTGCTGGCCGCCCGAAATGAATGCCGGCAGCTTGTTTGCATGTTCCTCAATCTCAACCAGTTCCAGCAATTCCATCGCCCGTTTGCGGCTGGAGCGAGGGCTGTATACCCCGCACAAATCCATTGGCAGGATTACGTTCTCCAACAGGGTCAACATCGGCAGCAGCTGAAATGACTGAAAGACCACTCCCATCGTGCGCCCGCGCCACAATGCCAGGTCATTTTCACTCTGGCGGTGGACTGACACTTGCTTCTCACCGGAGTTCACCATTACTTCGCCCTGGGTCAGGTGGTCGACGCCAGTGATCATATTTAGTAAAGTTGATTTACCCGCACCGGATTTGCCGATGATACCCAGGAACTCTCCGGAAAATATTTGCGCATTAATACCCCGCAGGGCGGTAAATTCACCTGCTTCGCTGGAATAAACTTTTACCACCCCCCGCATCTCGATCAGGGGGACTGTATTTCGAACAGAAAAACCACTACCAGAATTCGCAACCACTACAATCCTCAATATGGATGATTCACTACCTGAATATCATTGTACGCTTTTGGTGTTCGGTGAATATATTAGTTTCAAATCGAATAATTCATGGTAAACCAATCACGATATCACCAAAATCTAACTTGATTTTTGCTCGCGATCGCAAAGGTTGTAAAACAGAATAATTTGATGTACAATGATTACTAATATACACAGACCAATAATAGACATCGTCCATTATAAACGCGACGAAGGATTTGTCAACCCACAACAGAGTGAAACAACAGCCGATGACACAAACAGAACTCCCGGAAAAAGATCCACCAAAAATCGATCGGCGAATCCTGCGTACCCGCCTGGCGCTGCGATCTGCCATGTTGTCGCTGATCAAGGAAAAGGGGTTCGACGCGGTCACCGTGGAGGAAATAACAGAAAGAGCCAATTTGGGGCGGGCGACTTTTTATTTGCACTACAAGGATAAGGAAGATCTTTTATTGGAGGAGTTCAGGGAAATCGCCACCAACCGGGTGCAGGTCTTATCGGAGATTCCGGTCTCGATCTGGAGATCAAGCCAGGGCGCGCTGGAATCCCCCGGCGGGACGGCGCCCATCATGCCTCTTTTACTTGTATTTGAACACGCTGAACAAAACGCGGATCTTTACCGCATCTTATTTCGAGGACAAAGTTCTGAACGCATCGCTGGGCAGCTACGTGAAATTATCATTCATTCAATCAATGCCATCATCCAATCCAGGCAGCACAATGAGTCACATTCGACCCAAATGGAAGTCCCTGTGGAGCTTCTGGCATCCTATTTCAGCGGCGCACTGATGAGCAGTATTAACTGGTGGCTCGAACAGGAGACGCCTCCACCCCCGTACGAGATGGCGCGTATGTTCCAACATCTTTTCTTCCCCGGCGTGATGAAAGTCTGGAATCCAGATCCAGGATAAGATGTTTTCTTGAAAAATTTGTCAAATGACTTCCGATCTTCTTGGTTTTTATAATCACTTTTTTCAGCCGGTTGAATATCTGAACAAGAAGAGCCCTGATCAACTTTTCGACATCTTTGTGTAATGCAACCAGGCATCCAAACCTTTTCCGAACCAATCCGCAGGTTGTTAAGAATAATCAGGGAGAGTTCCTATCCGTAGATGGAACTCTCCTTTTGTTCGGTGAATAATAATTGATACGCAGAATAATACCATCACCATTAATCACCGCGGATCAAACTCGAGAATTTCTTATTAATTGATCGAATAATGTAGTAAAATAAAGAACATAAGTTCTATTTATATATACTCACAGGTTTTGTGTAACGCTCTAAGCATGACCCGGTTTGCTCTTTGAAAACGATCCTTCCATGTTCCAATTTGCCTGTTTGAAAACTGCGAGGTATTTTCCGTAAAAACTGTGACTAAATGTGACTTTTTGTGATTTTTAGTGCATTTCCTCATTTACGAAGCAACCCTGCGAGTTTTGACTGTATACACACCAGGTTTTATTTCGAACAAACAATAAACCAACTTGCATATTTACCTGTGCCATGACCTTCTCCCTATCGGAATATTTGCGAAAGCAGAGTATATTCTTGGGTTAGTTCAATTCTATTATTCAGGCCGATAAAATATTTGCTAAACAAATGATCGGGACCTACCCGTAATCCAAAACTATGGAACCCAGTGAAACCGAACTCTCAGCCCTCCTGAACGATGGAATTGTTTCCCCTCCGGAACTGCCGGAGGAACCATCTGGTTTGCTTCAACCCGAATGGCAACCGACAACAGTTCAGATAGAAGTTGCCCGCAAACAAGCACTTCGAACTGCCGCGATATTGGCATTCCTGGTGCTTGCTTTCCTTTTAATCTTATCGCAGACTTCAGGATCGATTCCTTAATGGGGTTCGTGCGTTGCGACCTACCGCACCCGATATTCGTCGTTATCCAGGAGCGCTGTTTTTCCAGGGCTGCTGAAGACTATGCCGGGATACCTCTGCCAGAATCAGCTGCTGATGTGGAGCAGGATTTTTTGACTAACACCGAGAGCGGCGTATTGACGCTGGTTGATGACAGGCAGACGGATAATTTACGCATCTCTTTTTGTACATCTCGGTATGAGCTTGTTTGCGGACTGACCCAGCAGAAAGATGCCTTTTTCGCCTTGCGCCTGGCTCCGCTTTCCCTGCGAACACACAACCAGATAGCGCGTGCTGCTGTCCTGGTAGTGCCGCAGACCTGGGGTGTGTATACTGACCTGGCTGAACTCAACCAGGGTGTTTACCATCAAAAAGGGGCGGAACAGCCCCAACCTGTGGAAACCGGGATGGAAATGATTTCTGCAGCCTGGAAACAGGCTCCGCAGGCTGGACAAAGCGCGTACAAATCCAATTCTGAAATAACCCCAGCGCAGCTATCATTCCTGGCAAATGTCGATACACTGATTGACCTGGGCAGCGAGGTGGAGTTGGAGAAGGCAGCAAGGCAGGATCGCATTCCGGTCCTTGGTGTCGCTGCTGCCGGACCGGAGCGCTTTGCGGGGAAGGCTTATCGATTCCAGCTGGCGTTCCCGGCCGAGATCAGGGTGGGAGAATATTTATCAACCGGGGTTGGTGAGAGCCAGAATGTCAACTCCGGGTATGATGCCGTCGTGATGGAAACATCGGGAAGTGCGCTGGTACTGCGTTTTTTCCAGAGCGTGGAATTGAAACAGCTACAGCAGGTGGAATGGCTGACGCCGAAGATTTCGACCAAACAATTTAAAATTCAACATGAAGCTGTCAGTGCGCTTAGAAATGGCAAGTCGCTAAACAAACATCTCCTGTCCCTGATCGTTGAGAATCACTTCACGGGATACGCTTCGCCTGCTGTCTTGAACGGAGGCGGAAAACCAAACCCGGCTCAACGAAATATGATCGAAAGAGCTTTAATCGTTCCTGACTTGCTTCTAGCCCTCGGACCGCCAGGGACCGGGAAGACGGAGACGATCCGCGAGATCGTTCTCAGACAGGCTGCCCAGGGGAAAAAAGTGCTGGTTACCTCCAGGAACAACAAGGCAGTTGATAATGTGCTGGAAGGATTGACCGGTGTTCAGGCGCTGCGGATCGGTAGGGAAGAAGTTGTGTCTTCCGACGTGCGGTCGATGCTGATCGACAATAAAGCCAAAGCCATGCAGCAGAAGATCCTGGATGGCATTCAACCTGTACAGCAAAACCTGGATGGTATTCAAGACCAGTGGCCGCAAATTCAACTGGTGATCGAATGTCTTGCCCAATCAATAGTCGATTGGCGCCAGGCCCAGGTTGGTCTGGACCGCAGACTTGAAGATCTTGTCAGCTGGCAAAGAAACTCCTATAAACGCGTGCAGAATAATCTCGAACGACAAAAAAACCACCACCAACTTGTGAGCATACGCCTGAATCAGACTGCACGCAGGGCGGATACTCTTCGAAACCGGCTGGAACAATTCAAATCCTTGAGCAAGAGTCCAGTGATTGGACCGTTCTTTGTTTTACTGGCGGGTCAGTTTTCCATGGACTGGGAAGACGCCGCAGAAAAGCACCAGGATGCTCTTTTGGAAGTTCGCAGGTCTAGTGAAAACACCCATCGAGTTTGGGAAGCCTACCACCAGTTCGCGTCAGCCAGCGAGCAAGCCATCCAATTCAAACTGGAAGTTGTCAAAGCCGAAGAAATCCTGGCGGAAGTACGCGCAAGGATAGCCCGGTCGCAAGGTGAACTGGTAACTCTCACAAAAGAACTGCATGACCTCCCTGGATTCAGGATGGACTCCATCCCTGCACTCGAAGCCACAATATGGGATTGGCGCAGCTGGTATGAATTGATGATGCGAAGAAAAGGATTGCTCTCTGAGTGGCGGGATTTGCTCGATACGCGTCAGCAGGTGCTCAATCCATCCCTGATCCGGGACGCAGATGTCATTGGTGCTACCTGCATCGGCATCGCCACCGATTTACGTTTCGAGGATCTTGAATTCGACCTGGTGATCGCAGATGAGGCTGGGCAGATCCAGGTGATGGATCTGCTTGTCCCGCTGGTTCGCGCCAATCGGGCGGTACTGGTAGGAGATCACCTTCAGCTTCCACCGGTTGTTGAACCGGAACTTACCCGTAAAATCCGCGAGAATGAGCCGGAGAATCAGGAATTGGGCGAATGGCTGGAAAAAAGCCTGTTCGAACGCATTATCGAACGCCCAACCGTACCGGAAAGCCACAAAGTGATGCTGGATACCCAGTACCGCATGCCCAGACAGATCGCTGACTTCATCTCCGGGCAGTTTTATGGTGGGAACTATCATACAGATGGCGAAACGACCCACCTTGATCCATTTTTTAGCGCCAACCCGATGGTATTTGTTGATACCATGCGAGAATTTCGACACTTTGAGCAGCGCTCTGATGACGGGCAGGGTTATTTCAATCCACTCGAAGCAGGTCTTATCAGCGATCTGCTGCTGGCCTACCAAAATAAAGATATTAAGGCCGGGGTGATCGTTCCCTATAAAAAACAGGCAGAGAAAATCCGCCGTGAGCTGCGCCGGCGGCAGGCTGGACTGAGCGAAGATGATTTGACCGGCCGTGTCGCTACAGTCGATTCTTTCCAGGGCCGGGAACAGGATGTTATCATCTTCGGCTTCACCCGCAGCAACACCGAGGGCAGGATCGGGTTCCTGACTGAACTGCGCCGCCTGAATGTAAGCCTGACCCGCGCCCGTCACCAACTTGTTCTGGTTGGCGATTCGATCACTTTAACTGAAACACAGGATCAGGATTTTGCCCAACTGGCTAAAGCCCTGCTGGAAACTGTAAAAAGAGAATCTAAAGGCTATATACATGCCAACGAATTACCCGGATACCTCAAACAATAAGTACCTTTTGTACAGTCACTTCAAGGCTCTCGACCAGGTGCAGGAACTGGGCTTTATACCGGTGCGCTTGTTCAAGGTGCTTTACCCGCTCTGGTGGGTGCGGGTGGATGGACAGCAGCGGATTGCCACTGAGTTTGATCAACTTGAATGGTACATGGAACGCGGCTTGATGGAAGCTGGTTTCAGTTCCATGGCTGAACTGGCTGCCTTTTATGGGCTTGAATTATCCTTTGTGGAGCGCATAGTTCAATACCTGCTCGGGATCGGCCACATCCAGGGAGATAACGATCATCTTTCTTTGACGGAGTTGGGAACAGCCTCGGTCAGGGATCGAGTGCGGTATGAAGAACAAAGGACCAGCACGGAGTTATATTTTGATGCGCTTGGCAACAAACCGTTGTCAGGTGAGCATTACAAAATACCGATCCTGGAATCCCTGCCGCCCGCGGGGAGTACCCCCTTTCAGGCTTTTTATCATTTTGACCATGCCTGGGACGAAGATGCACTCAACGAGATGATGAAGAGCCCGAATTTGAACCTGAACTTACCGGATAAGATTACATCCTCACAGCTTCTCAGCGCCAAACCGGCGTATATGCCTGCCTATTTCATTGAAGCGCGCGAAAACAAACCTTCCAGCCCACTCAGGCTTTTCGTATACAGCCAGGTGCGTGGTCTGCACGATACAATTCTTGAGGATGCCGTCAACCGGGACCCAACCATTTTCCGGGCGTTAAAAGCCAAAACGGACAGCCGTGTGGATTCTGTCAAGAGATATTTTGAGCAAAACGGTCTCAAGAAGGATGCCTGGTATCTGAACGAAAACGGGCCGTGGGGAGCGCAGGTCATGATGGACGGGCAGGTCTTCTTGCCCGGAGCCGATGAGGATGAGAGCGGCCGCCTGACGATGCGCAGCGTTGGCCGCTACATCCTGGTTTATGACTGGTGTATCTGGGTGATGTGCGATGATGTCAATATCCGCAAGCAAGCCGCTTCCGAACAGCTCCTGGAATGGCTACAAAACGCAAACACGAAACCACCCCAGGAAGAAGTAAAACGGAAATTTGCAAATTTATGCCAGCGGTTAAGCATCGAGCAGATGCCAATAAGCACGGTCCTGTCTCAAGCAAGGCAGAATGGCTTTATTCGAGCGGCGGAGCGATTGGAAGAAATGGAAGAAGATTGATTTTTCGAATAATAATCCGATGGCGCCAGCAGCGCGATCATCTGTACCGCAGATTTGACCTACGTTGCAGCTAATGAAAATCCACCCCAAAAAACATGTTCAGACCAATTATCCCATCATGATTTCTAATACTAGATCCTTGTAATGAAAAGCGGCAGTGGTGAGATTAATCGGTTAAAATTGATTTTTTACATTTATAGCCAAATTATCCGGGTGGTCTTATTATTGGAAATTCCTGATCGGTGGTTTAATTATACTAAAAAAATATTGTTATTCATTCAGGAAATGATTCCATGAAAACTTACACCTGGAAACAAAAACGGGCCCGGATGGTGTTCGTTTGGGCTATTGTTTTAATGATAGGGGCAATACTTGGCATAAGTTTCGGGTTTTCCGGCGGTTATACATTTGAAAAGATTTTTTTAATCATAGTCGTGTTTACTTTTGCGATCACCGGTTTCCTGGCCTATTACGCCTGGGAACAACGCGATTTCAACGGTGCAATTCCTTTCATGCTGTTTGAGCTCAGCCAAAGTCTCCTCGCCCTGGCAGAGGGGATTTCCATCCTGAGTAAAACTCAGTCACAGGCGCTATTCTGGTTCGATGTGCGCTTCATCCCGATAGCCTGTGGACCGATTTTTCTATTGATTTTCGCTTTGGATTATACCGGTCGCAAAGATTGGCGCTCAAAGGGCTTGATAATAATCATGTTTATCATCCCTTTCATCACCCAGATCATGTTATGGACCAATAACTTGCACGGATTGTGGGTCAGGCAGGAGGTTGGTTTTAGGCAGGTTGGCCCATTCTGGATCGCGGAAACATCATCCCGCATTCCTGGCGTGTGGTTCATGGCTCATTCGATCTTCACCACCTTGATAGGTGTGCTTGCTGTTATATTAATCCTTCTTGCGGCCTGGCGCCAGGAGCGTCGGTATCGCCTTCAAATGCTTTTACTTGCCAGCGGAACTCTGATCCCACAGGTGATAGCTCTTATTCCGACGTTCAACTTGAACCCGGCAGCGCAGTATAACCCTCTCATCCTGGGAATTGCACCGGGAGCAATCCTGATCGGCACGGCTGCATACCGGTTCTGGTTGTTTGCAGATGTGCCATTGACGGGACCCGGGGCCAGGAGTGGGCCACTCGATCCCCAATCATTGCGTTCGTTGATCCTGTTCCTTTTTGTTTTTATCCTATTGGTTATCGGTTTGGGCGTGATTGGTTATATTTCCTACCAAAATTATGAAACACAATTTCGCAGCCAGGTGGGGAAACAGCTTTCAGTAATTGCCGAATTAAAAGTCAGCCAGTTGGAATATTGGCGCAAGGAACGAATGGCGGATGCAGCCACCATGTATCGGAACCCGGCCTTTTCTGCTCTTGTCAAGCGCGCGATCGGAAACCCAGCTGATATTCAGGCTAGTGTCCAGCTGCAGAGCTGGTTGGAAACCATTCAGAGTCATTATGAATATGACCGTGTTTTTCTGCTGGATGCACAGAATGTTGAACGCATTTCATCTCCAAACTCCCCCGAGCAAACCGAGGAGCATCTAAGACAGGACGTCGCCAAAGTATTCAAATCAAAAAAGGTGACCTTTCTTGATTTTCATCACGATTCAGGCAACGGTCCCATTTACCTGGCAATCCTGGTTC
>Ga0172368_10005211_pt1 | contig 14643 bp, 10 predicted proteins | sample Lak11m_FD_114540 | JGI IMG/M metagenome (GOLD analysis project Ga0172368, IMG submission 114540) | Freshwater microbial communities from Kabuno Bay, South-Kivu, Congo - kab_022012_11m | ecosystem: Environmental > Aquatic > Freshwater > Lake | place: Democratic Republic of the Congo: South-Kivu...
GGAATCGATGCCGCGCAAATCGACGATGTCCGTTTCGGCTGCTGCATGGAACCGGTTGACACGCTGAACGTCACTCGAGTTGCCGCCTTGATGGCGGGAATTCCGGAGACGGTAACGGCAGTCACGGTGAACAGGGTCTGCATTTCCGGGATGGAAGCGACTATTTCCGGGATGGCGATGATTCAGGCCGGCATGGCCGATGTCATTCTTGCCGGCGGTATGGAGCACATGTCGGGTGGCCCTTATGTGATACCGAATGCCCGCTGGGGATGCCGACTGCAGGATCAGACCCTCGTCGATTCCGTGATTCACGGCCTTTATGCCGGTTCTCATTTACTCCCCGGGCCCGAAAACGGGCCGATCAAGGAGGGGCCGATAATCGATTTATTTCGCGGCAAGCCCTACATCATGGGGGTTACTGCCGAGCTTATTGCCCAAAAGCACAACATGAGCCGGGAAGAGATTGACGAAGTGGCGCTCCGCAGCCACAACAATGCGGAGCGGGCAACGAGGGATGGCGACTTCCGCGAGGAGATTGTGCCGGTTGAAATTCCCCAGAAAAAAGGAAAGCCGCCGGTAATATTTGCCAAGGACGAACATTTTCGCCCCGGTCTGACGATGGCTGCCCTGGCTGCCCTGCCGCCCGCCTTCATTCCGAAAATCGGCAAGGTAACAGCCGGGAATTCTGCCGGAATAAACGACGGTGCCAGTGCGCTTCTGATCATGTCCGCCCGGAAGGCGTCTGAGCTTGGGCTTACGCCATTGGCGCGGATCAAGGCAATCGGCCGCGGCGGCTGCCACCCCTCCGTCATGGGACTCAGTCCCGTTCCGGCAGTGCGTAACCTTCTTGACCGTTCGGGTCTGAAAATTGAAGATTTTGAACTGATAGAGATCAACGAAGCCTTTGCCGCCCAGTATCTGGGTTGCGAAAAGGAACTCGGCTTGAACAGGGAAATCGTCAATGTAAATGGCTCCGGCGTTGCCCTGGGTCATCCCGTCGGTTCAACCGGCGCCCGGATCATCGTTACGCTGATTAGCGCCATGAGGAAAAGGGGCAAGACAATGGGGCTTGCCACTCTCTGTGGCGGGGGTGGCGTTTCCATGGCAGCGGCGATCGAGATTATCTGAGAGCAGTTAGGGGTCGCGTAAAAACGGCGGGCGTTTTCGCGGCTGAAGAAAAGAGGGCAACCTTGGCTGAAACCGGCATTGCAAAGCCGGATTACAGGTTTTTTCATTATCCACACTTGATATGCAAATATGAGCGACGTCAATTATCCTCGCATCGTCATCAAAAAGGGGCGCGAGTTGCCCCTGCTCCACGGTCACCCGTGGATCTTTTCCGGCGCCCTGGCCCGGGCGGACAAGGGGATAGAACCGGGGCAGGTTGTTTTGGCGACAAACAATGTTGGCCGACCGCTTGCCCTCGGTTTCTTCAATTATGGCGATATTGCCTTTCGCGTTCTGACGGAAGATGTTGCGGAAATTATCGATAAAAATTTCTGGCAGCGGCGGATCAGGGATGCCTTGGCCCTGCGGCTCAAGATTATCCCTCCCGCCACGGATGCCTACCGGCTTGTCAATGCGGAAGGGGACAAAATTCCCGGTCTCGTTGTCGATCGCTATCGGGATTGTCTGATCTTCAGCGTTGGAACAGCGGGGATCGAGAGATGGCGCGATTCTCTCGTCGAGCTTCTTGTGGCGGAGACCGGTGCAGGGACGGTTTATGAACGCAGCGAGGGGCGTTCCCGGAAGCTGGAAGGGCTGGCGGATCGTATTGGCGCCGTACTCGGCGGGATGCCGGAGGCGATGACGATACAGGAAAACGGCCTCCATTTCGAGGTGGATGTGCTGAGCGGACAAAAGACGGGATTCTTTTTCGATCAGCGGGCGAGCCGCGAACTGGTTGGCAGACTCAGCAAAGGCGCCTCCGTCCTCAATTGCTTCTCCTATACCGGCGCCTTTTCGATATACGCCGAGCGCGGCGGGGCGAAACGCGTTGTTTCAGTGGAGTCCTCAGCAGCGGCGAACGAGATTGCCGCGCGGAATTTCTGCCGCAACGGCTTAAATCCGGAATTGCACCCGATCTTGACAGCCGACTGCTTTGCATACCTCCGTCAGACAACTGATCAATATGACGTCATAATCCTCGATCCTCCGGCCTTTGCCAAGTCCCGTAAAGACTTGAACCGGGCTGCCCACGGCTATAAGGAGATCAATATGCAGGCGGCAAGACTCCTTGCCGAGGGGGGGCTGCTGGCAACGTTTTCCTGCTCGAACCATATAGACGAGGAACTATTCGGCAAGATCGTTCTCGGTGCGGTGCGGGATGCCGGCAAGTCGGCTCAGCTTCTCTTTCGGACGAGCGCTGGCCCCGACCACCCGGTGAACCTTGCCCATTCAGAGGGGCGCTACCTGAAGGGGCTGCTGCTGTGTCTGACCGCAAAATAAAAAACGGCAGAGTTCCCGATCTTTGAATTGCCGGGTTTTTTAGGCAGTCCGCCAGCAGATTCTTGCGATGGCGGCTTTCCGGTTCAGGAAGTCTTCAGGTTTTCGGCAATCCGGTCGTGGATGAGCTGGGCGGCGATTTTGTTTCCCGCAGTTCCCGCCATGACGGAGACGGCGGTCATTCCTTTTTCCAGATAATCGACGTTTATCCGGATCTTTTCATCCATCAGCAGGGCTGTGAAACTCCCCTGGGAAATCTTTCTGATCCGTTCGATATCGGTCGCCTTCAATCCGGCAAGGGTTTTTTCGCAGGCGGCATAAACGGCTTCAAGGGGGGCATGGTAAGTGGCCCGCAGATGACCGTCCTCGTAAAGAAACGAACCGGAGCGGATTCCCACTGTTTTTGAACCGACGGTCAGGGATGTGTCGCAGCCGAAGAGCAGCAAAGTGGCTGCAGCAATAAAAAATAGGGCTGATGGTGTTTTTTTCATGATAATCCTCCTCCCTGTTTCTGGTGCCAGCGTTATGCCGAAGGTGTAGCTTTTAGTAATAGTAAAATGCCTGCAATACCGCCCAAAGGAGCGTAACGGCGGTCAAAAGAATGCTTGCCGTGCCGAGCATCCGAATGAGGGCCGTTTCCCGGCGGCGCTCATCGTAGCCGACAAGAAAGGCGATGGCGATGCCCGCGACGATGCCGCCACCATGTGCCCAGTTGTTGATTCCGGGGAGAAAAAGTCCGAAGAGGACAAGTCCTGCGATCCAGCCCATTGCCTGGCGGTAGATAGCCTCTCCATAGACGCCGCCGCGGCTCTTCCCGTAGTAGACAATCGCGCCGATCAGTCCGCAGATGGCGGCGGAGGCCCCCAAAGTGAAAGGCACTTTGGCCAGCCATGACAGAAAAAACCCGGCAACCCCGGTCCACACGTAGAGAACCGCAAAACGATTCAGACCAAAGGCGTCGATGACAAAGGGGGCGAGTTGCCTTAACGCCATCATGTTGAAGAGGATGTGAAGCAGCCCTCCGTGGAGGTATGATGCGGATAGAAGCGTCCACCAGCGCCCATAGCCGATGGGGAAGGTTCCTGTGGCCCCGAGCAGAAAGACGCTCTTTTCCGAGGGGGCAAGGAAGGTCATCGGGTTAACCGCCATGCCCAGCGCCCCCATATCGATGAGCAGAGACAATAGATAAAAAAATGAATTTACAACGACAACGGCCATAACCGGATCGAGATTGACCAGCAATGTCCTGCCGGCGATGGCCTTTTTCCATATCGAACCGGGATTGGCATAGCCACAGTAGGGGCAGGCAGGCTCATCGTTGCTGATCAGTCTCCGGCAATTTGGACAGAGCATTGATTTTTTTTCGCCCATCATGGATATCCTTTACAGAAACCTCATAATCACCGGAATGGCCAGGAAGGTTCCGATCGAGGTAGTCAGATTTACAACTGCAACCAGCAGCAGCAGCCGTGTAATCCTGTTATGGAAGAACCCTCGGACGGAGACAATGTCGTTTGGCAGGGCGAGAAAATCCTTGACCTGCGGTTTGCGGAGCGTTGCTTCCGCCAGTCCCGCGACCCAGCCGGCGGCAATCAGCGGGTGAAGGGTTGTTATCGGGGCAGCCAGAGCGGAGGCGGCAATCGTCAGAGGGTGGGCAAGCATGATGAGGGCGCCCAGCCCGGCGAAAAAGGCGGTGATGGCAGACCACCAGCCGATCATCTTCAAGCTTGCAGCGGAGCCGGAATAGAAAAAACCGGCAGCGAAGATGCCGACAATGGTCAAAGAAAAGATCCAGCCCGCGGCTTTCCCCCATTTGCCCTTGTCCGGTATTTTATTCAATGATTCCAAATCGATCTCTTCTCCGAGATGCCTTGTTATTCCCGGCACATGGCCGGCTCCGACCACCGCGATTATTCTGGCGCCCGGGGCATGGCTAAGCGTGTGAGCAAGATAGAGGTCCCTTTCGTCGATCAGGATTTCCTTGAGACGAGGGAGTTTTTCTCCGATTGTCTTGAGCGTATATTCGAGGACGTCCTGCTGCTTGAGTTTTTCTATTTCCTCCTCGGTGATCTCTTCATCGGAGAAAAAAGAGAGGATAAGATCCGGAATGAATTTCATTTTATTGCAGAAACCCATCATGCGCCAGGCGCGCAGCAGGGTAATCCGGATCTCCCGGTCGGCAAGGATTAGTTCAGCGCCGTTTGCCTCTGCCCGGTCGATTGCCCGGAGCATTTCTTCGCCGGGGGTTATATTGAATTTCTGGGCGATCTTTTTCTGCATCGACGCCATGATGAGTTGAGACAAAAGGGCGCCGGAACGTTTCTCCCGGATGACCTTCAAGATGTCGGTATCCTGCCATTTGCTCTTTTGCCTTATTGCATCGTAGCGGGGTTTGCATAGTTCAACGCAGACCGTATCCGGCTTCTCCAGATCGATTGTCCGTTCTACGAGGTCAATGCTGTCACGGGAAACGTGGGCTGTGCCGACAAGAATGATTTCCCGATCATCGAGTTTTATGCGGCTGATGTTTTGATGTTCCAACGGATGCCTTTCGTGTTTTTTATTGCCGCCCCTTAGCAATATTTATCCCTGTTGTAAAGGTAAATGGTTTACGGATGGCCGTTTAGATGGTAAAAATACCCGTGTGTGCTTGGAGTATAAGGCATGACGGCGGTTTTTGCCGCGCCGCAGGTATTCCGTAAAGAAGTGGGGGATGTTTTGCAAAGAGGTCAAAGAATCAGTGTCAAGATAGATGATGTCGCCTTTGGGGGCAGGGGTGTTGCCAGGGTTGCTGATTTTGTTTGTTTTGTTCCTTTTGCCGTCGATGGTGATGAAGTTGAGATCGAGATTACAGCGGTCAAAAGGCATTACGGGGAAGGGCGGATTGTTCGGATCCTGAATCCCTCTTCCTACAGGATTGCCCCTCGTTGCCCATACTACAGGCGCTGTGGCGGCTGCGCCATGCAACACATAACGTACCCGCACCAATTGGAACTGAAGAGACGACAGATCGAAGAAGGGCTGCGAAGGATTGCCGGTATCTCATCGCCTCCGGTGTCGCCGGTTATTCCTTCCCCACAGTCCTTTGGCTGGCGGGGAAAGGCGGAATTTCATCTGGCGGGTGGCGGAAGCCGGAAGGCAAGCTACTTGGGGCTTATGGCGGCAAGGAGTCATAGAGTTATCGAAATTTCGGAATGCCTTATTGCCGCGGAATCCATAAACCGTAAATACAGAGCTCTGCAAACTGCGGTAAAAAGTGGTTCTGTTGGGGCGCTGAGCGAACGGCAGGTTATCTGGGCAGATGATCCCGGGGAGCAACCGACCACTATCTTCACTGGTTCAGGGAAGCCGCCGGATGTTTTGAGAGTTGTGGCGGGGGAAAAAATAACGGTTCCCGGCCGGGGCTTCTTTCAGGCAAATATCTTTCTTGTGGAAAGGTTTGTTGAACAAGTAGTGAAGATGGCGTCTCTTTCAGGCCGTGAAACCGTTCTCGATCTCTATGGCGGCGCCGGGTTGTTTTCGCTTTTTCTCGGTGGGCAGGCTGGCGCCCTTTTCTGTGGGGAAGGCGATGAAGACGCTGTCCGCTGTGCGAGGATGAATTTAAAGCGGGCAGGGTTTGCCGGGGCAAAATGCTATCAAGGGGATGCCGCTGCCATTCTGAAACGGGAATTTGTCGAGCCGGGGCTTAAAGCCGATGTAGTCATCCTTGATCCGCCCCGGGACGGGTGCAGCGAGGGGGTGCTCGAGTCTCTGTCCCTTCTGCAGCCTGGGCGTATCGTTTATGTCTCCTGCAATCCCTCGACGCAGGCCCGCGATGTGCGGCATTTATTGAACAGCGGATATTGCCTGGAAATTGTGCAGCCTTTCGATATGTTTCCCCAAACCGCCCATATCGAGGCCATTGCGCTTTTGACCAGAGGCGGGGGGTGAAGGAAAGCGGCGACTGTTCTGCTTATGGCGTTCTTCGATTTGTGGTCTTCTCTGTCCCGTGCTCTCGGGTAAGCAAAAAAAAGGCGGGGTTTCCCCCGCCTTGCCCATGAAAAGATATTTTACTTTTTGTTGTATTCCGGTTTGCCCTTCGCCGTAGGTCCACCCGGTCGGCTCTGGTTTTTATTGAAGGTGTGTGATTTTACGAACAGATTTTTTACCGTACTGCCGGTGCCGGGCATGTACTTCTCCGGGGTGAACGATGCGTCATGGCATTTGGCGCAGCTTGCCGCCGGCTCTTTCATCGCGCTTTTCTTGCTCGCGTGGCCGGAATGGCAGTCCACGCAGCTTGCGATTCCTTCCTTGTAATGTCTGGACTGAATAAACTCTTGGTACTGCTGATGGTGTTTGGCCGCATCGTAGGCCCCCATTGCCTTGGCAGTGTCGTCCTTGAGGAAAAGCCCTTTGAGGTCGCCCTTGTAATCGGCGTCGATTTTGTCCTCCGGCTGAATGCCAGGCATCACTGCCTGTTCGGGATACCACTTAGTCCAGTCATCGCCGGTTTTATAGCTGTCGCCTACCTTTGGCGCCGGTAAATCCTCTCGAGGATTTCCCTGCGCCGATTTATAGCGTTCGTTGTCTATCCTTATATGGCAGTAACCGCAAGCCCGCGACTGCTCTTCTTTGGACTTGCCGGCGAAGGACCAGATGTCTTTCTTGGAGCGGCTTTTTACATGGCTGGCGCCGGGACCATGGCAGCTTTCGCAGCCGACGTTCAGCTCACTCCACTGGGCCTTCTGCGCTTGGGGATTTGCCTCGTCGTAGGAAGTCAGGCGGTAGCCGGTTGTGTGGCAGGTGGCGCACATGGTGTCCCAATCGTTCTTGTTGCCGTACCCTTCCCACTTGCCGCTCATTCGATTGAACTGTTTGTTGAGAAACTGGTAGCCGCCGGTCGTCTCATCCTTTACAAGGAATCGCTGTTTCCAATTGGAGCCTACCACCAGTTCCACGTCCTGCATGGTGAACGGCTTGCCGGTTACGTTGCCTGTGGTGGGGCCGGGATTGGCGCCATCCGTGCTCCACTTTGCGACCACATCCTTCAGGATGCCGTCTTCTTTCTTTTGCACCATCTTGCTGTGAAAAGTTCCCTTCCAGCTTTTGAACTCCGTCGGGTGGCATTTCCGGCAGGTTTCGGAGCCGACAAAGGTGCCGTTCGCCGCTTTTTTCGTTTCCGCAGCTTGGGAGCCGACCGCCCAATAGCCAAGAAAACCGATACAGAGCGCTACAATGATTCTTAACTTCATTTATTACCCTCCCTTTCCTTTATAATGGTTAATGTTTGCAAAAAAAGTACAGGTCACTCAGCTGATCGGTTTTAATCTATGCTTGAATAAGAAGTGATACAATAGAAAACTTGTTCAACGGTTTGCATTTGTCGTGAACAGTTCTTCACAATAGGGTAGCGGGGAATGAATAGGCGCGGCAACGGTGGGCGGGTCCAACTGGCAAATTTCGTTGACTTGAAGGATGATCTCTTGCAGTTCATCCACACTTTTCGGCAGCATTCGGACTTCGCTAATGAAAAAGGCGGTTTTCCAGTGTCTGGAGACAGTCTATGGTTTTTGAGCCCTCCCGGGTGAGGGAGTAAGATTTTTCCCTGTCCTGCTCGATGATGCCGCTTTCTTTGAGGAGCCTTAAATGAAATACCACTTTCGTGTGGTCATCGATATTCAGTTCGCGGGTAATTTCCATCAGGCGCATATTCCCTCTGATATGCAGCAGTTTGATGATGTTTCTCCTGATTGGGTTGGCCAACGAGCTCAGGATGCGATCCAGGTCCGGCTTCGCTGTGGAGACTTCAAATCTTGCCTCTTCGAGTACGCGCCTTATGGTGGTGAGCAGGGCTTCGATTTTAAAGGGTTTGGAGATGTAATCGCTTGCCCCTTTCTTCATCGCTTCCACCGCGTTTTCGATAGTGGAAAAAGCTGTGATCATAATAATTTTGGCTTTGGGCTGCACACGTCGCAACGGAAGGAGAGCGTCGATGCCGTTCAGTTTGGGCATCATAAAATCAATGAGAATTATGTCGAAATTTTCTGTTTTGCTCCTTGCGGCAGCTTCCTGAGCCGATGCCGCGTTGCATGTTTGATATCCCGCAACCGTCAATGCCTCGGTAAGATTCGCTCTGAATTCCGCGTCATCGTCCACAATCAGTATCTTTTTCATATTTCTCCCTGGCTGGAATTTTTATCGTTACCGTTGTCCCCTTTCCGGATATGCTGGAAAGGTCGATATGACCATGATGCTGTTTGATTATGCCATAACAGATGGAGAGACCCAGCCCGGTGCCGCAACCGATTTCCTTGGTAGTGAAGAAGGGTTCGAATACCCTTGACTGGTCTTTCCCGCTGATTCCCATGCCCGTATCCGATACACGGATTTCAACCCAGTCGTCTTTCGGGGAGGAAGAGATGAAAATTTTGCCTCCGGACGGCATGGCCTCCAGCGAATTGGAAAAAAGATTGATAAACGTCTGTTCAAGTTTTCCCCTGTCTCCGATAATCTTCTGCACGGGCGCCAGATTCGAATGAAGTTCCACATTCTTCAATTTGTATTCCAAAAGTGTGAGCGAACTGCGTATTACCTCATTGATGTCCAGAGGGACAAATTCTGTTTCTCTCTGCCTGGAAAACTGGAGCAGCTCCTGGGCAATGGCCGATGCCCGGTCTATGTTTTTTTCAACTGCATCGAGTTTTTCAATGGTGCCATCTTGTTCGTTGCCTTTTTTCAGCCGACTTTTGAGCGTCTGAATGGTCAGGGAGGCATTGGTCAAGGGATTATTGATTTCGTGGGCTATGCCAGCGGCAAGCTGTCCGAGTGAGGAGAGTTTTTCTGCCTGAACGAGCAGCCTTGTCTGCTGTTCAATTTTTTTCCTGGCTTCGATATCAATAATGTTCAATGCTTTGATAATGAAGTAGGAAAAAAGGACGACCGATAATCCCCGCAGGAATTCCACTGGCAGATGAATGATGGCCAATAGGGCACGCAGGTCGAGTCCCGCCAGCAAACCGTAAAAAATAATTGCTATCCCCGAGAAAAGGAAGTTTTTCGCAACTGGTACGCTCATGCCTTTAATTTCTTTCGAGTATGTAATTAGCCCGTAGCCGGTTACAAGCCCTCCCGTCAGTCCAAGAGTGCATCGTACGCCGATTTCCGTTTGCCATAGGGAAAGAAGATCGAGCGGCGGCTCCTTTCTCCAGAGAATGACGATCCACAGGAGGGCAAGCAGCGATGGGGTTGCCTTTAGCCATTTCATAGGCTTTTTATCCAGGGTGTTGATCAGTGAAAGTCCAAACTGTAAAAAGAAGAAAAAGGAGATGATAAGTGTCGAGAACAATATCAGCTTGATCAGAAAAATTTCTTGGAGTGTCATGTATTCCCCCTGAATCAAGGGGAGCAACTGGAGCCATTCATGGAACCCGTGGACAAATCCAAAACTTCCCAGCATCCAGAGGCTGCTGGATAGTTTCAGGTCGCTTGCCCTCAAATCTTTACCCAAAATAGAAATACCCAGAAATAAGAAAGCGGCGCCGTAGAAAAAATAGACTGGATAAACGAAAGGGATATTCGAAAACAGGTTATAGAGGGATAAAAATGTATTCATAAGTTCCATCACTTATCAAAATCAACCGCGGTGCGCCCCGGCCGAAAGGCCGATTGATGGTTCATTGCCGCTCGCCTGATGAAAATGAATGATGACAGCGGGAACAATTTTGGGGTTTCCAAGCTTCAAATGACGCCTGTCCATTATGGCATCTGCCGCAGAGTTCTCCTTTGGCGATTTTTTTCATCTCCATCCTGTACGCCCCCTGGGCCATCTGGAAAAGTTGATAGTGACAGCTGCTGCATTTTAGCTTCGACCTCTTCACATGTTTGTCATGGCTGAAGGTGACCGGTAGGGCATTGTGTGGTTTGAAGGTCAGATCGCCGCCTCCTCCGACGGGTTGGGCAAGGACGGCAACTGGAGTCAGCAGCGATAAGACGATAATGACCGTGGCAAGTATCTTTTTCATCAAAGCTCATTCCTTATATTCGAGCAAGTGGCTTGAAATAACGGCAAATCAGTTGTATGGGCGCCCAATGAGGGGTATGCCGATAGAGACATGTGGCCGCGTTTCAGGGCGTGGTGAATTTATTGCGCGTATATGGGCTTCCAGAGGGCGCATCGGTACAATAATTGTTATTTAAAACCGAGCAGGTTGTAAATGACAAGCTCTCCAAGGGTACTGCCGAGATCGCACTTGCCCGTTTCCCGGACGTCCAGGGCGGGCGATACGACCGCCCGTAATGTCTTTTCACTGATCAGGATGCTGTTAGGCATTGTTTTAGTCAGATCCTGCAGGCGGAAGACGGCATTCACCGAGTCGCCGATTACGGTGTAATCCATTTTTTTGTCAAAGCCAATGTTGCCGACGACCGCCTCTCCCGTATGAATGCTGATTCCCATTGAAAGCGGATAACCTATTTCAGCTATAAAAAAGCTGTTGATGGCGAGGAATTGCTCCTTCATTTTCAGCGCTGCCCGGACGGCGTTTTCAGCATCCGTGCCACTGGCAACAGGGGTGCCGAAAAGAGCCAGAAAGCCGTCGCCGAGATATTTGTCGACGATTCCGCTGTGGCTGAAGATGATTTCTCCCATTTCGGCGAAGAAACGGTTCAAGATGGCGACCGTCCTCTTGGGGCCAAGCTTTCGTGAAAGATTGGAAAAATTGCGGATGTCGATGTTTAAAAGGGTAATGGTCTTTAGCTCTTCCGGAAGCGGCTTGCCCTCTTCAGCGTTGTGAATGATTCTGTCTACTATTTCATGAGGAACAAACTGCTGAAATATATTCCTTATTTCCCTTTCATGTTCGGCCATGGAGCGGGTTTCGCGATAAAGTTGCGAATTTTCCAGGGCGATGCTGACCGAGGTTGCGATCGACTGCAACAAGTGCAGGTCATCATTGTTGAAATCTCCGCCGATCTTGTTGATGGTCTCGATTACTCCCAGTACCCGTCCCCGGGAGATGAGCGGGACGCAGAGCGCGGAGCGGGTCTGAAACCCGGTTTGCAGATCGAACTCAGGATTAAAATGCCGGGATTTCCGCGCGTCGGGGACGATGATCGATTCGCCGCGCGCAGCTGAATAGCCGGCGATCCCCTGGCCGAGAGGCATCTGAATTGAGAGAAGAAGCCCGGCATCGATTGTGGAATCGGCATTGAAAGCGATTTTCGACACCAACTCATTATTTTCCAGGAACATCAGAAATCCCGCCTCCACATTGACGATTGTCCGAATCATCTCCATCGTATGCTTGAGGACTTCCTGCTGGTCGAAGGTGGAAGCGGCAAGAATCCCCCCTATCTGCTTGATTGAATCCATTTCCTGGTGCCGCTTGTAAAGCGTTGCGTAAATTCTGTTTTTTTCGATTGCAATGGAAAGAAGTGAGGCTATATCGCCAATCTCCTTTTCATGCTTGCCGATAATGTCGGAAGCAAAAGAGCCGAAAACGGCCATCCCTGATACCTTTCCTCCGATTTTCAACGGCGCCAGGACGGCTTCCTGCACGGAATGATCGCTGAAAATATTCTTGTCGAGCGGGTGTTGCAGTCCCAGGGTGTCTTTTATAAAGAGGATATTCCCGTTTTTCAGGGAAATCTCAATCGATGATCCGCTGAAATCGTATCGCGAGTTTGCAAGCAGTCCCGTCGGAACCGTGGAGAGGATATTCAGAAACGTTGCCTGTTCGGTATTTCCCTTTGGTATTTCGAATATTGCCGCGATATCAAAGGGTACGCCCTTCTGCATTCTGTCCAAAATGGCCTGCAGCAGTTCCCCATTATGCAGACTGGAGCCGAGAGTTTTTAAAATGTCTGAGTAAGTCTCCAGTTGCTGCACGCTTTCGTGATAATGCCTTCTGAGATGGAGGTTATCATGGGTGATGGCGGCATTGCTGATAAGGGGGGTCAAGGCTTCGACATCATCGACGCTAAAGGGTATGTTTTCTTCGCGGCGGGAGAGGGTGAGGACTCCAAAGACCTCCTGCATGCCCTTGAGCGGCATGCAGAGAAACGATTTCGTCGCGTATTGGGGGCGGTTTTCCCTGCCGAAACGCTTGTCCTTTTCGATGTCGTCAATGAGCAGCGGTGATTTGTTGATCACGGCGTATTTGGCAATGCTCGTCGCAAAATCCATCCGGTCGCCGGGATGGATAATATCTTCCAGGCCGTAAGTGGCCCGTACGACAAGCGTGTCGCGCTCTTTGCCTTCGAGCAGCAAAACGGAACCGATGTCGGCTTTTGTGAGCTTCATGGCCATTTCCAGGGTGATCGAAAACAGGTCATTGCTGTCAAAGGTGATGTAACAGAGATCGGAAAGTTCTTTCAGAGTGGAGAGCTGAATGGCCCTTTTTTCTATTGTTCCAAAACTGTTTTTCAGTTCCTTATTGACAACCTGAAAGGAGTCGAGGATTCCACTCAATTCATTATTAAAGGAATTGTGATCGGAACCGTCGATTTCTTTTGTCAAGGCCCCCGTCTGTCGGTAAATGCCGCTGATGCGGTCGAAAACGCGGCGAATGAGGACATAGCCGATGAGTAAAGACAACAAAAGCAGAACAATAAAGGGAGGGAGGAGGGCGTCCTTGACAAGATCATATTTCAGCCCGAAGTATAAAAGCCCGAGGAAAGGGGCAAAAAAGAAGAAGGAAAAAATAAGGGTGAGGCGGTAGCGAAGATTTCTGTTTTCAAGAGAAAAAGAAGGCATTTTTTCCATAATGATCGCCTTTAAGTTTAAGGGGCAGGTACTGTAATATATTTAAAAATTACTCATTTTCCATGCCCGGAAGTGATTCAATAACAGACCGAAAAACACGGGAGTAACTTTATCCCCGATAACCTTGATGTAGCTCTGAACTCCATATCACGAGCGGATTTTTTGTTCCGCAAGTTCCCAAGGCGCATCATTCTTGGTGTACGCGCCGCGAAGCATAGCCCATGATTTTCTTTTTTACAATAGCAGACACCTGTGAAAAATAACATAAAAACCCTTTCTCGCCATCATTCCTTGACAAGCGGTATTGCTCTGGAGGAGAAAGACATATTAAAATTGACGCAGCGAACGGAGGAGTAAAACCATGATCGACAGCCACGCGCATCTGGAGATGGATGAATTCAACGACGACCGGAAAGAGGTTATCGAAAGGGCCGGAGCGGCGGGCCTTGCCGCGGCGATTGCAGTGGGAACGAGTGTCCCCGACAGCGTAAAGGCGGTGGAAATCGCCGACAATTACGATCTCATTTATGCGGCGGTCGGGATTCATCCCCATGAGGTGAAGGAAATTGACGCCATGTCCTCCTATGGCTCTTTGCGGGTTCTTGCCGGGCGGGATAAAGTCGTGGCGATCGGGGAGATCGGGTTGGATTTTTACCATAATCACTCTCCCAGGGGGCTGCAATTTCAGCATTTTGCAGAGCAGCTCGATCTGGCCATTGAACTTGGCATGCCGGTTATTATTCACGACCGAGAGGCTCACGAAGAAACGCTCGAATTTCTGGCGCACCGAAGGGGGCGTCTGCGGGGTGTGTTGCACTGCTTCTCCGGAGATTTGAAGATGGCCAAACGCTGCATAGATCTGGGATTCCACATTTCCATCGCCGGTCCGGTTACTTATAAAAAATCAGAACTGCTGCGGATGGTTTCTTTGGTGATACCGTTGGATGCGATGCTGATTGAAACGGACTCCCCGTATCTCGCCCCTCAACCTTGGAGGGGAAGGCGCAACGAACCCGCTTTCGTGGTTGAGACGGCCCGGCGGATTGCGGAAATCAGGGGCATTGCGCTTGAGGAAGTGGCAGCGGCGACAGAGCTCAACACCCGCCGGTTGTTTGGTTTCTGAGAGAAAAATGGTTGCTATCGAAAAATTTCAATACATTGCGGAATCCAGAAGGATTTGTTTGGGAGGTTTCACTTTATAATCGCCTTTGGGAAGATTTTGCAGCTCGCCCAAGGTGGTGACTCCCGTGAGAAAAAGTCGTAAGCCCTCTTCAGATTGTCCCACGGGTTGAGCTTTCCTGGCATTGACGTGGGGACCTTTTACCAGCCTTCGGACAAGAAAGGGGATATATTGTGGAAAGGATATTTGCCAAGGTGGCCGATTTCAGCAGAGGCAGGTTTGCTGACGACCTAACGATGTTTGTTGTAAAAAGGAAGTAAGAGGGGACGAAAATCAA
>Ga0172368_10005212_pt1 | contig 14642 bp, 16 predicted proteins | sample Lak11m_FD_114540 | JGI IMG/M metagenome (GOLD analysis project Ga0172368, IMG submission 114540) | Freshwater microbial communities from Kabuno Bay, South-Kivu, Congo - kab_022012_11m | ecosystem: Environmental > Aquatic > Freshwater > Lake | place: Democratic Republic of the Congo: South-Kivu...
CGTCAGGAGCCACGCTCTGGATCATGTCAAGGGCGTTATCGAACAGATTGTGATAGCGTTCTTCGCTTTCTTCTATCGCCTTTTCCGCTGATTTATGTTTAGCGCTGAGAAGCCGTGCGTGAACTGCGAATAAGACAACAAATAAAAACAGCAGGCGCGTGAGGATATCATGGGCTGACGGAGAAAACATCTGGGTTATAACAGTGCCTTTACCGGACAGAACAGGATCTATAATAGAGTCAATGACCCAGACAACAATCCCGAGCGCAGCGCCAAGCAATATAATTTTTTTCTTGCTCATCCTGTAGTGATATTCCGGTTTGTTTGCTATGAGCATAGTTTACCACAGTTTAACAGATGGCCCAAAGTGTCAATGCCCTTGAATAATAAATGCGCATCTTTTATGATTATAGAAGCTCATTAAGGAGGCAGCATGGTATCAAAAGAAAAAATTGAAGCTGTTCTCGAAAAGATAAGGACGGGACTTAAGTCTGAAGGCGGAGATATAGAGCTTGTCGATGTAAAAGAAGACGTTGTGTATGTGAAATTGAAAGGCGCATGCGGCACATGCCCTATGTCCTCCCTTACGCTGAAAAACTGGGTGGAGGCAAACATCAAGCGTGAAATACCCGAGATTGCCTCTGTTCAGGCAGTCTGATAACTTTTGAAAGCAGACATAAATGATGCCACATAATGTAATTTATAGTTTGCGGTTTTTAATAATATCTGCGATAGGCGTGGTATTTTTTAATTTCCTGCCTGCCGGTCTCCTCCCTGCTTCTGACACAGTTGAGGTCAAGGATATAAGGCACTGGACATCCAGAGGGTATACGAGAATCGTAGTTGATCTTTCGGCTCCAGTTGATTTTTCAAACAAACGAATCTCAAATCCTGACAGGCTTTATTTCGACCTGAAAAACACCAGGATATCGAAAGAGATAAATACCACGCTGCCTGTAGGCGACGGCATATTAAAAACAGTCAGGGCAGGGCAGTTCAATCAGGACACTGTGCGGGTGGTTCTGGATCTGGAAGATCCAAAAGATTTTAAAGCCTTTATTCTTGAAGAGCCCGCGAGGCTGGTTATCGATATTTACGGACATGAGAAGGCAGTCGAACCCGATGACATAAAACCCGCAACAATAATTGTCCTTGACCCCGGACACGGCGGCCATGACTGCGGAGCGATCGGCCCCAGCGGGCTTTATGAAAAGGATGTTGTTCTGGATATTGCCTTGAGATTAAAAGAGATACTTTCAAAAAATAAAAATTTTAAGGTTTTTCTCACAAGAGAAAAAGACGTATTTATCCCGTTAGAGGAAAGGACCTTCTTTGCAAACAGCAAAGGCGCAGACCTTTTTCTATCAATCCATGTAAACGCAAGCCGCGATAGAAAGGCAAGGGGAATCGAAACCTATCTCCTCAACTGGACGGATATGGAAGAATCCATAAGGGTTGCTGCCCGGGAGAATGCGATATCTCTTAAGAAGATGAGAGAGCAGATGAAGAAGTATAAAAACGAGGTAGGCATAATCCTCAGCGACCTTGAAAGGGATTATAAGAGAGACGAGTCCATAAGCCTTGCCAATTATGTCCAGAGAGCAATGGTATCAACCCTGAGCGGAAAATACAGCAGCATAGAAAATCGCAAGGTTAAGAGCGCGCTCTTCTATGTTCTTTTTGGCGCAAAGATGCCCTCTGTCCTTGCAGAGGTTTCGTTTATAAGCAATCCCGTGGAGGAACATCTGCTCTCGAAAGAGGCTTACAGGGATTACATTGCAAATGCCCTTGCTGACGGCATTGAGACATATATGGCTGCGGCTCCTCCGGTTCAGAAAATGGCAAAACGTCAGAGATTAGTTAAGGCCGGGAAATAGCCTTGCCTCCTGAGCTGAAAATTATCTTCTATATTATTTTTGTCATCGCAATCTTTCTGATTCAGAACCTGCCGGTTTATATCTTGATGCTCGCAGTTATCTTGATATTCCTTTTTAGAATCCCTTTTACATCTATAAAAAGCGGCTGGCTGCCGATTACTTTTTTCCTTGTATTCACTTTTATCAGTAATATGTTTTTTAACCATGGGAAGATCGTGTATAGCCTGGGCTCTGTTGTGATTACGGAAGAGGGCCTCCATGCAGCGACAATAAGGACAATGCGAGTGTTTTTTATGATTGCCGGCGCAAAAATCATTACTGCATCAACTCCGCTTGAAGATCTGATAGGGGCGCTCGCCAAAACCTTAAGGCCGCTTGAAAAAACAGGACTGCCTGTCGCAGAATTTTTCTCTACGATGGGGCTTACCCTCAGATGTTTTCCGAAGCTTAAAGATTATTTAACAGAAAATTACAGAAATCACAGGGATAAAGGAAATCTCAGGGGATTCTCCGGTAAGGCTAAAATTATATCTTCTTTTCTCTTGCCGTTGTTTATACAGAGCATGAAGTCGCCTGAGATATTTTTCAATGAAAAAAATTGATTTGCTGATAAAAGGCGGGATTATTTATGACGGCACAGGCAAAGAGCCTTTTGAGGCTGATATCGGGATTGCGGGAGACAGGATAGCGGTTATCTCAAAAAAAATAGGGGCCAAGGGTTCAAGGGGTCAAGGTTTCAAGGCAGAGAAAACGATAGATGCAAAGGGGTTGGCCGTTTCGCCGGGATTCATTGATACCCATGCCCATTCGGATTTTACCCTGCTTGCCGACCCGCGCGCGGAAGGCAAAATTTTGCAGGGTGTAACTACGGAGATAAACGGAAACTGCGGCCTTTCTGCTGCTCCGCTTTATGCAAAGGCGTTTAAACATAGAGAGAAAGACCTCCGGGAATTAGGCATAAAAGAGCGATGGTCAACTTTTAAAGAATATTTCAGGATACTTGAACAAAAAGGTATAGCTCTTAATTTTGTCACGCTTACAGGGCATGGGAATATTCGCGCGTCTGTAATAGGCTATGCCGATAAAAAATCCGGAGCCGCTGAATTAAAGATGATGAACTCTCTTTTGAAAAAAGCGGTTGATACAGGCGCAGTAGGACTTTCAACAGGGCTTATCTATCCTCCAGGAATTTATTCTGATACGGAAGAATTGATAAGCCTTGCAAAGGTTCTACCCCCTCTTCGTCCCCCATTAGCAAGGGGGGGATGGGGGGGTGGTATCTATACCTCACATATGCGAAGCGAAGGCAAAGGGCTTATCGAATCAATTAAAGAGATAATCCGCATAGGAGAAGATGCAAAGATTAAAGTGCACATATCACATATAAAGACGAGCGGAAAAGAAAACTGGCATAAGATAGGCACGGCAATTTCATTAATAGAAGAAGCAAGGAAAAGGGGTGTCAGGGTTACATGCGACAGGTATCCATACACTGCTTCAAGCACAGACCTGGACACAATACTCCCGTCATGGACTTATAATGGCGGCGCAGGGCAAGAGTTAAAAAGGCTGAAAAATTCGGGCATTCAAAAGAGGATAAAAAAAGAGATTTTAAGCTCTCATCCGGACGCGGATTACTGGCGAAGCGTCAGAATATCATCAGTGACGTTGCAGGATAATAAGTGGATGGAAGGCAGAACATTATCATATATCTCTCAAAAGATGGATAAAAGCCCGGCAGATGCGCTTTTCCATATCTTGAAAATGGAAAGGTTGAGGGTTGGCGCAATATTTTCATCTATGAGCGAAGATAATCTCAGAAGATTTCTCTCCCTGCCGTATGCGATGATAGGCTCTGACAGTTCGGCGAGAAGCAGATCGGGCTTGACCCGCGAAGGCAAGCCGCATCCAAGGGGTTTTGGAAGTTTTCCGAGATTCCTCGGCAAATATGTAAGAGACGAGAAATTAATGGGCATGAGCGAGGCGATACATAAAATAACAATGCTTCCCTCTGAAACATTCCGCATAGATAACAGAGGAGTGATAAAAAAAGGCGCATTCGCGGATATTGTTGTTTTTGATCCCGCGAAAATAATCGATATGGCAACATTTAAAAAGCCATTCCTAAAGCCTGCGGGGATTCATTACGTGATCGTGAATGGAGAGACTGTTGTGCGGGAAGGTGAATGTACAGGAGAGAGGGCGGGAAGGGTTCTTTAGAGCGCCAACATTGACAAAGATTACTATTAGCAAATATAATTTATGATTAGAAATATTTAAGGGAGGTTTCGCGATGGCAGAGGGAATTATTGATGTTACAACTTCTACATGGGAAAAAGAGATCACTCAGAATCAGGGCTTGGTTATGGTAGATTTCTGGGCAGTTTGGTGCGGGCCGTGCAGAATGGTTGCTCCTACTGTTGAAGAACTTGCAAAGGAATATACGGGCAAGGTGAAGGTTGCAAAGCTGAATACCGATGAAAACCCCGATATAGCGAGCAGATATAAGATAATGGGCATTCCAACAATCATGTTTTTTAAGAACGGGGAAAGAGTGGATCAGGTTGTCGGCGCGGTCCCTAAGTCACAGCTTAAATCGAAGATTGATTCTTTGCTCGGCGCTTAAGCCTGCATATAAAGGCCAAGGTTATTCTTTACGGGCAATTCTACAATAGCGGGGAGAAGAAATAAGTGAGAAAGATTTTTGCGCTTGCTGCCGTTATGTTTTTAATGATCTCTATTGTCTCGTGCAAGAAAAAAGAAATTGAGCCGGAGCTTCCTGTCGTGGGGAGCAAGGCGCCTAATTTTACACTGGAAGATGTAAATGGGAAGACGGTAGGCCTTTCTGATTACAAGGGAAAGGTAGTTCTGGTCGAGTTCTGGGCAACATGGTGCCCTCCGTGCAGGGAATTAACACCGGAGCTGAATAAGATTTATGAAAAATATAAAGACAAAGGGTTTGTAATCCTCGCCCTCTCGGCTGAGGATAGAGATACGCTAAAGGATTACATAAAAGAACACGGAGTGAAATATTCCGTGGTCATTGCGACAAGAGAAACAATAAAAAAGTACGGCGTAATCGGAATTCCTGTGAGTTTTCTAATAGATAAAGAAGGCAAGGTGGCGAGCAGGCACATGTACACCCCTGATTTCGTTAACGAGCTTACATCTGAAATAGAAAAACTGCTTTAATCCGATGTTTGAATCCCTTTCCGAAAAACTCGAATCAATATTTAAAAGGCTCCGCAGCCGGGGCCTGCTCAAAGAAGAAGACGTAGACTCGGCATTAAAAGAAGTCCGCCTTGCCCTGCTTGAGGCCGATGTAAATTTCAGGGTCGTTAAGGATTTCATTCAGAAGGTTAAAGAAAAGGCAGTCGGCAAAGAAGTTCTCGAGAGCCTTACTCCCGGGCAGCAGGTCATAAAGATAGTAAATGATGAACTGTGCTCTCTGCTCGGAGGCACAAACAGCAGAATACAGCTTTCGCCAAACCTTCCGACTGTAATTATGATGGTCGGGCTTCACGGCTCGGGAAAGACCACAACATCCGCAAAGCTTGCAATGTTCTTCAAAAAAGAAGGCCGAAGGCCGATGCTCGCTGCAGCTGACCTTCAAAGGCCTGCTGCGATAGACCAGCTTGTGATTCTCGGCTCCCAGATCGATGTTCCTGTGTTCCATTCAAAGGGGATTAAAGACCCTGTGGAGTTGTGCAGGGAATCTGTAAAAAAGGCAAGGCTTGACGCAAGGGACATATTAATACTTGATACCGCCGGCCGGCTCCATATTGACGAAAGCCTTATGGCTGAACTTAAACGCATAAAAGATGTTGTTTCGCCCAAAGAGATTATATTTGTCGCTGATGCAATGACAGGGCAGGACGCGGTGAATACCGCAAAGAATTTCAACGAGCATATAGGAATAGACGGAATAATACTTACAAAGATGGACGGCGACGCAAGAGGCGGAGCCGCAATCTCAATAAGGTCAGTCACGGATAAGCCGATCAAGTTTATCGGGGTCGGCGAAAAGGTTGAAATGCTTGAGCCGTTCCATCCCGGGCGGATAGCTTCGAGGATTCTCGGCATGGGAGATGTTTTAAGCCTTATAGAGCAGGCCCAAAAGACATTCGAACAAAAAGAAGCGGAAAAACTGGAAGAGAAGATACTTGGCGAAACATTCACGTTTGACGATCTGAAAGAGCAAATGAAAAAGATACGCGGCATGGGCTCGTTAGAAAATATTTTAAGCATGATGCCGGGCTTTAATAAAATGAAAGGGCTCAAGGTTGATGAAAAAGAATTTGTAAGGACAGAGGCTATAATAAACTCTATGACGCCGGCTGAAAGAAGGAACCACAACCTCTTAAACGGCAGCAGAAGAAAAAGGATTGCAATTGGAAGCGGAACAACAGCGGCGGATGTTAATAGAGTTGTAAAACAATATGTGGAATTAAAGAAAATGTTAAAGATGTTTAAAGGCGGGAAGGGCTTCAAACTGCCGAAGTTCCTGCCTTTCTGATATCTGTTTGTATTGACAGTTTGTTCTCTTTCTGATAATCTTAAGACGTCGGAAAGCGTAAGTATATTACGCGAATTTGAATAGGAGGTGAAGTTTTGGTCAAGATTAGGCTGGCAAGATTCGGGGCGCATAAGAAACCTTTTTACAGGGTGATTGTGGCTGACGAAAGAGCTAAAAGAAACGGACCGTTTATAGAAATTCTTGGAACATATAATCCGCTCAAGGAGCCTTCTGAGATAAAAGTTGATTTAGAGAAAGCTAAATCCTGGTTGCAGCGAGGAGCACAACCTACCGATATCACTAAGAAGCTTTTGAAAAGGGTTGGGCTGTAAAATAGCCCAAAATTCCTACGGAGGTGGAGAGGATGAAACAACTGGTTGAGTCAATGGCTAAAGCTTTGGTTGACATGCCTGAGGAAGTGGTGGTTTCAGAAGTTGACGGAGAAAAGACCACTGTTTTTGAACTGCGCGTTGCGCAGAGCGATCTTGGAAAGGTTATAGGGAAACAAGGCAAAACCGCGCGCGCAATGAGGACGATACTCAGCGCTTCAGGCACTAAAATGGGCAAACGCTGCGTTCTTGAAATATTAGAATAAAAAGATTAAGTGAGAACTAAGGACTAAGAAGCGGGAAGTAAAATCCACGAATATCTCTAATCAGAGTTTTTAGTTCTTACTTTCTACCTCTTACTTCCCAATTCTCACTTCCCATTTTTTTATGGTAAACAAACAAACTATCCTTTCTTTTTTCAAAGGGAAAATAAAAAAACCGCTGAGTTTCGGAGAGATAGCTTGTTCTCTGCGCCTGGGCCGTTCTGAAATGCGGGCATTGAAACGCCTGCTAAGAGAGATGCTCAGGACAGGCGATATCGTGCTGACGAGGAAAGGCCTTTATATCCCCCCGGAAGATACTAATCTCGTAACAGGTTATCTTGAGGCTCATAAAGAAGGATATGGTTTTGTGATAACAGAAAAGCCGGGGGAGAGAGACATATTCATTCCTGCTCGGGCAACTTCAGGGGCAATGGATAATGACAGGGTTATAGTCAGAATAGAAAACCTGCAGAAACGTGAAGGAAGGATAATCAGGATACTCGAGAGGGCGCATACGAGGATAACCGGGAAGCTTGATATCACAAGAACAGCGTCTTATGTAAGGCCGAAGAATAAATCCATTCCTTTTGACCTTTATATATCGCCTAAAGACAGGGGCAAGGCAAGAGACGGCGATACTATTGTCGCTGAGATTACCAGCTATCCAGTGGAGAAGAGGCCGCCTGCAGGGAGGATTATAAAGGTAATCAAAAGGCCCGAGGACCCCGCATCGGAGGTAGAGGCAATAGTAGATGAATTCAATATACCGCGAAGATTCCCCCAGAATGTGGCAGACGAAGCAAAGATGATCCATGCAGCAGCCTCCACGCGCCCGAAGGCGGGCAAAGCCGGCGCGGAAGAACGGCGCAAGGATCTAAGGGATGTCCATACGGTTACGATTGACGGAGAGCGCGCAAAGGATTTTGATGACGCGGTTTCAATAAAACTCACAGAACACGGTTACAGGTTATGGGTGCATATAGCAGATGTAGGTTTTTATGTGCCGTGGGATTCAGCGATTGACCTTGAGGCAAGGAAGAGGGGCACAAGCATATATTTCCCGGACAGAGTAACGCCAATGCTGCCTAAGGAGCTTTCCGAGGATTTATGCAGCCTTAAGCCGAAGGTTGACAGGTTTGCCTTCACAGCCGAAATGGACTTTGACAGGCACGGCAGCAGAGTGAATTCAAAGTTCTATCCGAGCCTTATAAAAAGCGACGAGAGAATGACTTATACAACCGTGAAAAAAATCCTTGTTGACAATGACAAGCATGAGCGCGAGAAATACGGTTATCTTTTAAATGATTTTGAACTCATGGCTGAACTATGCGGTATTTTGAGGAAAACCCGGCTTGACAGGGGCAGCCTTGACTTTGACCTTCCCGAGCCTGAAGTCGTGCTCGATTTGCAGGGGAAACCGGAAGCGATAATCAGCTCGGAGAGAAACTTTGCCCATATACTTATCGAGGAATTCATGATCGCGGCAAATGAGGCAGTTGCGGAACATCTCGAAGGTCTCGGGATCCCGAGCCTTTACAGGATACATGAAGAGCCCGACCCCATGAAGCTTGAGGATATTATGAGAGTTGTAAGGCCTCTGACCAAAACAAAAAATATTAAACCCAAAGACTTCTCCTGCCTTCTCGAAAACATAAAAGGCAGGCCCGAGGAAGAGATAATAAATTATATGGTATTAAGGAGCTTAAAGCAGGCCAAGTATTCACCTGTTAATGTCGGGCATTTCGGGCTCGCGTCAGAATCCTATACCCATTTCACATCGCCCATAAGGCGCTATCCCGATTTAGTGGTCCACAGGGTGTTAAGAGAGGTTTTGCATAAAAAACATCTCCCTGATAAAAGGATGCAGGAACTTGAAAAACTTCTTCCTGACATCGCCTTTGGCTCATCGAGGATGGAGCGCCTTGCCGCCGATGCCGAAAAAGAGGTTATTAACGCGATGCGAGTATGGTTCATGAAAGATAAGACCGGCGAGGAATTCCCGGGCAGGGTTGTGAATGTTACTCCATACGGATTGAAGATACGGCTCAAGGATTTTTATGTCGAGGAGTTTCTCCATGTTTCGTATATGACGGATGATTTTTATTCGTTCGATGAGCGCAGCATGAGCCTTCACGGAAAAAACACAAAACGCTCATTCGCCATCGGCAAGGAACTGACTGTGAGGATTGATAAGGTTGATATGGAGGAAAGGACAATAGTTATGGGAATTCAATCCTGATGTTTGTGCGAACGGATTGAAATTTTTTATAGCGCCGATCTGATGGCAGGTTTGCTTTTTATGCCGTATAAGGGTTAAAATATAACAAGATTTTTAGTTGGAATTTCAAAATTCTGCTTTTTATCTACGACTTGCAAAGAGGCGAATATTTTCATGCCTTTTGTCCGCCTTAAGCGGATCAGAGTGTTAACTCAGGAGAAAAATCTTTAGGATGAAATTGATGGAGAGAATATTGTGAAACACGAAGATTTAAGAAACATAGCCATTATCGCCCATGTTGACCATGGCAAGACAACGCTGCTGGATGGAATGCTCAGGCAGTCGGGCATATTCCGTTCTAATGAAAAGGTTCAGGAAAGAGTAATGGATAACATTGACCTTGAGCGTGAGCGCGGCATTACCATAATGGCAAAAAACACTGCCGTTGAATATATGGGCGTTAAGATTAATATTGTTGATACTCCCGGTCACGCTGATTTTGGAGGAGAGGTTGAGAGGACGCTGAAGATGGTTGACGGCGTTCTGCTTTTGGTTGACGCTTCAGAGGGGCCGCTGCCCCAGACGAGATTTGTCCTTAAAAAAGCGCTTGAGCTTAATCTGCAGCCCATTCTTGTCATAAACAAAATTGACCGCCCCGACGCAAGGATTCAAGAAGTGCTGAATGAGGTCTATGATTTGTTCATTGACCTTGACGCCACTGAAGAGCAGCTTGAATTCCCTATAGTCTATACAAACGCAAAGATCGGCACTGCAAAGCTTAATATGGATGACGATGCAAAAGACCTCAGGAAATTATTTGAACTAATCATAAAAACTGTGCCGGCTCCTGACGGAGATAAAAATGCCCCGCTTCAGATGCTGGTGACAAACATAGATTACAACGACTATGTCGGCAGGCTTGCGATAGGCAGGATATTCTCAGGCTCCTTAAAGAGCGCAGATCCTGCGTTAATGATAAACAGCAGGGGCGAGATGATAAAGACAAAGATAATATCTTTATACGGATTTCAGGGGCTTGAAAGGATTGAGATAAAAGACGCTTCGGTGGGTGATATTATCGCTCTTGCGGGAATAGAGGGAATAAACATAGGCGATACGATAACAGATATAGAAAACCCGAGGCCCTTGCCGCGAATTCACGTAGACGAGCCTACTATCTCCATGGTGTTTTCTATTAACACATCGCCGTTTGCCGGAAAAGACGGGAAATATGTTACATCGAGAAATCTCAGAGAGCGCCTTGAGAAAGAACTCCTGTACAATGTTGCAATAAATGTTGATTTTTCCAATATGGATTCGTTCAAGGTGATGGGACGGGGAGAACTTCAGCTTGCCATACTTATTGAGATGATGAGAAGAGAGGGCTATGAACTTTCAGTATCCATGCCTGAGACGATCACCAAAGAGATTAACGGGAAAGTCCACGAACCCATAGAACATCTTGTCATAGACGTGCCAGAGGAATTTGTAGGCGTGGTTACACAGCAGGTTGGAATGCGAAGGGGCAAGATGCAGAAGATGCAGAACAACGGCCACGGCAGGGTCAGGCTTGAATTCAAAATCCCGTCAAGGGGGCTTATAGGTTTCCGCTCGCAATTTCTGACTGATACAAGAGGCACAGGCCTTTTAAACCATATCTTTGACAGTTATGAGCCGTGGCAGGGCCCGATATCAAAACGCTCAACAGGGGCGATTGTGGCTGACAGGACAGGGAAGACGACAATCTATGCGCTCTTTCATCTCCAGCCGAGAGGCACTCTTTTTGTGAGAGAAAATACGCCTGTATATGAAGGCATGGTTGTCGGCGAAAATTCAAGGGATAGTGATATCGATGTAAATGTCGTTAAGGAAAAAAAGCTTACCAATATCAGGGCCTCCGGCTCGGATGACGCGCTCCAGCTTGTGCCTCCGAGGATGTTAAGTCTTGAGCAGGCGATTGAATTCATAAAAGAAGATGAGCTTGTGGAGATCACTCCATTGTCTGTGCGCATCAGGAAAAAAATCCTTGAGGTAAATAAAAGGCCAAAGAACAGGGAAAGGCAATAATTGTGGAGGGAAAATGAAAAGAGGGGAGAAAAGATAGAATTCAAGCTGCCAGAACTCTCTGCCGCTTAAGATGCATTACAAAACATAGGCCCTGATTATTCCTATATCCGAGCGCCTCGAAGCGTCTTTGAGAGAAGCGCAGTGGCTACATCGAGATGTGTTTCGGGGTTTAGCATAGGGCCAAGAAGCATTGTTATTCCCGCCTTATTCAGCAGACGGTCGTCATAAGGCGCATGCGGACAGCGTGAGCGCAGCTCTGCCGCAAGATAGGCGAAATTGGCCGAGCGGGATGGTTTCATAGCGGAACCTAAAGAATCATATGCAAGGGCATTCTCCAGAAAATAGATTATTGTCTTGTTCCCGGAATAGAGAGACAGAAAGCCTTCCCTTTCCGCTGTTGTTGTTTCATTGACGATCTTTTCGGTTTTTGTCAGCACAATACCGCCCGTCAACACAGCGCGCCCGAGACTTAGCGAACGCTGCTTAGTCGTCTCGATCTCTGTCCTAGATGCGATTTTAGCGCCGCGCAGGATAAGTTCGATGTCGCGGTAGGCTGCTGTAATATCACTGCCATCCTTTAATCTCGCATGAAGATGCTGCTCTCCAAGACTGAATTTCTTTACTATCAGCCGCCGGGTTTCGGCTTCGATATCGACAGGGCTCAATACTACTGTATGAAATCCCACCGACTTAAGCCGGGAGGCAAGTCTGTCGGCTTGTTCATGTTCTGCAAAGAGGCGAACGATAAACGGCCCGTTTCCTTGCGCCCGCAGGCGCATAAGAGCTTCGGATTCCGCTGCTTCGAGAGCGCGGGCAAGGTCGCCTGCCATGGACAGCTTGTCCTCTTTCAGCTCGTATATCGCTACAATATGCATTTCCATGCTCGCAGATTTTGCGCAAAAGAGCTTTTTATCATCAAAGAAATCTATCTATGATAGACATACGATAACTCAAATAAAGTAAAATTGGCTATATGTTGCCTTAATCAGAACGCTTTTTTATTATTAGTTCCTTATTCATTAGGTGAACTTGACTGATGCAAGTATTCATCATACAATAAAAGCATATTTAGGAGGTGCATAATGGCTGTAACAGTAAATATACCTGATGAGCTTATTTTTGAGGTTCTGAAAGCTACCGGAGAAAGAACCAAGACAAAAGCTATAACAATCGCCATGAAAGAATTTATTACGCAAAAAAAGAAGATAGAGCAGCTCCTTGCGCTGAGAGGGAATGTTGAGATTAATTATAACTGGAAAAAAGAAGAAGCGATTGAGATGAGGTCACAGAAGAAAAGAGAGAAGCGATTGAGATGAGGTCACAGAAGAAAAGAGAGAAGATTCTTAAGTAAAAGAAATAGTTATGAGTTCCACGCTGCCGCGCAAAAGTTTTTCTCTATAAAAAATCAAGAAATACGGGAAGTGTCCCTAATTATCCTCTCTAATTATCCTCTAGGCTGACCTCCATCCGCACATCAAGGCTCGAATGTTTCAACGAGGGATTTCTTTGCAAGAAATACAAGAAGCGCTTGCACTCGGCTGGGATGCTGAAGACGCGGGGGAGGGCACTTTCGGCAAGGTTCTTGTTTTCTCCTATAATGCGGAGTGGGAGGGAAAATTTTTTGAAGAAAAAGAAGTAACAGTGTATTATAAGTATAAACAAGGTGAGTTTGTCTTGCTTACCGCTAAGGCTCGGTACGGCAGCGGTTTTGCAAAGAGAGGAGGAAAGCCATGAGGATTGAGTTTGACCCTGAACGGGACTTGCTCTACATATACTTTGCCGAGGCCGGAACAAAGGCTGCGCAAACTCTCACCGTTACCCCGGGCGTTCACGCAGATTTTGACAGGGATGGAAAGCTTATCGGGATCGAGGTGATAGAGGCTTCCAAGATAATGGGAGAAAAAATAGAATTCAAGCTGCCAGAACTCTCTGCCGCTTAAGATGCATTACAAAACATAGAGCCTATTTATTCCGCCAAGCTGCGCCTTCGCCAAAATAGTTTTCTCTCTATGAAATGTCAAGAAATACGGGAAGTGTCCCTAATTATTTTTTTCAAGCGCAGAAATTATTCGGGGGTAAAAATCCATGCCGTATATACTGCATCTGGAAACAGTATAAAGAGAACAATAGAAAGCCACGAAAGAAGCGCGTGAATAACAGCGATAACTATATTCCCGTGATGAGCAAAGGAATAACCGCCTGCAAGACCAAAACCAATATAGTATAGTCTTTTAAGAAGCCATTCGTATTTTAGAAATCTATCCAAGAAATGTTCTTCTTTTTCACTCATAAGAACCTGTAAACCCCTTAAACTCCCCAATCATCGCAACCTCTATTTCTCCCTGTTCGCTGTCTTTGAGGTTTTTCCATTTAATCTTTCCGGTTTTCAGTTCGTCATCCCCGATGATGAAGGCATAGGTCGCGCCGAGTTTGTCGGCGCGTCTTAACTGGCTTTTCAAAGACGCGTTGTCATAGCCAAGCTCAGCCTGCACGCCTTTTGCGCGGAGCTTTTCAGCAATCAAAAGCCCCTCAGCCCCAGCTTTATTGCCGATTGTTGCGATGAAGACTTTTGGCGTTGGAATGGAAAAATCAGGATGCAAAGCCTTAAGTATATCAACAAGCCTTTCCATGCCTATGGCAAAACCAATCGCAGGCGTTTTAGGCCCCCCGAATTCCTCAACAAGCCTGTCATATCTTCCGCCTGCTGCAACTGTTTTCTGCGCTCCCAAATGCTCGCTTGTTATCTCAAAGGTAGTCCTCGTGTAATAATCAAGCCCCCTGACCATATCAGGATTAATGCTATAAGGGATGTTAAGGCTCTTCAGGTGTGATAAGAATTCATCAAAGTGAGACTTGCATTCTCCGCAGAGTGAATCGGTTATCTTTGGCGAGCCTTTTCTAAGCTCTGTGCATGTGCTGCTCTTGCAGTCCAGTATCCTTAGGGGATTTACCTTATATCTCCTCTTGCAATCCTCGCAAAGGCTTTCTACTTTGTCCGAGAAAAAATTCAGAAGCGCTTTTTTATAATCAGGCCTGCATTTTTCGCAGCCTATTGAATTGACCTCGTATTTAAGCTCCTTCATCTGAAGCCTTTCAAGAAACAGCCTCAGCATAGAGACCATCTCGACGTCAAGCTTTGGCTCTGAAGCCCCGAATGCCTCAACGCCTATCTGATAAAACTGCCTGAACCTTCCTTTCTGCGGCCTTTCATACCTGAACATTGGGCCTGAGTAAAAGAATTTCTGAGGGGAGGGAAGGTTGTACAGATGGTTTTCTATGTAACTACGGACAACTGGCGCGGTGCCCTCAGGCCTGAGCGTGATGCTCCTGCCCGCCTTGTCGGGGAATGTATACATCTCTTTCTCGACTATA
>Ga0172368_10005214_pt1 | contig 14640 bp, 13 predicted proteins | sample Lak11m_FD_114540 | JGI IMG/M metagenome (GOLD analysis project Ga0172368, IMG submission 114540) | Freshwater microbial communities from Kabuno Bay, South-Kivu, Congo - kab_022012_11m | ecosystem: Environmental > Aquatic > Freshwater > Lake | place: Democratic Republic of the Congo: South-Kivu...
CTGGTCGCTCTGACCCGAGCGCAAGCGGAGCCGTTGATTTACACCGGGATCTGGGCGGAGATCCCGCCGGAGATCCGCGCCGGGCGGGCATTCATCCCCCTGCGGGCCGTCTGCGAAGCGCTCGGCGCCACCGTGCAGTGGATGCCGCGAGACGGCACGGTGAGCATCCGGAGGACGGATTCACCGGAGATTCGATTCACCCCCGCGTCGCCCATCGCACGGATTGGCGGTAACGCCTGCAGGCTGGCAGCCGCTCCCTATATGCGGGGAGGCCGGATCATGGCGCCGATGCGGTTTCTCGCGGAGAAATTCGGCGTCCCCGTGATATATCACGCCGCCACTCGCACCATCCGCCTGCCGGTCGGCCCGCGCCTGTATATCCTCCCGCTGCTCGCGCACCGCGGCGGCATCATCTTCGAGACGCCGGCGCCGGGTGTCACGGTAGGCAATCCCATCCTGCTGCAGGGGGTGGCGAACGTCTACGAAGGCGAATTCGAGGTGGAAATCCTCCTCGACGGCCAGCGCATCAGCCACAGCTATGTCCGGGCCAGCATGGGCGAGTTGTACCCATTCAGCACGCGCCTGTATTACAACAACACCCGCGGCGACACCTCGGAGGCGACCATCGTCGGGAAAGCCTGGGGCGGCCGGGAAGATGAGGATCCGGAGACGACTATCCTGAAGGTACGGCTATCGCCGACGGAATAAAACTATGGAGTATCGGCAGGCCGGTCGTTCACAGGACTGCACGAACGTTCAGTATGGCTGGACAGTGAGTGGCGATACAGGATATACGGCACCGCGGTCATCGCGCACCATCAATGTATCGTTCGCTGTGCTTGCGACCGCACCGATACTGCCGTCCGGCAACCGCACACGCATACCCGGTCGGAAGCCTTCCGTCGTCACGTGCGGCCCGGTGGATGATTCTGGCGCCTGTCCGATCATCGTGCGGAAGCGCTCCCAGGGAAAATTCATCGGATCTACCTTGCGCCGGCGTGGTATGGCGATATCAGCATGCCCGACGATATTCTCAATGGGTATCCCAAACTGAGACTGTAACTCGGTCACCAATTTTGCCACTGCATGCATCTGTGCATTGGGCCAATCCTGCTTGCCATCTTCATGTTCCATCTCAATGCCAAGAGACATGCGATTCAAATCTCGATTACCCTGGTATTCGCTTTTACCAGCATGCCAGGCTTTCTCATCCAGGCCGACAAGCTGGACAATGCGTCCGTCTCGACCCACAAGGAAATGTGCCGATACCCTCCTTGAAGCATTTGGATTACGCATCCAGTTCAAATCACCGGAAAATTTACCTCCGGTGCTGTGCAATACAAGATAGATCGGCGGTTTCCCGTCCGTATCTTTGCTCCGATTGGGGGATTGTAAAAACGGGATCGCTTCACCGTCAAGTTGAAATTCCGATTTCACCGGGGGTATTGCCGACCCGGCAGTTCGCGACATCCCCACGCGCCGCGGTTCCTGCAAATCCTTCGCCTGCATCTGATTTGTCACAAGCTTTTGATAGGTAATGCTCGAAATGTCATAACCTGTGCTGTTTACAAGCTTAAGCAGCATGGTACGAGCAGCAGCGGCACTACCCACTGGCCATTGCTTTGCCGCCTGCGAGTATCTGTTCATCCGGTCAACTGCCGGTTCAGCGCCGCAAGCTCCTTCAGCGCGGCGATGATCGCGTCGAGTCGGACTTCCGACACGCGAGGGAAGGAAAAGCGCAGAATATCGCAAATATTCTGCTCCACTAGCGTGATTTTGAAGCCCAGGGATGCGGATCTTCAGATACAGCGGTTCGCCCATGGTTGGGTCTCCTTTCAAAGGTTGGAAAACAACTCTTTCCCGGTGTTCAGCAGGTTATCGAACAACTGCCAGTCGCCGCGCGCCAGGTTGGCTGCCGTGCCGTAACCCTGCATCGCCTGCCCTCCGAAGCCGGACGCGAGTTGCAGCAGCATCTGCAGTGTCTGCCGCTTCTCCGCCTCGCTCTGACCCTGCAGGCCGGCGGTGTTGCGGGCGCGGTCGCCGGCATACCCGCGGGCCAGCGCCGTGCGGGTGTTCATGTCCAGCAGGCTGTTCGACAATCCCCGCGCCTTGTTCTCGCGCAATGTGTCCCCCAGCGCCCGCTGATATCCGGCCAGCAGGTCGCTGTCATACATCGACTTCTGCGCCTGCGCCCCGGGCGTCAGCCCCCGGCCGTTGATGATGTTCCACAGCAGCGCCATGCCGCGCGGCAGATTCCCCTTCGCCAGCCCGCCATACAACTTGGACAGGTCATACAATCCGCCCTCATACTTGCTGGTCCCGAACAGATCGCCGAGTATACTCATCAAATTCTCACTTTCTCCTGGCACTCCAGGCGTCTTGTATAGCTCATCGAAACATGCTGCCGTTCCCCGGAAGGCAGCATCCGCTAGCTTATACTCATGCTCAGCAACTAATCCACCGATACATTGAAGCGGTCGGATCGATAAGATGGATAGCATGAGCAAGGGCGTGTAATAGGATAGGTAATCCCTGTTTCACCAAAGCAAGCGACTGTGGTAGAATATATTTCAGGAAGAGGATGATAGGATGCTTGAGCCACGGAAGTACGCTTACATCGATGCATTGCGCGGGTTGGCCATCATTGGCGTATTGATGATTCATATTTCGTATATGAACGGCAATACGTTCACCCAATGGCGGATCGTCACGGAAACCGGGCGCTACGGTGTGCAGTTGTTCTACCTCGTTTCGGCCCTCACGCTGATGATGTCGCTGCATGCCCGCCGGGAGGAACACGGCACACGGAATTTTTTCCTGCGTCGTTTTTTCCGTATTGCTCCGGCCTTTTATGTGGCCATGGTCATCCACTCCCTGGCCCATACCGTCGATATTCAACAATGGGCGCCGAAGGGAATTACCTGGTCAATAATCCTCTCGACCCTGACCTTCTCACACGGCTTGCATCCTTACTGGATCAATGCAATCGTGCCCGGCGGCTGGTCCGTCGCTGTTGAGTTTTCGTTTTACTGCATACTGCCGTTGCTGGTGCGATGGATTACCACGCTTGAACGAGCGATTGTGGCTGTTGTTGCTTCGGTCGCGATCGCGTATGGCGCTAATCTGCTGCATGCTGCAGTGCTCAATCATAGCGACAACCTGTACCGCGCTCATGCCTATTACTGGCTGCCGAACCAGTTGCCGGTCTTCATGCTGGGCGTGTTGTCGTTTTTTCTATTACCGTATCTCATACGCCTGCGAGACCACCCGCAGTCTTTCGCCATCGCGTCAGCACTGTTGCTGCTGGGCTGGTTCGTTGTGCCGAAAGGAGGGCAAGTCTTTACAGCGCATATATACTTCAGCCTGGCCTTTGCGTGTCTCACCGCCGCGCTGTTGATCCACCCTTTCAGCTTGCTGGTGAACCGTACGACGATTGGTCTTGGTAAGATCTCATTCTCGGTGTACCTGACGCATACGCTGATTATCAACCTGGTGCATCAAGTCTCGGATTACTTTTCGTTTTTCCGATATCTCCCCAGAACCGTGTTGCATCTTATCATGGGTCTCGTCGTGCTGCTCTTCACGCTGGCATTGTCTGTTGTCATGTACCGTTTTATCGAGACACCCGGAATCAATTTAGGACGTCGGATCATCGGGTGGTTGAATGAACTACAGAAGAATAGACCAATAGTATCGATTATAGGCATTAAAAAATCTTTACCACCTGTAAACGAATAGAATGCAGATGTCCAATGATGAAGCATTTGCTATTATATATAACATCAGTTTTGTTGCCGTTTCTCTAACGTAGCTATCGACTGATAATAGATACCGATATGGAGGCTGACAGATGCTATTAATTCGTGTTGCGCTGGCACTGTGCTTAACGGTTCTCGTGCTTATTATATGTGGGGGCATGGGACAGGGAGAGACGGGGAAATTTAACTCAATACGAGAATATGAGTCAACGCTGGCCATGCTGGTCGCAAGTTATAAAGCAGCCGAATATCATCGTCAAGGAACCAGCGCGGTTGACGATTATCCGCTCTATGTCATCTCAATCGGCAATCCCGAACTCCCCGTTATCATGTTCGAAGCCGAAATACATGGCCGCCACGAATGGAAAGCCACTCATTTACTTCTTAATTATCTTCGTAGACTTCCTCAACTGAATCCCGGATTATTGGAGCATTATTCGATCATCGCTGTGCCGATGGTAAATCCCTACGGATATTTCCATACCACTTATCATAATGGTCATGTCTATAGTAATGGGTGGGATCGACCATTTTATGGTGTGAACCTTAATCGCCAATTCCCCTATCACTGGCAATATTGCCAGGTCTCGCAGGATTACTGGACAAATCCCATCTATGCCGAATATCGGACACCCGATTTTTATTCCGGCAAAGGGCCAAAGCCTTTCAGCGAACCGGAAACCTGTCTCCTACATGACCTTGTGTTAAAATATCACCCTGTTGCCTATATTGCACTCCATGTGATGGATATCAATCCTGAATTCAACAATATGACAAAAAACTACAATATTCAAATTTGGTACGGGAAATCGCAACAGCATGACTTAATGGCCATGCTCCGCGAAAAAGTATTGCCTGTCCTAGATGCTCGCCATGATGAGACATCAATGCTTGGACAGGTTTCCGGCGGTGCGTTGCCGGAAACCTGTCTCGAATTATGTCAGAGCTATCTTTGGACACAAGAAGTGATGGGCATCCCTTCATTCGTAATCGAGGCCGGACAGGACTACAGTGACGATTACCTAACCGATCTCTATAGCACTGTGCTGCAGCATGGTGTCAATAGTTTCATAGGTCAGCACTAAAAATTAGCCGTACATTGCTACCGAAACCAAGTGCCCCGACATCGCCGGCAGTGCCATTGAATGATGTTGCTGCCGTAAAACTACAAGCTGAAATATATTTATCAACTGGTGTGATATTCACAGTTAATGCTCCAATTATATTGATAACTGCAACAGTGATAGCATTATACATACTAACTTGCGTACCTGTGGGTACCCAGGAGTTTGACCACTCAGTAATATTGTGCGATAGCGTTGGTGTAATACGCATCGGCACAGGATACTGAAGATAAAAGCCTGCTGCTACATTTGTCCCCTGCCGGTACCCATTCATTCTTGCCGATTGAAACACATAACAATGCCGATAACATTCCACCCGATCCGCTGCCGGATCTTTCGGCGCCCACGTCCGTGTCGCGTCACCGGAGAACAGGTCCGTTTCAGTGATGTCCAGCACGCCTGCTGTCTCTGCCCAGATGAAGACGATCAGGTTGTTGCAGGAGGTGCTGATGCTCGCGGCTGCGGCAAGGGTCGTCCAGGTGTTGGTTTCCACCGCCAGCGTGCCGGTGGCGGCAAGGGCGAAGTCGGTGATGCGAAAGAAATTCCCCGGCGTTTTGTCAGCGTTCGCCCAGTCGAGCACCAGGTCGCTCCGCACTTCGTCCGGCGTGCCTGTCCACTCCAGCACGGCGTAATAGAGCGTCGCGGCGCTGTTGAAGCGGACGCGTGACTGCAGCTGCAGCGTGCGCCCGCGGCAGGGACGGCTCTTCACCCCCTCGATGATCTGTGCCAGCCCGCCCTTTGCCGAGGTTGGCGCCGTCAGCGTCAGCCGCCCGGCACAGGTCGAGGTATGCAGCCCGGAATCGATCCGCTCCACCGCCGGCGCCTGCGCGTCGCAGAGCACGTACCAGCGGTCCATGGCATAGGCATCGCTGGCCACGCTGCGCGCGGCGCCGCCGTTCCGCTGGTCGATGGCAAACTCCGGATTATCCAGCAGGTTGGCGGAGGCGCTGCCGCCCCCGACAGTTGCCAGCGCCTCCCGCACCGCCTGCTCGCTCGGCACCGCATTATCCACGCCGGGCATGCCCACCGTCGTGACGATATCGGCGGCCTGGAGAAATTCGCTGCTGTCCAGGCCGTCTAGCAGTTCGGCATTGGCCGACTGTGCTCCTCCGTATGGCATGTTACACCCCCACTCCGCTCGTTACGAGCAGTCGCTTTGTCCCGGTGCCGCCGTGGATGGCGGTAATCTTCGCGGTGGTCAGGTTGCCGAACGCGCCGGACATCTCGTAATATCCGCCGCCGGATTTCAGCAGAATCCCTGCGTTGACGGCCGCGTCGTTGCCGTCGATCTTCAGGTAAAGATCGGTGTCGCTGTCATTAACGAGCAGCGCGTAACAGCGCGCATCATTCGCCACCAGCGCCTCGGTGGAAGTCGCCGCCACTGCCACCACGGCATGAGTCACGGTCTTCACCGTCCCCGTCTCCGCCAGCATGCCGTTCGGCATGCGGATCTGTTGTGTCATAAGAACATTCCTCCCGTTATCCTGCTGATTTATGAACCCCCACAGACCAATTGCCACGTCCCCGACGCGGCGAGATACATGCACTGATACATGTGACCCTGCAATAAGGTTGGGATAGCCGAACCAAGCCATACCATCTCATTGCCGCGCCCGTCGATGTTCACGACAACGCCTTTGCCGGCGTTGCCGGCATCCGGCATGAAATACAATCGGTCGCCGTCGTTCGGCGTACCTGACATCGTGGGCGTCGCGGTGACGGCATAGTAGATATAGCCCGCATCCGTCGTATGGGAGACGGCGGGCTGCCAGGCAAAATACATGCCGCTGGAACTCCCTGGCGGCACGGCAAATGCCCCATCGGCCCGCAGAAACACCGTTGTCCCTCCTGGAAAGGTATGATCAGCGGCGGATGTGATACTATGCTGGCGATCATGTAATTGCGCATGAGTATGACCGATGGCAGCGTAAAGTGTATCGAAAGCACTTTTCAGCGTGGCCTTGATGTTCGCCCAGGTGAACCGCTTCAGCCCGTAACTCGCCGTCGTATCCGTCCCGCCTACTTCGTCCGCATCGGCGGGCGTCGTCTTGCTCTCCGCCGAGTGAATTGTCGAAGCGAGATTTTCCGCCGTCAGGTATTTATTCGCGCCTTTTCCTTCCGGCAGGTAATCGGTGGTGGTTCCGCCCAGTAACTGTCCGTTAGCCACCCGCAGCACGCCAGCATACCCACTGAAATCGCTTCCGGATGAGCTACCATGGTGCAACATAGCGCTCGGTGAGTGCATCGGCTGCACCACCGCCCGTCCCGCCACCTGCCCGGCCATCTCGATATATTGCCGATTGGCCAGCCCCACATACACCCGCCCATCGCGCGTGCGCCCCATCTCCCCCTCCGCCAGCTCGACCGGCGAATGCACCAACCGCACCGGATCCGGCATATGCCACCACCTCACTCTCTCCCGCTCCGCCCCCGCACCACCACCCGCGGCAGGCAGGTGATGGAAAGCGAGCGCATGCCCACCACGTCGCTGGTTGCCCGACCCAGCTTCACCGCGAAAGACTCCAATTCGCCCTGCGGCGGAGGGGTCCACTGCGCAATGCCCGTGCCCTGGACGCCATAGGTCGCCAACCGGCGCAGCGTAAGCGCGCGGGCAATGGGCGTATGCGGCGCGCTGTCGTTATTCGGGTAAATCGCCGCCGCCAGCGTATACGGTCCGGTCGTGTCCGCGGTCAGCACGTGACCGCGCACCTGGTATACCTGCGTGTAGCGTCCCACAAAAGGCGACGGCAGCTCGCCGCTCACCCACTGCCAGGCAATCGCCGCCGTGGTGCCGTCGTTGAGGGCATCATCAGCGCCGCCCAGACGAAAGAGCTTGCCATCGCCATCGGCGCCGTAGAAGTCGGCCAGATATACTCCCGCAATCGCCGCGTGCTGCGTATGCAGGCCGCAGGCGCCCGGCTGCGCGGTATATTGCGTCCATGCCCCTGTCTTGAGCTGCAGCACCAGCGCCTCCGAGCGCGGATCTACATGGGCGTCGCCGTGCGGGTAAAACAGCAGGCAGCGCCGCTGCTGCGGATCATAAATACCGAACACTTCCTGTTGCGCCGCGGCATACGCTTGCACGGTGGGTGCGATGGGCAGGCTGATATCGGTGATCGCCATACCTTCCAGCGCCAGGATCTTATCCCGCGCCTGCCAGAGCAGCCGGCCTTCCGCCTGCACGATGCTCTCGTGCGACAGGCATCCCTCTCGCCGGTCGAGTTCGTCGATGCGGAAAGAGTTGTCGCCCGGATCGCCCTGGCACGCCCAGATGCCCTGTCGTTTCATGGCAATCAGCACCGATCCGTATGCAGCCAGACCCGTCACATCATGCCCCCAGCGCTCCAGATCGGCCCACCCGCCGTAAGTGGCGGGGACCTGCTGCAATGCGCTGGGCATGATAGGCACGCGCGTGGGATCGCCGAAGTTGGAAAAATACAAAACGTCGCGCGCCCCCGGCGCCTGGCAGCGCCAGACCACCGTGCCGTCGCTGGTCGCCTCCCCCACCGTCCCCACCCACTCCGGCTCGCTGTCGCCGGTGATGCCGGCGATAGTGCAGCAAAACACGCACCCATTCACGCTGCGCGGCCTGATGATGTCGCCGGCCGTGAACGTCGCCCCCGCCTTGCCAGATCCCCGCAGATCCCCGCAGATCCCCGGATTTTGCGTTTTTTTCGAAAGGCCGGAGGGGACAACGCGCCAGGCGCGCGAACGCATCCGGTTCCACCCGGCTCACCGCAAAGACCGTCGAATTCCTCACCGCTATTTGACGGAGCGCCAATCTTTCACAAAGCGTATCCGGATGAAGTCGACATTCGGATCAGACGTCACATCCGGAGACGGCTCAATCGGATTGCCCTGAAAATCGGTCATATAGACCACGACCTGCTCACGCGGCGCGGAGGGATGCGCGAGGGATTCCAACCTTTTCAAACGCGATTTCAACATAGCAATACCACCTTAATCCAAGAAAACGAAACCACAGAGGCACAGAGGCACAGAAAAAGCATTCATTTCGCTACGCTGTGCCTCAATTCCATTCCATGCCATCACTATCGTCAACGGTTTACCGCCGCAACAGTTCTTCCAGGCGCGCGAGGCGCTGGTCGAAGTCATCCACCTCCAGGCTGTGGAGCGTCAGGCTGATGACGGTCTTGGCAGCGGCAATGCGAGCGGCATCGTTTTGCGAACCGTTCATGATGCCGGTCAAGCTTTCCACCGCCTGGTCGAAGGAGCAGGCCAATTTGTCGGTAGCGCGGATGACGACCTCCCGGCGGGCGGCGCGGTAGGCATCAGCGAACTCCGGATTCTTCTGCCACTCGCGCAAGGTCGATTCATCGACGCCGATGCGTTTCGCCGCGCCGGCGACACTGCCGCCCTCGAGCAGGGCGGCAATCGCCTGTTCGCGCAGGCGCTCCAATTTTTGACCATGGCCGACGGTTGCAGTCATTTTCGGACTCCCTTCGACGAAATTATACGGGGGGCGGCGGATTTACCGTCAGCAGATCGCGGTTGCGAGACACGCCGTCCCACGTCACGCAGGGCAGCGACATTCCGCATTTGCCGGTCCGCCTCGCGCCGCGCTTCCGGCATCGTACCGGAGAAGATGATGGGATTACCTTCCACGTCATCCTGCATCCATGCGAGGACCGGCAACCGAGCGGCATCAACTTTATCTCGCCGGAATGCAGTTGTACGCCAGCCCACACGCCGGAGAGAAGCGGCATTTTTCATCAGACGCTCAATCTCACGACGCGCAGCAAGCCTATCGCCTTGGAAAATAATCGATTGGCCATCAGGTTCTTCCTGCAACCAATCGAAGACCGGTGGCGCACTGGCCGGCGGCTCCTTGCCATGTGGCGGCCGGCGTCCGCCAGGCGGGCTACCCGCGGGCGGGGTCGGCGCATACGGTGGGATTGAATCGAGGGACATGTACCGCGCATGCTGCGGAACAGAGGCCGAAAAGTTCGGCTCTCCGGCGAGAACCGGCGCCGTCATTAATTGGGGAACAGAGATTTTCAAATCGAATGACGGTACATTCGGAAGGGAAGCCAGCGGCGGATGCACAGATACCGCCGGGGCCAAACTCAGTGGCCTACCGAACGAGTCATAACACACAGGCAACGGAGGAAACTCCGGTGCAGCAGACAGTTCATCAGCGGTCCGCGGTCCAAGACTGGGCTTATTCTCGCCAGTAATCATGGGCAGACCGAGCGACAAAGGATACTTTGCCATAACAAGCCTCTCTTCCAGCGCCCAATTACCCATTTGGGCTGATGTCCTCCAGGATTGGAGAGAACTAAGCAACAAACAGAGCGCCGGAACCAATTATGTTGCTAAGGAGTATGGCGCGACTTCTAAGGTCGCAAATTGCGACCTACAGAAGTCGCAGGTCCGGGGAAAGAGGCGTGGTAACCGTTCACGGGGTCTTTCTCTTGCTCGTGCTCATGCTCGTGCTAGAAAAGCCTTCTTATATCCGAGCAATTTCGGGAGTTCTCGTCTCTTTGAAAGCTTACACCAATGCGAGGAGGCCTTTTCGAGCATGAACATGAGCATGAGCATGAGCACGAGCACGAGAAAGACAACGTGAACAGTTACGAGGCATGAAGGTCAGATGATCCAGGAAATATCCGATTGAGGCGAATACCGGCAATCAGTACCAGTGGTTATCGTATCATCGAAATGCTCAGCAAGAGGACGATTTACGCATCGAATATATTTAATTGCGGTTTTTACTGCTTTCGCAACAGATTGGCGAGATTTTTTATAAGGATCAGTTTGTGACCGCCGTTTGCCGCCAATTCCAAATTTACTATTGATAAATTTCGTTAAATCTTGCTTTCGCTTTTGAATATCAGCCAATTCTACCGTATTATTATTACGTTTTGCTCGGGCTTCCTCTTTCTCGAGTTCCCGATACCATTCACGATATTGAGCAATAGTTTCTTGATCATCATCATCAGGTTTCGAGATATCGGTGATATTAATTTGTATATCTTCTTCTGTATCATTATCAATAACTGATTCTACTGATGGAATTAGATCCGGTTCGACAGCAATGATACCACGCACGGCATGAAATAAATTATCCGATCTTATCGCTTTATGCGGATTTGTCAGAAGATAATGAATATATGACATACCATGCAGATCAGGATACATCTGATTCTCAATAGACTGATACCGAACAGCCCAATGCAATCCATATTTACGAAAGATATATTGTTCTCCTTGAATTCCATCAATACTATTCACATCAGATACATGCATTATCTGATCAGGAGCAGGAATTTCAATAATCGCTGAAGTCTGATCAACAATATTGCCATCAATTCGTAATTCACTGGATTGAGCCATTACAGATTCAACTCTTACCCCTGAATCATCCTGCAACGCATAACGAACCATTTCACGCGTCATACTATCCTGAGCAACACAGAATTGCATACCACATTCCGCAACAGCAAGAGGGCGTTTAGCGATGAGCCAATCAACCGCATGGCGTATTTGAACTGATTGTGACATCCCAAGTCCAGAAACGAGCAATTGCCTGGCAAAATCATAAATCAATCGAAATCGCAACATAGTCTGGTAATACAGTTCTAAATTTTTTGTCGGTTTGATATGAATTGTCGGCATAAAAAAGCTAATATTGTTATCACCCCCAGGTTTCCCAAATTCTATCACTGGTGATAATCCATTCGTATTTAATGGTGGAGGTGCTAATAACAGATGTATTGGCACCGTCGCGAGAAAGACAATGGCAATACTACTGGCGAACAACTCACAGGCAATTTGAATATCCTGCTCGGTGCCGAAGTCACCCCATTCATAATCTATTTCGGTTGGGACAGGTAATCTCCATGATTCAATGATTCGCCTATCTGCCGCCGCCATCTCACCGGCAATGGCTATCTCAAGAAAATCAAGATCATCAGATTGTTTAGCCATAATAAACCTTCCTTACAGGTTCATCTGTAAGACAAAGATCTTCTGCGCTTAAAATGTGATAACTAACCCGTATTATTCATGAACCGCTTGCGCACCCGTAAAGGGATGCGGCTACCAGCAGTTCATGAATAATACGGGCTAATGAAATTGCGGTTTATAGGCATATGATACTCCCATCATTAAAACATTGGCATTATGGCGAACTGTGCCACCACCCCCTGCAGCGTCGCGCTGGCGGTGATAGCGTCGTGGGGGATAAGCATGTATTTCCAAGGTTTACCGCCGTTCTGCAGTTCATGCTCGGTCGCATGGGCGCACCAGGCAGTGGCGGCGCGCTTTTTGGCTTGCACTTCGTCGGTATCGATCTGGTCGGCGCGTTTTGGCTCGCAGATGAGCTTGGCGGTACTGGTTTCGACAACGAAGTCCGGCTCATACGCCCGATCGCTGCGGTAGAATATACGAAACTGGCCGGGCGCCGGCTTGAACCACTTCTGCACGTCGTGTTCATCTTCCAGGATCATGGAAAAACGGCGCTCGGTATCTGAGTCAAATTTCTGCTTGGGATACAGGCAGCGCCGGAAACCACCGAAGAGCATGCCGCGAATAAGCTGTGCTTCACTCACCGGGGTGCGGAAGTTGCGGACAACTTCGTTGGCCGACACTGAGTAGTTGTTCGCGCGCAGCGTCGTGAATCCCTTGCTCACCTGGGCGACATACTCAGTTGCACGTTCTTCGCGGTGGGCGGCGAGTTGCGTGTGAACCAGACCGGCAAGTTGCCGCTGGTAGAACTGTAGCACGTTAAGCACTTCGTCTTCGGTCGCGAGGTAGGAGCGCAGGTGGGAGACAACCTGGCCGGCCAGCACAAACAGTAACTCAGCGTGATCGTCATAGGAAACATCCGAGTAATCCATCAAGGCCCGGACCACATAATTCTCCGGTCGCGGCTCTACTGTGATGCCGCCATCACTGACCAGGCGCTCACGGGCGCCATCGTGCAGATGCTGGATGAGAATGGCATGGTCAACGGGCAGCAAGCGAATACTGGATACGTCCAGGTCAAAATCGCGGTAGCCGATGGTCACGGTGCCTTTCGGGACAATGACGATACGCGGGATGTTGATTGAACGTTCGTCCAACAAATCTAATACATTGATCACAACCCGGCTGATGTCGGGCCGCTCGGTGATGCCTTCTAACTGGCCTTGCTCCGGAGTATATAGAGCCTCAACCTCCCGCAACAGTTCGGCCTGCCGGGCTGGACCCCGCAACGAAGTGGATGATGGCAGGAACTCATACCGCTTGATCACCTGGAGCGCCACCCTGGCAACCTCCTGCTCGGCTGGAGTCGGGAAAGCGATGGTCGCCTGCCCGCCACCAAGTATTGCCGGCTCGGTGATCAGCGATTCGATGAGCGGGGGCACCACGACAATTTGCCGGCGTTCAACGGCAATATCCCGTCCGATCACCACGCCGGTACGGATAATAGAGTTCGGATTATGGGCTTCATCAACGATCTCCTGGAAGCGGTCGTGAGCGATAATGGTGAGCCTATCAACGGCCGGCACGCCAACACGCTTGCCATATGGAAGGCGCAATCCGCGCCCGATAGACTGCTCAACCAGGGTACGGGAGTTGGCCGCACGCAGTGGTAAGATGGTATACAGGTTGGTGACGTCCCAGCCTTCCTTCAGCATATTGACGTGGATCACGATCTCGGTCAGGTTGTCCGCCCGCTCAACAGTCAGCAGGCGTTCCACGGTTTCGTCGCGCTCTTCGCCGCGCTGGTTGGAATGCACGGTGATGACGCGATCTCGATATCGTCCATCGAAGAAATCATCGCCCTGGATCGTTGCCAGCAGGCTGCCGGCATGTTCAGTGTCCTGGGCGACGATCAGCATGAACGGCTTGACTACCGGCAGGTCATGCTGGCGGGCATACACCTCCAGTTCGACTTTCGTATCTTCATGAACGCGGACACCATCCTCCAACTTCAGGCGTTCAAGTTGCTCCGGCGTGTAGGCGCTGGCAGTGAAATTCTCACGAGTGGCTACGGCCGGCTCTTTCACAAAACCATCATCAAGCGCGCTGGCGAGCGGATAGCTGTAAATGACATTGCGGAACGGTGTCGTGCCTCCGGCGGATTCCACCTGCGGCGTGGCGGTGAGTTCCAACCCGAGGATGGGCCGTAGTTCGTTAATGGCGCGCACGCCGGCGCTGGCGCGATAACGGTGCGATTCATCCATAATCATCACCAGGTCGTCGAGACTGGCGAGGTAGTCGAAGTAGCTCTGGCCGATGTATTCGGAGAGCCGTTTGATGCGCGGCATGCTGCCGCCGCGCACTTCGGCGTTGATCTTGGAGATGTTGAAAATGTTGATATGCACGCCTTCCTCTAGGTTGCGGAAGAGAGTGCGTCCGGTATCATAAGTGTCGCCGGTGATGATCTCGGGCGGTGCGGTGGCAAACTCGGCGATTCCCTGCAGCACATACTTCGGGGTGCCCGGCGTAAAGTCAGTAATCAGCTTTGTGTAGATGGTCAGGTTCGGCGCCAATACGAAGAAGTGCCGGATGTTGTGCGCCAGGTAGAGGTAGGAGACGAAGGCACCCATCAGCCGCGTCTTGCCGACACCGGTCGCCAGCGCGAAGCACAACGAGGGGAAATCGCGCTCGAAGTCGGTGACGGTCGGGAACTCGGATTGGAGCACAGCTTGCGCCTGCGCCAGATCCCGTTACTTTTGCGGCGGCAGGAACTCGGTCACCCGATCGAGAATATCCAGAGAATTACGCTGGGGCGGACGCAGACTAAA
>Ga0172368_10005217_pt1 | contig 14633 bp, 13 predicted proteins | sample Lak11m_FD_114540 | JGI IMG/M metagenome (GOLD analysis project Ga0172368, IMG submission 114540) | Freshwater microbial communities from Kabuno Bay, South-Kivu, Congo - kab_022012_11m | ecosystem: Environmental > Aquatic > Freshwater > Lake | place: Democratic Republic of the Congo: South-Kivu...
ACGGATGATCATCTGATCAGTGGATTCATGCGTAATCTCTGCGATCAGCTCTCTGCCGGTGGTATCGACCACAACAACAGAAGGGTACTTATGCAGGTTGTGCACGATGGTCATTTCACTCTGATTGATGAAAGACTGGACTACCTGATCGATCGCAGCTCCGCCACCGCCTCCGGAACCACCGTTACCCGCGGCATCAATGATCCGGTAGAGATAATAAAGCTCGATTTGAGAGCTGCCTGATTTCGGGTTCTCCCCTCCGGAAAGGCAGCCATATACCGGCGTATTTGCAAAAAGCTGAGTCGAAAAGACGGGCGTCATCCGCTGAATTGTCTGGGATTGAGACATGATGAAATCGGACGGGAAAAAGCCCCAGTCCCGGGTCTCGGTATCGCCATCCGTGGTAACATTCAAAGTCTGGGTTGAATAAATCTGCAGTCCACCAACAGGCGGCGCCATGGGTGTGATCCTTGCTATCATGGAAACAATTTCCAGCATTTTACCGACTCCGGGTGCAGGGATGATGACATGAATACCGGCCAACTGATTGCACTCTTCATAAGTTATCAGGTGATAGCCGGCAATAACCGGTGAAGTTTGCTGGTTGGTGAGCGAATTATACAGTTCGGTGAAGTTCTCATTGATCTTTTTTCCGCCAACCCGAAGCTTGTCACCCCGCTTGTCACCCGGAACGATCCCGAGGTTTATTTCCTGTCTTGCCATACTTAGAATGTTACCTGGTCAAATGTTATCTCCATGTCATCAAAACTCACTTCCACGTTATCCCAGGTCAACGCTTCCGGCGGTATAACGGGATTCGCCGAGCTTTCCGGAACATTGACTGAGAAAAATGAATTCTCGTAAGCCCGTTCATACTCGATCTCAAAGTTGTATAGGTACTCGCCGTCCTTGAGAAACGGGGTCACTTTGGCTGTCTTTACAACGATCCGGAACAACTCTTTACCAATCTGCTCGTATGCCTCAGTGGATAAAAGCAGTTCCCGCTGGCAGTTCTTTTCTGCCAGTGAGATCCAGCCGGAGTTTGCCTTGCAGCTCTCGGTCTCTTTAGCACTGAATTGCCGTACCGGGGCGTTGAAGAAGGAATATTTCTCTTCCCTGATAGTGTTGCCGGCAGCTCTTTCATACTCAAGGTTCGTCTCGGATTTCCCGAGGAACCTGAAGGTATCATAGGCGGAGAAAGAATTCCGGTAAAAGAACACCTTCTCGTTATCAAAAACCCTGGTATCATTGATGAAGATCCGGCGCTCGGAAAGATATTCGTCATCAGAGTCCATCAAGACCACTTCCCATGATTTCACCGTGCGTCCATACCAGGCATTGACCAGGTTCAGGTGGTCGAACCCGACTTTGAATTCAGCCACTGAAAAAGGCGGAAATGCCGCCATAGGGGTTGCGTTGATTAGCTTGTGGCTGCCGTCGGTGAAGTTCACGATCACCACAAGTCGGTACTGAACACTTGTTGGGTTGTCCTGAAACAAGAAAAAAAGCTTCTCCGTTACGCCGCTACGGGAGTACTTTGTCTGTGGCAACCAGGTCAGGAATCTGAACTTGTTGGCCTCGATTGAGAAATAGTCCAGGTACCTTTCGTTCAGGCTGGCCAGAAGCTCACGGTTCAGGCCGCCGGCAAGCACATAATTCCAGCGGGTTGACAAGAGGCCTTTTACATGGCCTGCAATAGATTCTGTAAAGGATACCTTGTATTTGAGAAGGTAATCCCAGCCATGCATCCTGACATTGTTTTCCAATTCAGGGAATTCAAACCGGTTCAGCTCCCAGCCGGCGAACTTTGACTGGAGGTAATCCGAGACATCAAACCGGGCCACTCCCATGAGATCGATTGGTTTGATATCTTCTCCGATGGTGTTGCCGAAACCATCCCGGATCAGGCAAAGGATGCCGAAGAAATCACGATAAACATCGTCAGTACCCGGGGTGTTCGTTCCCTGCGATACACCATAAACCCCGACATTGGTCAGCGTGACTGAATATTCATCCCCTGGATTCTTTGCCGTGAGGGTGATTTTTCGATTTCCGCCACCTACCGGCCCCAGGGTAACGTCATAGGATTTCTGGATGTCGTAGTTTTCGAGAAAACACTGGTAAATATTGGCAGCAAAATCATTGAAGGTCTGCGAATAATAGGCGACCTCAAACAGAAGTCCATCAAATTCGGTAATGCCGGCCGATTTAAAGACCAGCGTTTTCCCGGCAAACTTCAGGGTAAACGAATGACCGATATTGGTATCGATGCCGGAAACCACCATTTCAAACACGGCCCTGGTTCCAAGCGAGACCAGGTAATCGGACGAGCACGCCTCAAAAATGACCGGGTTCCCGGCAAAAGAGATAAGACTGGGGCTCTCTGTGATATCAATCATGGTGCAATAGTACCATGACTACAGAGGCAAATAAAGGACAGGATCAGGGACAGGCAAAGCATTTGAGCTGTGCCGATTTGATTGAAGATTTATTGAGCGTGACAGTGATTTCGCTGATCAGGTAATTGATCCCGTTCATCCGGTATCGCTTTGTAAAATCAATGTCTTTCAGTTCAATGAAATCCATCTGCTTTTCGATCTTGACGGTTTTTCTTGTCTTCATGATCCAATCCACCCAGTCTTTCCAGAAAAGATTGAAAATGCCGTAAGAACCGGTATATCTCAGGGAGAAATTACTGCCGTCCGCAATCCCCCTCAGTTCAACAGGTGTACCCCATCCACCAGTCATGCCAACCCAGAAGAGCCGGGGCGTGATCTTGTCCTTGTCTGTCCCCAGGTTCCCGCAACTGACCACCCCAAACCTGTCATACAGTGAAGAGAAGCTCGTCTCGAACTTGTTCTTTTCATCCCCATATTTATAAAAGAACTTGTCAGTCAGCACCGGGCCGTTTGGCATCTGCATCCATTCGATCAGAAAGGTGATACCGTTTACCCCGAGTTGCCACCAGGTATTTGTGTCCACCACATAATAGATGTCTCCAATCCACGTAAAAGGATATAGCGGGATCTCCGAAAAGGTCCCGACGGCACCGCGGATGTAATCCGTGATCCCTTTTTCCGCATCAAGCTGTGCCTGGTACACCTTATCCCCGGCATCGGGTCCGATCATGAACCGGTACCCTGTGATCTCATCAGGGATTTCCTGGGTGATTGAAAGGATATTTTCAGAAAACTCGACCAGTTCAGACTTGAGCAACACATCCTTATTGCCGACAATGCGGATAACCCGTTGTTTGGAATCCGCATGAAAGCTGCAGTTGAACCATTTTTCCAGTCCGGAGATGAACTCGCTCACCTTGATCTTCGGAACAAGGCGGCAATAATAAAGCTGCTGAAGGCCGAACAGCACTTCGCTTAAGTTGACCGAATGATAGATCACCAGGCGGGTAAGTTCGGTGCAAGAGGTGAAGAATTCATCTTCCAGACGATAACCGAAGTTCTCTGCCAGTTTGTTCAGTACATATTTCAGGTAAAGAAAAGGCACCAGTATTGTCCGCTGCGTACCGTCCGAAGTGGTTTTATGCAGCCATCCGTCCGGGAAAACGTAATTATAGGCCATCAGCTCCGGGTTGGTGGCCGGCGGATCGTAATAATCCAGGTTACCGATCTTCGGCATGCAAAAATCCACTTCCGGATAAAAATGGGTCAGTGACCAGTTGAAATAATTGATTGCATCCTGATCGCTGGCAAATTCCTTCAATCCAAGGTCAACACGGTTCAGCATGAGGTCTTTCACCTCATAATTGAAGTTGCCTTTGTTTATGTACAGGATGCCTTCAAAGGTCTTCTCTCCGGCCGTTTTTATCCTCACCTGGCCCTTGAACAGAACGATCCCGTTCCACCGGAAGCAGCCTTCATACGTTTCATAGATGCTCCGGGATGAAGCAATCCGGTTTTTCCATCCCAGGATTGCCATGTTCCTGACCGTGGCGGGAACTTTGAACGGGAAGGAATAATCCCCAACATCATTGAACAAAGGCGATTTAAGGTTCAGGGAAACCGAAAAATCTTCGGAAAGGTCCAGTGGCTGGTCAGCGATCAGTAGAGAGAGCATAATGATCTTATTTTGAAACTTCGGCTTCGATCTGGTTCACCTTGTTCGTTGTTTCCCTGAGGTGTTCAAAGGAAATAAAGGCCGGAATGCCCTGCTCGATCAGGGAATTCAGGCGGTTGATGCTGGCAGTAAACTCCGGATCGACCACCGGTGAGACCGTCTGGGATGTCGCTGCGGGCGATTCCACATATTTTCCCATTGCTCTTTGCGGCACCCGGGCGAAATTGATCGCATCAATTACCTGGGGATAATTGATCATCAGATTGCGTGTCGTTTTAGGATCGATCACCAGTTCCTGACCGGTTTCGCTGATCAGCGTGGGAGTTGAATACAGTCCGGTGGCGGGATTATTTACATAGGGAACATCCTTATAAAGTTTATTGTCGTCCTGACCGATGACCGAGTAGCGGCCCATGGCGGCTTCCGGTACTTTCTGACTCAGGATATAGCCGATCTGGATGGCTCCCAGAGCGGCAGTGATGATGCTAAGCACGATCCCGACCCCGGGGCCGGCGCTCAATGCCGATGCGACAGCAGTAGCCACACTGATCAGGGCATTGAACAGGGCGACCTCCTTGTTCCTCACGGCCTGATCATGCTCCATCTTCTTGCGTTTCTTCTCCAGGTCTTTGTCCATCTTGCCAACCTGGGCGTCATACTGAGCTTTCGAGATCAGTTTGGCATCCAGTTGGGCCTGAAGGTTTGCTTTCTTTTTATCGTTTACCTCTTCATCCTGACGAAGCTGCTGGTTTTCGGCATCGGTCTGCATGGCGAAGATCTGAGCCAATCCGTCAACTGCCCCTTTTGCAAGAGAAATTGCATCGTCGGCGACCCTCAGGGCAGTCTCCTTGGAAAGCTGAATCTGCCTGGCAGCGACCTCTTCAGCCATTTGCTTTTTAATCTCGGCTGTCCGGGCTTCATCCTTGATATTGTCTTCAAGTATCTTCCGGTACTTGGCATCGACCTCAAGGCGGATCTTCACCTGTTTTTCCGCCAGGTCGATATCCGATTTCAGTCGCAGGCTTTTCAGCTGCTCCTGGTAGTTGAAAAGCTCCTGATCCTCGTTATCCTTATGCTTGGCTACTACATTGGTGGCTTTCTGGGCAAACGTGGCTTTAATCGCCTGCTTCTGCTCTTCCGTTGCCTTAGTGACCGACAGGGTGTATTCCATTTCCCGCTGAAGAGAATCCAGAACCGCCTTCAGGTACTCGTCGGAGTTCTTGTCAGGCGACTCCATCTTTGCTTCAGCCAGTTCCTTGTCAATGCGGTATTGGTTCTGGAGATCCTTTTCAGCATATTTGGCCCGAATCTCATCCTGCTTTTGGATGAGCTGATCGGTCAGAAGCCGTCGCAGTTCGATTTCATCGGCAGAATTGCCTTTTATTTTTTCAAGGTGTTCGGCCAGTTTCTCCTCTTCTATGGCCAGTTCCCGTTCCATCTCCCCTTCGGTGACGGCTGCCCGAGCCTGGGCCAGTTGTTTCTTAATGTCAAGAAGATAATCGGCCTGTTTTTTGGCCCTGGATTCTTCTTCGGCGGGGGTTCCGGTCGCCGGATCCGACCTGTCGAAGGATTGAATTTTCTTATTCAGTTCCTTGATCTTTCCCTGGACCCGGATAAAATCTTCGCTGCCGGCCACCGAGGCCTTCAGGGCAACCTGGTATTTGGAAAGTTTTGCCTCAAGGTTGTCAAGCGATTCCCCGACGATTTTGTCTCCGATGCTTTCCGCGTTAAGCACATCGCTCAGGGATTGTTTTGCATCCTTGAACTGGGAGATTTTATCCTGCAGCTTTTTGATCCCTTCATCATAAGGCTTGGTTGCTTCCTCACGGTTTTCCTGCGCATCGATGGCATTGCTTGCCACTGCCATTGCTGCGCCACCCGGGGCTGCTCCGCCTTTTACTGTGTTCCAGACCCTTTGAAGGATCGTCGGTTTTGCTGCTGCATCCACGATCGCTTTCTGTTTTGCCTGCAGCAATACCAGTTCCGCTTCGGCCTGTTTGATGGTCAGGTCGATCTTCTCCTGGAGGTCCTTTTTCTCCTGTACCGAAAGCTGGTTAAGGTTCCGGACCGTTCCTGCAACTTTTTCATAGGCATCCTCCAGTTTTTTGTTGGCATCAGCAAGTTCAACCGTGGTTGCAGCTTTTAACTTTTCCAGGGCAATGGCCTGGCTGTTATATGTTTCGTAGGTCTTGACAGCCGCGACAAGTGCAGTGATCCCGGCAATAAGAAGCCCGATCGGGTTTGCGGCCATGGCGGCATTCCAGAGCCACTGGGCTGTTGTTGCCAGCTTGGTCGCTACTGTGCCATTTGCTTTCCAGATGGCCAGCAATTGTTCTTTTACGACCAGGTACTCAAGCACGACAGCATCTTTCATTTTCAGAAGGATTCCTTCCTTTAATGTCAGGTTGTTAAGGATGGCGACCTGAATCGATCTTGTCTGTGCCGCAATATAAACACCAATGGCGCCGGTGACAGCGATTAGTTGGATCCGATACTTGTCAATCCACTCAGGCAATGCCTTGAACCATGCCACCAGATTGACAACCGAACCGACCATGGATTTCAGGAATTCGGTGACTCCGGGCAGGGTGATCAGCCGGTAAAACTCTTTCCCGAGTTTATCCAGGGTAGCACCCAGGGTTGTGTTCTTGTCATTGAATTGCCTGAGGATTTCATCTGTGCCCTGCAGAGATTTGCCTGCCAAGGCAACTTTCTGCTGGAGCATTTCGGTATTATCGCCGAGTTTTGAAAAGACTTCCGAAGCACCAGCACCTGAAATTTCCAGTTCCCGGATCAGTTTACCCAGGATTGTCGCTCCCTCTCCGCCTCTTTTCGAACCTTCGACTACCTTTATGAATGCGCCATAGAGATCGGTGTTCACCAGGTTGGTGAATTCCTGCAACGGGATCCCGGCCACCTTCGCAAAATCGGCGGTGTTGTAGGTCATCTTCATCAGGATCTTCGTCATTGCGGTTCCGCCCCGTTCGGTGGAAACTGCAAGTTCCTGAAGTGTGGCAGAGATGCCCATCACTTCAGCAGAAGATAACCCGAGCGACATACCAACGCCGCCGATCCGGTTTGAAAGATCGACCAGAACCGGTGCAGTGGCGAACCCGTCTGCTCCCAGCACATTTATGGCATTGCCCAGGCGGAGCATATCATCGGAAACCGCCGAGGTTTTCATGTCGGTCAGGACATTCCGGAGGGTGCCCATCTGGGTTGCCACCTCGCTGGCCCCTCCCTTGATTTCTGCGCCGAGGGCAACATTGAGTTTGTCGATAGAATCCACAAACGGGAGGATATCCTTTTGGGCAATGCCAAGCTGACCGGCGACTACGGCCATTTCCCGAAGGTCGCTCCGGGAAGTCCGGGTGTCGATCTTTCCCAGTTCTGTGTTCAGCTTTTTGACTTCATCAACCGTCAGTTTGGTTGTCTTCCGGATGTCAGAGAGCGAATCTTCCAATTTCGCATTGCCTTTGATCAGGCCGACAACCGAAGCTCCAAACCCGATCAGGCCAACAGTGATCATCTGCAGGATCTGCTGGTATTTATTGGCCTGGTCGGCCAGCTTTGAAAAAGCGCCTCCGGTCTGGTTGATTTCACCCCGGATTTCCCTTACCCTGCCGTTTATCCTTTGGAACTCCTTCTCCTTGTCTCCAAATTCCTTTGAATTGACATTCAGTTGCCGGAGTTCAGCATTGAGTTTCCTGGCTTCGGCCTCAAGCTGCTTGAGTGTTGCATTGGCTTTCTCACCATTGAAAATGACGGTGGCTGTGGAAGTTTCGTTCTTAGCCATTCTGGATGGATTTATCAGACAGGTTTTCGGTAATGGCCACCACTCCCCGGTGCCCGTATTCCCTGGCGAAGATTTCGCTCAGCTTCATCACTTCGGCATGGAAGGTCTTTGAGTACCACTTTTTTGGGCGCCGGCGGTTTCCGAGCATTTTCCCGGAAAGCTTACGTGAAGCGGCAGATTCTTTCACATCGCCGATTTTGACGCCTTTGCCGACTCCCATATCGACAAAGCGACCGTAATACTCAAAAAGCATGGTGATTTTCAGCACATTTCCCTGTGCCGATGCAAGAACATTGTATTTGAAACTTCGAAGGAGTGAGCCGGTGTCGCCTATTCTATTGGAAGCAAGTTTCTTCTTCCATTTGATGATGGTGATTTTAGCCCAGGATTCGGCAATTTCAAGCTCGGAAAGTTTGGTTTGGGTGCTTTGCATTAAGCAAAGAACACATCATTATTAATGAAGATAAAGGACAAAAAAACGATGGAATTTTCTATTGGAAAGGAATCCCCTTAGGGAACAGGGATCCTTACATGGTTTAACAAAGAAATACTACCATAGTAATGAAATGATCGGCCAATGGAACATCGCTTATTCATATCAAGGCTTATTTCACGCGCTATGCCAATTAAAAATTGACATGACGAAAAAAACCTAATCAGTTCTTGTCCAACAAGATTGTTTAACTCAATCTCAATTGGGTCATTCTTCCAGGAATCGATTAATTTGAAAATTTGGGAATAATATTTCTCGTATGGTTTATAAGGGTACCATGTTCCATAGAGATGTTTGTAATTGATATCATTTCTCATTTTAGAAAGCCACGTCCCACTGGTGGCACCCATGTACTTTAAATTAACCACTAATTGAGACAATTTCAAGCTTATTGGCTGATATTCGATATCAGTATTTTGCGTTAATATATCATTACTTATAAAAGTTAATTTATCAGTTAAAAATTTCCACATCGCTCCGTGTGACCCTTCATCAATTCCCACATCAAGCTTTGAAAAAAGAATATTTGGGTTTCTTGAACTAAAGTCACACAAATAGAACCCTTTTTCAATATTTATTCCATTTTTATAACCATAAAGATCAGCAATTTTCTCGACAGAATTAATCGTATTACGATCCAACTGTGAGAGACTATATCCCAATAGTCTTAAAATTAGATGACTAGCATAAAATGCAGAATAATATGTTTTAATAAGCAACCATGATAGTGATTTTGGAAGGAGTGCTGAATCTTCCATTTTAATGACAGATTCGAAACAAGACAAGGCAAATCGATTACAATCAAAACTAATTGGCTCTAGAAATATTTTTCGTTCCCTACTTGTCAGTTGAAATAATTTGGGTTGAACCTGGGCTAAAACCTGAAAATCACGAGCCCTTTCGATCCACTTAGCAAAATTATCTCTCCCAACCACATTGATGTTATTCAATCCATAAGCCCAATAAGGTCTAAATGCGTCGGCGAAGGAAACCATGATTACAAGGTAAAGTTTGAATCAATAAAGGTTTCAAAATAATCGGTTAACTCCTTATAGGATAATCCTGGCTTGATAACTTTATTGTCCTTAAATCCCTGAAATAATGGGTTCAAAATTTCGTCAAATGAATTTTCATTGTAGTCATTGTACCTATCCTTAACTCTTCTAGCAACTGAAGGGAATAATGAAATTGTAGCACGAAACACGACAGTATTAGTCAACTGTAATCCTAGATGCCTTTTATTTAATCCTTTATAAAAGGATCTTAAATAGTTCTTTACGATTTCATAGACTTCATTAGGATCTTTATTTGCTAGAAATTTCAATATTGGTCTGAACGCATTGTAAAATGTAACCCGTGAAATTTTTTTTCTTGATTTAGATGCAGCTACAGTAAGACCAATTAACGGACTGTCAGGCTCTTCATGAAATAATGTAAAAATCGCATTTAAATAGCCTTCGGTTTCAGTTTCATATTCTGCTAAACTTTTAATGTCAAAGAGTAATTCGTTAGGAACTGGTCTTTGTTTAGTATTAATATCAATGAAAATCCTTGATTCATCACGTCTGGTCAAACCATTATAAATAACAACTGGCACTCGAATTGAGGATTTCGCAATTGAAAAACCAAAAACTCGGTGCTGACCGTCAAGAACTAGAAATGCTTTGGGATGATCTACGAATTTCAGAGTTTTTCCTTTACCAATGATTTCCAATTCTGCCTCTGGTTGAGCAGAAAGGATAATAGCACTTGGTATCGAGCCTCCACTGTCTATATAATCAGCGATTTCTTGTGCCCTTTTTTGATCCAGTAATCGCTGAAACCCTTGCTTTGGGTCATCTTCTCTTGTAGTGACAAAACAGGTTCTACCTAAAATATCAGTTGGAACAGTTAGTGTATAGAATTTGTTTAATCCCTGAGTAACAAGACTAATAGAATATTTATGTACTGTTGGTTGAGATTCCATAATATTGATTTTAAGACCAAAATACAAAGATGCAATAATAGTTATCAAATCTATAAAAAAAAATAATCTGTGGGTTTCAGCACAACTTATGAATAAATACATAGAGGTAAATAAACCGAGTCATGATCCTTTGCAGAGCAGTAAGACACAGACGACCTATAAGATTAGACAGGTTCCCAAATAACAGGATTTAATTCCAGATTAATATCATCCTTGATTTGGAAAGTCAACATAATGCCATAATCATTATCAAACACTGGGCCCAGTATTTCATAACTCACCGAATTAATATTGAACCCAGGAATGGCTTTCAGGGCACGCAATTCACATTTTAGGTGGTCATTCAGCATACGGGCAATAACATCTGTTCCGATCTGCTTCATCTTTGAAATAAGATACATTTCTGCGGAAAATTCGTCGACAAGATCCAGGTGGCCGAGGATCATGAAACCTCCGCTGATGGAATCCAGGATATTATCTAGATTCGAGGCCTCAAAGCTACCTGAAAGACTTGTAAGGATCAGAGCGGGGTATTTTATTGTTGACCTAAGTGCACCTAACGGCTCATTTATGTCCATCATGTAGAACCCATTGATCTCCTTGTGCTCGGTTGCGATTCTCCGGAAATACTCAATGTAGCTGCTAATATCTGCCATGGCTTTCGATTATGTCAAGGTATTCATGGTATTCCCTGGCTTTCTTATTCAGGCCGATAAAGACATTGTAAAGGTTAGAATTCATAATGGTTTCAAGGCTCTTATCATCGGTCTTGCCATCGGCTAGCGAGATGATCAGGGAAGCCCATCCGTTATCCTGGCTGTCGGTTTCATCCTTTTGCCTGTAAACATATGGATACAAGGCTGGCAATGAGTTCAGAACACCGTTAAAGAACAGGTAAATAGAATACTTTACGCCGAGATCCACCCTTCCAAGCTTTCCTGCTCTCTTCTTCAAAGTCCGGTTCATGAACTTCGCTCGGGGGTCCAGATTGTCGGTGAAATATTTCCGGATGGCCCAGCAGAGTTTATGCGGCCGGTAAAGAATTGCAACGAGCTGATCAAGGTACTTTTCCTCTCCTGTCTTTTGATACTCATCCAGGGCAGAGCAGGCCAGAGTGAACTCTCCGAAGGTGCAATACATCATTGCATCGGCCGGACCCAAGTACTTTTTCAAACCGGCTTTGATTACCGGGAGCAAATTCCTGGTTAGGTTGACTTCTTTGTTAAGAAAATCAAGGCTTTCACAAAGGGCATAGGCATCCTCCGGAGCAATCCTCTTTAAGGCCGTTCTTTTCATGGAAAGGAATTCAAAAAGAGCCTTCACCCTGAATTCAACAAGGGGAAGTTTTGACGCGAACAATCCGGATACATAAAGAAGCTGCTCCCGGGTCAGTTCATTCCAGGTCGATGGCAACGACCGATAGATATTGTCAACCTGAACCTGGTTCATAAAGAGAGCTTCTTTTTGATTAATGCCTTGACCAGGGCAAAGCCAATGAACGCCAGCAGGATCGACCAGGCTATTCCACCTGACCAGATCAGGAAGTTCTGAAAGCCGGTCACTTTATAGACCGGCTTCTCAATCGTTTTGACCTGAATCTTGCTTTCCCGGATGTGGGTCTCTTTCCAGGCAAAATAGACGGAACTGCTGTCAACCCATGCCCCGGTGGTCAGGACATTATTCTTCAGTTCAATGAATGGAATAACATTCTTCCCGGGCTTGATCTCTTCGATCTGCAGGATAACCACCTTACCTTCCCGGCATTCAAGCAGTGCCCGGATCAGACCGCTGTCTGCCGGCATTTGGATCAGGGAATCCTTTACTGTGGTAACGGTATCATGCTGAACAAGTGTTTCAGTCCGTTCAGTTGGTGGATAGCGCTTTATACATCGTTGCTCGGAAATGCACCCGGTCATCGAAACGACCAAGAGCAGAAAAAGAATACCGTGTTTTTTCATGCGACGAATCTGAATTGGTTCAAACGGTTCATCCATCCGTCCAGAAATTTCTTTTGCTCCGGATGGTTCTTGACCAGGTCAAGGATGAAACGGCCCCTGGCCTGGAATATAGCTGCATGAAGTCCGCGCTGATTAACAGAATTCACGGCATAAAGGGTCGCCGGTCCGACGATGCCGTCATCCGGAACTTTGAGGATTCGCTGGGGAATGACGATCCCCCACTTGCCGCTGCCCCAGAGCCAGTCCACCAGGATTTCGGCAATGCTCTGGTTGGTGATCTGGTCTGCTTTCCAGCGGTTCCAGTAACTGAGCTTCAAAACAGCCATTGCATCCTGTTTTGACAGCTTCCGGATGTCATCTGCGTCGATATCTCCGTCGCCATCCTTGTCGTAACCCACCTTCTTCCAGGTATCCAGGGTCACACCCATGTTCGTTGCGCCACCCCGGTCAACGGGATCATTGACAAACCCTCCTTCAAAGGCGAGGATTTTCGGAGCGAAAAGTTCTACTCTTGCCATTTTATTGTTTGAATGAGGGGTCTTTAACAAAGATCAGTGCGAAGCAAACGGGTGCAAACAGCACATACTCGGTCAGTGAGGCTTTACCGATCCCGACCAGGACCAATCCGGCAGACAGCATCACGATGCCGGTCAGCGTGGTCTTCCAGTTCTTGAAAATTCGTTCTTTCATATCCGTTATTTTAAGAGTTGTCCTTCCACTTTGGATATTCTTTCGCCATGATCGCCAAGGGTCACCTTCATTTCCTCGATCCCTGCATCATGCCGGCAAAGGTGTTCTCCGATCTCCTTGTGCTTTTCTGTGCAGTAGGTTTCCCTGCACTGCATCTGGATGATCAGTTTGTCGACTGATTTTTTAAGCGAGGTCACGCCGCTGTAAAACTGGTAAAGGAAAAAACCGATAAGCGGAATGGCGATGATTTTGATGACATCGAAAACATCCTGGAGAACAAGATCAAGTGATTTCATACTAGGAAAAAGGAGTTATCGGGTTTGTTCAAAAATTCGATCCGCTTTTCCGCTTTGGCTTTGCCGGCATACCTGGGAGAATGGTAATAAAGAGGATATGCCGTTTCGCTTGCGGTTTCATCGAGGAACTGCTGCAGGGCTTTCAGTTCAGCTTCTCCGTCCCGCTGGTTGGCTTCCGCCATCAAAGCGATACGGTCCTGGTTGAAAGCCTGTTTTGTAGAGACATTCGTAAAGGTGTTTCCGGCAGTGTCGAAAATCCCCCAGTCCAGGATATCGATAGAGATCTCCAGCAGGGCCCGGGCCATGGTCAAATGAGCCAGCGAGGGACGGATCAGCTCCATGAGCGCCCTTTGATCACTGGTAAGCTCGGCGTTTGACTTCTGGGCTGATTTCAGCTCGTCAAACAACTTCGCAGAAAGTGCAGGTCGTATATACTTCTTTTCCACAGAGCGGATGACAGGTTTGAGGGCTATGAAAACCCGTCTGCTCTCGCGTATATCCACCTCACTGTTGAACTCCGGTGTATTGCGGATAAACAGGTCGGCATCCTGCTGAACGTATCCGGGGTAATCCGCGCGGTGTTCATCGAGGAATTTCAGGACCAGGTCCAGAGAGGTGTTGGCACGCCGGATCCAATTCTCCTTTAGGTTCTGTACCCGGTACTGAGGAGCGGTCTTATGTGTCTGCGTCTCGATAACCTGGATACCCTGCGCTGAAACGCTTACCCCGAACTCATCGGCACCGAGCCAAAGGGCATACAGCACCAATGACTTCCTGACCATTTCCAGCAACTTGGCCAGGTTTTCCGCTGTTGTACCATCATCCGGGGGAACAGGATCAAGAGCCATTACATCCTGCAATTGTTCGTATAAACCAGTGCCCAACACGGGCTTGATGAAAGTCTCCTGGGCTTCCTCGATATACGGGTACCAGTTCTCGATGGTATTGCTGACATTTATCGATGCAGCAGAAAGAACTTGCGAAAGATTATCGATCAGTCGTATCATGCGATGTTCTTGTCGATTCGTTTGTCAATCTTGGTCGGATGATCCTGCATGGTCTGGGAGGTATCTACTGCCACGTAATCGAAATCGATATCGGGCGACCATTTATTGAAATCCCGGATGAAATAAAGGGGTTCAAGGCTGATCTGCCGGTAAATGCCCATCTCGGCATTGAGCTGCCAGAAAGCTTCCCGCTTGTCCGATCCACTGCCGGCTCCGAGGCTTCCCCCCGGGATCCCGGAACCCACCAGGCAGGGATCAACACCAATGGCAAAAAGGATCTCCGAATTTGCCGCCTGGGAATCGGGCAGATAGGCATCATCCTTGAGTTTGTTGTCGATCACGTTGATTTTCCA
>Ga0172368_10005218_pt1 | contig 14630 bp, 11 predicted proteins | sample Lak11m_FD_114540 | JGI IMG/M metagenome (GOLD analysis project Ga0172368, IMG submission 114540) | Freshwater microbial communities from Kabuno Bay, South-Kivu, Congo - kab_022012_11m | ecosystem: Environmental > Aquatic > Freshwater > Lake | place: Democratic Republic of the Congo: South-Kivu...
GTCTGCGCCGCGGGGTCAAATTGCGGGTCCAGCGAGGAGGCGAGGAGCAGGTCGGTGATGGCCTGCTCCGGTTCAAGTAGCATCAAAATCAAACCAAGGCGGTAGTGAGCCTGTGCGCTCTCCGGTTCGAGAGCCACCCATTTTTTCAAAGCGTCGCGTTCAGACAAATAATCCTTCAATTCGCGGCGGGACATGGCGAGGGCGTCATAAAACAGCGCATAAGTCGGATGAGCCGCCGCGCCCTCCTGCCAGATCTTCAATGCCGCCGGGTGATCCCTGTTCATCCAGTGCGCCCAACCAAAAAAGTGCCAGTTCGCATCATCGAGCGCACCCGCATTGTATGCCTTTTCATACAGACGAATGGCATTGGGATAGTCCTCCGCCTGCATGTAGGCCAGGCCGCCCTGCTCCAGCAAATCCATGCGCCAGGGCGCGAGCCGCGCCGCGTTTTCGTATGAGACAGCCGCTTCGTTGTAATTCCCCGCGGCCATGGCAGTTTCCGCCTGCCTGATTTGCGCGGAACCGCTGAAAAGAATCGGAAGAAAAACAGCGGCAAGCAGGGCCGCAAGGACAAGGAGGGTCAGCCATTTTGATTTTTGCATCGCAATGATAATTATACGTTGTCTGCGACATATTTTTTTGAACTGGAAGTATAATCACAGGGAATGAGTAACTTTACCAGTCAAATCCTTACCCAGCTTACCGTTCCTCCCGGAAACCTTATTTATCACATCGTGCTGGTCTTTTCGATTGCCGGCGCGTTGCAATCGGCGTTTAATCACTGGCGCTCGAGCGAATTTCCGCAGGCGCGCCGCGCAATGCTGGGATTGGGGATTTTGTTCCTGGCGCAGGCATTCCTGTTCGCTTTCAGCGGTCTCGGCTGGCAAAACGTCATCGACCCCAACGCCAGCCTGCCGCCTCTTGACCGGGCTTTTGTCCTGTTTGGGATTATCTGGATCACCTGGCTGTGGGCCTTTCCTGAACCGTCGCGCGCCGCCGACGCGGCCGCCGTGCTGCTCAGCCTGCTTGTGGGGACGGCGATGGGCTTGAGCCTGCTCACCTGGCCCGCCCATTCCGCTTTGACCACCTACAACCGGACGGTTGACGATTGGATCTGGCAAATCGCATCGCTGGCCTTCGCCACGATTGGAATTGTGATTCTCTTCATCCGCAGGCCGGACGGCATGTGGAACGGGGTCATGGTTCTCGGGATGGGATTTCTCGGACATGCAGGACAGTTGATGTTCCCCATCGAGGGAAATTATTCCGGTCTTGTACGCCTGGCGTATATGGCGGCCTATCCAATTTTGCTGACCCTGCCCCAGCGCTTCCCGTCACCGGAAATCAGCCCGGCGCCGCAGCGCACCACATCGGTCAAGCAGGATACAACTGTGCCGGAGCGCCGCCGATACAGCACGGATCCAAAAACCTTCCACGCCCTGCTGGCGCTGGCGGCAGAATCCAGCCCCACACGGATCAGCCAGGCCGTGACGCGCGCCATCGCGCAGACCATGCTTGCGGACTTGTGTTTCCTCATCTACCTGACCGACAACAAGAATCAGTTGATGATCGCGGGCGGTTACGACCTGATCCGCGAAGAAAATCTCGAAGGCGGCACCCTCAATAAGAACATGATCCCCATGCTGGCAAACACACTGCAACGCGGCCGCCCCCTGCGAATGCCTGCCAGCAGTACGTCAGCGGATATCAAGGGGCTGGGCGAAATCCTTGGCATCACCACCCCCGGTCATTTACTCAGCGTCCCGATCATCACGGCGGAGAAGGATTCCCTCGGCGGCATCCTCCTGCTTTCACCGTACTCCGACCGCACATGGAGCGCGGAAGACCAGGCTTTCCTCTCGAACATCGCAACATCCCTTGTGCCGATCATCCTGCGCAGTCAAAAAATGTCCAAACTGGAACAGCAGACCGAGCAGGCCCGCGCCCAGCTGGCTGAATACGAACGCCGCAACCAGGAACTTGCGCAGGAAGTGGAAACGCTAAAACAGGAAGTTCAAAAGACCGGCGTCAAAGCCGAGGATATTGCCGCCCTGATGGCCGCGCAGGAAGAGTCACAGCACATCATCCAGGAATTGCAGAAGGAAAATGCCGGCTTGCGCGGCAGGGAAACAGGCGGGAAACAAGCGGTCGAAACGGCCCAACTCGAAAAGGAATTGAAGACCGCCCTCCAGGAAATGGCCCACCTGCAGAACCAGCTGGCCGACGCCAACACCAGGGTGCATGAGGCGGAAAAGGGGATGGCGGCCACCCGCAGTACCGAACAGGCCGAGGTGATCGCATCCATCTCCCAGGAATTACGCCAGCCGATGTCTTCCATTGTTGGATACACCGACCTGCTGCTCGGCGAATCGGTGGGCATTCTCGGCGCGTTGCAGCGCAAATTCGTCGAACGCATCAAGGCCTCCACGGAACGCATCGGGAGTTTGATAGACGATATGATCCAGGTCAGCACACTCGAGACCGGCCTGAGCGACCTCAATCCGGAGGCCGTGGACCTGAACCTGATCATCGATAACGCCATGTCCTACACGAGCAGCCAGGTGCGCGAGAAGAATATTTCCATGCACCTCGAATTGCCGAAGGATGTGGCCGCCATCCATGCGGACCGCGAGGCGCTTCAGCAAATCCTCATTCACCTCCTGCAAAATGCGGGGGCCGCGACCCCGGTCGAAGGCACGATCCGGCTCAAGGTCCAGACAAGAAGCGAGAAAGGCCAGGAATTCGTCCTCATTCAGGTCAGCGACTCCGGCGGAGGCATCTCCACCGACGATCTGCCGCGCGTCTTCACCCGCCTCTATCGCGCGGACAACGTCCTGATCCAGGGGGTCGGGGATACGGGCGTCGGGTTGTCCATCGCGAAGACGCTGACCGAGGCGCAGAATGGCCGCATCTGGGTCGAAAGCGACCCCGGAGCGGGCGCGACATTCAGCGTGCTCCTCCCGCTTGCAAGCGGGCATGCGGAAAAGAAATCCATCAAACCCAAAGGAAAGAATTAATGCAGTCCCTGCGCCAGTTTGGAAACGCGCTCATACTGGCTGTGCTTTCCTCGGGGCTCGTACTCGGCAGTCTTTCCATTTCGCTCGTGGAATTCGCCCCCCAGCCCACTCCAGTATTATTAACTGAAGCGGCGCTTCCATCTCCTGTGCCGCTCACGGCCACCGCGACCCCGCCGCCCCCGCTTGCATCCCCCACCAGCACGAATACGCCGCTCCCAACCGATACATTGCCCCCGCCCCCGTCCTGCCAGATTCCCGCCAACTGGTTCGCGCTGACCATTCAACCGGGCGATACGCTGGCTGGCATTGCGGCGCGCTACCAGGTCTCCGTCTCGGATTTGCGAAGCGGCAACTGCCTGGCAATCGATTCGCTTGTACCCGGTTCGGTGGTGTATGTTCCACCGCTTCCAACGGTCACGGTTATGGCATGTGTGCCGGGCGCGGTGGGCTGGGCAAGGAATTACACTGTTCAAGCCGGGGATACGTTCTATCGCATTGCATCAAACCATTACACCAACGCGGGCCTGCTCAAGCAGGTCAATTGCCGCACAAGCGACCTGGTCCGCGCGGGCGAGTTGTTGTGGGTTCCAAATGTCGCCACGCGTACGCCCACACCCACGCTGCAGCCCAACGCCAACACATTCACGCCATATCCCACCGAGCCGCTGACGGAAACCGCGCTGCCGCTCACAGCCACGCCCGAGCCATCGGACACACCTGAGCCGCCCACCGCCACCACCGCGCCGTCGGCCACACTCGAGCCCACGCTCACTGCAAGCCCAACTCCCTTTCCATAAAGTCGTCGTCGCCTGTCATTCCCGCCGGGCCCGGACTCAAGCAGGGGTTATAATTCCGTAAATTTTCCAATGAAGTCATATTTTCAACATCGGGCTTCGGAACCACTTCCAAAAGGTTTGCGGATATGGAACGCGCTGATGGGAATTCCGAAGTCCTTCCACGCCGGCATCCTTTTTTTATTGTTCAGCGCCGCGCTGCTCAGCGCATGTGGCACGGCTTCCACGCCGGCCCCCGCGGCGCTCCCCTTCGTGCTTGTCACCGTTGCACCGAACGCATCCCCCACACCCACCCCATTTCAACCCGATACGACGGAATCATTTTCCTCGAACAATTCGCCTGCCGCTGAAACATCCACGCCCATCCCGCTCCCCACCGAGACGCCCTCCCCCACCCCAACCAACCCGCCCGAACCCACCGTCACCGTTGACCTGGCCTCGCTCTTCCCAACTGCCGCCGCGCCGCCCATCGTCGAGACGCCAGCCGCCGCGCCGACCGCCCTGCCGTCCCTGACCGATAACGAAACCATCAATTTCCTGTTGATCGGCTCGGACAAACGCCCCGGCTCCTCCTATCGGACGGACACACTCGTCATCGCGATCCTGTGGCCCAAAGAGGGACAGGTTTCGATGATCTCCATCCCGCGCGACCTGTGGGTCTACATCCCAACCGTCGGCATGCAACGCGTCAACACCGCCTATCAAAGTGGGGAAATTTATGGCTACACCGGCGGCGGCCCCGGCTTGTTAAAGGACACCATCTCCTACAACCTCGGCATCCGCATCGACCACACCGCCATGGTCGAATTCGACGGCTTCCGCCGCATCGTGGATACGCTGGGCGGAATCGAAGTGCCGATTGCCTGCGCGTACACAGACTGGCGGCTGATCGACCCTTCCTACGACCCATATAACGAAAACAACTGGTGGCTGTACACCGTCGGCCCCGGACAGGTTCACATGGATGGCGACCTGGCCCTGTGGTACGCGCGCGCGCGTTCAAAATCCAACGACTTCGACCGCGGCCGGCGGCAGCAGGAAGTCCTGCGCGCCATCTTCGCAAAAGGTTTGCAGGGCGACACATTCAACAAAATCCCGCAGTTGTACAACGACTTCTCCAGCACGGTCATCACCGACCTCGGGCTGGCAGACATGCTTCGCATGGCTCCCTACGCGCCCAAATTATCCAACGCCGACATTCGCGGCTACTATATCCGCCCGCCGTACGTCGAAGGCTGGATCACGCCCGGCGGCGCGTCCGTTCAATTGCCAAACGACGCATTGCTCAAGCAAATGCTTTTGGAGGCCGCCACGCTCTCCCCGCGCGCTGTGGAACGCGAAGCCATCACTGTGGAAGTCCAAAACGGTTCCCCCTTCGAGACGTGGGATACGCTTGCAGCCTCGCGCCTCAATTACGCCGGTTACGAGACCACCACCTCGACGGCTGAACGCCGCGACTATACCTACTCCGTGCTGGTCGACTTCACCCCCGGGCAGGATCCAAGCCAACAGCAGGCGATCCTCTCGACCCTCAACCTGTACTCGGCAAATATCATTTCCCTGCCCGACCCATCCAGCGCCGCCAAATACCGCGTCATCCTCGGCTACGATTACGAGCCTTGCTTCCAGCCACAGGATTTGTCGCACTAATTCCTGCACGAATCGAACAGATGGGGGACTTGGGAATGTTGACAACCCCCTATTTTTTCGTTAAACTATACGCAACCGTCTTTCACGACCCACACGTACCGCAAGCGCGGCACAAGGAGGCTCCATGAGCCCATCATCTAACTCTGCCCACATTACATCTCAAACATTGCTTGCCCCGGCCATCTCCGCCTGGGAGATATTCCTTTACGACCAGGGCCGTTCCCCCAATACCGTAAAGGCCTTCCTTTCCGACGTGCGCCTGCTTACCCGGTTTATCCCCGCCGACCGTTCCATCGGAGCCATTACCACGAAAGACCTCAACCGCTTCTTCGAATGGATGGAGAAGGAGCGCGACGTTCCATGCAGTCCCAAAACGCTGGCGCGGCGCATCACCTCCACAAAATCCCTCTTTCGCTGGCTGCACAGTCATGGCGTGTTGGTGGTGGATCCTGCGGAAAAGGTTCTGCAACGCTCAGCCATCAGTCCGCTTCCGCAAGTGCTCTCGGACGAGGAATATGAGGCGGTTCTGCTGGCCGCCGACCGGCATCGCCGCGACCAGAAAGCAGATGCGCGTCCCTATGCCCTGCTCCATCTTTTGCTTGCCACAGGCATCAAGAAGAGCGAATGTCTTGGCATCCACATCAATCACATCGACATGGACGCGCCGGACGGCCCGCAGGTATTCGTCCGCTATGCCAGCCCGGCCAACCGGTACAAGGAAAGAAAAATTTCACTGGCCGAGGATTGGATTCCCGTGTATGAGGAATATCTCAGCCAATACCAGCCCGTTGACCAGGTCTTCCCCTGGTCCCCAAGGCGGCTGGAATATTTGCTGGAGGATATTGGCAAGGAGGCCGCCATCGGGAAACATCTCTCGTTTGACATGTGCCGCTGGACATGCGCCTTGCGCGATTATCAATCCGGAATCGAAGTGGATACGATACGGCAGAAATTGGGCGTATCCAAAATCCAATGGCGTGAGATCAACATGAAACTCCGCCAGTTGAATGGTGAAACCAAATAGAACAAAAATCCCCGTCCACACTGGCGGGGATTTTTACTCCAGTTGTTTATCAGGCGGGTATGTGATCGCGAAGTAAACGACCTTCCGCGTCGCAGGCGTGAGCCTGAAAGTGTGCGCCGGGCGGTATCCCGGCACCCAAATCACCACGTCCCCCGAACAGAGGAGCGGCCAGCGCGCCCGCGCCCTTTGCGGCATTTTTTCATTCACGAAGAAATCCGATATCTTCTGTGAATGTCCTTCCATGCCCAGCGGCTCGAAACGATCCCCGTGGCGGCGCACGCGCAATTCGAGCGACTTCGGCAAACAGTCCGCGTCCAGCCAGACCTGGAACAGGTCATCGTTTCGAGCCGACTGATCGCGCGCCAGGGACGGCAGCCGCCAGAGTTCGCAGGAAAACCTCCACCCGCCGGAGAGGCTCACCTGTCCAGGGACCGAAACTGGAATGAAGGACGCGGTTTCCATCAATTGCGGCCAGCGGTTGAATGGCAGGTCGGCCCTGGGAGTGCAAACATGGATGAAGCCATCCTCGCGAAACAAGCGCAGGCCGCCTTTTAGTTCCACGCGCTGGACGGGTTCGGGATTGTTTATGAAATCGGAGGCCCGCTCGAGGGCCGCGAAATCAGATTCCTGCCCGGGGCGCAGAAACTGAATGGCCTGCCGAATCAGGTTGCGTTGGAGTCCGACCGGCTTGCTTGTGACCCGGGCGAGGTCAAAGGTGACCGCTTCCTGATTCATATCCGTTACGCATTCGCGCCAGGCCGATTCCAAAGCCAGGTTGATCAACAAATGATCGGCTTTGAGGGACTGCGTCATCCGCAAAACGGCTTCGCGAAATTTCGGGTTGTAACTCTCAAGGTTTGGGATCAACAAGTGGCGCATCCGATTGCGCAGGAAGTTGAGTGAATCATTGGATGAATCGTAGCGCGGCCGCAGGCCGTTGGCGGCGCAGTAAACCACCGTTTCCTCCCGCCACACATCCAGCAGCGGCCTCACAATTGGAATTTCAGCATCGAACGTCTTCACCGTTGCCCGAAAGGACATGCCCTTCAACCCGGAGAGTCCACTGCCGCGCAGGAAGTGCATAAGCACAGTCTCCACCTGGTCGTCTGCCGTGTGACCGACCGCCACGGCCTGGGCATTGTGCTGGCGCGCCAGGTTGAACATGAAACGATAACGCAGGTTTCGGGCGGCTTCCTCGATGGACAGTTTCTCCGCCTCCGCGTAGGCACGCACATCCACGCCATCCACCTTGGAGGGAACCATCAGGCGCGCCGCGATCTGTTCGACCGTATTGGCATCCGAGTCCGATTCGAGGCGAAGGTGATGATTGAAATGCGCGACGATGATGGGGTAGCCAGCCTGCCTCAGAACTTCCATGAGACACAGGCTGTCCGGCCCGCCGGAGACCCCAACGATAATCGGGCGATCCTGGCTCAGGCCGCATTGATCCCGCAGGACGGATTCCATGGTATCGAGCATGGGAATATTAAACCACAAGTTGAAGCATCCCGCAGGTTCTTCACAAAAGGTTATCCGGTATGTTTGGATTAGAGTTGATACAACTCAACCAGCACACCACCCGTGGATTCGGGGTGGATAAAGGCGTATTTCCTTCCATCCGCCGACGCGCGCGGCTCTTCATTGATCAACCGGATGTCCCTGGATTTGAGTTGCGCCATCATGCCTTCTATATCGTCCACTTCAAGGCAAATGTGGTGCATGCCCGGCCCGCGTTTGGCAAGGTATCTGGCAATTCCCGAGTCGTCCGAGGTCGGGCAGACAAGTTCCACTTCCGCGCCTGCAACCGGCAGGAACGCGACCTGCGACTTTTCAGCGGGCACATCGCGTAATTCATGCAGGTTAATTCCCAGCGCGTCACGCCAGAACCCAAGGGATCTTTCCATATCGTCCACGACGACGGCCACATGATTGATGCTTTTTATTTTGGGCATGGTTCCTCTTGAAATCGGGAAGGTTTCATGCGCGGCGGTCGTCACTTTCAGCCGCCGGGCTGTGCGGCGAATTCTCCAGCAAATCCATATAAGCGCCTTCGACCAGGTCACCCTCCCGCACGCCAAGTTTCTCCATTAATTCCCCGGCGATTTTGCGGCCCTGGGCATCGGTCTGTCCCTCCGCCATGACAACCTCCAATTCCATAAAACAGCCCAATCCCTGCACATCATCCAGGTGAATGCGGGTCTGTCCCGCAAGGTAGAGATGGCGCGTTTTGCGGACAACACCCCGAACCCCATACGCAAGTTCAAGAACGCGTTTCAGGTTTTCAGGGTCGGAAGTGAGGGCAATATGATAATCCGAACGTTTTGGACCATCCTGGTCGGGGCGTTCATAATAAATGAGTTGACCGCGTCCCGGCGCAAGGACGCGCAATTTCAGGCGGCCGTGTCCGGTATTAAAAAAGATATCCTCCTGTGAAATGACCTCCACAGGAACATCTCCCAGTTTTTCAGCGCGGGATTTGATCTCCGCGAAATTGCGGACGCGCGCCTTGATTTCGATATTGGAGGGCATGCCCCCTAGTTTACTCCAATCCACCGCGTCCTGCGAGACACCGGTCATGCCCGCCGTGAGACCGTGCTTTTTGCCCATCATGAGCGCATCCAAACACGCTTAATTCCCAAATCCATACAGAGCCAATCACTTCCGTAATGATTCTGCAATCATCGGGTTAAGATTGGCAATTCCCTGTAAGGTGCGCTGTTAGAATTAAGTGCTATAGTAAGCGTATAAGACAACATCCGATAAAGGCAAACCCGGCGAAAGCCGGCGACGCAAAGCCATGGGTCTAACGTCACACAGGTGACCAGGATCGCCAGGCCGCCGAAGATCACAGAATCGCTTCTGTGGTTGTTTGGCCTGGCTTCTCAAAAGTCAGGCTATTTTATTCGGATGGCTGTAACCCTTCGGTAAGTTCATTTGACTAGTGCGTGGCCGGTCAAGGCCGACAACGCAAAAAGGAGAACAGCCATGTTCCGCAATTTCAAAGTTCTGTTGATTGCCCTCGTCGCAGTCGTCATTGCAGGAAGCGCCTATGCTTTCGCCGCCGCCAACACCGTGCCGGACAGCGCCGCCGGCTACAAGGCCAACACGGTTCCCGGTTACACCGTCACCAATATCGTGTATGACCTGGATGCAACCGACCCAACCATCGTTGACCTGATCACCTTCGACATTTCCCCCACCAGCGGGACGGTGGTGGCCGCCATCGTGAAAGTCCAGACTGCCGCTGCCGGATCCTGGACGAATTGCACCCTCGCGGCCGGTACCCCCCCGGCCATGGATGTGACCTGCACGTACGGGTCTCTCGAACTTGCGGACATCACTGCGCTGAACATTGTTGCCAGCAGCAGCCTCGATCCCGCCCCGTAACATCGGCAAGTCGACAAAATTCATCATGAAGATAGGGCCTGGTACTTGCCAGGCCTTATCTTCAAAAGCCGCCAACTCGTCCATACACCACCTGCTTCTGCAATGACCTTATGAAACGATCCCAGCGCCGGCCGTCCGCTTTCTTGAACATCATCCTGTTTACAGGGCTGGTATTAGTCTGGATTGCCTTTGCCCCTGCCAGAATCGGCGGACAGGCCTCCTACGTGATGGTAAACGGCGTCAGCATGGAACCCGTCTACCATACCGGCGACCTGGTCATCGTCCGCAAGGCAGAGACCTATCAAGTTGGCGATGTCGTCACTTATCGCGATGCCGAAATGGGGGCATACGTCATTCACCGGATCATCGCCATCGAGCAGGGACAGGTCATATTGCAGGGCGATAACAATTCATGGATCGATGCGTACCACCCCGCCCCCGGTGAAATCATCGGCAAACAATGGATCCATATCCCAAAATTAGGCGGGATGATGCAATGGCTCCGCGCGCCCGTCAACCTGTCGCTGACCATCGTATTACTGGGAGGTGTTCTTATGACCGGTATGATAAGCAAACCGCCTCACGGCCAAAAGGGGAAAAGCCGACCGGCGACCCATTTAGGCGGAATGTTCGAGGGCGCACTGACCCTGCTGGGATTGTTGTTTCTCGGATTTCTTGGATTGTCCATTTTTGCGTTCACGCGGCCGCTCACGCGCACCGCAGGCGGCATCCCCTACCAGCAGGAAAGCAATTATTTCTACTCCGCAGCAGGGACGCCCGGAGTCTACGACACAGAGATGGTGCGCAGCGGGGAACCTGTCTTCCCAAAACTGACCTGCTTCCTCAACATCGGATTTACCTACAACATTCTGGGCGGGCCATTTCAGGACGTGACGGGAAGCCATCAGATGTACGCGCGTATCATGGATGAGGAAAGCGGCTGGCAGCGCACGATCCCGTTGATTCAGCAAACGGCATTTACCGGCGCTTCCTATTCCACCATGACTTCCCTCGATCTTTGCCAATTGACATCCCTGGTGAGTTTGGTGGAAAAGGAAACCGGCCTGCATGCCAACGCGTACACCATCGAAATCGTCACCGACATCGCCTTCACGGCCGGCATGTCAGGGCAGATCATCCGTGATACGTTCGACCCCACCCTTGCCTTCAAATTCAACAAGGTGCATCTTTACCTGGCCGACACGAATGCAGAGAGCAATCCCATGCACATAACGAAACAGGGCCTGGCAGTCAGTTCCAATGTGGAAGCCAATACTTTGTCCCTGCCGGGATGGGAACCCACGATTGGCTCCATCCGCGTGTTCGCCCTGCTTGGACTGGGAATGTCACTTGGCGGGCTTGTAATCATGGGCTTTCTCGTCTTCAACGCAACCCGGCAAAACGAGGAAGCGCTCATTCGCCTGCGGTATGGGTCCCTGTTGATGGATGTTTACGAACAAAACCTGGAGCGCACCTCATCCGTCATCGATGTAACTTCCATCAAGGACCTGGCCAACCTGGCCGAGCGGCAAAACACGATGATTTTGCACATGACGCTCAACTTCCTGCACTATTACATGGTTCAAAGCAACGGGGTAACCTACAGGTACATCACCAGCAGCGGCAAAAGCGGAATGATCGAAATCGAACCAGCCCGGCAGGAAGTATTCGGATATGTGATCGACAGCGGCGCAACCAGCATTGTCGAAGCCGAACCGGCCTGGGACGAAGTGCTGGGGTTTTCAATCAACATGGGCAGGAATGACCTTGTAAAAGCCGGGCCTGAACACAAAGAGATATTAAGAAAGATAACCTTATGAAAATACCGCTTCCACTTCAAATCCTGACTCTTGGGCTGTTTGCGCTGATCGTCGTCAGCGCCGCCACTGCTTTCGCGGCAGGCATCACCATGTCGCCGCCGAATGCAGGAGCGCAATCCGTTCCGGTCACGGCGGAAGACATCAAGCCTTCCGCCTGTTCAGGAATTTACCTGACGAATACCGTCAGCGGCTCCGGCGCAGTGACCGGCACCAGCGGAAACGACCTGATCATCGGCAGTCCGGGCCCGGACACCATCAACGGCCTGGGCGGGGACGACTGCATCCTCGGTGGAAACGGTGACGATTCCCTGACAGGGGAGGATGGCGTCGATGTTTGCCTTGGCGGCCCGGGAAGCGACGCGTTTATTGATTGTGAAATCGAGCAACCATGAGTTTTGAATGAGGGGGGAAAGTCAACGATAAAATTGCCAAAATTGTGATAAACAACATCGAGGGGGTTATACTTGCCATTATATACGCGCTGGAGTACCCATCATGAGATTTGAGAAGAAGGTCAACGCGTTCCCGCTCGCCCCGCCCAGGGACTTCGTGCGGGAGTTGTAGTCCGCGGGCGGGGACGCCGATGCCGGGCATTTTGGATAAGGCGTTTAAGGGGGGAGTTGTGATTATTATCTGATGTTACGCACCGTCCCGAAGGTTTGGACAGAAAGCAAGCCTAAATTACGGGAACCTTCGGGACGTTCTGCGCAAGGTGAGTTATTATATTGTATCGAGGAGCGAGGTTTGCGACTAAGCAATCTCCTCTTGTAAAAGTTTGCTTCGCTGCCACTCGCGACAGCCGATCGCGACAATGAGAAACTTATTTCATTCACATTAACTAGGAGGCTGACTATGAGACCAAGTGAACTAACATTTGCTGGTTTAATAAGCATTGAGGGTAATCAATGGCATTATCATATCCCCCGCTTTCAACGTGAATATGTATGGCGCAAACACAATTGGAGTAAATTGTTGGAAGATATTTATGATAATGACCCGGGGCATTACATGGGTTCAGTGATTTGTGTTCATGAAGAAAACGAATTGTCACCCTCCAATGAATTGATTTATGAAGTTGTAGATGGTCAACAAAGACTGACTACTCTATCTCTTATGCTTGCCGCCATATACTCCAAGCTTTCGGGGCAAATAGTAAACGAGAATCCTGAAATAAAACAGGATGATGAATACATCATCAAATTAAACAGCATAAGACAACGGCTAATTAAGAAGCTAAGTGTTACTGGGGGCAGCTTGCCATGGGGAGTGTTCAAAACTGGGAAATTAACTTACTGCTTGCGCGTTCAGCCATCTACTCAGGACAGTAATTTAGAAGACTATCAATATATTCTCGGTGAAATCGGTTTGATTCCTGGATTCCCATATCCAAAGAATTTTGGCTTTAGGCGAATATATCGTACATACAGATATTTCCACAGTCATATTCCTGACGATATTGATGGATTGTATGATCTATTAGATCGAATCTATCGCCTTTCATTTATCCATATTTCCGAAGCCAGTCAGTCAAAAGCATTCTTGCTCTTTGAAACCCTTAATTATCGAGGTGTACCTCTTTCTGCCATAGATATAATCAAGAATAAAATGCTGTCTACATTAGAGAGTCGGCACGCTGTGAAGATTGACGATTCGTATGATGATTGGCAGGAAATTCTTGATAATCTACCCGAGGATAGCGATCAGGATCGTTTCTTGCGTCAATTTTATAATGCCTTCAAATACCATCCCCAAATCAAAATTGAGAGGGTGACTAGAGCGACGCGTTCAAACATTATTGCGATCTATGAAAACCTAATAAAGAGAGATGCAAAGTATATATTTGACCAACTCCTTGAAAAGGCGCAAGTATATAACCAATTGATTGAGTCTGAAAAATACGAAACGTCATCGGTTACGGAGCCATTGATTAACCTTGAGAGAATTGGAGCGGTCCCCTCTTATACGTTCTTGCTATATCTTTTTTCTCTGGACGAAAATTGCTTTACAGAGCCAGATACTTTGGAAAAGACAGTCGATCTGCTTTGCAAATATTACTTCCGCAGAAATATTACTGACTTTCCCAATACCAGGGATTTAGATTCGATAAATATCGACCTTGTTGAACAGTGCCAAAAGCATCTTGCGAAAGGAGAGAGTCTGTCCTTCAGATTAATTTCAAGGTTAATTCTAAAAGGTAAAGGTGCACCATCCTCCATTGAAACCCTGAAAGAACTGCTTTCTGATAATTTATTCTATAACAATGAAGGTATGGCTAGATATGCGCTGACCAAACTTGATGAGGTAAGCCATTCTAGAGAGTACTCTCCCAATCTGTGGGCGAGAAATGAAAAAGGATTATTTGTTTGGACAGTGGAGCATATCTTTCCACAAGGAAGGAATATTCCTTCCGATTGGGTTGATATGATTGCCAATGGAAATACAGAAGGCGCAAGACAAATACAAGAAGAATGGGTACATTGTCTCGGAAATCTTACATTATCTGGATACAACTCAAGACTTTCAAATCAAGCCTTTGCAAAAAAGCAGGAAAAGGCAGTAGCAAATGTTTTCGGAAATAAGATTCGGATTGGGTATCAGAATGGCTTAGCATTAAACAACATTGAATTCTCAGTAAAGGGCAAAACAACCACATTAGCTACTGCGAGTGAATGGAAAAAAGAACATATCAAGGCGAGAAACGATATTATGGTTGAAATGCTTGTGAAGCTATTCAAATATGACAATGAATAAAGAGAGAAAATCGGTTATCACTCTAAACAGCCTGTTGGCGAGGGTCAATACGTTGAGGAAGTTGCAGTCCGCGGGCGGGGACGCCGAAGGCGGTCGTTGATGGCGGGTATTATTGATAAAATTGGGATTGCAAATCCAACGTAAGAGGATGCCAAAATGGCCGGTTGGCAGGCACATGTCCTTGAAA
>Ga0172368_10005219_pt1 | contig 14625 bp, 16 predicted proteins | sample Lak11m_FD_114540 | JGI IMG/M metagenome (GOLD analysis project Ga0172368, IMG submission 114540) | Freshwater microbial communities from Kabuno Bay, South-Kivu, Congo - kab_022012_11m | ecosystem: Environmental > Aquatic > Freshwater > Lake | place: Democratic Republic of the Congo: South-Kivu...
AGCTTGCTGTGATTAATATTCAAGCTAAAAAGATAGAAATTGCCGACGCGAAGCGGAAAAGTCGCGCAAAACCCCGCTGCTTGCAGCGATTGGGATGCGCGACTTTTAGGCAATTTCTTTATTAACTTCGCCGGAAATTTTATACGAACTGAGTAAACTTGAAACTATTGGCGCATGTGGGATTGCAACCTTCGGAGGAAATGATGAAATCCAAAAAATTCTTTCGGACTCAAAATACGACCCGAAAGAAGGAGCAAATGAGTTATTTGTCCTGTTATCTGAAGAATCAAACGAATTATCTAAGATTATGACAAGCTTGCAATTCTATTTTAAGCGCGACCGCTCTGGAAGAATATATGTTCTTAATGAAGAGCATTACAAAATGGGATGTGCTTCTGTGAGCGAAAATATTGCCGGCAGAGTTTGCATAATTTAACTCGCCCGGCCCGTATGCCGTTTGCACCCAGCATATCGGCAACCTGCAATAGATATGTTTATATTCTGCGCGCAATCATTCATTGTATGGCTGAGGATATTGAAATCGGAAAACTTGCCGTGTTCGACGGAAAAAAGATACGAAAAACATGGCAAAAAGAGGAGTGGTGGTTTGTGCTGGAGGATATTGTTTTTGTACTAACAGATTCAAGAGACCCAAAACAGTACATCCAAAAGATGAAACAAAGGGACGAGCCATTGGCTCAAGGGTGGGTACAAATTGTACATACCCTTGAAGTAGATACTGCGGGAGGAACGCAATTAATGAATTGCGTCAATACTGAAGGCGCGTTCCGCATAATCCAATCAATTCCATCCCCGAAAGCAGAGCCGTTCAAGCTATGGCTTGCAAAAGTAGGGTACGAGCGCGTGCAGGAAATAGAAAATCCCGAACTAGCTCAAACGCGAATGAAGGAAATCTTCAAAGCCAAAGGATATTCCGACGACTGGATAGAAAAAAGAGTCAGAGGCATTGCCATAAGAGACGAATTAACTGATGAATGGAAAAAGAGAGGCGTGCAGAGCGAAAGCGATTTTGCAATACTTACCGCGGAAATCTCAAAGGCTACGTTTGGTATGACTCCGAGAGAATACAAGAAATTCAAAGGACTGAAACAAGAGAATTTGCGCGACCATATGAATGATTTAGAACTGATATTTACAATGCTTGGCGAACGTGTTTCTACGGAAATTACAAAAAATGAAGACGCGCAAGGATATGTCAAGGTGGAAAATGCTGTTAAAAGGGGTGGCGGAGTGGCGGGAAATGCAAGAAAGGAAACCGAGCGCGAATTAGGCCGCCCGGTAATATCGAATGAAAATTATCTTTCCGAACCAGAAAAAAGGAAAAAACTGTCAAATAAAAGATAGATTGAATTTTTTTGATAAACCACCTGATTTTTATGAAACTCCCGGAAATCCTCGAAAAATACGGCATCGCGCCAAACCCTGATGCAGACCAGCATTTCATGGCAGACGAGAAAACGCTCAAAAAAATAGTCTCTGCAGCAAAAATAAAACCCGAAGAAACTGTTCTTGAGATTGGCGCAGGTGTCGGCAATCTTACAAAGCTGCTTGCGAAAAAAGCGCAGAAAGTCTATGCTATAGAAAAAGATTCTTCGATTTCAGGCGCGCTTAAGGAAGAACTTGCGGAGTTCAAAAATGTCGAAATAATAATCGGCGATGCCCTGAAAGTGTTCATATCGCCATACGACAAGCTCGTATCTAATCTGCCTTACCAGATATGCGAGGCGCTCCTGCAAAAGCTGACGCTGACAGAGTTCAAGCTCGCAGTTATATGCGTTCCTGAAAAATTTGCAGAGCGGCTTCTTGCAAAGCGCGGCGATAAAAGTTATTCTCTTCTAACCATCAAAGCGCAGGCATTTTTTGACATCAAATTGATTGCAGACGTTCCACGCGCCGCCTTCATTCCGGTGCCGCGCGTGGATTCAAAAATCGTGACTCTTGCGCCGAAAAAAAAGCGGGGTTTCTTTGAATATTTCATTCAGGAATTTTTGCGCGAAGATGACAAGCTTGCAAAAAACGCGATGCGCGAGGCATTGATATTTGCATCGAAAAAAACAGGGGTGGATGGGGGTTTGACAAAAAGGAGCGCAAAAGAGCTTGTCAAAAAGGCCGCCATAACACAGAGCATTCTTGAAAAAGAGGTTCGCGCGCTTGACAAAGATGAGCTTTCGTTAATTATCGAAATGATGAAAAAGAGGCCCGGAACTTATTAAAGACATTTAGCCAATATTTTGCAGGCGCAAGTGCTGCAAGCATTCTTTGGTGAGTTCTATGAAAAAATCCATTAGCGAATTGACGGCAAAAGATGTGATGAGTTCCGAGATACTCTCGGTAAATAAAAATGACACGCTGAAAACAGTTCTTCCGATTCTGATTAATAGAAAAATACACAATGTGCCGGTCTTTGATGGAAAGGCCTTTGTAGGATTCTTTGGATATAAGCAGCTTGCAAGGCTTTACAGGCGCCCGGTTGTCCAGACGCAGATTGGCGCGTATATAGTAAAGCCTCCGGAAATAACATCAGAAACAAGCCTGATAGACGTATCTGACTATATGTACCGCCTTAATCAGAAGATACTTCCTGTTGTTGAAAATGGAAAGCTGGTGGGCATTGTTTCAGAAAAAGACGTGCTAAAAAGCGTGATTGAAAGCGGTGTGCTAAAGGGGAAAAAAGTAGAGGATTTTATGACTCCCGAGCCCATATCTGTTGCTGAAACAGACATGCTTGGAACCGCATTCTCACTGATACGCGAATCAAACATAAGCAGGCTGCCCGTTGTGAACCGCGACGGCAAGCTCGTGGGAATACTCAAGTCTTTTGACCTTATGAAGGAAATATTCAGCAAGGAAGAAAACCGCAGCAAAGGGGATGTAAATTACGGCGCGCGTGCCAAAAGCTCAAAAGACAGCAAAAATGCGGCATATGTCTATGCGCCTGAAATCATGTCTGAGGGCAAGATGCCTGTGAAAGCTTTGATGAACGACAAGCCGGCAACAGCAATCATCGGAGACCCTATCGAATTCGCTTTCAAAGACGCACTTGCTCGCGACATCATCAGCGTGGTAATCGTGGATAATAATTCAAGGCCCATAGGCATCGTTGTCCCAAAAGATATTGTCGCATACCTGGCAAAGCAGAAAAAACTGGATTCCATAAATACGCAGATATCAGGGCTTGAAAATGAAAACGGAATCAGTGATTTTGAAAAGGACCAGATTCACAGGATGGTCGGCGAAGCAGTGCATAAGCTTTCTACAATCGAGAGAATCCAGTTCTTCACAATACATTATAAATCATACCATACGGATAATCCTAAGAATCAGAAACACAGCATAAGGATAAAGGTAAGTACCGACAACGGCCTTTTTGTGATCAGGGATTATGGCAGGGATATAATAGATGCCACCAGTAAGCTTCTAGAGTCTCTTGAAGACATGGTTATCAGCAAAAAGCAGAAAGCAAAGACAAAAATAATTGATAAACACAGGCATGGCAAATGGATGAAGAATGAAGGCGTTGCTTAAGCGCTTAGGCATACCTTGAAGTGCCGCAATTTGCAATACGGTTATACTCACTTTGAATAGTTGAAGCTCCGCAGTTCACTGCGGAGCGAAACTTTCGAAGGCTTGAATATCGTGGTCAAGCCTCGCACTTTAGTGCGGGGCACGCCTAACGATATTCATGACATTTGCCACACGTGCCTGAATCCCTGTAGCCGGCCATAAAATCTGATTTGAGCTCAATGCCGCCAATAAAATTATCAATTACTGATTTGCTCAAAAGGCCTTTTGCAAGAGCTTCATAAAATCCGCGCGCTTTGCGATAAACCGTTTCGCCGTCACTATATTCGAATTCATTATCAATCTTTTCGAGCGCGCGCAGCTGTTTGAGATATGGGCTTTCGTTATGGACCTTATTTCCAAAGACAGCATCTCCGGCTTTGTAAAATGATTCCTCAGTCTCAAGCTCGGCGGAGCCTTCTAAAAGGCCTTCGAAAACTTTTTCCGAATAGCCCATTTCGCCAAGAGTTCTTGCCACGTCAGCTATATCCTGACGCTCGAGCATTTTTTCATGGATGCGCTCATGCTTTAAAGTGCGCGCCTGTATGTATTTTATGGCGGCACTTATGGCGGGATCTCTTACGTCTTTGTACGATCTGTCAAATATTTTCGGAAGATATGATACGCTAACATCATCTGAATATCCGTCACGTTTCGTCTGGCCGAGAACATTTTTCGGCAGCCGTTTGTCAAGATATATGGAATCGATTTCTCCTTTCTTCAATATGCCTTTTGATTCCATGTATTCGATAATGTCTTTAGCTGCTTTTTCGCGCGCCTCGGTATAAGCTCCTGAAACGTCAACTGAATAGCGTAATGAATTATCAACGGCGTACTTGGGTTCAAACATATCAGAATACAGACTATTGAAACTGGAAACATCCAATCTGCGCATTTCGTTCCATAGCGATGAACCTGAGTAGTTATTGCCGGAATGTATTGTTCGCTGCAGCACATCCGGATCTCGCATGTGATTATGCATTTCCTGATACGCGCCTAAGTAATACTCGCTCTTTTCAGGATTCCCTGGGGCGTTTTCAAATTCCAGCCACCAAGGCGCCGGAGAATCAACGGTATTTTGGGCGCTGCCAATAAATGAATCCATAAACTTAATTGGCAAAAAAACAATTTAAATATCATATGTTCAGAATTTTTGCCTGGTCCCCGTAGAACTTTTGCGCAGACGAAAGTATTTTCTTTCCGGATGCAGTTATTTCATAGTTTGTCACGCGCCCATTTTCCTTGCTCTTAACATACCCTTCCTGCTCAAGAAGATACAGGACCTTGTAAGCAGAAACCATTCCCGGCTCAAAGCCGAATCGCAATTCAATCATTTTGCGCAGCGCATATGCGTGCACCGGTGCATCAAGCAGTATCCGCAGGACATAAATCCAGAGGCATTCGTACGTATTCAGGTATGTCAGGCGCTTCATCGGGGAAGCGTTGCCAAACTCAACTGCCTTGTTTTTGACCGATGCGCGCGCCATACTATTTTATGTGCGTAAAACATATTTAAAGTTTCGGCGCAAATATTTTACCGTGGTATAATATTGTGTGATTCTATGAGCAATAAAATAAAACTTGCGATTGCCGGACTTGGAAACTGCGCGAGCTCGCTGATTCAGGGGCTTACATATTACAAAAACATAAATGCGAATTCGGAGCAGGTTCCGGGCTTGATGCATAATGTTCTTGGCGGATACAAAATATCCGACATAGAGCTTGTCGCTGCGTTTGACGTGGATAAGCGAAAGGTAGGAAAAGACATAGCTGAAGCGGTATTTACCGAGCCCAATTGCACAATAAAATTTTCGGATGTCCCGAAGACAGGAATCAAAGTAATGAAAGGGCCTGTGCTTGACGGAGTTGCAGACACGACAAAGAACCATTTCCTTCTCGATTCTGCGCAAAAGCCGGTTGATATCGCAAAGGAGCTGAAAAACAGCGGTGCAGAAGTTATGATCTGCTATCTTCCCGTGGGGTCCGAACAGGCAGTGCGCTTTTACGCGGAAGAATGCCTGAAAGCAGGAGTGGCGTTTCTTAACGCAATGCCTGTGTTCATAGTTTCTGATCCTGTATGGGCGAAGAAATTCGAAGACAAGGGAATCCCTGCAATCGGCGACGACATAAAATCGCAGGTTGGTGCTACAATAATCCACAGGGTACTGACAAAGCTTTTCGTTGATCGCGGAGTTAAAGTCGAGCGCACATATCAGCTCAATTTCGGCGGAAACACGGATTTCCTGAACATGCTTGACCGCGACCGCCTGAAATCAAAGAAAATCAGCAAGACTGAAGCAGTGCAATCGCAGATGCCTACGCGCATGCATGACGACAACATACACATAGGCCCGAGCGATTATGTGCCGTGGCTAAAAGACAAAAAAATATGTATGATACGAATGGAGGGAAAGAAATTCGGGGATGTTCCGATAGTAGTTGATTTGCGCCTGGATGTCGAGGATTCGCCAAATTCCGCAGGAGTCATGATTGATGCAGTAAGGTGCGCGAAAGTCGCTCTTGACCGGAAAATCGGCGGCGCTCTCACGTCACCATCATCTTATTTCATGAAGCACCCTCCGCAGCAGTTCCCTGACAGCGTGGCAAAACAGATGGTCGATGAATTTATAAGCGGCTTAAGAGAAAGGTAATCATGGACACCATCCTTGCAGTATTCGGGGAGATCGGGAAGGAAGCGCGCAAAGCAATATCTCTTGAAAAAGGAGGCAAGGAAATTGTCGGCAAAAACCCGCTCGGCCAGAAAAGCCTTGCAATGGACACTATTCTTGAAGACCTGGCAATTGAAATATTGAAAAAGAACAAAATAGGAAAGATTCTTGTGACAGAAGAAAAAGGAGATGTTCTTCTGGATGAGTCTGCTTCAGGCGTGTTGGCTTTGGACCCGCTTGACGGCTCGGATAATTATTCGAAAAACATTCCCGTATATTGCCTTGGCATCGCCTATTCAATCGACGGATTTTCGGGCGGCATCACACATTCATACGTCATTAATCTGGTAAGCGGCGACGAATTCTGGGCAATAAAAGGAAAAGGCGCATTTATGAATGGCGGGAAAATCAGAACATCTGAGCAGGATGATTTGTCAAAGAGCCGAATGGCCATTGATTACAATAATGTCATGGGGAAATTTTCTGAAGCGCTTCCGCTTGTCGAGCAGATAAAGGATATCAGGCGCATGGGGCCGGACATACTGGATATGTGCTATGTTGCAAACGGCGGATATGAAGGATTCATTGACACAAGAAACCGGCTTTCCGTAATCCACATCTGCGGGGCAAAAATTGCCGAAGAAGCAGGCGCTGTGGTGTCCGACAGCCGCGGAAATCCAATTAACGTAAAATTAAGCATCAACAGTTACCTAAATATAGTTTGTTGTGCAAATAAATGCATATATGAAAAGGTCATGAAATTAATAAGGTGCACAGTATGATAAAATCCAACTACCCGAATTTTTCGGAAAAAATCAGCATCAAAGTAGGGATGTTATTCTCAAAGCTCCCGTTTTCGCCAAATGCATGGACGGTGTTTTCAATAGTTCCTGCAATCATTGGTTTTTACTACCTGGCATATCCAAAAAATCTGCTTTACGGCGCCATTCTATTCCTGCTTGCAGGATTCATAGACATGGTTGACGGAGGCGTAGCTCGCGTCACAGGCCGCATCTCGAATCTTGGCGCATATATTGACGGGGTTGCTGACAGGATTGTCGAAGCAATGCTGTTCTTTGGCATAATGGTTTACGGTGTAACTGACTTTATCCTGCCGGGCTATATGTGGGCTGCTCTTGCGCTATTCTTTGGAAGCGCGATGACCACGTTTGTCGAAGTATATGCAGACCACAGGCATGCGATAAGCAATCCCAAAGTATTCTCAAAAATGGGCGGCATTCTTGAGAGAATGGAGCGAATCACAATCGTGTTCATCGGAATGATTCTCGGATATGCAATCGCGCCGGTTTATCTGACTTACGCGCTCGCGGTTGTTTCTGTTCTTGCGATTATTACCGTGCTTCAGCGCGTTGCATTTGTTGTGAGCAATGCAGACTAGATTTGGTGTATTGAGTTTCTATTATTCGACACAGGATTATATCGGCAACTCCAGGCAATAACCTTTAAAAACTTTGCGCACAATCCTTGGTGCGCGCCGAGAATGCTGAATACTTTTTTCTATGAACACGCGCATGTCATATACGTGATACATAATGCCTGAAGATAAAATTGTAATCAGAGGAGCGCGAGAGCACAACCTGAAAAACATAGACGTAGTCATACCGCGCAATAAACTGGTTGTGATAACCGGCGTCTCAGGCTCCGGTAAATCGACACTTGCGTTTGATACGCTTTATGCAGAAGGCCAGAGAAGGTATGTGGAATCCCTTTCGCCTTATGCAAGGCAATTTCTGGGCCTTATGAACAAGCCGGATGTCGATTCTATCGACGGATTATCGCCGGCAATCTCCATTGACCAGAAAACCACCAGCAAGAACCCGCGCTCAACTGTCGGGACTGTGACTGAAATTTATGATTATCTCCGTCTTTTGTTTGCGCGAATCGGCCATCCTCATTGCCCTGTTTGCGGGGACGAGATAAGGCCGCAAAGTGTTGATGAAATTGTAGGGCGAATAATGAAATTGCCAGAAGGCACAAAGGTCCAGATACTTTCCCCGGTCATTCGCCAGAGAAAAGGCGAATACACCGCGCTTGTGAAAGAATTCTCGAAAAAAGGATTCACAAAAATCAGGGTCAATGGAGCGCCGCAGAATTCAAGCGAAGAAATACGGCTTGACAAGCAGAAAAAGCACAGCATTGAAATCATCGTTGACCGCCTTGTCATCGGCCCTGAAATAAAGACGCGGCTTTCTGATTCTGTCGAGACTGCGCTGCGCGAGGCAGACGGCCTTGTTCTTGTTGCCGAAGGGAAGAATGAGACGCTTTATAGCCAGAAATTCGCATGCCCAAAGGACAATGTATCAATGCCGGAATTCACTCCGCGAATGTTTTCGTTCAACAGCCCGTTCGGTGCATGCCCCGAATGCCAGGGCCTTGGAGTGAAGCTGGAATTTGATATCGATTTGATAATTCCTGACAAAAATCTTACAATCCGCGAAGGCGCAATCAAGCCGTGGAGCGGAAGTTTTAAGTCATTCTACATGCAGAGGCTGGAAGCTGTTGCAGAGCAATATGGCTTTGGGGCAGACACGCCGATAAAAGAACTGAAAAAAGAAGACCTGGATATTCTTCTTTACGGGTCGGGCGGCGAAAAAGTAAGGACCGAATATTTGCAGGAATCCGGCAGCAGCTGGGTGACAAACACCGCTTTTGAAGGCGTGATAAACAATCTCAAGAGGCTCTATTCCGAGACAAAATCAGAGGCGCGCAAAGAAGAAATAATGGAGTATATGCGCGAGAATCCCTGCCTGCTATGTCACGGGAAAAGGCTGAAAAAAGAAGTGCTTGCAGTGACTGTTGCCGAAAAATCGATAATAGAATTGACCGACATGCCGGTCAGAAAGTGCCTTGAATTTTTCGACAGCCTCAGCAATAAATTGACAGAGCGTGAAAGGACAATTGCAAAACTGATACTTAAGGAAATAAACGCGCGGCTTGAATTCATGATGAATGTCGGATTGGATTACCTGACTCTTTCGCGGGCTTCGGGAACTCTTTCCGGAGGCGAAGCACAGCGCATTAGGCTGGCTACGCAAATCGGCTCGAATTTGGTCGGCGTGATGTATGTTCTGGATGAGCCAAGCATCGGCCTGCACCAGCGCGACAATACGAAATTAATCGGAACGCTGAAGAGGCTACGGGATTTGGGAAATACAGTAATAGTTGTAGAGCATGACGAAGAGACCATGATGGCTTCAGACCATTTAATTGATATGGGACCCGGGGCAGGAGCGCATGGCGGGCATGTTGTTGCAGAGGGAACTCCTGATGAAGTTATGCGCAACGAGAAATCCCTGACAGGCCAGTATCTTGTCGGGAAAAAATCAATACCTCTGCCTGAGCGAAGGCGCGCATTCAGTAAGTGCCTGATAATAAATGGCGCATCCGAAAATAATCTCAAGAATATCGATGTGCGAATTCCTTTGGGTGTTCTTGTCTGCATCACAGGCGTATCGGGATCCGGAAAATCAACACTGATTACGGACACGCTTTACGCTGCACTGATGCACAGGTTGTATGGCTCGCGCGAGGCTGTAGGCAGGTATAAATCGCTTGAAGGCATCCTGAATATCGACAAGGTGATTGCAGTGGACCAGTCGCCTATCGGAAGGACGCCGCGCTCAAACCCCGCAACGTATACTAAGCTGTTCGGCGATATCCGCGATTTGTTCGCAATGACTCCGGATGCAAAGGCGCGCGGCTACGGGCCCGGACGCTTCAGCTTCAATGTGCCTGAAGGCAGATGCAGCGCATGCGAAGGCGACGGAATGATAAAAATCGAGATGCATTTTTTGGCTGATATTTACATGCCCTGCGAAGTGTGCAAAGGAAAACGATATTCTTCCGAGACTTTGGAAGTGAAATATAAGGGAAAATCGATAGCTGATGTTCTGGATATGACAGTGGATGAGGCGTTTACGTTCTTTGAAGCAGTGCCGAATATCGCAAGAAAGCTTGAGACTTTGAAGGATGTAGGCCTCGGATATATGAAACTCGGCCAGCCTGCGACAACGCTATCCGGCGGCGAAGCGCAAAGAATTAAACTGACTTCGGAACTTGCAAAAAGAGGAACCGGAAAGACAATGTATATTCTTGATGAGCCCACAACAGGACTGCATTTTGACGATGTGAAAAAATTATTGAATGTGCTGAATCGCCTCGCTGACAGGGGAAACACTGTTGTTGTGATTGAGCATAATCTTGACGTTATCAAGACAGCAGACTGGCTCATTGATTTGGGGCCCGAAGGCGGGGATGCCGGAGGGCGCATAGTTGCTGTCGGGACGCCTGAGGAAGTTGCAGGATGCGCGCAATCATATACGGGGAAGTTTTTGAGGAAAGTACTTGCGCAAAAGGCGGATGCGGAAGAGTTGGATGAGCTGGGATAAGTGAAACGCGTTGGAAGAAGTCGCGCGAAATTTCATATATGGACAGTTTGAGGAATGTTTTAAATAAACTAAGCGTAAACCAGACCCAAAACATTTATAAATGTGTGATACTACTAAGTTATGGTGATTTACGTGAATGCGGTACCGCAGTATGGTAAAGTGGAAAGGCAGGGCAATCAAATTGTATTTGAGCCACTTGAATTATTGACCTCTGCAGTTGTTGGTGAATTAAAAAAACATTATGATCTCGAAAATGAAGATTTTTCCATTTTAAAAACCTCGAAAAAAGTGTTATGTATATTGAAGGTAGTGGTTTAGCAGAACTAGAAGCCGCTGATTTGTTCTGGGATTTGGCATTCTATATGAAAAATCCTGAACTGCCGATAGAGAATCTCTGTTCCAGATTTAACAATTTCAAAACACCCACAGAAGGGCATATTGAATTATGTGAATATGCTAAGATGTTGCTTGATTTGAACGACTCAACTGCTTCAGCCGGGCTTTATATGTGGGGTTCTCCGGGAATAGGCAAATCCCATATGGGTGTTGCACTTGGAAAAGAATTCTTAAAACGCGGTCAAGATGTTATTTTTGCTTCGGCTGAAAAACTAGGAAATATACAAACGAAAGATATACCGAAGCACAATGTATATATAATAGACGACCTAAACTCTCCTTACGGGTTTGGCGCTAAAAAATTCCTGGAAATTGTTCTGGACAAGCACAATCGTGGCGGAAGGATATTTGTAACCAGTAATATCGATTACGATACGTTTATGAACAGTGCCTTTGTAGGTTGTCGGGAGGAGCAACCAAGATATATGGATCGCACAAAAGGGATGTTCAAAGTAATTCATATTGAGGACGAGAGCAATAGAGCAAAAAAAGCATGGTATATATAATACAATTCTGTGTAGCCCTAAAGAAGATATGCATCAATTTCTGAAAGAATAACGCAAAAAAGCGTTATAAGCCCTCAAAACAAATAATGTGATGTGGTTAGCATGAAAGGCGACATTGCAAGAATCAGAAGAATCATAATTCCCATTTTGAAGAAAAACGGCGTTGTAAAAGCCGGCATCTTCGGTTCCTACGCAAGAGGTGAAGCAAAAAAGAAGAGCGATATCGACCTACTTGTGCAATTCAGGGAAACGAGAAGCTTTCTTGACGTTGTGCGCGTCGAGCGTGAGCTCGGGGAAAAAGTCGGCAGAAAAGTGGATCTGGTCGAATACGGAATCATTCACCCAAAACTGAAGGAGCGGATACTAAACGAGGAAGTTAAGGTGATGTGATTATGAAAAAAGACGCATCGGTATTCCTTGAAGACATACTGAAAAATATCGAGCTGATAGAGAAATTCACCCGCAACTTGAGCAAGGAGCAGTTCTTGGATGATGAAAAAACGCAATACGGCGTCATGCACGGAATAGAAATAATGGGCGAGGCGACGAAGAATCTCGGCCGCGACCTTACCGGGAGATACAAAAACGTTCCGTGGAAGGACATTGCCGGAATGCGCGACAAGCTGATTCACAATTATTTTGGCGTAAATGTAGAAGAAGTCTGGATTGTTGCCAAACAAGACCTGCCGGAACTGAAAGCGAAAATACAAAAGATACTTGCGGAAGTTGAACGGGAAGAGAAGAAAGGATAATTTTGTTTCTTTGGCGCCGGAGGAAATTGCAGGATGCGCGCAATCGCATACGGGGATGTTTTTGAGGATTTAAATAGAACCGTACATCCTTAAATAATATGTGCCGAGAGTTCATCGACCGTCTTAATAAATTTCAAGCAGTCATTTCGAGTGCAGTTTCCAAGCGACCTTGGCTAAAAAACGTGCCATCATTAATCTTTCTGAGCATATTGATTTTCATATTATATGCTTTTAGTCCCTTATTTGTCGAACTATGGAAAAATTTTATGAAAAATTTTGATGCATTATTAGTATTTTATTTCATTACATCCTTTTATGCGTTATACGTTTTTTACGGCATCATACGTATCATTTCTGAGACATACTATGCCGCTTGGTGGAACAAAAATATATGGACAATACGTACGTATTATGCAATGTTTTGTATTTTAATTTTAGGCATCGTTTTTATTACAATAATGTTTGGGAAACCTCAATTTGAGTTAGTTTTGAGAGAAGCCGTAAATGGGTCTATAGCGGGCAATATTACTTGCACAGACAACAGCGGCTACCTTCTTATTGGTAATGAAATCACTTGTACAACAGAACCAAAATTATCTAACCCGCTAGTTTTCATTTCTTTTGATTTTCTAGATGGCGCGCGTCCTCAACCACACGGTCAATCCAATTTAACATTCATTGCACCCTCAAACTTACAAAGAATAGGGTTTAATATTCGCGGTGTAGATGAATACAATCAAAATCGAAGTTTTGTAACTAGTAGTGATGTCACAGGTAGTTTAAAATTTCTAAGTGAGGAAGAGGCAAAAGAAAGAAAAGATAAATTTATCGGATTCTTTTTGGCACTTCTCGGAATTATTTTATTCACGGTTCCAGCAGCGATGGTTAATTTAAGGGAGTTGGCTAAAGAAGAAAAATAAACATTTAAACTCCACTTCACCAAAATCTATCATGCCATTCGAACAATACGCGCTTGCGCAGGGGAAAATCATGATTGCGTTTTCTGACAAAACCGTAAGCATCGGGATTCAACATCAAATCTTGTCCTAAGCACCCCCTCCCAATATATCAATACATATATAAAGAATACTGCAAAATATACATTATGCTCGCGCGAATAAGCAAAATGCTCAATTCTTTTATCTCAAAACTCTTCGGCAAAAAGAAAGAAATAAAAATCGGCCTTTACGGCCCTGTCAATGCCGGAAAGACAACACTTGCAAACCGCATATGTATGGACTGGCTTGGCGAGGAACTCGGCAGCGCGTCTGCGGTCCCTCACGAAACCCGCGAGATACAAATGAAGGAAAAGGTTACAATTGAGCACAACGGAAAATCAATGACATTTAATCTTGTGGACACGCCGGGAATAGCGACAAAAATTGATTTTGAAGATTTCTTAAAATTCGGCATGAAAGCAAAAGCAGCGAAACAGCGCGCAAAAGAAGCTACAAAAGGCGTAATAGAAGCGATAAAGTGGCTCGACAACATGGACCTTGTTCTTGTGGTTGTTGATTCAACACAGGATCCTATGAACCAGGTAAATATCACGCTTCTCGGCAACCTTGACGCAAGAAAAATCCCTGTTCTTGTTGTCGGAAACAAGATAGACCTCAGAAAAGCGAGCATCTCAAGAGTAAAGGAGGCTTTCCCGAATTACGAAACAATCGGGATAAGCGCACGGGAAGGCATCAACATAAAGGAGTTTTACGGAAAGCTCTTCGACATGATTTAAGGGTGATAAAGATTAATCTCAAGATAAAGTTCATACCGTTTGAAAAGACAACAGGAGACAATTTCGGAAAAATTGTGAAAGACCTGAAAAAAGACACGATACTTCTTATCGATGCGAAGCTTTCCCCTGCGCACGAGGCTGAACTTATCAAGAAAACAATGGAGCATGTTTCTGAAAAGTTTGCAGGCATTGAATTAAGCTCTATTGAGCTTGTGCCCGAAAAGGACAGTGCAACAGGCAAGATAAAGGATTTCCTGTTCCAGGTAGCCACAGGAAAAAAGCGCGGCATGACCGTAATCGGGCCTGCACGAATAATCCGAAAGATTGAGAAAAATCCGGCAGAGCTTTTGGTGTATGTGTAATAGCGTCGCGATACATATTCGCGTGCTATGTAGCAGGTTACTTTTCTGGTTGTATTAGTACATCTACCGGGTATACGTTCATCTTACCAAGCTTAATATAATCCCGCAAGAAATCTGCGGGCTTCAGCCCGTCAGATGAATTGCGGGCAATTGTCTCACTCTTAGCATTTTTCTGTTCAGAAAACCAAATAATTAGCGGAGCTTGGAGCATAAG
>Ga0172368_10005221_pt1 | contig 14623 bp, 14 predicted proteins | sample Lak11m_FD_114540 | JGI IMG/M metagenome (GOLD analysis project Ga0172368, IMG submission 114540) | Freshwater microbial communities from Kabuno Bay, South-Kivu, Congo - kab_022012_11m | ecosystem: Environmental > Aquatic > Freshwater > Lake | place: Democratic Republic of the Congo: South-Kivu...
AGGATACATTGCTTTGCTGGTCGGGGTGGGACGCGACCGCGCCCGCGGGGGGTGGCCTGCGGTGGTTGGTGTGGGTGGTGTGTGGGGGGGGGGGGGGGGGGGGGGGGGGGAAGGGGGGGCGGGGGGGGGGGGGGGCGGGGAGGATGGGGTTTATGGGCCCCTAAGACCCTCGGTGGATGCCGCCGGCTACTACGCGATGATCGTGCCTGAGCTCGTCCGGCTGGATCGCCGACAGCTCCCTGCCTCCCGCCGCGCCGAGCTGAACCTGTTCGCCGCGGCGTGTCGTACGCAGCCGGATCTCGCCGGCATGGTGCAGGCTTTGTTTGACCGGCTGTTGCCCAGTGTGGCAGGGGCGCCCGCGAGCGGCGCGAGAGACAAGGCCGGTGATTCGTTGGACGCTCTCCTGGCCGAACACGGCTTCGACCGGGTGCAACACGAGCAGATTCGTGCCGACCTGCGCGCGGGGCGCATCGGCCTGGCGCAGAACCGCTTGCCCGCCAACAGCGCCATCCGAGACGTGGCGGCGGGGGATGTCTTCGACACGACGGGATCGCCCCCTGACCCCCAAGCCTGGGGGAACTGGCCTCCCCCCGAAGTTGAGAAGAACCGGCCTCCCCCCGAAGTCGAGGGGTCGGGGGGGCATTTCCGAGATATCGGCCTCGATGCCTTAGCTGCCGGTGCGGTGGCCGTGGTGTCGCTGGCGGGCGGCGTCGGCAGCCGATGGACGCAGGGCGCGGGTGTCGTGAAGGCGCTTCACCCGTTCTGCAAATTGGGCGGACGGCATCGCTCTTTCATTGAGGTGCATCTGGCCAAGAGCCGTCGCATCGGTCGGTTGTGCGGGCGGCCTTTGCCGCACGTGATCACCACAAGTTATCTCACGCACGCGCCGATTGAAGCCTACCTGAAGGCTGAGCGCAATTACGGCTATTCCGGACCGCTCTTTCTGTCCCCTGGTCGTGCCGTGGGCTTGCGCATGGTGCCGATGGCGCGCGATCTGCGCTTTGCGTGGGAAGAAATGCCTCAGCAATTGCTGGACGAGCAAGCCCAGAAGATACGTGATAGCCTCCGCGCAGCGTTGATCGCCTGGGCGCAGGGGGCCGGTGAGTGCACCGATTACATGGACAACCTGCCGTTGCAATGCATGCACCCGGTAGGGCACTGGTACGAAGTGCCGAATTTGCTCAAGAACGGTGTCCTGGCCCGGCTTTTGGCCGAGAATCCCAACCTGAGCTATCTGATGGTGCACAACATCGATGCCCTGGGCACCGACGTGGACCCGGCCGTGCTCGGCTGGGTGATCGAGCGAGGTGCGACGTTTACCGCCGAGGTCATCACCCGTTGCATCGAAGATCGCGGCGGAGGTCTCGCACGGGTGGACGGCCGTCTTCGTTTGTTGGAAGGGCTGGCGCTGCCGCGCGAAGAGGACGAGTTCGTCTTATCGTACTACAACTCGAACACGAGCTGGCTGCATGTGGATAGGCTGCTGGCGGTCTTCGGCCTGGCCCGCCATGATCTGAACAATCCCGAGAAGGTGGCCGCCGGCATTCGTGCCGTGGCCGCCCGGATGCCCACCTACATCACGCTGAAGGACGTGAAGAAGCGTTGGGGCCAAGGCCAGGAGGACGTTTACCCGGTGGCCCAGTTCGAGAAGTTGTGGGGCGATATGACCGCCCTGGCGGAGCTGGATTGCGCGTTCATCGGGGTGCCGCGTGTGCGCGGGCAAAACCTGAAGGATCAGGCCCAGCTCGATGGCTGGCTGCGTGACGGATCGGCGGCATACACGGAGTCACTTTGTGACTGGCAATGAGATAGAAGGAGGCATGAACAACGATGTTCATCCTGTTAACTGGCTCGCATCATGCGGGCAAGACGACAGCCTGTTGGAAGGCGATCCCCGGACTGCGCGCCGCGGGCGTGAAGATGGCCGGTTTCGTGTCGCCGCCTGTTCTAGACGAGAAGGGCGCCAAGGCCGGTATCGAGATGGTCGATCTGACCACGGGCAAACACCAGATGTTCGCACGCGTGGTCGGACCCGGCGAGACACCGATCGTCGGCGTGTACCGGTTGATTGACGGCGCGACAGAGTGGGCGCGCAGCGTTTTGGCGGCGGCTTTGTTGGCCAATTCCGATTGGTTGGTGTTGGATGAGATCGGTCCCCTGGAATTGCACCGCGACGAGGGCTTCGCCTTCGCCCTGGGAGCGCTGGCCGATCCGGAGCGGATTCCCAACGCCATCGTGCTCGTGCGGGAAGAACTGGTGGAAGAACTGGCCGGGCGTCTTGGCCGGTCGGATATGGTCAGGGTGCGCGTCACCCCGGACAATCGTCCCGACATCCCTGCTCAGTTGGTGAAGCTGGTGCAGGAAACGAGGATCAAAACTGGATAGCGGGGATACCATGCCCAATTTTTCCTTGTCGGACAAATACGCCATCGGCGCGGCCCTGGTTCTGCTGGTGCTTGTCCTGCTGAACGATCCCCTGGTGATGCTCATCGTGTCGGTCCTGGGCCTGGTCAGCGGGTTGCTGGTAGCGCGGCGCGATCAGATGAACCGGGCGGCTTGGGTGGCGTTGATCGCGTTTGTCGTCAGCCTGGCCTTTGGCCTCTTCCTGCTGCTGCGCTAAAGGTCAGCCAACGCACAGAAACGCGGTGCCGGGCGTGATATCATTCCTCCTCGAAGTGAGGTTGCGATGCTGAACACTGTCATCTCACCGCCACAGGGCATGCCCATGCCGGCGCCTGCCACCATCGTGATCTTCGGAGCCAGCGGCGATTTAACCCAGCGCAAGCTGATCCCTGCGCTCTACACGTTGTTCGCCGAGCAGCATCTGCCTGAACAATTCGCCGTGATCGGCGTGGCGCGCAGCGAGTTCGACATCGCGGGCAACGAGGATCACGACGCCGGTTTTCGCGCGCACTTGCGAGTTGGCGCGCGTGAGAACGCGCGCGTCGGCGCGGCCGATGATGCGCTCTGGGAGCGGTTTGCTGCTCATTTGCACTACTGCCGGGGTGACTATGACGATCCCGCGACCTACCGAACCCTGGCGCAGGAAATGGACAGGCTGGATGTAGCCTGTGAGACCTGCGGCAATCATCTCTTCTACCTGGCAACGCCGCCCCAACTCTATCCCACGGTCATCGCACGCCTGGGCGAGGCGGGTTTGAGCCGACCGGGGATTGAGTCAGGCGATATCGGTTTCACGCGCATCATCGTTGAAAAGCCGTTCGGCAGCGATCTGCCCAGCGCCGGGGATCTGAACCGCCAGATGCACGAGGTCTTCGACGAGAGCCAGATCTATCGCATCGATCATTACCTGGGCAAGGAAACCGTTCAGAACCTCCTGGCCTTTCGCTTCGCCAACTCCATTTTCGAGCCGCTCTGGAACCGCAACTACGTGGATCACGTGCAGATTACAGCCGCCGAGACGGTGGGTGTGGGCCAGCGAACGGGCTACTACGATACCGCCGGCGTGCTGCGCGATGTCTTCCAGAACCATCTGCTGCAATTGCTGACCCTGGTGGCGATGGAGCCGCCCGCAGCCTTCAACGCCAAGTTTCTGCGGGATGAAAAAGTCAAGATATTGCAGGCCGTTCGCCCGATGCGGGCCGAGGACGTGGCCACCAACACCGTGCGCGGCCAGTACCGCACTTATCGCGATGAGCCCGGCGTCGCGCGTGGGTCGGTCACCGCGACCTTCGCTGCGCTGCGGCTGTTCGTGGATAACTGGCGCTGGCAGGGTGTGCCGTTTTATCTTCGCTCGGGGAAGCTCATGCCGGCAAAAGTCACCGAGATCACAGTGCAGTTCAAGTCCGTGCCTCACAAGCTCTTCCCTGGTGCAGACAACGAGGGCCCGCGGCCGAACTTCCTGAGTTTTTGCATCCAGCCGGACGAGGGGATGCACCTGCGTTTTGAAGCCAAGGTGCCGGGTGCCGGAATGCGCATGCGTTCTGTTGAAATGGACTTCCATTTCGGTGATGAGTTCGGCCAGTCCGCCCTCCCCGACGCCTACGAACGGCTGTTGTTGGACGCAATGGTGGGTGACGCCAGCCTTTTTGCTCGTGCTGATGAGATTGAGCTGAGCTGGCAGATCATTGATCCCATTCAGGCTGCCTGGGACCGGGCAGTAGCGCCGCTATCGGGCGGTTGGAACGCCGAGATCGCGCCGCCGCTGGAATTCTACGAGCAGGGCACCTGGGGTCCCACCGGCGCTGATCGGTTGCTTGTGCATTCGGGGTGGCATTGGCGGTTGGGGTGTTACCATGCGAAAACCTGAGCTTATCATTCTGCCTTCCCCTGCCGCGTTGGCGGAGGAAGCCGCGCGGCGGTTCATCGACAGCGCGCGCCAGGCCATTGACGAGAACGGCCAGTTCATCGTTGTCCTGGCGGGCGGCTCCACCCCGACTGGCCTGCATTCGTTGCTGGCCCAGCCGCCTTATCGGGAGCAGGTCGAATGGTCCCGGACGTTTGTTTACTTCGGTGATGAGCGTTGCGTGCCGCCCGACCACCCGGACAGCAACTACCGGGCCGCGCGCGAAACTCTGCTTGACCACGTGCCGGTACCCCAGGCACACGTCTTTCGTATACACGGCGAGATGCCGCCCGTCACGGCCGCCCGAGCTTATGCCTTGCTCCTTCGCCGTAATTTCGGCCTGCGCGGGGCCGCGCGCCCACACTTCGACCTGTTGCTGTTGGGCATGGGGGATGACGGTCACACTGCCTCTTTGTTTCCTGGTATGCCGGCGCTGGAAGAACGACGGCGGCTGGTAGTTGCCAGCGGCGTGCCCCACTACGTGCGCCCGGCCGTGTCGCGGGTCACGCTGACCCTACCGGTGTTGAACGCGGCAAAACGTATTCAGTTCCTCGTCACAGGGGCGAATAAGATCACCGCTTTGCGCGCGGTCCTCACCGGGCGGGAGCCGGATACCCCGCTCCCCGCGCGGCGGGTGCGGCCGGCGCAGGGAGAGCTGACCTGGCTGGTAGATGAGGCCGTTGCCAAAGGCTTAAGGGGTTCGTCCTATGGGTAAGCGCGGTGAAGGTTGGTTTGTTCTGCAAATGGTTTTGTTCGCAGTGATCCTGCTTGTGCCGCGTGAGCCGTTGGTTCCATTTCCGTTGTGGCTGCGCATCGCCGGCGGTGTCATCCTTGCGGCCGGCGGGGTGTTCGGCACGGGTGGCGTGCTCGTGTTGGGCAGCAACCTGACCCCATTTCCCAGGCCCATCGAAGGCGGGTCGCTGGTCACGTCGGGCGTCTATGGCGTGGTGCGCCATCCGATCTACACGGGGCTGATCCTGGGCACGCTGGGGTGGGGCATGATCCGGGCGAACCTGCTGGGGGTGGGTCTGGCGGCGGTCTTGTTCATCTTCTTTGATCTGAAGTCGCGGCGCGAGGAACGCTGGCTGCTTGAGGCGTATTCGGGGTACATGGATTACCGCAAACGGGTGAGGAAATTGATTCCGTGGGTGTATTGAAAGAACGGGAGTATTAGGTATTAGATATTAGGTATTAGATATTGCCAATACCTAATACCCAATATCTAATACCTATTCACTTACAGCCAACCCTGCTGGCGTCCAAAATTTGATAGGAACGGCAGCTCAAGCAGCTTCCCGTTGTAAGCCTGGAGCGCGTAGTAGAGCGCCAGCGCGTGCGGCACGAAGAAGATCACCCACAGGCAGGCGAACCCACACCCCAGGGTGACGGTGCCCAGGACCGCGTACACGATCCCTGCCAGGATTTCGTAGACGATGGCGGCGCCGTAGAACAGCAGCGATGTGACGGCGTGATGCCGCTGGAACAGCCGCTCCCTGGTGCTGGCCGACAACAACTGGATGACCGAGACGATGGGCAGTTGCAGCACCACCATCGTCAGCCAGGCCAGCATGGACATCAGGCGGTCGTCGCTGGTGGACTCCATCGCTTTGCTGGTGGTGCCTTTCAGGCTTTCGAGGGCGCTTATTGATGGAGCGGCCTTCTTGGTCGGCGGCACGGGTTGAGCTTCCTCGATGACGGGCCCGGCCGATGGCTCGACCGGTTGACTTTCTGGTGGCACCGTTTCTACCGGTGGCTGCTCGGCGGGCGCAGCAGGCGTCTGCTCGGGCAGCATGTCCCGCAGCCCCGATGTGACCTCCTCGGCCGCGCTGGCCAGTTTCCCTGACAACAACTCCTCCGATTGCTCCGGCGTGGGTGTTTCGGATGGCGTGCTCGCCTCTTCGGGCGGCACTGTGTTGCGATCTTCCTCTGACATGGTCTCCTCCAATGAACGGTTCTTGTTCCGGTCACGAGGCATCGATGAGTCGGTGTATGCTGTGGGGCAACGATGTGCCCCGTCTTGATGCCTGTCTACCCTTATTACGCATGCTCGCTGCTGAAGTTTCATCCTGAGCTAGAAACAGGTTCGGAATTGCTGTGGGTAGCCTGGCATCTGCCGCATCCTGTTGAGAGCGCGCAACTCCTCGTCAGATCTTGCGTAGTGATGTGCAGAGGTCGGCAATCATGACTGTTCAACAGTCATTCGGAGGAGGTTTTCCATGCAAAGCTCAAAGGGTTACGTTGGTCTCGGCGTTCTGCTTCTCGTGCTCGGCGTAGTGTTCTTGCTGCAGAATTTTGGCTTTCTCGGCAGCTTCGAGAACCTGATCTGGTTGGTGCTGTTCGGAGCGGCCGGATTGGCCTTTCTGTTTGTGTTTACCGCGAATATCCACCAGAACTGGTGGGCGGTCATCCCCGGCTTCACGCTGTTGGGGTTGGCCTTACTGGTTGCCTTCGGCGAATACCTGGGCGCGGCCGGTGGGGGTATGTTTTTGGGCGCCATCGGCCTGAGTTTCCTGGTCATCTATCTCGTGCGTCGCGAGTTTTGGTGGGCGATCATTCCGGCCGGCACGTTGATCACGTTGGCGATCATTGCCGCTCTGGCCAATCACCTGCCGGGATTGACCTCGGGTGGCATTCTGTTCCTGGGCCTGGGAGCGACCTTCGGGCTGGTTTACCTGATGCCGGGACCTGAGCGCGGGAAGATCTGGCCCTTGTTCCCCGGCGGCATCCTGGGCGTCATGGGGCTGCTGTTCATGCTCTCGCTGGGCGGCATCATCAACTATGTCTGGCCGCTGATCCTGATCCTGGGCGGCAGTATCCTGGTGGTGCGTGCGGTGATGCGGCGCAGCTAGAGGGAAAGCATATGACGGACCGACTTTACCGGAGCCGCAGCGATCAGATGATCGCCGGCGTGTGTGGCGGCTTGGGCCAATACTTGAGGATCGATGCGACGCTGATCCGTTTGTTCTTTGTGCTGCTGGCACTGGGCAGTGGCGTGGGCGTAGCATTGTATGTGATCATGTGGGTTGTGGTGCCATACGAAGAGGAAGGCGCGGCTGGCGCGAATGAGGATGGCGCCAACGAGATAGCGCAACGCATCCGCTCGATGGGCAATGACGTACGGCAGGCATTTCGCCAGGCGAATCCTAAGACCGGCCTGGTGATCGGCGGCGCGCTGATTATCCTGGGCATCGTGTTCTTGGGGCAGACCTTGAACCTGGTGTGGCTGCGCTGGCTCAGATTCGACGTGATGTGGCCGTTGCTGTTGATCGTCATCGGTGGGCTGATGATCTGGCGTCGGTCTCAGCATGATTGAGGGGTGAGGGTTCGTCGGGCCCAGGGTCCGATGAACCTGTTGAAAACCTCTGAAGACAAGGGAGAGAGAACCATATGGAAGAACGACGACACTACAGGGGCGGACTGGTGTGGCCCGTGATCCTGATCGCGGCCGGGGTCGTGTTCCTGCTGAATAATATGGGCGTGGTGAGCTGGGGAGTGTGGGGGTCGCTCTGGCGGCTCTGGCCGGTGCTGCTGATCGCTATCGGCCTGGATATCTTGATCGGGCGGCGCTCGATATTGGGTTCACTGGTCGTCGTGTTGCTGCTGGTGGCTGTGCTGGTGTGGGCCATCGGGTTCGGCATCCCGCAATGGAACGTGGGTAGCGCGGTGGGTGTGGACCGGACCCAGACGATCAGCGAACCGTTGCAGGGCGTCCAGCGTGCCGACGTGGAGATCGATTTCGGGACGGGCGCTTTGCAGGTGACGGCTCTGCCCGGGGGCAGTGGCGACTTGATCAAAGGCACCGTTGATCTGAGCCGCGACGAGCGTCTCCAACTGAACAACAGTGGATCGGGCGGCCAGGGGCACTTGATCCTGCGCAGCCAAAATGCCTGGATTGCCGCCCCGGCCGCTGCTGGAGCCGATACAAAAGTCTGGGATCTCGAGATGAACCGTGATATCCCGCTGAACCTGACGATCAGCACCGGTGTTGGGCGTTCGACCCTCGATCTGTCTCGCCTTAACCTGAGCGGATTGGAGATCAACGGTGGCGTCGGCCAGGCGGCCGTGACGTTGCCGCAGCAAGGTCGCTTCCGGGCTACCCTGGACGGTGGTGTCGGCGATCTGACCATCACGCTGCCGCAGAGCATGGCCGCTCGGATCACCGTGAACGGGGGTCTGGGTGGGGTGACTGTAGACGGCAATTTCAATCACAGCGATCACGACTACACCACGACCAACTACGCCACGGCTGAGGATCGCGTCGATCTCACGGTGGACGGCGGCATCGGCCGGGTGGTGATCAAGCAAGCTGTAGAATGAGGTGAACAGAGCCGATCTCCGTGGGATGAATCGGCTCGTTTTGGTGGACTTCGAGCGGACGGCGACGCATTCTTCGGGTGCGTCGCCGTCCGCGTCGCTGACTCTCGACCCGACATGCATTGTCTCGGAAGATAGCTGCCAGACCAGACAACAGAATCGTGGCATACTCATGCTTTAGTTCAGGATAAAGCGTTGAGTTCATCTGCCCGAGGATACCGGAGTGATCCGCACATGGCACACTATCCTGCAATCGTGACACACGAATTGAGCCGCATCTACAAGCTACGCGGCCCAAAGCGCAAGGAAGATCCGAAGGAGTTGGTCGCGCTGGACGGCGTTGACCTTTCGGTGGAACGCGGCGAGCTTTTCGGCCTGCTCGGCCCGAACGGCGCGGGCAAAACGACCCTCATCAAGATCCTGACAACCCTCCTGCTGCCCACGCGCGGCAGCGCACAAGTAGAAGGCCTGGATGTTGTGAAGGACGTCCAGGAAATTCGCCGGCGCATCAGCATGGTGAGCGGCGGTGAGACCAGCGGGTATGGGTTGCTGACAGTCGAGGAAAATCTGTGGATGTTCGCCCGTTTCTATGGGTTGGAGACCAGGGTCGCCCGCCAACGCATCAACGAGCTGCTTGAGATCGTCGGCATTGCCGACCGCCGGCGCAGCAAGATTTCGGATCTCTCGACCGGCCTGCGCCAGAAGATGAATTTCATCCGCGGCTTCATCAGCGATCCCAACGTGGTCTTCCTGGACGAGCCGACGCTGGGGCTGGATGTCGCGGCCGCACGACAGGTGCGCAGCTTCGTCCAGGATTGGATGGCGAAGCATCCTGGCCGCACGTTGCTGTTGACCACGCACTACATGGCCGAGGCCGACGAGCTGTGTGGCCGGCTGGCGATCATCGACCACGGCAAGCTTCTGGCGTTGGACACCCCGGCGAACCTGAAGCGTCGCCTCCAGAAGGAAGCGATCTTCAACCTCAAGGTCGTGCCGTTGGGTCGTCGTCCCGAGGATCAAGGCGCGAGGCTGGAAGCAGTGCCGGGCGTGCGGCAGGTTGCCGTGGGAGAAAACGACGGCGTCAGCGAGCTGAACCTGATCCTGGAGGGCGATGAGGCGCTTCCCGGTGTGTTGGCGCACCTTAACAACCGTGGGTCGGGGTTGATCTCGCTGGAGAAGCGCGCGCCGACGCTGGAAGATGTGTTCATCGATCTCGTCGGCCGCGGGCTGGATGTGGACACGTCGCAGGGGAAGGTAGCGGATGGCAGCGAATGAGCAGGTAAGCTTGTCCGGGGTTCCGATCCTCTCCAGCACCGAACGCGTCTCCAAGGCCAGGGGAGTCCGGCTGTTTTGGTATACCATGTGGGCACGAGCCTACCCGCGCATGGTCGGCGCGACGCGGGAGCGGAGCTGGCTCTTCTTCGAGACGCTGCTGCCGGTGTTGGGTGTGGCCGGCTATGTCTTCATCTACCGGGCGATCAAGGCGCCCCAGGAATTTGCCGGCTTCGCGGTGCTGGGCGGGGCCATGACCGCGTTCTGGCTGAACGTGCTGTGGAGCATGGCCAGCCAGCTTTACTGGGACAAGGACCAGGGCAACCTGGAATTGTACGTCGTCAGCCCAGGGCCGATGATGGCCGTGCTGCTGGGCATGGCGGTAGGTGGCCTGGTGATGACTGCCACGCGCGCCGCTATCATCCTGGTTGTGTGCTCGCTCCTGTTCGGCGTGACGTACCAGTTGGCCAGCCTGCCGCTCCTGGTGTTGGTTTTCCTGGTGACGATGGCCGCGCTCTACGGGATGGGCATGCTGTTTGCGTCGATCTTCCTGGTCGCTGGCCGCGAGGCGTGGCACCTGTCCAACCTGCTCCAGGAGCCGATTTACCTGGCTTCAGGCTTTTACTTTCCGGTGAAGGCGCTCGGCTTTTGGGTAGCTACCTTCGCCTCTATCATCCCGCTGACTTTAGGACTGGATGCCATGCGCCAGTTGTTGTTCGCCGGTGATCCGACGCTGGGTTTCCTCTCCGTCAAGGTGGAACTCAGTGTGCTGATCCTCCTGGCGGTCGTGTTCATCGCCGGCGCCGGTTTTGCGCTGGCACGGCTGGAAGAAGTCGGGCGGCGCGAGGGCAGGTTGATTGAACGACGGAGATGAATGGCGTGTTGCGTGTTGCGTGGTCCGTGGTCCGTATGGTTCATGTGGAAAGTCGCCTCTCCTACCGGAGGGAACGGACTACGCAACACGTACTACGCACCACGCACCACGCAGGACAGATCGTCGTAATGAGAGGATACCTACCATGAACCCATCCATGTGGTCGCAGGCGCTTCGTATCATCCCGCGTATCAGCAAGGATGAATGGAATCGCCTGGACGTGATTTCCAAGTGGCTGATCGCGACCCGCGCTGCGGTGCTGATCATGACCTTCATTTCGGCCGCGATTGCCGGCCTCTTCGCGATCCGGGACGACAAGTTCAACCTTGGGTTGTGGGTCCTGCTGGCCATCGGTCTGGTGATGGCTCACGCGACCAACAACCTGCTGAATGATCTCACCGATTTCCGCCGCGGGGTGGATAAGGACAACTACTTTCGCACGCAGTACGGCGCGCAGCCGGTGCAGCAAGGGCTGTGGACGGAGAAGCAACTGCTAACCTACGCCGCGGTCACCGGGCTGATCGCGCTGGCGTGCGGCGCCGTCCTGGTGATCGTGCGCGGGTGGCCGGCCCTGGCGCTGCTGGCTGCGGGCGCGTTCTTCGTGTTGTTCTACACCTGGCCCCTGAAATACATCGGCCTGGGTGAGCTGGCGGTGATCATCGTCTGGGGGCCGCTGATGGTCGGCGGCGGATATTATGCGATCACCGGCCAGTGGAGCTGGGCCGTGGTGCTGGCCAGCCTGCCCTACGCGCTGGGGCCGACCACCGTCATCTTCGGCAAGCACATCGACAAGCGCGACCCGGACCAGGTCAAGGGGATTCACACGCTGCCGGTGATCATCGGTGAGAAGCCCGCGCGCTACGCGGCGCTGAGCATGATGGCGTTGATGTACCTGCTGGTGATCTATCAGGTGATCACAGGTTTCTACGCGCCGGTCATGTTGGTCGTCCTGCTGGGGCTGACGCTGATGCCGACGATGTGGGCCATGTACAAAAACCCATATCCCAAGGAACGGCCGCCGGCGTTCCCCGCGGAAGCCTGGCCGACTTATTTCGCCGCGGCGTCGTTCATGCACAACCGCCGCTACGGGCTGTGGTTCATGGCGGGGCTACTGGTGGACGCCCTGTTGCACGTGCTGAAAGTGGTTTGAAAAGCAGGATAAAAGCAGGACAAGGAGTTGATCCCTTGACTCTGACCCAACGCGTTCTCGACTTGCCGGCTGTGCGGCGCAACGACGGGCTGCGCAGCTTTTTCGTCGCGGCCTGGCTGGGATGGGAGATCGAGTCGAACTGGGCCAATCCGTTCCTGTTCGCCGTCTATTCGATCGTGCGGCCCGTCGCCAGCGTGCTGATCCTGGTGGTGATGTATAGTGTCATCACGAAAGGCGCGTTCCAGCAGCCGATTTTCCCCTATATCTACCTGGGCAACGCCCTGTACATGCTCGTGGGCATGATTGTCACCGGCGTCAGTTGGGCGATTATCGATGACCGGGAACACTACCGCGTCGCCCGGCACCTCTATACCGCGCCGCTGAACGGCTATACCTACCTGTTCGGCCGCGGTGTGGCCCGGCTGATCGTCGGCACCATCTCCGTGCTCATCGTGATCGGTTTCGGCATCGTTGCCTTCAAATTGCCGATCCGGCTGGCGAACATCAATTGGCCGCTGTTGATCGTCAGCACAGCGCTTGGTGTGGCTTCGTTGGCCGGGCTGGGGCTGATCATGGGCGCGTGGACAATGACGATGGCGCGGCACTTCTGGTCGGTGGGTGAGGCCGTGGCCGCGGGGTTATATCTTTTCACGGGCGCGATCTTCCCGCTGGATATCCTCCCAGTCTGGTTGCGCTGGATCGGCTTTCTGTTCCCGGTGACATACTGGTTGGAGGCCGCTCGTCGCGCCTTGCTCGGCCAGGGCGCTGAAGGGTTCAAGACCTTCGCCGGTATCTCCAGCCTCGCGCTAATCGCCATCCTGGCCGGATTTTCCGTCGCTTTGCTGGTCGGCTCGACCTACTTCTATCGCTGGGCGATGCGCACGGCGAAGAAGAAGGGACTGGTGGACATGGAGACTGGATACTAGAAGCTGGAAGCTGGAGGTTGGAAGCTGGAAGTTGGACGTTGGAAGTTGGAGGTTGGAAGTTGGAAGTTGGAGGTTGGAAGCTGGAGGTTGGAAGTTGGAAGTTGGAGGTTGGAAGCTGGAAGTTGGACGCTAGAAGCTGGAAGTTGGAGGAGAAGCTGGTACACGCGCGATGCTATCACAGCCTCGAACCTCCAACCTCGAACCTCCAACCTCTAACCTCCAACCTCTAACCTCCAACCTCTAACCTCCAACCTCTAGCCTCCAGCCTTCGCCGCGTCGATGAGCTCCTGCCGTCGCCTGCGATAGGCGATGATCGGGTTATCTCCCTGGATCAGCTTCTCGCCCATCCTCAGTTCGCTGCGCTTGGGGCGCTGCGTCTCGACCACCCGGCGATCCTGGTGGGCGACCAGGATGTTGAAGGGCATCGATAGGAGGCTGACGACATTTCGGAGCACCGGCGCCCGCATGAAACCCTGGTAAAAGCGGAGGTAGAGCAGGGTGTTTTCGTCATCCACCGGCGCGAACGCGATGACGACGCGCACCTGGTCCGAGATGTAGTTCTGCCACAAGTTCGGGAAGATGAACTCCAGGTGGAACGGCTTGTCGGGTGGCGGTGCTTCATCCGGCTTGACCGGCGGCCGACCGTCGTCGGCGCGCATCAGGGGGATGACCCAAAAGCTGTTCGGGGTTTTCCACACGACCCACGGCCCATCGCTCACCGTGCCGGCACCGCGCCCGATGGTGGTGCGGTGAATGAAGGGGACATGCGGCGCGTCCAACTGATTTTCGATCGGCCGCGAGTAGTGGGTTTTCCACGGATCGCGTACCTGGGCATAGGTGAGATTCGCGCCGATGTCGGTGAACCAGGGAGGCGGAGGCAACTGGCCTTGTTCGGGAGGCTGGCCCCACCAGATGAAGATGAAACCGTGCGCCTCATAAGTGGGATAAGCCTGGACCTGGAAAGCCTTGGGCATGGGGGTGTTCCGTCCGTTGGCCGGAATGAGGGTGCAGCGGCCGCTGGCATCGTACTCGAAGCCGTGGAAAGGGCACATGATGCAGTCGCCCTTCAGCTCGCCTCCGCTCAGCGCCACCCCACGGTGCGGGCATAGATCACGCATCACCGTGGCGCGACCCTGGCTATCCCGCCAGGCAACTAACTTCTGACCCATACGGGTCACGCCTACAGGCTTGCCACGCTTGATCTCGTTCGAGTCCAGGATCGCGTACCACTGGTTGGGGATCATCTCTGCCTCCCGATATTTGACTCATCCGTGGGCTCACGACCCCAGCGACAGGATCAAAGTCTGGCCGTCGCCGTTTGTTTCCACCCCGTCTGCCCGGGTAACCGGCAGTTTCTCCAGCGTCTCCGCATCATACATCTGCAACGTCAGATAGGCATGCCCGGTTACGTTCCTGGCCGGCGGCAGGATCGTGCTGTACTCGCGGATCGTCGTTCCGGGTGACCAGGCGATCGTGGGCAAAAGCCCGTCGTAGGGTTCGTGCTCCGTGATGGCCCACACCTGCTCATGTCCGTCGTCGCGCTTGGTCACCCACCGCAAGATGTACTTGTATCGCCTTTCGGGCGGTCTGAGTGCCTGCCAGTAGAACGTCACCGGGACGGCCTGGCCGGGCCCGAATGGCTGTCCAATCTCATACCCGCGCAGGCCGATCGTGTCGGCAAAGGCCGCGTCCGTGGGGTGCTGGACGATATCCGGCAGGCGATCGAGGACGGGCGACTGGGACACGAACAGTTCGAGCTTGAGCAATGAAAGCGGGCTTGG
>Ga0172368_10005226_pt1 | contig 14605 bp, 21 predicted proteins | sample Lak11m_FD_114540 | JGI IMG/M metagenome (GOLD analysis project Ga0172368, IMG submission 114540) | Freshwater microbial communities from Kabuno Bay, South-Kivu, Congo - kab_022012_11m | ecosystem: Environmental > Aquatic > Freshwater > Lake | place: Democratic Republic of the Congo: South-Kivu...
AATTGCATCTTCCTCTTCTTCAAAATTCATATATTCAGCTGTAGTTACTTTATAAGCATTAAGAGTAATTTCTTTTAGCTGATGTGTAGATGGTGAATTAGCACCTGAAGATGTAGTTGTACCAAATTGAGCATTAGTAACCCACTGTGCAAAACCAGATTCTGGATTTACAGGTAAAGTCATAACGTTTGTGGGCATTTGAATTTGGCGGAAAATAGGAGCCATTACTAGACGGCGGCGAATTTCCGTTTCCATATTCTTAGAAACTTCTAATTCCCATGTAGCAGATGCAACGTGAGGGCCAGCTTTTTCAATAAGAGCAGCACCATACTTAGTATCTTGGATACTTTTACCAAGAATTTTAGCAGCAAGAACTGCCTTTTCACGATCTTCATAAGAAACAGTTTCAGCACTCTTATCACTGAAATTCATTTTGCTCTTCTGAATAGCTTCAAGTTCAGTGGCCTTCTCTTTAAGAGCAGCCTCAAGACCTTCAATGGCCTTTTTACCAGATTCAGCTTGTTCAGCAATACGCTTTTCAACTTCAGCTAGAAGCTCTTCTGCACCTGATTTTTGAGTTTGGATGGCTGATTTAACAGCGGCATCAATTTCTGCTTTACGTTTGGCTTCAGCTTCTACAGCAGCCTTTTCAGCAGCTTGTTTCTCTTCTAGTGCCTTAGTTGCGGCAGCTGCGGCATCGGCCGCTGTCTTAGCAAGAAGTTGTTCAAGTTCTTTTGGATCCATATTCCATTCCTTATTAGTTATGCCAGGCTTTTGCGAAGCAGAATTACCTAACTCTTTAGTTGGTTCTTTCTTTTCTGCAAATTGGCTTTTAAAATTATTATATTCCGTGTCATTTTCAAATGACTTGGAAAGGTTAAATAAACTATCTTGATTCATTGGTACCGATACTACTGATACTTCAAGTAACTCAAGTTCCTTGATTATAAATAGATCTGTGATTGAATCATATGTGGCATCTTTAACAATAAAGCCTACGCTAAATGCGGTTAGAATACCATCTTTTATTAACTTAAAAACGCTTTCAGCTGCTGCTGAAATACGTGCTTTAATCCATAAACCTTGATCTTCTATTTTGTGCTCAACCATCTTACCGATAGGCTCACTATGATTATGATGAGCTAAAATAATAGGATTTTTGAGATAGTTACTAAGAGCTTTTTCCCAGGCTGTCTTAGGAATAATATCCCCAGTACGGTCTACGGTAGTACAATTAGCATAGCCTTCAATGTAAATGGAATCATCTTCACTGTTAGCACTTTTAGTAAATAGTTGATCTAGATAAAGGACCTTATCTTTAATTGTCATAAGACTCCTTATGCTTTTGGCTTAGGAGGAGCACCTCCTTCACTTGGGTTAGCAGCTGATCCTGCTATGTTTGCCGGAATCCTAAGGTCATCATTGCCAGCTATAGGTGCATAACGTAACTCAACTCTTGCCTCATTGGGTGTAATTACTCCACCATTTACTAAGGTAGTATGATAAGATGCTATGTCCTTCATATCTGGTTGAAGGGCTGAGACCGTAGAAGTTATTATTTCTACATCATATCCGAAGTATCTTTCAACTCCAGATACAAATTTTTTAACTAAAGGTAGGACAGTTTCTAAATAAAATAGTCTTAAATTAGGAGTAATATTTGCATTATTACCTCCGTCGATAAGAACTTCTGGAACACCTAAAGCCATTAATATTTTAGTATTATGAGTTTTGATTGAATTATCAAAATCCATATCTTTAAAATTCGTATCACCAATACTCTTTAGTTTTAATCCACTATCAAGAATCATTGGGCGTTTTGCACCATTTTTAACTGAATACTTTTGCATCCAGTTCATAATTGTTCTATCTTTAGCAGTTTGACTAAGAGTATTTTCGGTTTCAATAACAATTCCAGCAATTGCTCCATTATCGAAGAATTGATCTTGGAATGTTTGCATTTTATAAAGTGTATTAATTGTACGAGTAGCAGAAGCTAATCTACTTCCACCACGATAAATCGAACTACTACTTACATCTTTAATATGAATTATTTCATCAGCTTTAAAATTAGTAATTCCATTATATTTATACCCTTTTACAAAAGTTTTAGGGTCTGGAAGTACTTCCATATTTATGGCTGGTAGATGGTACATAAATACACCATCAAAATATATAAAACAATTGCCTTCTAAAACCAAATCAGTAAAAATGTTAGTTCTGAATTCCTGAGCAGACTGATATGGATTAGGTTTAAAATTCAATAGATTATTGAGAGATTTTTGTCTAATTCCACCAATTATACCTTCTGTTACTTTATCTTTAATATCATAATCTAAACTAGCTGCTCCAGATACTATTAAATTTACACCGCGACTAACTGTTTCTATTTTATCAAATGCTTGACTATATGTTATGGAAGCAGTTGTACTAATTGAGCTACCATAATCCTCTGCTATTCTTTCTTGCGCGGGGTTTTCTTTTTCTCTAGAAAACCATTTTAATGGATTAAACCCCATAATGTTCCTTATAAGAACTTGCTAAAGATTCCTACTGGTTTTTCAACCTCTAGTCCTAACGCTTTAGCTTTTTGCTTTTCAATCCATCGATTCTGTTTTTGTGCAGTATGTAGAAGAGGTTTAATGCCGAATATTTTATGTAGCATCTGATGATGCTTATTACATAAAGTAAATACCTCATCATATATCTCAGAACGATGACTATCTATGAACTCATCACGTACTGCAAGAATACCGGCATCAGTAGAAATATCATAACCTTTTTCTTTTGCCCAATTATCAAGAAGTATTGTTAATGATGAAGTATGATGAAGCTCCAGCTCTTCAGTAGAACCGCAGATGTGGCATTCACCCTGCTTTTCATACGCGCTTTTAGCTCTATCTCTTACATGTTTAACTGCAAGCCTCTTGTTTCCAGTATTTGCTGCCATTCGTGTGATTCCAAATTTTTTTACATACAAATTTAATTATAGGGGTATTATATCACCTAGGGTAGCTAATGTCAATGATAAAATTTTTGTAGCAGTAAATATTACATGTTATGATATCGTAGATAATAAAAAAGCCCCAATTAAGGGGCTTTTATTTACTTTTTAGGTGGTTTCTTGCCGGGCTTTTTACATCCTTTATCAATAAGTTTGCCTCTACCAACTGAACCACTATTTGCTGCAGCCATACTACCATCTCCCAAATAAATAATCAAAAAATCCTCTGTTTCTGAGTTTGCTGTTCTCTTCTTTTAGTTTGGTAATCTTTTCCTTATACTCTATTATTTCATACTCCGCCTCTTCCAAAGCAGTGCCTTCTTTTATACTCTCTATATCATTTTTTAAGGATTCGATTTCTTCAGCTTGATCCGACATCTTGGTTATATGTTCCCACATACTCATTGTAAGGTATTCGGGATTTAGAGAAACACTGGAAGGAATATTAACTGGATTAGGGCATGTAGTATTTAAGCATTTACTATCATTAAAGTTACCATTAATATAGTAAGATTCCCATACATCAATATGATCTTCGTGACAAACTAATACTACTTTACACGCGGGCTCTCCACATCGTTCATATGCGGCCTGCATAGCTGCTGCGGCAGTACCTTTGCCGAATTTGGTGAAGTGTTCTTTCCAGCGGCGTTCAATATCGTTGCTCTTTCCAACATAGAAAGATCCGTCGCTAAAAGATAATTGGTATATTCCTGATGTCATGGTGGTAATAAAAAATTTGATTGACAATGATGATGCTTTTTGCTATAATATAATTTTAAATAATCGATGAAATAATTATGGCATATAAAAAAACTACTTCTGAATTTAAAGAAGAAATTGCAATTAAGTACCCAGAATTAATAGTACTTGGAGAATATACTGGTGCAGCTAAGAAAATTTTAGTAGGGTGCATTAATGGACATAGCTGGGAAGTTTATCCTACTAATTTGTTAACACACGGTACGGGATCTCGTTGTAGGGTGTGCGAAAAAAGAGTTAATACCAGAATAATATGGACAAAAACTAATGTGGATAAATTAAAGGAACTAGTATCTTCGGGAGTTCCAACAGAAGAAATAGTACAATATTTTAATTCCACTAAAACAGCTATTGATAGTGCTTGCGCGTCTTTTGGTATAGTTAGAGATAGATTTCTATCTCATACTATACATAAGGTACATAAGTTAATTAAAGAACTTAATTATACTTTAGTATCCATAGGAAAAACTAGCTATGAGAATATAACATATATATGTAATAATGGGCACACACATACTCAAAATATTAGCAATTTTTTAAGAGGGCACTATTGTCCTAAGTGTGATAATAGTACCAGTAATAGCGAAAAAGAAATTGTAGAATTTATTAAAAATAATTACGATGGTTGGATTATTGAGAATGATAGATCTATATTAGGTGGAAGAGAATTAGATATTGTATTACCAGATCTTGGTTTAGCTTTTGAGTATAATGGTATATACTGGCATAGTGAAAAACATGTAGATAAACAGTACCATGCAGATAAAAGTAATCAAGTAAATGACTTTGAATACCAATTAATACACATATATGAGGATGATTGGCTAAATAAAAAAGAACTAATCCAATCTAAGATACTATCCCTATTAGGAAAGTCTTATAAAATTCCAGCTAGAAAATGTCTTATAAAAGAAATATCTTATCCTAAAGAGTTCTTAAATGATAATCATTTGCAAGGTACTGGTTCACCCACTAAATATAACTATGGTTTATATTATAATGAGGAATTAGTAGCCGTAATGACTTTTGGTAAGCCAAGATTTAATACTCAATATGATTTCGAACTTATTAGATATTGTTCATTATCTGGAATTACTGTAGTAGGTGGTGCTTCTAAGCTTTTAAAGTATTTTCGTACTAATAACTCAGGATCTATTATTAGTTACTCTAATAGATCCTGGTCAAATGGGAAACTTTATAAGATTTTAGGTTTTAAATACTCTCATACATCTGAGCCCAACTACAAGTACTATAAAAAGCTAAATAGTTTAACTAGGTATGAGTGCCAGAAGCATAAACTTAAAACCCTATTTCCAAATACTTATAAAGATGAATTAACAGAGCGAGAAATAATGAATCTAGAAGGGTATTATGCTGTTTATGATTCTGGTAATGATGTTTGGGTTTTAGACAACAAATGAATATAAGGCATAACGCATAGCATCAGCAATGTGTGATGCTTCATTATGTAGGGGTTTCTCTGTAGTAAGTGTTTCTCGATCATCCCATTGGTATTGATCCATTGAATCAATTACCCAGCTGCAATGACGTAAGATTTTTAATCTATCTTGTTGTACAATAGTTTGGCAAAATGCAATACCTTCTAGGACTTGTTTCTTAGCTTTAATGGTTGCTATATTATACATATAAGCTAAGTCAGCCCCGAACTGTGCCGCTGCTGAGTCAATGAAGATAGAGTCAATTCCCCATTTATCAATTAATTCCTGTATTTTAGCAGCATGCTTCGAGGTGGAAGCCTCCGCTTCGAGGTAGTCGTCAACTACATAATACCAGTCGTTTTCTAGATCATAAGCAAAAACAACGAATGCTGTTGGATCTTTATACCCAGGGTCTAAGCCGGCGAAGAACTCGTAATTACCTTCTGGTAAAGACTCTATTATGTTTTCTTCTGTTAATTGGTAAATTTGTCCTTCGAAAGAATTAAATGAAGCTAGGTATTCTTGTTCGAACTCTAAGGCGCTCATAGCCTTACGTGCCTCATTAACGTCGTCAGCGGACATTCTAGTATTCTCTGTCCAGTCAGCTGTTATAGAAATCCATTGTGGAAACTCTGGCGTGAATCCACGTGCGTAAAATCGGCTAAACCAGTTTTTCTTACCACGAGGTGTTGAGATAAAGATAACTTTTGATCCAAGTTTGTCCAAGGTAGGACGCAATGCTACGTTGAAAGCAGCCTCCCCTTCTTTTGATAGTGCAGCTTCATCAAATACAATCAAGTCATAACTACGTCCAACACATGAATCAACTTGTGAAATTGAACCCATTCTTATAGTAGAACCATTCGACAACTCTAGAATACGATCTTTAATATTATCTCGTTCTAACTCTAAATCAAACGTCTGTACTAACTTACGCTGAAGCTCGAAACTGATGCTAGACAAAGCATAGTTAGGAGACATAATTAGAATATTACAGTTAGGTACTAAAACTACCATTTGGGCTACAATATTTGCTATATAGGTTTTACCTAGACGGCGAGATAGAGCTGCACATACGAATCTAAATCGAGGATCATTAATTGCGTTGATTAGTGCAATTTGAGGTCCATTTAAGCCTTCAAATACAGTTCCACCATTAGGTGCTGGTAGTAGTTTTAAATAGTTTTCTATTGGAAGTTTTAGAAATCGAGAATTACCATAATCAGTTATTTCTGTACTGCTAATTCCGTCACGTGAGATTGTAAGCATTCTTCAACCCTATCAAATACAGTCTCCCATGACTGCGGATTATTAAATATTTTCATCTTAGGATACCATACTGAATGGCCAAAATCAGAATTAACAGTACCCCATCTAAAATCTGTTTCTTTATAAGGCTGCAATAACCACCCCACCCTATCAAGGCTACCAACTAGATGCATTACCGACGTATCAATGCCAATAACGAGATCAAGTCCATTAATGTATTTCGCGGTATCTGACCACGAGCTAATATCCAGTCCCCTAACAACGCCGTCCCCGCGGAAACCCGGCTGCAAAGAATAAAGATTACCATATTTAGCAAGGCGATGAAACCGGCGAATGTCCACAGAACGATATTTATCATTAGCATGGGAAGCATTACCAGACCATACAATACCAATATTAAAACCTGGACCAAAATCAAAACTCCCAAAACGACCAACTAACCAATCAGCAGGTGGAATATAATCGAAATGTTCCCCTAAACTACAAACGGGATAAGCTACAGAGGCATCTGTATGTATAGCATCAGGTACTGGATTATACTCTAAAAATAAATCATATAAATTAACATCAACTTGTACATATACTTTTTTGAATTTCTTTTCTAGCTCTGGCAGGTACCTACCCCACATGATATTGTCTCCAATACCTTGTTCTGTTAATACTATAATGGATTCACCAGAAGAAATACCATCCCAATATAGAAGATCTTCTTTTTTATTCTTCATTTTAATGGGTTTAGATTTGAGAAATCTAGCTCTATACATTTCCCAGGCAGGGCCAAATCCTTCACCAGTAGATGAAGCAATTCTAAGATGGGCAGTACTACAATTCCACCAGGCATCCCATGATTTTGGATTTAATTTAATTGCTTTAGTATAACATTCTATAGCGCGAGTGTCATTACCATATATATAATAAGCTAAACCTAAGTTATTTAAGGCTTGGCAATCAGTTTGTTGAGGGTCATTATAAGCACTATCACATTTTAAGGCAGCATTGTAGCAAGAAAACATTAATTTATCTTGTCCTAAGGCTCTATATGTAACTCCTAGATTATTATATACTTCTTTAGTAGGGTGTTTTAATTTCTTAAATATTTGTAAAGCTTTTTTATAGTTATTTTTTTCTAGATATGTTACTCCGCGATTGTATTCATGTAGTTCTGAGTATATGTCTATCAATTTCCTGCTCCGATTAGTTTCTGTAGTAATGCTCCATATTTGGTACCATCATTACCAAGGTCATTAATTTGAACATTAGTCTGGGTTTTGACCTGTGGGTTGCGAATTTTTTCAAGTTGAATTTGACGATCTAGTGCATCCATAGTCATCTTATGAGATAGTGCGAGAATATCCATAATATCTTTAGATGACCCAATTTCTGCCTCGTCGAGTTCTTGTAATTTCTTACGAATAATCGTATCCATTACTTCTCTGAGAAGGAATCTGTTATTAAATCCGGTATCAAGAAATACTGTATCTATATATGCTCTTACCTCTCTGCGATCTAGAATATCCGAAACCATATCTTGCGGAAATCCCAATACTTCAGATACTTTCTGTAAGGATTGGTGCTCTAGATATGCATTAGCAATTTCCAAAGATTCTGGTGATATCGCTAATGCTTGGGCAGGAGATTTTGTAGGTAAATTATTCATATTTGAAGCATTCCATTTTTAACGAATTGATTAATTATACCATTTTGGGGAAGTAAAGTCAAGTTAAAAATTTTTGAGTGTTGACTTTTGTGTTTTTATTTGATATAATTTAAACAATCTTGGCAAATTCACCGTGTATTTCTAATGCTTTTTTATCATAGGCATTTTTTGCTTCTTCTATTGTTAAATAGGATCCAAGTGAATAAGTTTTTCCTTTATGTGTTAATCTAGCTCTATATGTATTACCTGTTTTAACTACTCCCTTAGGTAACCCACTAGTTTTAACTCTAGCAATAGAATTTGCATTATTTTGAATTCTTGTGGCTAATCTTAAATTATTAATTTTATTATTTTGCTTATTACCATCAATATGATCTATTAACATACCCTCTGGAATTTCACCAAAATGTAACATCCATATTATTCTGTGTGCTCTATATTCTTTTCCATTTGTTCCTCGTACTCTAATATACCCTTCATCATTTGGCCTACCAACTTGTTTATTTGTTTTAATACTAATTAAGTATCCATCTTCATGGTATTTATACTTGCTAATTAAGAATTCAATTTCTGTCATTTTATTCTCCAAAAATTATATTATAGCAAATTTAATAAATATTGTCAAATTTATTTTTTAGTAGCCCTTTATTTAGTCAATTATACACCCTTTTCTCTTTTGAAATTTTTACCCTCTCGGACGCGTGGAGGTGGGCCATGGTGTGGCACGGTTTTTGCTAGTTTAATAACCCCCCAGGGTATGGTCTGTTACAATTTGTTACACTTTTTTACTTTACACTTAGAACATAGTTAATTAAAATTCATAGCATCAAAAGGAGATAGAAATGACTGAAAAGTTTTTTATGGTAGAATTTGGCGATGGTGAATTTAGCCGAGTTTGCGCTGACATTGAACAGGCCGAAGAAGAAGCGCTAGAATGGTTAAAAGGGGATGATTTTAACGATAGACGAGAGCTTACTATTTATGAAGTAAAGCCTGTCGCCGTTACTAAACTCATTGTGGCGAACGGAACTAAAATGCTTGGAAGCGACGAGCTTCTTAACTCTCACCTAATTGGGGAATGATATGGAAGAAAGAATTTATATCCATATTCCAGAAATTATTATTCTGGGACTACTTGTGATTTTCTTCCTCTAGCCAACAAAAAACCTCTTTTGAAATCAAAAGAGGTTGGCGCCAAAATTATACTCTCGTTGTAGCCAATGTCAAGGGTTAAATTGTAACAAAATGTAACGATGAAAAAATATCTTGACCTAATAAAAAATATGCCTATAATATGAAAGCATAGAACAACGAGACAAGGGTAAAGATCGTGGCATACGTTTTACTAACCTCTTCCGAATCAAAATTAAGCAGGGTTGTTTTTAAGAATCTTGCTCCCGAAACTGCTAAGATTGTCGCGGATCATATGAACCGTTTGAGCGATAAGGCAGCAAAGCAAACTGGAAATACTATTAAATTGGTTTATCGCGTGATAGGAAAATAAAATGAAATACGATATTCCGGCACTAACAGCATGGGCAACAAAAAGCGCAGCGCAATTTTGGGTATATGCCAAAAAAGAATTTGCTAAGATCAATTATGATATTGGCAACATGCCCGCCATTGTTATGAATTCTCGCCTTACTGCTACTGCTGGACGAGCCTTTGATGATTGTTCCAAGGTTGATCTGTCATGTTATCATATGACACGCAATTATGAGCATTTTCATAAGGACACTATTCCGCATGAATTATGTCATATCATTACTAATAAACTTTACCCGAATGCAAAACAGCATCATGGTAAAGAATGGAAAAACGTGGTAGATTTTCTCAAGGTAAAAACATCTATCTATCATAATCTGGGAACTAAGGCTCAACATGAAAGGGGCGTAAAATGACATCAGAATTTTTTGGTTGGACTGGCGCTATGCTATTTGCAATTTGTGGTATGCCCCAAGCATGGCAATCGTGGCGCGACGGAAACTCCAAGGGGCTAAATTGGCTTTTCCTATTGGCTTGGCTTTTTGGCGAGCTTTTCACTATTGCATATGTGCTACCCAAAATGGATATGCCATTGCTGTTTAACTACATGATTAACTTGATCTTTTTGGCAATTATGATTTACTATAAACTTTGGCCACGCGATAGGAAAAATAATTATATGCGCTTGGAATACTGGAAGGATGTTTCCCCATATAATCAATAACTTAGGTAAAGAAAAAAGCCTTTGGAATCAAAGGCTTAGCGCCGCGTAGCGTGCCCGGCCGCAGGCCAAAATGCAATACTTTTTATCATCAAATGTTTTTATGGTAGGTATAAGGTCTGCTTATGGTTTGCGCCGAAATTATACTACTGCCAGAATAGGCTTGTCAAGGGTTTAATTGTAACAAAATGTAACAATGGAAAAATATATTGACATGCTGCGCGATAGAGAGCATAATTCTTCCATACCAAAACGATGCAAGGAAAGCAAATGATTAAACGGGTTTCAATTTATGACATGGATGGGACGATTGTATGCTCTTTGCATCGTTATCGGACTATGCCATGTGGAACTAAAATCGACCTTGATTACTGGCGGGCTAATGAACATCGGGCATATGATGATAGCCTGCTGCCAATGGCAAAGCAATACCAAGCTGATTTGATTGATCCTGAATGCTATGTTATTATCGCCACTGCTCGCGTGCTAGGCGATGCTGATAGGGCTTTCATAAAAGATAAATTAGGCGAACCGGATTATATTATTTCGCGGAAAGCTGGCGATAATGTTAGCGGTTCGATTCTGAAAATTCGCGGTTTGACTAAGTTTTTTAACCTGCGAAATTTTAGACTCGCCGCTTTCACTTTTTACGAGGATAATGTTAGTTATCTTAAAGCAGTTTGTGATAAATTCAACATTACCGGCGTTTATGTTCCCTCGAAACAAGGACATTGATTATCATGGCGAAAAAACAGTTTTTTGCAATTCTGGATACTGAAACGACGATTAACGACACTGTCGCAGATTTTGGCATTGTCATTTGTGACCGTAATGGACAAATTTATAATCAATGCGCTGTTTTGGTTGCCAATCATTACGGCAAAATGGAATTATTCCACGACAAAAATGCGAATGACATCTGGGGTTATGGCGGATTGCAAAAGCGCAATGCTGCATATGTTGAAATGCTGAATTCTGGCTCTCGCATGCTGGCCAGCGTTGCCGCTGTTAATAAATGGATTCAGCAAGCAATCGGAAAATATAACCCGATGCTAACCGCATACAATCTGGCATTCGACACGGATAAATGCAAAAATACGGAAATTGACCTTTCTGGTTTTACTAACTCATTCTGCTTATGGCAGGCAGCTGTCGGCAATATCTGCATGACAAAAACATATCGTCAATTTGTGCTGGATAACCACGGTTTTAATAAGGTTACTACTTTACGAAATATGACAATGCAAACTAACGCGGAAATGGTCGCGGGTTTTATTTCCGGCGAATTCAAAGAAGAACCGCATACCGCGTTTGAAGATGCGAAGGAATTTGAATTGCCGATTTTGCGTGAAATTGTCAAAAAGAAAAAATGGCAGGAAAAAATTACCCCGTATAATTGGCGTAATTTTCAGGTAAAAGATCATTTTATCGCCAAATAAATAAATTTTACTTGACAGGCCCACAAAACTGTGGGCTTGTTTTTTACTTGAGAATGCGAATAATTCTCACTTGCATATTTTATCTGCATATTTTTTGAAAAAGGTGAATAAAATCAAGGACTTAGGTGAAGAAAAAAGCCTTAAAAATCAATGGGTTAGCGCCGCGAAGCGTGCCAGAAAAATTTTGGCTGTGCAACAAAAATTTTTTTATGGATACTATAGAAAAGATTGATTAGACAAGGGTATGGGAAAGCGTATGATACAAAACATGGAAGGTAGATAAGGAAATGATGATGCTTGCTTGGATTGGCACTATTTGTGGGGTTTTAGGTAGCATGCTCGTTGCTGCCAATTCTGGCCTGCAATTTGTAGGGTATTGCTTTTTCCTGCTAGGTGCGGTATCATGCTTCATGGTTTCGATTAAACGCAAAGACGGCGCAGGGATTACATTGTGGGCTTTCTTTGCTGTAGTTAATTTGTGGGGAATTGTCAATTATGCGTAATACAGAAAAAGAGGTTATGCAATTCGCGCTAGATTTTGCGGCAAATATGGAATGGGAATTGCCCGAAATTATCCGAATCAAAATTAACCGCATGGTGCGCTGTCATGGATGGTGTATTCCTGATACGCAATCCGATGGGGTTTATATCCTGCTGTCTGAAGAGACTGCAGAAAATAACAAAATGTTTTTTTCTACCTTGATTCATGAATTGATCCATGCCGTTTTGCTTAATTCGAAGCATTGGAAAACGGCGCACTTGCATGGAAGAAAATTTCGGAAAATGGCAAAGCAGGTCGAGAAGAAAACAAACGGATTTTATACTGTAAAGGAAATTGTATAATGAAAGCGAATGAATATAAAATTCTGTGCGATTGCATAGAGCGTGCCGTGGAATACGGATATAATCGCGCATTTAAGCATACGGATAAACCCACTAGAACGGAGATCAATAATGCTATGGCTAACGCCATATTAAATGAAATTTGCGAATATTTTTCTTTTGAAGGGGATAACCATGATGAAACTTACAATCAGCTTTGATGAAATTGGTCTTGATAATGGTTTTTCAGATTTTGACAAAGGTAGGGCCGATTGCGCTTTATTGAAATTTCTGGAAGATCAATTCCCAAATTGGGATATTGGAATAGCATTTCCTGAACCTCCAGAATATGATATTGAAAATATGGAAATTACATTGCAAATGATTGTTATCTAGATATAGATAAAAACTATTTGACATGCCAGCGATATTATGCTGGCATGTTTTGCACTTTGCATATGACAAATGAATTTACTTGTAAAATCAAGGACTTAGCTCAAGAAAAAAGCCTTAAAAATCAATGGGTTAGCGCCGCGTAGCGTACCCGCGCTGCGCGCGGAATGCAACAAAAATTTTTTTATGGTAGGCATAAAAAAGATTGATTGGACAAATTCTGACAGGCGTGATCTAGGTGATAGGTTTTACTTATGATACCCATAAAAACATTTTTCTTGCATTGGTTTTTGGACGCGGGTATTATATGTTCTATCGAATGATCAACAAGGAAAAAGAAATGGCAAGCATTAAATTTACTAACGAGGATTTTGTCAAAGAATTTAATCTTATTCTCGATGATGATACGGTTTATTGTATCAATCATCTTGTCAAAAAAGTTTATGAAAATGCTTATCTTGAAGGCCATGCCGACGGTTATCGCGCAGGCTATAATATTGGTTACAAAGAAGGCTATAACGACGGATATGACGGCGGAAGGTCGGACGGGTTTGCCGATGGTTTTCGAAACGGAAAAAACGAAAATAATTAACAAGGAATAAAAAAGATTGATTGACAAAACCTGAAAAACCTGTAGAATGTTTCTCATCGGATGACGAAATGATCCAGCGAAATCCGAAACCCTAAACCGGATCAATTGGAGATTTTAGAATGACTGCTACCACGAAAACCGTTAAGATTCCTAACTACACTGCCGAACAAACCGCGGAACTGGTCGCCGCGTATGTTGCCGCTCCGACTAGGGAAACTGTCGATGCGTTTGCGACGAAGTTTGCCAAGACGGCTCGCTCGATTGTCGCCAAGCTGTCGCGTGAAAAGGTCTATCAAAAGCCCGAACACCTGACGAAAAACGGTGAAGCTGTCCAGAAGAAGGATGCTGTTGCCGATGCGATTGGCGCTATCCTGAATCTGTCCGAAGCGGACACGGATTCGCTTGCGAAGGCTAACAAAAAGGCTCTGAAGGCGATTTTTGAAGCTCTCGCCAATTCGAAGCCGGTCTGATAAACTACGGGTTGCCGGTTATCCCATGAAACCGGCATCATACTAATTCACTTCCAAAATGGAAAATAAAATGAAACTTGATAAGATTGATAAGAAGGGACGGAAATATCTAATTAACCATTTCGGTGCAGCATTGTGGCTTCGTTCTTTTGACCGCGTGACAATGGCATTTATTAAGACTGGCCCTGGCCGTGGGAAAATTGCGTGGTCAATTCATTCTGAAAATGATGGGAGATTCCACCGAAAATATGGGGAATATATCGCACTAATGAGACTTTATGACGGCGGAATGCCGATTGAATTCCGTGACGTGTCAGAAATTCCCTACGTTATGGAAGAAATTGTGGGCCAGCTTTACCCATAATTAGATCTAATTGCAGAATAACTGCCTTTAATACCCGCTTTTGAGCGGGTATTTTTTCACCTTGTCAAATCAATTATTTTTATGCTAGGATAAAAAGATTTTGCTTGACAATTTATTTGACATATTTTTATGCTTAAAAATCAGCAACTTAGCTCTAGAAAAAAGCCTTAAAAATCAAGGACTTGCGC
>Ga0172368_10005230_pt1 | contig 14596 bp, 9 predicted proteins | sample Lak11m_FD_114540 | JGI IMG/M metagenome (GOLD analysis project Ga0172368, IMG submission 114540) | Freshwater microbial communities from Kabuno Bay, South-Kivu, Congo - kab_022012_11m | ecosystem: Environmental > Aquatic > Freshwater > Lake | place: Democratic Republic of the Congo: South-Kivu...
CCGATGATGGACGTGTTGACCGCTCCGGACAGAATCATGCCGCCCACGATCACGACAAAGATGTGGAAGCCCAGCTTCAGAGTTTCCGGGCCGGCGAGGCTGAGTGTCAACCCGGCGAGCAGATTGTCGTAGTACTTGGGTCTGACGCCGTCTGGAATGATCATCACGGCGAACAGCGATAACAGGCCCGTGCTCAGCAGGGCGTAAATGCAAACGATGTTGGCGGTGACCTTCAGGTTTTTGATCTTCGGCGAGGCAATCTCCCGGTAGATCTGCGCCAAAGTCTCGAATCCGCTCATGGCCAGCAGCGAGTGCCCGAAGGCGATCACCATCGCCGCCGCCCAAATGGATGGCCAGAATGTCCCTTGCAACCACCCCAGGGAATGGCTGTCGAATCTCAGGTTCTCGATCTTGGGCGCCGGAGGAAGTTGGACATTGTCCTGGACAAGCAGCGTGATCGGGCACCAAATCAGCAACGCCACGACCATCACGGTTGTGACCTGCATGATCCGGAGGGCCTTGGCCGACGATTCGTGGATGCCCTTGACGTTTTGCCACCAGAAGTATCCGGTAACCGTGACGCCGAACGCCGCGGCGAACCAATTCTCGTTCAACCGGAGCGCGGTATGCGTCATCTCGCTCAACTCGTTGAACAGATAGCCAAGGTAATGGCCCGCGCTGACGCTCGAGATCGGGCCAGTCAGGATGTAGTCCACAACCAGGGCCGAGACCGACAGCTTCGCCGTCTTCGGACCAATGCTGTCCCGCACCACCACATACACGCCGCCGCGGACGAACATGCCGCAGCTCTCCATGTAGATCGATCGCACGGCGAAGGCGAAAAACATCACTGCCAGAACAAACCAGGGCGCGGCCGGCCCAACGGCGCGCTCGGTGATGCCCCCAACGTAAAACATGGTGGACGCAAGGTCACTCAGGACAATGGAAGCGCCGCGCCAGAAGGAGATGAAGGAGAGTGCGACCGTGGTGGCCACCACAACTTTCGTGGTGACCACCGGCCGCTGTTCTGGCTCAGACATAGAAGTGCCGGGGCTCGAGGCCCACAAGCTATATCCTACTATCAAAAAGGATGCTGTCCCCCGTCCCAGCCCCGGCCAGAACCGTTTGTACCCGCCTCCAGCAGGCCGGACACATGGCCTATCTGGCCGGAGGCGCAGTCCGTGACAGGCTCCTTGGGCTCCCCGTCGGCGACCTCGATGTCGCCACCGCCGCCACCCCCGATGAGGTAGTTGCCCTCTTCCCCGGCGCCAGGCTCGTCGGCGCCAGCTTCGGCGTCCTCCTCGTCCGCCAGAACGGCATGGAAATCCAGATCGCCACCTTTCGAAGCGATCATTCCTACACCGACCACCGCCGCCCGGATTCAGTCGCTTACGAGACCGATCCGCGTCAGGACGTCCTCCGCCGCGACTTCACCATCAATGGCCTCCTCGAAGATCCCGTCAGCGGTGAGATCTTCGATTACGTCGGCGGACGGGCCGATCTCGGCGCCCGTGTCATCCGTGCCATCGGCGACCCACAGGCCCGTTTTGCCGAAGACGCCCTGAGGATGCTCCGTGCGGTGCGTTTCGCCGCCCGCCTCGGCTTCACCATCGAACCGGCGACATTGGAAGCAATTAAGACAAACGCATACAGTATAAAAAACATCTCTATCGAACGGATCCGAGATGAAATAAGCTTCATCTTGACGGACGGAGGGGCCCGCCAAGGATTCGTTTGGTTGCAAATTTCCAGGCTGCTTCCCTTTGTTTTTCCTGAACTTAGCGCGATGGAAGGAATCGCCCAGCCACCCGAGTTCCACCCCGAAGGCGATGTCTGGACCCACACTCTTCTCGCCCTCCAATACCTCGACCGCCCATCTGTCGAACTCGCTCTGGCAGTCCTGCTCCACGACGTCGCCAAGCCCGTGACCTTCACCCAAACGGACCGGATCCGTTTCGACGGTCATGACGAACGCGGCGCCAGGATGGCCCGCGAGATCCTCGAGCGCCTGCGCTACCCGAATGCAGTTATCGATTCAGTGGTCTCATTAGTTGCCAATCACATGCGGTTCATGGAGGTGGACCGCATGGGCCCGGCGGCTTTCAAACGGCTGCTGCGGTTGCCCCGGTTCGACGACCAGCTCGAACTCCTGCGCATCGACACGCTGGCCTCGCTGGGACGCTTGACCACCTACGAGTTGGTGAAAAGCCGGATGGCGGCGTTGCCGCCCGGCGCCGTGCGCCCGCCGCGCTTGCTGACTGGCGACGAACTGCTGGCCTTGGGCTTCGAAGCCGGTCCGCGGATGGGCCAGATCCTCGCCGCATTGGAACACGCTCAATTGGAAGGGGAACTGTCGTCGAAGGAGGAGGCCGCCGCCTTTGTCCTGAACCGTTTCGAGGTCAAACCGCCGTCGACGGCGTGATCATCCATTTCAGAACGCCGCGGGGCGCGGAACTGGCGGTTTCGAAGTCGATCCGGATGAGAGCGCCCTTCTTGAAGTCGATCCGCAGGCCGGGGGAGTCCAATAGATAGGCGGCAGTCTGGCTGAGCAGCGGCTCATGGCCGGATAAAAGGATCCGCGCCGACTTTCGATGGGCCCGGACCTCATCCCAAATCTCTTCGGGGCTCGATCCAGGCGCCAGCGCCTTGGTTTCATGTACGACGCCGGGGCAGCCGAGTTCCCTGACGGCCAGTTCGGCGGTCTGCACGGCACGCTTGTACGGGCTACTGAGAACCACCTCGGGGCGGACGCCTGCTTTGCGAGCGCGCCGGAGAATGCAGCGCAACCGGCGCTTGCCCTCGACCGTGACGGCGCGCGAGGAATCGTCCTCCTCCGGGTTTGACTCGGCGGCGATCCCATGACGCTGCAAGTAGACCTCAATCATCGAAGCCTCCCTGTCCGGCATCTGTTTCAGGCCTCATTGTGGCACACTGGAAACGCCGTCTCAAAGCGTGACCCGATTGATGAATCTCCCCGAGCGAGGTTGGCCGAAGATCCTCTACTGCGCCGCGTTTGGCTCAGCCGCCGCGGCTCTGTTCTCCATCGCGTTTTCGCAAATTCTGCTCGGCCTGGCGCTGCTTGCCTATCTTGTGGAGAGACCGCGCCTGGCGCTGCCGCGCTGGATGCTCCCCCTCGGGCTGTTCGCCGTCTGGACGCTTCTGTCGTGGTTGGCCGGGGGTGCTGAGGCGTCCGGGTTGCCGCAGATCCGCAAACTGTATGTCCTGACGCTGCTGCCGCTCATCTATGTGTCGTTTCGTGGAGCGGGGGACTTTCGGGCGCTGGCACTGGCATGGCTCGCCGCCGGCTCGCTCGCTGGTGTGCGTGCATGCTGGCAATTTGGCGCGAAGTGGGCGCACGCGGCGCAAACCGGCGACAATTTCTACCGTGGCTATGTCGCCGACCGAATTACCGGGTTTATGAGCCATTGGATGACCTTTTCGAGCCAAATGATGTTTGTGTTGCTCGCCGGCATGTGTCTTCTGCTGTGGGGACGGCTGGAGAAAAGGTTGAAGTGGTTCGCGGTCGCGGCTTGCGCGATTTCAGGCACCGCGCTTGTGCTGGGCTTCACGCGGGGTATCTGGCTGGCGGCTGCCGCCGCGTGCCTGTATCTGCTGGCGCGCTGGAGGCCGTGGGCGATGGCCGTATTGCCGCTCGCTGTGGTTGCCGCCGTCGCGGTCGGGCCGGAGAGCCTGCGCACCCGTGTCACGTCGATCGCCCGTCCGCAAGGGACGCTCGACTCAAACCAGCACCGCATCGTCAGTTGGGCCACCGGTGTTGAAATGATCAAGGCTCATCCAATCTTCGGGGTCGGCCTGGAAGGAGTCAAAGGGCGCTTCAAGAGTTACGTTCCGGCGCGTTTCCGCGGTCCGCTGCCGGAAGGTTTCTATGGACATCTGCACAACATCTACCTGCAATACGCCGCTGAAAGGGGCATCCCGGCGGCCATCCTGATGACATGGTTTCTGGTCTGGCCAGCCGTGCTCTGGTTCCGGATGTCACGGCGCCTAACCGTCGCTGCTCTGAACCGCGCGAATGGGCCGCCCGCGGCTCTTTGGGCGCTGAATCTCGGCACGGCGGCGGTGATTGGAATCCTGGTCACCGGGTTCTTCGAACACAATCTGGGCGATAGCGAAGTGCTGTCGCTCGCTTTGTCTGTTTTGGGCGCGACGGGCGCCGTCGAGCGTGAGGCGCGCGTCTCAGCCGGCGCCGGCACCGCCCTGCCTCCTGCCGGAGTGCCGTAATGCCCGGAGTTCAGCCGGGTCGATGTGCCGGACATGCCCGATTTGAAGCGGCCCGATGCGTAATGGGCCGATCGACACCCGGACCAGTTTCAGGACCTTGCTGCCCGCCTCTTCGACCATCCGCCGGACCTGCCGGTTGCGCCCTTCCGTAATGGTGATTTCGAAAAACGTCCGCTGGCCGGAGTCGCGGAGACGTCTCACCTCAGCCGGGCGCGTAGGCCCGTCTTTCAGTTCGACGCCCTGGCGCATGGATTCGAGTTGCTCGTCGGTGAGAACGTGCGCCGCTTTCACCAGGTAGGTTTTGGGAACGTGGTAGTCGGGGTTGGTGAGATGTTCGGCCAGGCCGGAGTCGTTGGTCAGAATCAGCAACCCGCTGGTGTCTTGGTCAAGGCGGCCGACGGGAAAGACCCACTGTTTCACGCCATTCAGCAGATCATAGATGGTCGGGCGTCCATCGGGATCGGTTCTGGTGGTGAGGTAGCCTTTCGGCTTGTAGAGCAGGAGATAGACTTTTTCCTGGGCTTCCACCGGTCTGCCGTCGAGCAGGATGCGGTCCCGTTTCAGATCGACCCAATGTTCGGCGTCTTTCGTGGTCTTGCCGTTCACCTTCACCCGCCCCTGGGCGATCCAACGCTGGGCCTCGGTGCGGGAGGCGATGCCGGCCTTTGATATGGCGCGATCGAGGGTCTTCAGAATGGGTTTCTTGGCGGCGCTCCGGCGGCCGGCGGCGCGCCCTTCGGCCGGCGTGGCCGCGCCGTCTTTGGGCGCTGATTGGACCGCGGCGGAATTACTGTTCGCTGCACCGGGGGCAGACTGGAATTTTGACGGTCTTGCCCTTCGCCATCTGGCCTTGCCCGGCGAGGCGGACGCCTTCGATCCGTCCTTTGAGGAATGGGACTTCAAGACAGGGATTGTAGCGCGAAATAGCCCTCAGCCGGCCGGGGATCGAGCCGGACCGCGTTGCCAAACGCGCGTTTGGCGCTTGCCTGGTCACCGGACTCCAGCCAGGCCAGCGCCAGACGGTGATAAACGGCGGCGGCTGACGCGCCGGGCGATGAAAGGTCTGCCAGGGCAGCTTCGGCGCCTGGACAATCGCCGGTTCCGAGGTGCGCCTCGGCCAGGGCAAGCGCGGCATCGTCGGCGCCATCCGCGCGCCAGGCCCTCGAAAGCGTGGACACGGCCTCGCTGTGGTTGCCTAACCCCAGTTGAGTGAGTCCCAAATGGTACAGGGCGTCGGCGCGCAAGCTGTCCTCGTCGGCAGACAACCGGAATCCCTCGGCCGCATCGGCCAGCCTGCCGGCGCGAAGGTCAAGCCAGGCCAGCCGGTAGCGCGCCTGCAGGTCCGCTCCGTCGAGCGCCAGCATCCGGCCGAGCCAGAAACCCGCCTCCTCGTATTCGCCCCGTTCGATAGCAAGACCGGCAAGCAGGCGCAATGGCGGCGCCGCCGTCGAACAAACGGCCACCGCCTCCCTGGCGAGCGCGGCCGCCTTTCCGGATTCGTCCAGATGCAGCGCGGCTAAGGCCATCCGGTAGCGAGGATCCCAGTCGCCAGGCGCGCGGCGGCGTGCCTGATCGAACCAGCGGTAGGCTTCGCGCCACCGTCTCTCAGCGGCGTGGATCTGGCCTAACTCCATCAGGGCTAACGCGTTGCCGGGCGCCAGAGCGAGCACCCGCCGGAGCAGATTGAGCGACTCGGCGAATTGGCCCTCCTGGCTGAGCTGCCGCGCCTCCGCGATCAGCTCGTCAGCGTGCACCGTGTCCAAAACCAACAGCGGGCTTACCGGAGCGCCTTGAACGCGCAGCTCATACTCCGCCGAACCGGCTGTATTGGAATGCCCGATGATCGACTCGATCAGCCTTGCGTAACGGTGGTCAGGCCGTGCCGAAAGCACCTGTTGAACCAGGACGGAGGCACGGTCCAGGCTGCCTTGCCGCAGGTGGCAGGATGCCAGGTCGCACAGGAGATCCGGATCGTCGGGACGCGACGGAAGACAGAGCGCGAACTCGGCCGCCGCCTCCGGCCACATGCCGCTGAGCTGATAGTAATGTGCCAGGCGCAAACGCATTTTGTCGTTTCGCGGCGAATTGGCGAGGGCCCTTCTGAGTTCGTCGACGGTCTGGGGCAGTGCAGCGGCCGATTCCTCGTCCGAACGGGGCATTGCCAACTCGACTACTTTCGCCTGGCGCATACCGCTACCCCGCCATCCTCGAAACAAGGTGCGGACGTTCGATCGGCGGCAACGGTCTCAAGTCCAGGACGATGGGTTGCCGGGCCGGCTTGGGCGGCAGCGCCAAGGCCGGGCCCCTCAACCGCCTGAGAGGGAGGGCGAGTACGGGTGAGACCGGCAGCGATCCGGCCGGGACGGTCATTGAGACGACCGGCGGCACGATTGGAGGCGGCACGGCCTCAGCGTCGAATCGCAGCGCACCCAACGGCATGATGGCGGCAGAGGGTCCCGACGTTGCATTTCGAGGAGGAACCGCGGAGAGCGCCGTATCGAGTGGATGACCAGGCGGATCGGCTGCCCGCCACACGAGACAAAGGGGAGTCGGATCGTCGATCTTGCACAGGGCCAGAAACGGCGGCGGAGCGAGTTCGACCCATTCTAAGCTGCCGCTCTCCATGCGCGCCGGTCCGCCCGCCGCCGTCCGCAAGGGCGTACTCATCCGGGGAGCCCTTGGATCACCGGCCATTGGGGCCGAACCGGCCGCAACAGGACGAAGCACGGTCATCCCGGAATAGGACGGCATCGATGGGACCAGAATCCCGCCTGGCCCGGTAGCGGGAGCAGCCGCCTGCCGCGGCGCCGGCGGGCGCGCCGGCCGGCTTCCAGGTTGACCAGCGTGTCCGGCGGGTGCGAGGTTTGGCGCGGGCACTGCCACCGGGGTTGGCGTCCGCTCCTGCCACCCGCGGCCCGGCATGGACGGGCGGCTTGGGCGAGGCGCCTGTGACGGCGCCGGCCGTTCTGCCATTCCGTCCTGCGCCTTAAGGGAGCGCAGTTGATCGCGCTGCCGTTCACGCTGATCGGTGAGCGTCTGGAAGTACTTGGCCTCTTCGAGAAGCGCGTCCCAGTCCCAATCCTGCCAGGGTTGATCTGGAGTGTAGTCTTCGAGGTACTCTCCGAAATCCATCGCCACGGGCAGGGTTTCTTCGCTGTCCCAGACGGTCTCGCTTTGCCAGGCTGGCTCGAATTCAGGCAGCGGCCCGCCTGTTTCGTCATAGCGCAAAGCAAGCAGTGTCTCGATCACCATCAACTTCGGCCGCCTCTGCACCGCGCCGGAGGGCGGAACCAGGATTCTTCGCTCCCCCTTGGCCATCACGGTTCCGAAACGGTACGGTGCATCCTCGAGAACCAGTCTGCGGCGGGAGTCTTTTTCGAGAACTGGCGGCACGCGGTCCACAGACGCCAGCAGTTTCAAACACCGTTGGTCGCGTTCGCTGGCAGCCTGCGGGGCGGGTGGCAATGCAACGTGAGGCGCGCACCGGACTGCTGCGGGCTGGGCCTGCGGGATGGCGGCCATCAGCGGCGGGTCGGGAGACGGAGGTGTTTCTCCAGGGACGGACGGACGGGACCCGGATTGCAGCGCCGGTATCTGCACGGCCTGGTCCGCAGCCCGGCCCCCATCGCTTGGCGGGCTCAAAACAGACGCCACAAGACGGCCGGACTCCTCCTGGAAATCGGTCTGGTGCTCCTTTGAGCAGAACCGGCCGTATCGCCAGTTTTCCAGAATGCCGATCTTCTTGCCGCAATACTGGCAGTTCATGTTCGTACCATGCCGCTGTAGTCGCCGTCGAGCCACGAACCTCCGGATTCGCGCAGCAGCGGGACCCTATTCTTCCTTCGGCATGAGTCCAGCTTCCATTTAGCTCCGCGAAAGAAAAAACGTAAATCAGTGTTCCACACTAGCCCGCCGCGGTTGCTCGTTCTGTCCTCGCCGGAACCTGCAGGGATGAACGGCTCCAGGAACCGCGATATCTGCCGCCGAGGTGCAGAACTGGGGGCAAAAGGGGCGGGCTTTGCTGTAGCGTTGGACCGCGGCGACCGGCGGTACTAAGGTAACGCCGCGCGGAGGCCTACTGCTGGATTTTGCCAAACGAATCAACGGAAGGTCAAAAGGCGGTCGGGCAGGTGGCTGGCGACGTTGAACGACAGCAAAGCGGCGGCCGTGGCATCGAGGGCGATTGTCGTCACGCCGGTGTTGTAGGAGGTACCCGCCAGACTGAGCAGTGCATTTTCGTCCAGACCGAGCGTTTCGCCGACACAAACGGCCGCCGGCAACGCCGAGGTGCATACCGCGATGCGGGCTTGCGCCGCGACTGTCCTCAAGCCGTACAACGCGCGCCGTATTCGCGCGCGAAACGCCGTCCAGGATTCCACGCCGTCAAGTTCGCCGAACCGGTTGTTGATCCAGGCCCACATCACCTCGCCGTCTGCGGGAGTCCATCGGCGGTGAATCCCGTCGCCGCCGGCGGCCACTTCCCTTTGGACGTCAGCCCAGCGGCCGGCGAATCCCTTGTCGGCTGCGGCCAGCCGGGGCGCCACTGTTGAAAAAACCGCGTCCAGATCGAATTCGTTCCAGGACGCGTCGGAGGTGATTGTTGTTCCGGAACCGTCTGAGAACGTGGTCCGGGCGGTTTCGAATTGCCGCTGGAGTGTGCCGCTCAACACGGTGTCAAAGATGGCTCCGCGCGAGGCGAACCATGCGCCCAGCAGACGGGCCTGTTCGATTCCCGTTTCCGAGAGGACGTCGTAATGATCTCGGGCGCCCGCTTGGCCGTGGCGGATCAAGGTCACAGTCGGCATGAAAGAGAAAGGGTAGCAGACTTGCGGCTGCTACCCTCTAATCGTCGGTTGCCAAGGTTCATTGGACGGGGCCGGCGCGCCCGGGCCGGTCAATCTCCGAAATAACCCTGCGCCAATTCCGGTTTCATTTCGAGCGCTTGTTTCCAGCAGGTCCGAGCTTCCTCGGCGCGTCCCTGAGCTTTCAGCGCGTGGCCCAGATTGAGTAATGCTTCGGGAAAGTTCGGACGGAGACCCAGCGCCTCGCGATAGAGCGAGACTGCATCGTCAACCTGCCCCTGCTTTTGAAGCAGCAGACCGGTGTTATAGAAAAGCTCGGGCGAACGCTCTCCGAGATCGATCAGCTTGCCCTGCAAATTCAGGGCCTTCGTGAAGTCCTGGCGCTCAATTGCGAGGGCGGCGAGACCGCGCAAGGCCTCGATGCTGTCAGGCTGAAGCGCCTGGCCAGCCTCGAAGTGCTCGACGGCCTTGGTCTGGTCGCCCGTCTGTTTGTAGGCCAGGGCGATGTTGATGTGGGCTTCTGCCCAGTCAACCCGCTTGGCAAGGCACTTGGTGAAGCACTGGATGGCGCCGCCGGCGTCGGCCCGGGTGAGCTTCAGATAGCCCAGGCGGAACCATGCGTCCTCCCAGTCCGGGCTGCTTTGAAGCAGGCGCGTGTACAGTTCCTCGGCCTGTTCGGTCTGTCCCTGTTCTTCGATTAAACCGGCGAGGTTGAAGAGCACCTCTGGCTGATCGGGACTGAGTTTCAGACTGGTTTCGTAGGCTTCGCGGGCGCCGCGCTCGTTGCCGAGCGCCTGCCGGACAACGCCGAGATTGGCCCAGGCCTGGGCGTGGTCGGCCTTCAGTTTCGAGGCCTCCACATACGCCTTTTCGGCCTGTTCGGGCCGGTTCATCTTTTGATTGGCCACGCCGAGGTTGTACCAGCGCTCGAAATTGTCGGGGGTCTGTTCGACCAGTTTGGCGCAGTACTTGGACGCTGCGTCGTAGTTCTCGCCGGTGAACGCGCACCACGCCAGCCCTTCGAGCGCCGCCTGCGAGAACGGCCGGAGCGCCAGCAGTTGCTCGGACCATTTTTGAACGGAAGCCACGTCGCTGCGCCGCATGCCGATGTGAATGAGGTTCGACATCGGTTCCTCGGCCTGCGGGTTGGTTTCGAGGATCTTCTCATAAAGCACGGCAGCTTCGTCCTGGCGCCCGAGCAACTCGAGAGCCACGGCCTTGCCGAAGACCGGGGTCTCCTGCTCGCCGCCTTTCTCCAGGCAGATCTCAAAGCACTCGAGCGCCTTTTCTGCATGTTTCAAATGCAGCAGGCAAATGCCAAGCCCCAGACGAGCATCCAGGCGGCCGGCATCGGCCGCGACCACTCGCTGGAAATTCGCCGCGGCTTCGGCCCAGCGTCCGAGCTTCTCCTGGCAGACGGCCAGGTTGAAATAAGCCGAATGCGAGGTGGGTTCGAGTTCGAGCAACGACTCGTAACTCTTGGCCGCCTCATCATACAGTTCGAGTTCGAACTGAATGTGTCCCCGGGCGGCGTGAATCTCCTTGGGCGATTCGCCCGATTCGACAGCGCGCTCCAACTCCCGCAACGCTTCGCGGCCCTTGCCTTCCAAGTGAAGCGAAACAGCCCTGGCCAGCGCGGAGCCGGCCTTCACATCTTCCCTGTCGTATCCCCTGTCCACGGCTCCTTCTCCTGTCTTGCGGCGCACTTGACTCATTCCATCCTCCTCGCGTCCTGGCTCACGTGATAGGGTGCCAGAAGCGCGCAAAGCCGGCCGATGTAGTCGTACTGATGCGTGATCGAAATCCACCGCAATAGCGAACGGTCGCCTTTTGGGCTGTAAAAGCCGACGCCGCCACCGGCCAGCCGGTCTTCAGAAAAACTGTCGACGACCTGACCCATGATTCGCGTCGTGATGGTGTCGCCGGCCACGGTCACTTCAATCTGCTGCATCGTGCCGTCCCTGAAGGCGACGGGCAGCGGAAGCGTTGTTTGGCGTTCCATCTTGCCGTTAATCACCGCATAGCGGATCAGCGAAGCGGCCGGAACCGGACCGCCCTTCGTGAGCACAATCCGCATCGCTACATAGTTGTTTCCGTCACGCGCCCGGACGACCCAGTTCAAACTGCGCCTGTCGATCTGACCGAGAAACGCGAATACGTAATCCCTCATCTCCAGCGATGGCTTGTACAGCGCCAGAGCGCCCGGCGAGACGAAGCTGGCGTCGGTGTAGGTCCAGCTCTGGGCCCAGCCGGGTGCTCCCTGCCAGGCGCCCAGACCCGCCCTGAAGTCGTCCGCCATCTTCACTGCCGCGCGTTGCATAATCGCCGTCCGGATCGTTTCGAACCTCTGGGAGAGTGCCGTAGGCTGACTGATCCCAGATGACGCAGTCTCCACACTGTTCTTCGTCCGGCTGGGCAAAAAGCTGTAGAGCGCGAGCAGGAGAATCGCCGGTAACGCCAGGGTGATCCACTTCAGATCAGCCGGCGCGGCCCTCCAGGAAGCGACTGGCAGGGACGGCAGGTGGATGGAAAGCCAGGGTTTGTTGGGCTCGGCGGGCATGATCTCGGACACCCTCGATCCCGAGCCGTCAGCGTGGTCGGGGATCAGCCGCAAGGGCTTGATCAACGGCGGCCGGCCAAGCTGGCCGGCCCACAGGCAGCCCAGGCCAGCCGGTTCGGTCGAGGCAGCGTAGTTCGGCGGCTTGATTCCGCGGCTGGCAAACAGCGGGAACTGCCGGTCGAGCAGCGGCGGGCCCTCCGGCGCGCTGGGCGCTCCGCCGGGATGCTCCGCCGGCAACGGGGCGGATTCGGCCTGCGGCGGCGGCTGCCAGGCAGCCTCGCCCGACACCGAAACGACGCCGGCGGGTGCGGTTTGTGTGAAGACTACCGGCCTGACCCGTGTGGCGGGCGGAGCCATTTCGCCTTCCACCCGCAGGCCGGCGCGTGGACGCAGCGGTTCTCCGACCGGCCACGCCGAGGCGGTCCCGGGCTGCGCCGTCGATAGATTCCGGTTCGCGGGATGGGCCTCCGCAAGGCCTTGAAGCGGCGCGGGTCGCAGGCATGCGGGCGCCGATTTCACCGGACGGGTGTTGGTCCACGCGGCGAAATCCGGTCCAGGGATTACCGCCGCGACGTGTGAGCACGCGGGAGCGAGCGCCAGCGCCCGGCCTGGCCCAGCCGGCCGTCCGGCCGGCAGACGAGTCTGCCCCGCTACGGCGAGGGTGGCGGCGACGAAAGAAGACCGGCGGATGCGCGGCCCGATCAGGCGGCGTTTCGGCGTCAATGTGCGAATTGCAACGGGCGGCCATCCGCCTTGCGCCCGGCAGGCGGCCGTTTCGATCTGAAACAACGGCGCCAGACCGGTTCTGGCCAGCACGTCCGCGCCGTTGGGCCGTTCCTCTCCCTGATTTGTGCCGAGGCCTGGCTCCAAAACGGTGCCACCGCCCGATGGCAAGGTGGGGACGGCCGCGGCTGTGTGCTGCTGCCGCACGGGCCCCGGCTCCGCCGGACCTGCGGCGGATGTCACGGTTGCCCGAAGCGGCGCCGGACCGGGAGGCGTGAGCGCCGGCGACAGTGCCTGCCATGCCGCGCCCAGCGACACCTGGAGTCCCAGGTGAGCGACCGCCGGCGCGGCCACAGATGACGAACTGGTCCATGCCGCGAGATTCACACGCCACGCCGTTGTTCCGCGCAACGGCGGCAACGCCGCAGCCGCCGCGAGCGCGGCCAGGGGCGGCGGCGCGGAGTCGGGATCGTTCTCCGCCAGACCGGTAGCGCCGGCCTGCGCGATCTGGCTGATGTGCGCCGGACGCGCCGGATGCGCGTCCAAGGGAACGTCACTGGCGAACGGCACGCCGCCGGCGAATTCCATGCGGCGCGCCTGGATGCCAAAAGCAACTTGCGGCAGTTCCTGCATGAGCGTCCAGCCCATCATGCGGGCTTGCCCGAAGATCTGGCGTTTGGCCTTGGGCTTGCGCTCCGGCTCGTGCAGGATTCCGGCCAGTGGAGCCGGGATCTCATCCTTCGATTTGACCTTCTTTTTGTTCGATTTACGCGACGGAGACGGCTCGGATGGGATGACCCGTGCGCCGCTCTCGGTCAGTCTGACAAGCGCCGCCGCCCGTTCCAGTTCAAAGAAATCGGTGCGGTGGCTGTCGCAGCAAAACTCGGCGTCATTGAGACGCCTGAGCAGCGATATCTTTCTCCCGCAGTGCCGGCAGAGCATGAAGAGAATAGTCCTTCAGCCTCATGGTAGGACCAACACGTCAGGTTTCCTATTCAAGTGAAGCCTTAGAGCGGGTCAACAAACTTAAGTCCTGGACCCACTACTAAGGTCTTTCGCGTAGGTAAGTTGACCCGCATCCAGGGCCTGGCCGCGACCGGTGTTCAATCCGAGCGATGGCGGGATCACGCGACGAACGACTATAATGCCCAACACCGACGTTCTTGAGTGACGGGAGAAGATGAAATGCGCAAGTTTCTGTTGGCCGCCGCGGCGTTTGCCGTGTTCGCGGCGCCGGCCTCGGCGGCAGAGGCCGATCACGCCAAGGCGGGGGTAGATCAGGCGCGGCTGGCGAGGATCAGGCCGCGGATGCAGCAGTTCGCCGATAACCAGTACATTGCCGGAACCGTGACGCTGGTGATGCGGCGCGGCGAACTGGTCCATCTGGAAGCGGCCGGATGGCAGGACATCGAAGCGAAAAAGCCCATGCGGACCGACTCAATCTTCCAGATGATGTCGATGACAAAGCCGGTGACAGGCGCGGCCGTCATGATGATGGTCGAAGAAGGGAAGCTGCGGCTGGCCGATCCGGTGGAAAAACACCTTCCGGAGTTCCGCGGACAGATGATGGTCGAATCGAAGATCGGCGGCAAAGTCACGCTGGTCAAGCCGCCGCGTCCCATCACGATCCGCGATCTGATGACACACACATCGGGCATGCCCGGCAGCCCGGGGCCGGGCATCGCCGAACTGCTTCAAAAAATGGACCGGCCGCTCGCCGAAGCGGTCTCCATTTACGCCCAGGCTCCCCTCGAGTTCGAGCCGGGCACCAAATGGCTCTACTCAAACACAGGCATCGCCACGCTTGGCCGGTTGGTTGAAGTCGCCTCGGGGATGCCGTTTGAGCGATTCCTCGATGAACGGATCTTCAAGCCGCTGGGCATGGTGGACAGCCACATTTATCTCCCCAGGGAGAAGCGGCCGCGGCTGGCGCCCGTATACACAGTCAAGGAAGGAAAGCTCGTCAAGGCGGGTGGCGGCCTGCTGGCCGGCGACCCCATGAACTACCGCGAAGGCGCAAAATACTCCGGCCCGGAGTACGCGTTGCACTCCACCGCGCAGGACCTGGCAAGGTTCTATCAGATGATGCTCAATGGCGGCAGACTGGGACAGACCCGAATCCTGTCGCCCGTTTCGGTCGAGATCATGTCGCGGGTTCATACCGGGCAGCTCCGCGCCGGCTGGTTGAAGGGTACGGGCTTCGGGCTCACCTGGGAGGTCGTGAGCGAGCCGGAGGGCACGCTCACTGGTATGTCCGAGGGTTCCTACA